>JGI24742J22300_10000008_pt1 | contig 35034 bp, 39 predicted proteins | sample KBSMiscanthusM1_FD_22300 | JGI IMG/M metagenome (IMG submission 22300)
GGCTCGCCCACGATATGCTATACCAAAGTCACACCGCCGGTATATTTGCCGGTATGTACATTGTCATCCAGCAGATATTGGTGTTCAGATTTCTAAAGGGTGTGCCAAAATACGGCCGCGGCCTTATGATGTTCGCTATGTTTATTGTAACTGTAGTGATCGTCGGCTTTTATACGCGCGAAATACTGAGAAACACGCAGGACAACATCATGCACCTGCCGCAATTAGTAAAGTATTCCTAAATAGGAGAATTAGGAGCACCCGGTAATGATGCGCCGGGTGCTCCATGAGGACTACAAAAGTATTTGCCCGCCTGCGCCGGTCGGGTAGCCGGCTAATGTTTCGGCTGTGCTCCAATTGTAGGTTGGGAACAAGTACACCGGACGGAATAATGCCGCCGAGCAAGGCAAAGTTTGGATGCAGTTGGACATAAAGCCGAGCAACCGCACTGTGCCGTCTGGTTTTGGCTGCCACACCGGTGATCCCGAGGCACCGGTGTCGTTTGCGGCGCCAATGTAACCGCTATATGCTTGGATGCCGCAGGTGTCTGTATTGCAATCGCCCGAAATGGTGTTATCGGCATACCCACATTTTGTTTTGATTGCCGTTGAGCCCGACGACCAACCTGTCGTACAGATAGAGTTGTAGTATGCCCAGTCCGCGCCGGTCGGTACCGAAGCGATTTGTGCGACACTTGGAATGACATAGCCGGGAGGCGTCGTAAACGTCGTGGCATCCGAGATGCGTAACTTTGCGCCCGGAATGCTCGTTCCCATATCGATCAATGCGAGGTCTTTGGTGGTGCTGCGATACGCGAGCTTACCGACGTAATGAAATGTCGGATGGTAGGCGTAGACATCAGATCCCAACGCCGCCGGTGTGGTGATGTGTGCCACCGTCATCATGTAGTAATGGCCGTTCCGCTGTAAAACCCCACCGGCAGAGCCGCAACCGCCACCCGTGGTACAGATTTCTTCCGCCCCGGTATAGGTACCGCTCGCCTGCGCCGGCATAGTTTGCGCAATGAGCGCTATGCCCAAGGCGAAAACTCCGATGATCGCTAATTTTATTCTCCTCATATATATCCCTCTGCAGCCAATCATTGACCCATGCTTAAAAAGTGCCTGTAATATACCAACGAATTCACCTTATTTGCAAGATGATTTATATCGCATGCGACGGTGGCGGGATTATTGCCCCAGCGCCCAGTTGGTGTAGTGCTCGGGAAAGGTACTGAGCGCTTCGGTTATAGGGGTTTTGGGAACTTTGCTTAGGCTTACTGTGGCGGCGACATTATAAGCGTGCGCCCGGTCGATGGTCGCCTGGAATACACCGATGCTTTGCAAAAATGCGATTAAAGCTGCAGGATCTTTGCGGGCGGTTTCGAGTAGTTTTTCGACTTCCATCCGGTGTTCGCCTTGCAGTGCAAGGATGAGCGGCATGGTGTAGGTGCCTTCGCGGATGTCATTCCCCGTCGCCTTACCCAATTTTTCGGGCGTACTGGTGCAATCAAGCACGTCATCGATCAGTTGGAATGCCATGCCGAATGCCTCGCCATACTTGGTGAAAGCCTGTACCGATGCCATAGGAACGTTGCCACACAAACCGCCGACTTCGCAAGCTGCCGAAAGCAACGCCGCAGTTTTGCCGTGGATGGCGTCGAGCATGTGCTCGAAGGTGCGGGTGGTTTGGTACTGGTCGGCAAGTTCCTGCATCTGTCCTTCGCACAAAGTAGTGATGGCGTTAGCGACCACAGCGCCAACCGCAGGGCTTACCGCAGTGGCAAGGGCACAAGCGCGCGCCAGCAAAAAATCACCGGCGAGGATGGCGGTGTTCACACCTTCGTGGGTATTGATCGTGGGAATATTCCAGCGCGTTTGCGCGTTATCGATGATGTCGTCGTGGATAAGGCTACTCAGGTGGACCAGCTCGATTGCCACCGCCGCTTGTAGTACTTTTGCGTCAACGGCGCCGCCATGACTCGCCGCACAAGCAATGGTGAGCGATGGCCGCAACCGTTTTCCGCGGACGGCCAGCAGTCGCGAAATCGCTTCGTGCAGGGTGGCGTTGTTGGTGTGTACGCTGGCGAGTACTTGTTCTTCAAAGCGTGTGAGATATTCGGATAAGGTGGGCATCGCAAGCGCACCGGAGACGTCGAAAGAATTCATGTTGTTACTATACCTGTCCGTCGCCCAATAATGCTATAGTTAAAATAAGATGCTCAAAAAATACCGCTTTGTACCGTTAATTGTGCTTGTACTCACAGGTATTGCGGCGATCGGCTGGTGGTTGCATGTTTCGCACGTGGCGGTGCTTCAGCCCAAGGGCGTGATCGGCCACAAGGAGCGCCAGTTGATATACTTTGCGCTCGGATTGTCGCTCTTGGTGGTGATTCCGGTGTTTATTATGCTCTTCACCTTCGCCTGGAAATATCGGGCGGGCAATAAAAAAGCCAAGTACGAGCCGACTTTTGACCACAGCCGCATGCTCGAAACGGTGTGGTGGCTTATACCGACAGTGCTCATCCTGATATTATCGGTGGTAACCTGGCAGAGCTCCCACGCCCTTGATCCGTACAAGCCGCTTGCTTCCAACAAAAAACCCATGACCATCCAGGTGGTGTCGCTCGACTGGAAATGGCTGTTTATTTATCCGGAGCAGCACATCGCCACGGTTAATTTTATGCAAATGCCCAAAGATACGCCCGTGACCTTCGAGCTTACTTCGGATTCGGTGATGAATTCGTTCTGGATCCCCGAGCTCGGCGGCCAAATGTACAGTATGCCTGGCATGACCACCAAACTGCATCTTGAGGCCAACCACACCGGCGATTTCCAGGGCTCCTCGGCAAACATCAGCGGCGCCGGATTTGCGAGCATGCGCTTTGTGGCGCACGTTGGTACCGACCAGGAATTTGCGCGTTGGGTGCAAACGGTGCGCCGATCACCAAATCGCCTCAACCAGTCCACTTATTCGGTGTTGGCTAGGCCCGGCATCGGATTTTACAATTATTACTCCACCGTCGACCGCGACCTGTATGATACGATTACAATGAAATATATGATGCCGGGTATGGGGACGATGTAATGAACACTTTTGGGCACATGGCAAATATTTTGGTGGGCCGGCTTACCTGGCATGATCTGCAACACAATATGGTGACCATGACCGGTGTTGTAATCATGAGTCTGGCGTTGGTTGCTATTATTGCCGCCCTCACCTACTTCAAACGGTGGAAATGGCTTTGGAAAACCTGGATCACATCGCTTGACCCGAAAAAAATCGGGGTGATGTACATTGTGGTTTCGGTGGTCATGCTGCTGCGCGGTGTTTCGGATGCGGTGATGATGCGCGCCCAGCAAGCCACTTCGGTGGGGACGGCGCACGGTATCGTGCCCTCCGAGCAGTTCCAGCAAGTGTTCACGGCGCACGGCACTATTATGATTTTCTTTGCGGCGATGGGGTTGATGTTCGGCCTCATCAACCTGGTGGTGCCGTTGCAAATTGGGGCGCGTGATGTGGCGTTTCCCTTTTTGAACTCGGTCAGTTTTTGGCTGTATGTGATGGGCGCGGTGCTTATTAATGTGTCGTTGCCGATCGGTGAGTTTTCGGGCGCCGGCTGGCTTAATTATCCGCCGCTTTCCGAGCTCGCTTACAGTCCGGGGGTCGGCGTGGATTATTGGATTTGGGGGTTACAAATTGCGGGCGCCGGGAGTTTGCTGTCCGGCATAAACTTTATTGTGACTATCCTTAAGATGCGGGCGCCCGGCATGCGTCTCATGAAAATGCCGATGTTCACCTGGAGCGTGCTTGGCAGTATGTCGCTGGTGGTGTTCGCGTTTCCTATTTTGACGGTTACGTTGGCGCTGCTGTTTTTGGACCGGGCAATGGGTATGCATTTCTTCACTGGTGGCGGCGGCGGGAATGCCATGATGTATGTGAACTTGATTTGGGCGTGGGGTCATCCCGAAGTCTACATCCTGATTTTGCCGGCGTTCGGTGTGTTTTCCGAAGTTGTCGCCACATTTTCGCGCAAGCGGTTGTTCGGGTATACCTCGATGGTTTGGGCAATTTGGGCTATCGTACTGCTGTCGTTCACGGTGTGGCTGCACCACTTCTTTACAATGGGCGCCGGGGCTGATGTAAACGCCTTCTTTGGCATCATGACCATGATTATCGCCGTGCCCACCGGTGTTAAAATCTTCAACTGGTTGTTCACAATGTTCCGCGGCAAAATCACCTTTGCCACGCCGATGTTGTGGTTCATGGGCTTTATCGTGCTGTTTACGATCGGTGGGGTGGCGGGCGTATTGCTTGCCGTGCCGCCGGCCGACTTCCAATTGCATAACAGCCTGTTTTTGGTGGCGCATTTCCACAGCATGATCGTGAGCGGCGTACTGTTCGGGTATTTTGCCGGTGTTACGTATTGGTTCCCGAAAGTGTTCGGCTTCCGCTTGAACGAACGGCTCGGCAAGTGTGCATTCTGGTGTTGGCTGAGCGGTTTTGTGCTCGCCTTTGTGCCGCTGTACATTTTAGGGCTTATGGGCGCAACGCGCCGGCTCGACCACTACGACAAATCTATGGGCTGGCAGCAGTTGTTTATCGTGGCGGGCATCGGTGTGGGGCTAGTGTGTCTCGGCATCGGGTTCCAGGTGCTACAATTTGCCGTGAGTTATTTGCAGCGTAACAAAACGCGTGACCTTACCGGTGATCCTTGGAACGGCCGAACACTCGAATGGGCGATAACCTCGCCTGCTCCTGAATATAATTTTGCCATACAGCCGGTCGTAACAACGCGTGATGCGTTTTGGGAGCAAAAACAACGTAAAACTTCTGTTCAAAAGCCCCAATACCACGACATACAGGTGCCGAAAAACACCGGTTTTGGTGTGTTTATCGCCGGTTTTGCATTCTTGTTCGGCTTCGCGATGGTATGGAGTATCACCTGGCTGTCGGTAGTCGGCATGCTCGGCATGATTTTGTGCATCATTATTCGGACCACTAGTGACCATACTGAGCGCACCATCAAAGCGGCGCGCCTCGCCGAAATGGAAGTTGCCGGAGGAACAAAAGCATGAGTGAATCAACTGCCGTAATCGAACGCCGCGAGCACGACGCCAAGACCGCTTTCGGCTTTTGGATGTACATCATGACCGATTGCGTGCTGTTTGCTACGCTGTTTGCCGTATTCGCGGTGCTACGCAATAACACTTTTGGCGGCCCATCAGGCCGTGAGTTGTTCGACATGCCCTACGTGTTGGGCGAAACGCTATTCTTACTCACCAGCAGCTTTACCTGCGGTTTGGCGATGCTTGCCGTACAGCGCAAAGACCGGCCCAAAGTATTATTCTGGCTGGCGGTCACCTTTTTGTTCGGCACAGCCTTTTTGGTACTGGAACTGACCGAGTTTCGCCATCTCGTCATCGAAGGCAACGGCTGGCGGCGCAGCGGCTTCTTGTCTTCGTACTTTACGCTTGTTGGCACGCACGGGTTCCACATTATCGTCGGTTTGCTCTGGATGGGCGTGTTGATGGTGAAAGTTCGCGCTGGACTCACCGGCGCATTGGTTCGTCGCCTTACCCTATTCAGTTTGTTCTGGCACTTTTTAGACGTCGTGTGGATCTTTATTTTCACCATTGTGTATGCGATAGGAGTGGCCTGATATGACCGAGCAGATTGAAAACACGCGTAGCCGCAAACTGCCGAGCGACGCAACCGGTTCGCCGACAAAATACGTGACGGGGTTCATGCTTTCGGTCGTGCTTACCGTTATCACATATCTGTTGGTGACGCACCACAGTTTTTCGCGTGAGACGATCATCGTGGCCATCATGGGCTTGGCGTTTTTGCAGTTCATCGTGCAGTTGTTCTTCTTTTTGCATCTGGGGAGCGACACCCGGCCGCGATGGAAGTTGTATGTGCTGCTGTTCATGCTATTGATCGTCGGCATTATTGTGATTGGTAGTTTGTGGATCATGAATCACCTCAACTACCACATGGACATGGAGCACGTGCACGAATATTTGAATGCGCAGGATAACTTGTAGTGGGGCGGATCAAGCAGTTTTACCAACTGGCAAAGCCAGGCATTGTGTATGGCAACCTCATGACGGCGTCCGCGGGATTTTTGTTCGGCGCGCGCTTTCATATTGATTGGGTGTTGTGTGCGGCGACGCTTGCAGGCACGGCGCTGGTGATTGGCTCGGCTTGTGCATACAACAATATCCTCGATCGCCGCATCGACAAAAAGATGCAGCGCACCAGCAAGCGCGCGCTGGTGACCGGCGAGATTTCGACCACGCAAGCGTTTACATTTGCGACGTTACTGGGCGCGATCGGATTTGCGCTGCTGGCGCTCCTCACGCACCCGATTGTGGTGCTGGTGGGCGCGATCGCTTTTATCGATTACGTATTTTTATATGGCTGGGCAAAGCGGCATTCGGTGCATGGCACGCTTGTCGGCAGTATTTCGGGATCTGCGCCTTTGGTCGCCGGCTATGTGGCGGCGGTCAACCGCTTCGATATGACGGCGCTTATTCTGTTCGGTATTATGGCGGCCTGGCAGATGGCGCACTTTTATGCGATCGCCATGTACCGGGCGTCGGATTACAAAAATGCCGGCATTCCCGTACTGCCGGTGGTGCGCGGCATGCAAGCGGCGCGTACACAAATACTCGTGTACATCGCACTGTTTTTAGTGTTGAACGGACTGCTGTTTACCAGTGGTGCTACGGGCTATGTGTACGTCATTATTATGGTCGTGGTGAGCGCCGATTGGTTGCAGCGCGGGCTTAAGCGTTACAAAGTTGCTACTGACGTCAAGTGGGGCAAACAGATGTTTTTCTACTCACTCACGGTGCTGTTGCTTTTTTCGAGTGCGCTTGTTCTCGACCCGCTCTTGCCGTAATGATGTAAATAAGGTGTCATTCGTTGCCTCCTGCCCTGTTCCGGTATACAGTATAGAAAAGGAAAACGCACCATGAGCAAGAACCAACATCCTGCTGATTATATTGTGCCGCTCAACATGAACGGTTTACAAGGCCGGATGCTGCGCATGCCACCGCCCAAAAATCACAACCGCGAAATTCTCGTACTGTATGGCCACCATGCGCTGCTAGAACGGTGGTGGGGCTTACTCCAAAACTTCAATGAATACGGTGCGGTGACTATGCCGGACCTGCCGGGCTTTGGCGGCATGGACAGCTTCGCCAAAATCGGTCAAAAGCCGACCATCGACCACTATGCCGATTATCTCGCCGCCTTTATCAAGATGCAGTACAAGCGCCGCCGCGTGACGATCGTGGGCATTTCGTTTGGCTTTGTGGTTGCCACGCGGATGTTGCAACGATATCCAGAGCTTGCAAAACGCGTCGATTTGCTCGTGAGTCTCGTGGGATTTATGCACCGCGATGACTTTCACTTCAAACCTCGCGCCCGTCGGGTTATGCAGGTTGGCACTCGTTTGTTCGCCACGCGCCCCATGGCATTGTTCATTCGCTATGCCGGACTTAACCCCTTTGTTTTAAAGAAACTGTACACAAAATTGCCTGCTGCCAAACGGCGGTTTATTGAGGTTGGACCGGAAGAATTTTCCGAAATGCTGGAGTTTGAAGTAAAGCTGTGGCAAGCAAATGACGTCCGTACCCACTGGCTGACTACCAGTGAATTCCTGAACCTCGACAACTGTACCAAACAAATCCCCTTGCCCGTGTGGCATGTCGGCTCGCAACACGACCATTACTTTAACAACGTGATTGTCAAAGAGCACATGCTTGTGGTGTTCGAAGACTGCATACAACTCCTTACCAAAACCAAAGCCCACACGCCGAGCGTCGTTGCCGACAAAAAGGGCTTGGCGGTCATGTTGCCGCGGAAATTACGACAAGTACTCGCCAAAGACGCCTGAATGGTATAATAAGAGGCAATATGAAGATTGGCCTTGTTTGTCCATTTAGTGTTGCGCGCGGCGGCGGCGTGCTCGAACACATTTATGCGATTCAGGCAGAACTGCTAAACCGTGGGTGGGATGCATATGTCATCACTCCGCAGCCACGGGACTTTACGATCGAGGCTACCAAGAAAGTTATTTTTATCGGCGCGTCCACCGATTTTCGCTCACCAATCGGCACGACCGGCCAGGTTTCCGCCAGTGCCGACATCGACGCTATCGACGAGATGTTAGAGCGCGAAAAGTTCGACATCCTGCACTTCCATGCACCCGAAGTACCGATGTTAAGCCGGCAAATTTTGAGTCGCAGCAATACCATCAATGTCGGCACGTTTCATGCGACATACCCCGATTCGCTCACCGGCCGCACCTTTACCAAAGTGATCGCACCGTACACGCAATCGATTCTCAAATACCTCCACGAAATGACCGCGGTTTCCGACACGGCCGCGAGTTTTATCACCACGCTCACCGATCGTCCAATTGCCATTGTGCCTAACGGCATCGACTTGGCAACGTTCAAACCGGCCCGCAAACAGCCGACAACCGGCAAGACTATTTTGTATGTCGGCCGTTTAGAGGCGCGCAAAGGAGTTAAATACCTCTTAAAAGCCTTCGCGCTTTTGAGTAAGGAAGATCCGGATCTGCGCCTGCTGCTCATCGGCGATGGCACCGACCGCGCTAAGCTTGAATCGTATGCCCGCGAGCTCAATATCAGCCCTGATTGCATCAGTTTCGCCGGCTATGTTAGCAATGAAGAAAAAATTACCGCACTGCAGCAAGCCGACGTGTTCTGTGCTCCGGCATTGTACGGTGAAAGTTTCGGCATCGTTTTGGTTGAGGCGATGGCCTGTGGCATTCCCACCGTCGCCGGTGACAACCCGGGCTACGCCGGCGTGATGGAAGGAATCGGCTCGCTCTCGCTCGTAAATCCCAAAGACACGTCGAACTTTGCGCGTCGCCTGAACGCCTTTTTGTACGAAGATAAACTTCGCACCATTTGGAAGTCGTGGGCCAAACAAGAAATTCAGCAATACAGCTATGAACGCGTCGTCGATGCATACGAAGAAGTTTATAAACAAGCGCGCGCCGGCCGCACCAAAACCAAAAAATAATATGGCAAAACCACTGAAAATCGCGTTACTGTTCGATGACACGCTCGATAAACCGGACGGTGTGCAGCAGTACATCCTTACGGTCGGGGCGTGGCTTGCGAGCCAAGGCCACCATGTGCATTACATCGTCGGCGAAACCACGCGTACCGACATTCCGAACACACACAGTCTGGCGCGGAACGTTAAAGTCCGGTTCAATCAAAACCGTATGTCGATTCCTTTGCCGGTGTCGCGGCGTAAAATTCGAGCGCTGCTTGCGCGCGAGCAGTTCGACGTGATTCATGTGCAAGTGCCGTATAGTCCACAGTTGGCAGCCCGTGTAATTGCGGCGGCGCCTGCCAAAACGGCGATCGTGGGCACCTTTCATATCGCGCCGCACTCAGCCATGGTGCACGTGGCGAATCGTGCACTCGGCATGTGGCTGAAATCTACCTTGCGCCGCATCGACAAAATGATGGCGGTCTCGAGTGTGGCGCATGATTTTGCAAAGCGGACATTCCATATTGACAGTCAGGTGGTGCCCAACACCATCGATTTGCAGCCCTTCTTTGCTGGCGAGCCGTTCCCGCAATTCGCCGACAAACCTACCATCGTGTTTTTGGGGCGTTTGGTAGAGCGCAAAGGCTGCCAACATTTGCTCGAAGCCGTGGCGCAATTGGTACAGGCAGATGTTGCGCCGTTCCGTGTAGTGGTGTGTGGTGGCGGACCGCTTGAGGCGACACTCAAATCGTACGTTACGGCGCACCATTTGGAATCGGTTGTAAAGTTTACCGGATTCATCAGCGAAGCCGACAAGCCACGCTACTTGGCCTCGGCCGATGTTGTGACCTACCCAAGTACCGGCGGTGAAAGCTTCGGCATCGTTATTTTAGAGGCGATGGCGGCGGCGAAAGGCGCGGTGCTTGCGGGCGACAATCCGGGCTATGCGTCGGTGCTTGCTGAACATCCCGAGGCTTTGTTCGCGCCAAAAGATATTCCTGCATTCGCGGCCCTGCTCAAAAAATATATTGAAAACGATCGCTTGCGCCGACAAGCGCGCACATGGCAACAAACCTACGTTCGACAGTATGATGCCCCGGTAGTCGGTGCGCGAATCCTGGCTGTGTATAAAGCGGCGTTGCATGAACGCCAGAACGTGCGATAATAGAAGCAATGCCAAGTATATTTTCTTCTAAAGAACGAGGAGACGTGGTTCGGATCACCGTATCGAACCGTACTATTTTCCGTGTGATGGTTATGGTAGCGCTGACCTTGATCGGCTTTACCGCGCTCAAACGCGCGAGCCACGCACTGACGCTGGTATTTACCGCTGTTTTCCTGGCACTGGCGCTCAATTCCCCGGTACACTGGCTGTCGGTGCACTTGCCTGGCAAACGAAAAGGCAGCCGCGCCCTAGCAACTACGGTGTCATTTTTGGTCGTCGTGATCTTCCTCGGCGCATTTTTGGCCAGTATCGTGCCGCCACTGGTTAAGCAAACGAGCAGTTTTGTAACCTCGGCCCCACACTTGGTGGAGCAATTACACGACCAAGATTCACAGGTTGGAAAGTTTATACGCAATCACAAGCTCGAAAAACAAGTCGATGACTTTTCAAAGCAACTCTCGTCGCGTCTTAAAAATCTGGGCGGCAAGGCCATTGGAACACTAGGAGAAATCGGAAGCAGTATTTTCGCCACGTTAACGGTACTTGTGCTGACCTTTATGATGCTTATTGAGGGGCCCGGGTGGCTGCGGGCGTTCGCGTCCATCCTTACCAAAGAACATCGTGAGCACGCCGAAAAGCTTGCTGTAGATATGTACAAAGTGGTCAAGGGCTATGTGAATGGCCAGGTATTCCTCGCCGCGCTCGCCTCGGCGTTCATTATTCCGGCGTTATTCATTTTGCATGTGAGTTATCCGATGGCACTCATGGTCGTCGTCTTTATTTGTGGCCTTATTCCATTGGTCGGTCATACGATCGGGGCTATTATTGTTACCACCGTCGCCCTGTTTCATTCGGTTCCGACTGCAATTATTTTGCTGGCGTACTACATTTTGTACCAGCAGATCGAGAACTACGTTATTCAGCCGCGTATTCAAGCCAACTCAACCAATATGTCGCCGCTTTTGGTGTTTGCCTCGGTTATTATCGGTGTGAGCTTTGGTGGGCTGTTCGCCGGTCTTGTGGCAATTCCGATCGCCGGTTGTATCCGCATTTTCGTGATTGATTATTTGCGCCAGCACCATAAATTCCACGCAGCCGAAGCTACGGCCGACGTCGCGAAATAGTAAGGCGCATCGACAACTTCATCACCCCAAACAATTTAAAAGGAAGCATCTTACAACCTTCATCGCACCAAACAGTGCATTACACGCGGGGAAATCTCCTTCGGCAGGATAGCCGAGGGATTTCTCCGGTTGCATTACGCTGGACCCTATTTGGTGCGATGAAGTTGTCGATGCGCTTATTTTTACAGGCGGAACCAGACTGTTCCGTGTTGCGTGTCGCGGACACCGATGCCCTGCGTGCCTAACTGATCGCGCAGCTCATCTGATTTTGCCCAGTCTTTGCTTACGCGTGCTTGCTCGCGATCGGTTATTAGCTGTTTCTGCTCGGGTGTAATATTTTCGATGTGTTCTAAATCGATTCCCAAACCATCGTTAATCACGCGCAAAAATGCCGTAAAAGTTTGCACGCTGCTTTGGCTCAGCAATGAATTCTCGACTTTACCAAACACCTCGTCGATTAAACGGAGCGTTTCCGGGCTGTGGAGGTCATTTGCCAGCGTGCTTGCAAGCATTCGGATACCGCCTTCAATTGCCGCAACGGCTTGCTCATGCGTCGTCACACTTGCATCAGCTGGGTGGTCGACGGGCTGCAAGCGCAGTGCGGCGATATTTTGCCAGTTTTTAAGCCGGTTTGCCGCAGCTTCCAAACTGTCCCAGCTAAATTTGGCTTGGCTGCGATAGTGCGATTCCAAAATGTGCAAACGCACGGCTTCTGCGGGAATTCCCCGCTCCACAATTTCCTGCAAACGAATGCCGTTGCCGAGTGATTTGCTGATTTTTTCGCCGCCAACCATTACGTGGTTGCTGTGCATCCAGGTCTGGGCGAATCGTTTGCCGGTCGCTGCTTCGCTCTGCGCGATTTCATTGGTGTGATGCACCGGAATGTGGTCGATCCCACCGGTGTGGATGTCGAGCGTGTCGCCCAAATATTTCATGCTCATCGCCGAACATTCGATGTGCCAACCGGGAAAGCCTTTGCCCCACGGACTCTCCCATTCCATGTCACGCTGATGGTCTTTGGGTGAAAACTTCCAAAGCGCAAAGTCGCTTGGGTTTCGTTTTTGGCTGTTTACCGAAACGCGCGCGCCTTCCTGCAAGGAATCAAGGTCGAGTCGCGCAAAAGCTGCGTAGCCTTCAAATTTCGAGGTGTCATAATACACGCCGTCATCGATGACATACGTATAGCCTTTAGCTTCGAGCTTCTGAATAAGCTCAACTTGTTCAGTAATATGATCGGTGGCCTTCACGATGTGGTCCGGCGTCAGAATGTTAAGCAAACGCATGCCTTCCAAAAAGTCTTTGGTGTAAAATTCGGCGACTTCCCAGGCGGTCTTGCCTTCGCGCCTCGCGCCCTTTTCGAGCTTGTCTTCGCCTTCGTCGGCATCGCTCACCAAGTGCCCAACGTCGGTAATGTTCATGACCCAAGTGGGTTGCAAGCCTTGCAACTTGAGGGCGCGAATAAGCGTATCCATCCGCACGTAGTTGAACCAGTGGCCGATGTGCGCGTAATCATAGACGGTCGGGCCACAGGTGTATACCGTAACGGTTGGCGGGTTGAGTGGCTGAATCGGGTCGACGCTACGCGTCAGTGTGTTGTAGAGTTTCATGGGTTTGTTCCTGTTCTAACTTATCGAGTAATGCGGTTGCGAACTGGATACACTCCGATTTGATTTCGTTAAAGGGCCGGCCGTTGGTTACCTTGAAGCCGCTGGCATACGCATGCCCACCGCCACCGAAGTGTGCGGCCAGCTCGTTGGCGATCGGAAAACCGTAGTTGCAGCGAATTTTGCCGGTCACGTGACCGTCATTATATAACTTGAACGAGATAGCAATTTCGGTGTTAGTCGTCAAACGCATGTCGTCGATAACGAGCATCGACGGATTATATTCCGGGCTGTATTTTTCAATTTCCTCCCACGGAATGGTGACGGTTGCGATGCGGTTGTCGGCAAAATATTCGATGCGTTGCAGGAGTTTGCCTTTGTATGCGACCAGTTCGGGGCTTTTGCGCATCATTTCGCGACGTTCTTGTTCGAGCACGGCAATTTTCACGCCGCCGGCAACAAGCTCCGAGATAATGGCAATGCTGCGCGCTGTGGTTGCATCGGTAGTCAAGCCTAAACTATCAGATAAAATTCCGACGGCTAGCATATTTTTGGCGGTAAGGTTGAGCGGCCAATCCAGCTGCCCCGCAAGTTCATAAATAACCTCGCAGGCGGCGACGGCAGCCTTGTTGCAACTCACCGCAGCGTATGAAATTACCGATGTAACGTCGTGATGGTCAATCACGATGACAGGCTTTGCGGCAACCCACGAACGCTGGCCGGTCTTCTGCAGGTTTTCGAACAATGTTTCGGTGCTGGTATCGACAATGATCGCCGCATCGAACTGCGCCGGCAACTCTTTGCTCACCCGGTCCCAACCTGCTAAATACGTCAGATAACTCGGAATATCGACGCCACAATACAAAAACGGCTCCTTGCCCATGTCGCCCAGGATTTGTTCGAGCGCGAGCGCGCTACCGATGCTGTCGCCGTCGGGGTTATCGGCTTGCATGATGACGATTCGTTGCGCTTTTTCGATGATCTGCTGGATTTGGTCGGCTTCGGGATATGCTGTCATGGCTGTATTGTACGCTATTTCTTGGCTTTCTGTTGGCTGGCGAGGGTTTTTCCGTCGAGCCCATCGTAGTTTTGCCAAAAGTTTTCATCATAAATAAACGAGAGTGGCTTCCATTCAAAACCGGCGGAGTCGTCGTTGCCGGCTTCGGGCGTTTGCCACCGCCAGTCGCGCACAATGAACGTCACGTCGATAGTGGAAATTTCGTCACTGTAGTGGTTCTTGTAGATGTCGGCGAGTTCCAGATCGTCGTATGTAAGTTCGATGCCGGTTTCCTCGAGTACTTCACGGATGGCTGCATCCTGCGCGGACTCATCAAAGTCAACAAAACCACCGACGAGGTCGTATTTGCCGTAACTCGGGTCGGTTTTGCGCCCGCGTTTGCTCACTAGTATCTGGTCGTCTTTTATGAATGCCACGGCTACGCAACCTTTGGCGTTGTTCCAAAAATGCCACTGGCAATTGCTGCACTCATGGTTAGTTGCGTCGAGCTGCTGCACGGTGCCTTCACGGCCGCATTTTGGGCAAAATTGAAACATATTACAGTGCCTGCCTTCCTTCGAGCGCGCGGCCCAAGGTTATTTGATCGGCGTACTCCAGGTCCACGCCAATGGGCAAACCCCGCGCCAAGCGTGTCACTCTTACCGGCCGGTCGCCGATTTGTTGCTGAATATAGAGTGCAGTGGATTCGCCTTCGACGCTGGCGTTGGTCGCCAGGATGATCTCTTCTACATCGTCTTCGTCGATGCGCTGTACAAGTTCTTCGATGTGCAATTGCTCCGGCCCGATGCCATCGATGGGCGAAACCAGTCCACCCAGCACATGGTACGTCCCATGAAACTGTCCGGTTTTTTCGAGGGCCACGATGTCGAATGGCTCGGCCACGACAGCGATAGTCGTTTTATCGCGCCGGGGGTCGGTGTACAGATCGGACAAATCCTGCCCGGCCGGCACAAGCGCGAACGTTTTTTTGCACACACCGATGCCGCTGTGCAGTTTGGTGAGGGCGTTCGCCAGACTGTGCGCCCGAGTAGGATCGGTGCGCACTAAATAATACGCATACCGCTCTGCAGTACGCGGACCAACGCCCGGCAAACGACCAAGCGCCTCAATAACATCAGTCAAAGCTGGAGGCAAAATCTGCATACAGACTACTCAGGGATGGTTACAAACCGAGGTCGCCAAGCGCACCCATCATCGGCTGCATCTTTTCGGCGGCAATCTTTTGGCTTTCCTGGATCGCTTCTTTTACGGCGTCTTCAACCCAACGTTCAAGTTGGCCGATGTCATCAAGGTCGACATATTCGGGGTTGATGTGGATTTTCTTGATTTTCTGCTCGCCGGTGATCTCAACGCGAACGGCACCATCGCCCTTCTCAACTTCGATTACTTGTTTTTGCAGTTCTTTTTGGATTTTCTTAACGCGCATCAGCATTTTAGCCTGGTCAAATCGGCTCATACGATCTCCTTTTATACCATTTTATTGTAACAGATTACGAGAGCTCGCGGCTAAAGATTGTACGCGTTGTCGGCGAGGTCGGCCACGCCACAAAGTAACGCCGGAAGTTGTATATGCAGCACAAAGCGATCACGAAGCTGAGCAATACAATGCCGGTACTGCGGGCGAACACGTTGCGCGGAAACACCACCATCCACTGACCTAACAAGTAGGTGACGCCGGCGGCGATGATCACGTAGATAAACGGCAGCAGTACATTGACGGTCATGGTCCCGAGAGTAATCAGGGCAATGCCAATGCCGAAGATGGCGATTAAAAAGTTGGCGCGAACCATTTTGAGGCGCCGGATGTACAAATAGCAGCCAAAAATAAACATGATAATGGCAAACGAATCAAGCGTCAGGAGCGCGGGAGTACCGAGATCCGACGTAATGGTGCTGTGTGTGTAAAATAATGACAAGGGTATGTTATAGAGGTTGTGCCATAAATCGCCGAGGTGCGGAAAATGCTGCGGCAACCCAAGGAAAGTCATGGCGAGCTTCGGGGTTTTAACAATACTCCAGCCGAGCGGAAACAGTAACGCTAGCGCCGGCAAAACCACGGGAAGGGTGATCCAGACCGGTGTTTTCCAGATCTTGTCGGCAATGGCCCGCCACTGCCAGATTAGCCCGGCGACGACAAACCAGATCATTCCTGGAATATACACAAGCAAACAGGCTACAAACAAGCTCACCGGAACTGCAAATCGTAACTTGCTTCGCCCTTTGAGCCAGACCCCATACACGATGAGCCCAAATAAGCCGAACAGTAGAATCTGTGCCGTACCAAGGCGGGCGGTATGCAAAAAGCGGGTCGAAGTAGCAAACAGCATGCTTGCCATCCATGCAATACGGTGGCCGTGCCAGTGTTGGATGAGCCAATAGAAAAGTGCAAGCACCAAAAATGCCAAAGATGCCGAGACGATCCGGCTTACCAAGATACTGTGTGGATGCAGCCAGGCCGCGGCATGCACCAGAAGGCTGTAAGGCATGTTCGTCGGATTGTCTAAAAGCGCATGGAAACTGAGCGCCTGGTTGTAGGTGTTGAACTCGTTAGTGCTATAGGCGGGCACCAAACCGCCGAGCCGCCAAAACAGTAAAAATAGCGCAACTCCCCCTAATACTATGACTCCAGCGATCGGCCGCCAATGTGTAATGATATAGGTGCGCACAGATTTTATGCTCATGCTTCCGATATTATAGCATTCTCCGGAATAAAAAAACGACAGCCGGTTTGCGACTGCCGTTTACCAAAAAGCCAGGAATAGTTATCCTTCGACTGGTGGCGTATCCATAGCTTTATTGTATCCGTCAAGCATATCTTGAGCGGCGCCGGCAATAAGCATATCTGGATTATGTGTTGCGCTCATTTTCAATGCATCTCTCACCATGCGCGCGTGCATTTCGTCGTCAAAAGTAAAGATAGAGTTGGCGTCTTCACGTTGAGTTGGAGCTGCACTTTCAAAAGCACCACGCATATCCTGCATAACGTTTGCAAGTCCGCTTAATGCCGTTTGTGATCGTTCAGGAAGGCCAAGTGTAAGCAGAAAATCTACCGAAGAACAAGCGACAGTAATTTCGCCGAGGTCTTCTAACTGGAGGCCCAATGTATTGTGTGGCTTCATAATGATATTATAGCACCAAACATATATATTTGCAAGTTACTCTTGTAATGGGACTAGTTAATGTAATTCTTTTCTGTGTTAGGTTTGTTCTGGAGGATCGTCTTGGGCGGCTTGGTACGAATTGAGCATGTTGCGTGTCGCTGTGCGCAGGTCTTCATCGGGATGCTGGGTGGTAGTTAACTCGAGCGCTCGCCGTATTAGATGCTCGGCGGCGGGTCTTTTGATGGTGAGGCTGCACTCTGGCGCGCCATCTTGTAGCGATCTGAACGCTCTGAGTCCTGCGTGCTGGTTTTCGACTGCTACCGCGAGTACCTCAAGCTCGGCCTGTGATTTTCCCGGAAACTGGCCGAGACTCGCAACAAAACCGAGTGCTTGCTCTGCGGCGGCAATCTCGGCTAAATTCTCAAAAATAATACCTGATTCGTGTGGCTTCATACGGTGCTAATCCCTAGTTATTATTCTTTAAATGGATCGCTGTGCGTTGTGTCGAGTGAGCGAATGCGCTGGCGCTCGCGGTCGAAGTACAATTCCACCGTGCCGGTCGGGCCGTTACGGTGTTTGCGGATGTGGATTTCCATAATGTTCGGGCGATCGGTGTCGGGGTTGTAATAATCTTCACGGTACACAAAGGCCACGACGTCGGCGTCCTGCTCGATCGATCCGGATTCGCGAAGGTCGGATAACACCGGTATAGCCGGTGACCTGCTATCGACCGAACGGCTCAGCTGGCTGAGTGCGATAAGTGGTACATTGAGTTCGCGCGCCACGGCTTTTAAGCCACGGGAAATCTCTGAAACCTCTTGCACGCGGTTGTCGCTGCTGCTAAAACGGCTGCCCCCGCTCATGAGCTGCAAATAGTCGACAACGATCAACCCAAGCGGGCGTTTGTGCGCTTCGCGGCGTGCTTTGGTGCGCATGTCGCTAACCGTAATGCCCGGCGTGTCATCAATAAAAATCGAAGCTTCACTCAGGTTGCCCATCGCCTGCCCGATTTTTTCGAAGTCGGCGTCGGTGAGGTTGCCTGTGCGTAGCGCCCAAGCGTCGACGCCGGATTCCATCGAGAGCAAGCGGTCGACGAGCTGCTCTTTGCTCATCTCCAGGCTGAAAATCAAGACTGATTCTTTGGCTTCGGTGGCAATTTTGTGCGCCAGGTTCATCACAAATGCGGTCTTACCCATCGATGGGCGGGCCGCCAAAATAAACAGGTCGGAGCGCTGCAACCCAGCCAATGTGTTGTCGAGGTCGCGGTAACCCGTGGGCACACCGCGGATCTTCTTCTTGTCTTTATGCAGGTCGTCGAGGCGTTCAAAGCTTTCGGCCAAAATCGATTCGATGCTGACGATCGATTGCTTGACGTGTTGCTGGCTCACCTGGAACAAACTGGTTTCGGCTTCTTCGATCAGTTCGCGGAGCGCTTTTGACTCGTCAAAGCCGAGGCCGACAATCTCCTGGCTGGCAGTAATCAGCCGGCGGCGCACTGCTTTTTGTGCCACGATATCGGCGTATTGCTCGGCGTGTGCGGCGGTCGGCACGTAGTTGGTAAGCTCAGTAAGATACGACGGGCCACCGATGGCGTCCAAAAATCCCCCGCCCTTCAGCTGGTCGGCTAGGGTGAGCACATCGATAGGACTGCGCTTTTCATACAATGCGGTGATTGCTTCATAAATGCGCTGGTGGCGGGCGTCGAAAAAGTCCTGGGCGCTTATCATGTCGGCGATTTTTACCAACGCGTCGGGGTCGATCAAAATCGCACCCAAAAGCGAGGCCTCGGCTTCGAGACTCTGCGGCGGCTGGTGGTTATTCATTCGTGGATCCATAGTATTTGGTGGCTACCCTCCACCCTGTATTTATGATTCTAGCAGTTCGGCGTCGCCAAAGATATTGCTTATCGTTGCGACGGCATCATTTGTGGATGGCGGCGTTGCTTGCGCGGCTGCCTGCACCGCCGGTTGGCTGATTGCCGGGTCGGGTGCGACGCTGGCCTCGGCGGGCTTTGGCGCGGCGCTCGGCTCGGGTTTGGCGTCTTTTTCGAGCACGACGCAGTCAATGCGCACCGCCTGGTTGGTTATAGCCTCGATGGCGTCAGAGATAATCTGGCGGTTTTTGGCGTCGTGCGCCCGTTTTTGATGGAAGGCGCGCTCAAATCCCAGACTAACTGCGCCCGGGCTGAACGTGGCGTGGGCTGATTTGAGGATCGTATAAAGCGTATTGTATTGCGGTTTGATGCGCGCCAGCACTTGGTTCCAGCTTGCTTGGTCGAGCACCGCGGTTCCGGTTGGTTTTTCTGCTTCTGTTTCTGTGGTTGCGGCCGGTGCTTCCGGGTTGGATGCGGGCTGTGGGGCGGGCTCGGGCTGTGTTGTTTTAGGCTCGGGTTTCTTGGCGGTTGACGGCTGTGGTTTTGGCGGTTCGGCGGGCCTGGACGTTGCAGGTGGGGCGGAGTGTGTCGCCATGGGAGCGGGCTTTGGTGTGGTGCTTTGCGGTGTGGGCGCATTTTCGGCGTTCCGCGTGGGGGCACTTCTTGCCTGCTCACTCGATGCATGTTTTTCGCTCGCGAGTGCCGCATCGAGCAAAATGATTTCCAGATACGTTTGCGGTTCAGGCGACAGTGGTACCTCAATAAGTTTAGCGGCAATATTGAGCGCATCATGCAAAGGCACTACGGCATCTTTGCTTAGTATTTGCTCGCGCAGCGCCGCGCCGAGCTGTTTGGCAAGGCGGGTCGGCTCATACCCTTGCTCTCTCGCCTGCCGTAATTGCCGGGTGATCGCCGGAGCATCGTGTGCCGCCAGGCCACTTATAAGTGCGTCAACTACTGTCGCCGGCGCAATGCCCAGCGACGCCTCTACTGCGGCCAAAGTAACCGCTTCCCCGCTGTTACGGACTTGATCGAGCAAGCTTATACTGTCGCGGAATGACCCTTCGCCGTGCTCGGCAATGAGCTGCAACGCCGCCGGCTCGATAGTGATATTTTCTTGCTTTGCGATGGTTGCGAGGTGGGCGGTGACTTTGTCGAGCGGCACTGGCTTGAAAGCATAGCGTTGCGTACGGCTGATGATTGTCTCGGGAAGTTTGTGCACTTCCGTCGTCGCAAGGATAAACACGACGTGGGCTGGCGGTTCCTCAAGCGTCTTAAGGAGCGCGTTAAACGCTTCCCGCGTGAGCATGTGGACTTCGTCGATGATATAGACTTTGTATTTTGCCGAGGTGGGCGCGGTGTGCACTTTGTCGCGGAGGTCGCGGATCTCGTCGATGCGCCGGTTACTGGCGGCGTCAATTTCGATAATATCCAGGTGCAACCGCTCGTCGCTGTAGGGCAACTGGTTGATTTCGTGCGCCAAAATGCGCGCAATGCTGGTTTTGCCGGTGCCGCGTGGCCCGGTAAAAAGATACGCGTGACTGACCGTGCCCGTTTCTAAGGCGTGCGCCAAAGCGGCCGTGACATGTTCTTGTCCGATGACGTCAGATAATTTCAACGGACGGTATGTCCGGTATAGTGCTTGCCCCATTTCTATATAGTATAGTCGTAATTCTCTGTGGCGTCACGGCGGATTTGTTGTGCAATTGGCTATGTGGCTAACTCCGGTGGTGTTGGTAGCAAATGCGATTTTATGCTAAAATAGCAAACTTATGACACAAGGGGCACCAAAATATGAAATTCTGGCTAAATCGCTCAACCAGCGCTTATTTCATTCAGACCCCGATACCAAAATTAAAATAGCCGAAGCAGTTCGTGAAGCACGGCGAATCGGTGCATTTACTCTTGCTGATGTCGTGGTGCTCGGCACCCATTATTTTTACCGTAATACGCACTTGAACCGATTTAATGAGCAACGTGCCGAACTTTTATTTAACGGCGTGTGGGAAATTACCGGTTTTCCAGTACGCGAAGAAACGGCGGCGCCTAGACTTTGGCCTCGATTCTACGAATACCTTGAGCAAGCCTCGCCCGCTATTCTCTTGCCCGCACAGGGCGAGGATTTTGCCTACGAGTCTTTCGCAGATTTTAAAACGGTCAGACAGCCGCTAACTATGGGAGATATGCTGCACCCCCATTTTGTTGAAAGTTATGGCACCGAGCTGCGACAAAGAACGTTTTCTGCTTCTACTAACCATGCTTTGCCTGTGGATAAATATCATGAACGGCTTGCTGAAGCCGACGCGGCGGCACGGGGCATGCAACAGTTCATCGAGCAGTGTGTGGCTCCGGCTGTCGAGCGTTTCACTGAAGAAAGAGGCCCTTCGCCGGCATAGGTGATCCGATCTTGCCAGTGTGCTATACTTTCAGCTTGATTTAGTAGGAGCCCCCATGTCGTCACCCCAAGTACCCCGTTCCATTCCCGAAGCGTACAAACTGCCGGTCAACAGGCTGCCTATTCCTCTATCTATGACATCCGCGGACAGACGCAAAGTTACCGCTGGAGCTAATGCTGCCCGCGCGGTCGGCATGTTTACCCTTGCCGATACATTCGCCTTGGGCAAAGATCGTATGAAAGAGCCGGTATCGCGGCCGGTGCGTGTTCCTGACGTTGCAATCACACTATTTCAAACTGTTGCGGAAGCGTGTGTCGAGCGCGAAATTCCTCAAAATAGTGTGCCGCCCGAACAATGGCTGGCGCTGTATGAAGATTTTCGGAATGCCTCGGCTGCTACCTTGCTGCCCGCAACGAGCCCAGACTACCATTTCCCTACATACGCATCGCTCGATCTTGGCTACGGAGAGACCACGATCGGCACATTTTTGCGGCCAGATTTCGCAGATATCGTAATCACTGGTGTACGTGATCATATGGCGGCTTCAATACCGCCGTCGCCGTACAACCAAACAAAGCGAATAATAGAGGCGACCACGCATGTCGACGGCTTAATCGTGTTTCGCGAGGATGTGGTCTTGCCCGCGGTAACGCAATTCGACCAAGCGAGAGCTGCCGGGCAACCGCCGCAATTATAGCCTGACCTTTGCTAAGCGCCGGCCGCTTCGAACTTTCGATAACAGCTTGGGCAGAGTGATTCGTACTCGATGTTGTGTTCGCCGTCGATGGCTACCTGTTCGCCCGAAAAGATAAACGCACCGTCCAGTTTGCGGCCGTTGAGCATGGCTTTTTTGCCGCAGCGGCAGATGGTTTTGAGCTCTTGGATTTCGTGGGCGAGTTCTAATAATCGTGTACTGCCGGGGAAGCCGTTGGTTTGGAAATCAGTGCGGATACCGTATGCCAGCACCGGGATATCTTTTTCGACCGCGTACCAAAACAGCGCTTCGATTTGTTCGGGCTGCAAAAACTGCGCTTCATCGATGACCACGCAGTGAAAGGGCTTTTTGGTAAAGGCTTTTTCGAGCACTTGGGTAGCGTCATCCTGGCTGCCGAGTAGAATGTCGACGGCGCGGCCCACGCCCAGCCGCGACACGATGCGTTCCTTGCCTTTTGAATCCGCCGAAGGCTTTACGATCACCACGGCCATTCCGCGCTCTTCATAATTATGCGCAGCTTGCATAAGTGCAGTTGTTTTGCCGCTGTTCATTGCCCCATAACGAAAATATAATTTCGCCACGTTTCTACCCTCTCACACTTTCTAACTGCAATGCTGTTGATTATAAAGCGGCTTCGAGCGCAGCCCACTCGGCGGCCGAATCGTCTTCGGGAACGTTTACGCTCACCTGGTCGCCCGGCTTTGCCTTGAAGTATGTTACGCTGGCGAGCAGCACGCGGTATTGTTTGTCGCCAACATATACAAAGTAATGGCCGTTTTCGAGTTGCAATGTGCCGACCACCTGTTTGCGGGGAATCGGACCGATCTGCTTGTATAAGAATGAGCCGTCATCGGTGATAGTAAGTTTGAGGATGTCACCTTGTACGAGCTTCGATTTGCTGGCATAGTTGGCAGGTACCGGATACATTTTACCGTCTGAACCGACCATGTTTTGACCATCAAAAACACCCTCGATAATTTTACCGAGTGATTCGTCATTGCTTGCTACACTTACCGTTTCGTCGTCGCCAACCAAACTCATGAGCAATTCCTTTGCGGCTGCAAGGTTTGTTTCAGCCTCCTGGATCAGTGCCCGTAACCGTTTGATCTGTTTTTCAGGTACGTCTGCCATTTTGTCTCTCTTATTCTAAGGAAGTGTTTGTTTCTCTACACTTACACCTAAAACTATCATGTTTTATGGGGCAAGTCAAAAGATGTCGCAATGGCTGTGGATAAGTTAAGATTTTCGCTGTTTTTTAGCCTTTTTAGCACCATACCAGGCCACACCAAGCGCAGTTATTATGTATCCGCCGACCACTGCTGCCTGCCCTCTTAATATGAATGGAAGCATGGATTGAAGCGATGGATCATAGCGGTCGTAAATTGGCTGGTAGAACGCACCTTGATGGATGATGATCGAAATGTAATCCGGCTCTCGTTGTAAATAACCATTGTCTTTATAGTCGTTATAGATACTAAGCCCGGTACTTGCAACGCCCACGACCATGATTATGGCAGCGACACACCACGGCAGTAACCTGGCTTTTATACGGAGCTTATCTCGTAGCCAGAATAAAATGAACGGTAGGATGACGACGGCGATTGTTTCGGCAAACCATAGTTCATACCAAAGTGCATTGGGCGCCGCTTCAAGCTCAAGCCCGTGGTTATACAGCGGCCGGTTGGCGGCATAATACACATTGAGTTGCATCAGTACTTGGTCGACGGCGAAAACTATCGCCATAAGGAGCATAAGTAAGACGAATGGATTGCTGAGTAATCTCTGAAGTTTGGCTTTCATATTTCCTCAGTATAGCAAACGCATAGCAAAAACCGCCCGGAATACTCCGAGCGGTTTTATGTGGTCAAAATCGGAACTAAGCCAATTCGACAGTAGCGCCTGCGTCTTCGAGGGCTTTCTTTGCAGCTTCAGCGTCTTCTTTCTTAGCCTTTTCAAGGATAGTCTTAGGAGCGCCGTCAACGAGGGCTTTTGCCTCGCCCAAGCCGAGCTGAGTCAAGTCTTTAACAGCCTTGATCACAGCAACCTTTTGAGCGCCTGCGTCTTTCAACACAACGTCAAATTCGGTCTTTTCGTCTGCAGCAGCAGCGCCGTCACCGGCAGCTGGAGCGGCAACAGCAGCTACAGCAGCAGCTGGCTCAATGCCGTATTCATCTTTCAAGATGGTTTTAAGTTCGTTTACTTCGAGGACAGTCAGCTTCGTAAGCTCTTCTGCCAGTTTTTTCAAATCAGCCATTAGTTTCTCCTTATTGATATGTTAGCCGTGATAGCTATGGTTAGCTGGCCTTTGCTGCAACACCGTCAAGCAAGCCATGCAAGTCGCCCGAAAGCGCGCTGATGTTGTCATTGAGGGGTGCAGAAAGGGTTGCCAAGACTTGAGCGATAAGCTGTTCCTTGCCTGGCAGGGTTGCGAGTGCTTTCACTTCGTCGGCGGACAATAATTTGCCGTCGGCGCTGATTGCAGCCACAAACTCCAGGGTTGGATTCGTCTTGGCGAAAGTAGCGATGCTTTGCGCTGGTGCGACTTCGTCTTCGCTGTTAAAAGCGTAGAGAAGCATACCTTCGAGCTCTGCTGCGTCAACGTCTTTAAGGCTTTTGCTGCTTTTGAGCGCCTGTTTGAAGAGGCGGTTCTTTACAACATGGACCTTGGTGCCGTTTTCGCGAGCCTGGCGGCGCAGCGTTTGCAAAGCCTTAACCGTGGTGCCTTCATATTTGACGACAACGGTCATTTTGGAAGCGTCGAGGAGTTTTGCGACTACTGCGACTACCTCGTTCTTCTTGTCTTTACTTAATGCCATGTAAATTCCTTTGTTTATGTGAAATCTTCGACCTAGATTTTCAATGTTCATTGCCAAACAAAAACGCCTTTGTTTCCAAAGACGTAACACGTACTTGTCCAAATGGACTTTGTTTGTGTAACCTCGGTGGCATTCTTAAGTGTTTCGGACTTCTACTGAAGTTGATTCACCGCCACTGTCTTTGGCAATCTCTTGTATTTTACCAGAGGTAATATGCGAAAGTCAATAAAGTAAAGTAGGTAGCCAAGCTATCTGCCAATGTACTATCGGGCGGTTTTTTCGAGGTAGGATTTTATAACGTCTTTCATTTGGTAGAAGGCTTTTTTATCGAGCCATTCATCGGGCCCATGGTGGCCGCCGCCAGTTGGGTAAAATGAAATGCACGGGATATGTTTGGCGGCAAAATACCGGCCGTCGTTGCTGCCCAGGGTGCGTGAGCCAACAACTTTTACCCCGGTCACTTCCTCGATGCATTCGGCAAACGGCTTGATATACGGATTGGTAAGCGAGAACTCCCCTGTCGCGCCATTGAGCAGAAAGGTGAGCTCGGCCCCGGCGCGGTCGCAGATTTCCTGCAACGCTTTTATAATGCGTGTCTTTTCGTGTTCGTTCACCAGCCGCACATCAAGGAATGCTTCGGCATGGTCGGCTACCTGATTTACGGCCTTGCCGCCATTAAATTGGCCGAGATTCATCGTATTGCTGTCCGGCTTTTGCTCAGGGAAAAGGTTTTGCACCTCGTGGATAATAGTAAGCAGGCGCACGTTGGCATTGTCGCCAAGCCAAGGCCGTGAGCCATGCGCTGGCTTGCCTTCCACGGCGATTTTTATGTACATAAAGCCTTTGGAATATACCTGGATTTGCCAGTCGTCACCGCCGTCAGGTAAAACCGCCACTTTGGGTGCGAAGCCTTCTTCGAGCAGTGGCCCGATGCCGTCCTTGCCGCCGACTTCCTCGTCGCTGTTGATCATCAGGCCGAAATCATATTCACCTAATCGGTCTTGCAGCTCATCGATGATTTGCAAATAGACGGCCACCGCGCATTTCATGTCGAGCACGCCGCGCCCATGGAACTTACTTTCATCTTCGCGAAGCTCGAACGCACTTTCCGGCGCCGGCACCACATCGATGTGAGCGGTGAGCATAACGGTCGGCTTTTTATTGCCCGGCGACGTGGTGGCTATCAAAGATTCGAAGCCGTTCGAGTCAAAACGCTGCGCATGCATACCGCGTTTTACGACAAAACCGGCGATGTAATCCAGCGCTTGATGTACAGCTGTTTCGTCGCCGGTGATTGTCGGAAACGCGACTAATTTTCGTAATATTTCTTCCATTTGACCTAACTAGTTGTAACCTGGAGTGCATACAAAACGCAAGCGTTTTAGTAAACTTCAGGACTGCTGGTGATCGGCGGAACGGGCAGCACGAATGGCAAGCGGCTTTCAAGACCGTGTGCATTGCCAAGTTGTAAAAATTCAGGGTGTGGGCCACCTATTAAAGCAGTCGAGGTGGCATTGGCTTGGCTGCCATCAAGGCCGCTGACGGCGACGGTGCCTAAAGATTCATGCGTTTCACGTGGTTGCGGTGCAACATCGGGTTGTGTCGATGCGACATCACCGTAAGCTACGCGCCTTGCCGGCACCCAAGCACCATCAACGGTTAACACTTCCCGTGCGCCGGGTTGGCGGTCCAGTACGTCTGCGGGATCGATTAACCCACGGTTCCTTGGTCTTGTTTCTGACATGATTTTCTCCTCAATTAAAATGGCTTCAATCGTTGAAGCCATTTGTGAAGGGACTGTACTCGGGCGCCTTGGTTTAGCGGCGGACCCTGGCTTCAACGGTAGCGAAGCACAGCCCTCGGTGGCCGAGGACGAGAATCATTGCGTGCTTCACTGCGTTCAGTATCATACAAGCCGTATTAAACGCTTTTTAGAACGGCACGTCAAGCCTATGTGGTGGTCGAGCGTTGCAATAGTATGTCAACGCGCGCAGTTTGCGGTATTCCATCCGCAGTGTTTGAGCACGGACATACTGTTGCAACGCTCGACCACCTTCCTTTCCTGTTACAAGTTTTTGACGATATCGTCTTTGGCGTCTTCGAGTTGTTTGAGCTTGAACTGCGTGTAGCGTTCGGCGGCCAGGCGCGTCAGTTCGGCGTCTTCGCCTTTGTTGACGAATTTCATGGCTTCACCCATGAGCGGGTGTACTTCGGAAAGTTTGTCGTGCATTTCGAGTACTAATTTGCGGTAGCCGGGGTGGCCTTGCGGACTGGTGCGAAGTTCGTGGAAGTGGAATGCTTCGCGGGCGTTGTACGTGATCTTCCAGCGCATGCGGTGGCCCAGTAGCGTCGCATACTGCGCCTCAAGTGGATAACCGGCCTCTTGCATGATGCTGTACAGCTTGAGGCTAAGATCGAAACAGGCTTCAAACTGGTCGGCCAAGCCGGCTTCTTCGATGAGCTGCGGCACTTCGTAGCCGTAGCGCGGGGTGAGCATTTGCCACTCCAGGTCATCGACCATGCGGTGACGCTGCAAATCACGGAAAATGCCGTAATCGCAGAGCAAATCCCAACTGTAGTGCGCTTTTTCGAGTGCCCGGCCGGGGCGGTGCCGGCGGTTCAGGCGCTCGCCCATATAGGTAGTGAAGACCTCTAATTTTTTGTCGTATGGCCAGTTGGTGACCTCGGCTTGCAGTTCTTTGACCGAGAGGTTGCTGTGTTCGTAGAGCATGTCGGCCACGAGGTCAAGCTCGTTGCGCGGCCAAACATCGGTCAGCGTAACGTTCTCTTTTGGCGTGGCGTGCTGCTCGGGTAAGAACTGTTTGGCGAGCTTTTGCACGGCGTGTTTTGTGTCGGCCATGTACGCTACCATTGCGCCGCCGCGGTCGGGTTTGTCGGCGCGCTCAAGGAGTGCCGGCATGATCTTGCGCGCTTCAGCGAGTATTTGCTCGCCGGTTGCGCGTGCTTCGGGCATGTCATCGGCGAGTAAATGCATGATCAGGCTTTCAAGCGCCTGACCCGAAGCGAAAATGCCGACGGTAGACGTGGTGGCCACTGGTAAAACCGCCCGGGTGGCGTCGCAAGCCTGTGCGCGTATCGCACCTTTCCAGGCGATGTCGCGTTCGGCCTTCGGTGTGGTGGACTTATCCTGTACGTAGTCCGTCAGCTTGTGCACCATCTCCGAATACAGGTCAAAAATCTTATCCATGATTTCGACATATTGCGCGCGGACTTTCTCGGGCAAATGGTCTGGCGTGTGATAACGGTACTTGCCATATTTGTCTTTTTGGTCGAAGTAAATATAACGCGTTGATTGCTCAAGGTACGCGGCCAAACGGCCCCATTCCAACTTCTTGGTAAGTAAGTTTGAGGCGTTCTCGACGACGATGTGTTGTCCGGCCAACTGCTGCACCGAATCGTCGCCATACGCGGTAATCACGCGTTGCAACAGTTTGGAATCTTTGCCGAGCTTACCGGCGAATTCGTCCAAAATGGTGATGCGCATGTCGTCGCCGCGACGGCTGAGGCGTGCCATGGCGGCTGCGATGGTGATCGGGCTGAGCTTGTCGGTAAAGGCGTAAACGTTGCCGGTGGTGGTGCTGACGGCTTCTTCGAGGAACGCTGTGCCTTCGGCGGTTACCTCATACGAGCCGTCGTGGTTTTTGGCAACATACGGTGTGTCCTGCAAGGCCGAGACGACGGTGGTGGTGCTTGCTTTGGCACTCTTTGATTTCTTGGATGGTTTCGGAAGCATAGGCTCTACCTTTTGCCAGATTAGTTCATGAATGGTTTCGATGTCGAGGAGCTCGTTATCGCGTGTGCAGTCCAAGCGTTGGAAATCTTTCGGGAATAATTGACAGAGGTCATCGTAGACTTCGACGGCGCGGCGCAAGTGGTTGATGTCGGCTTCGTGAATGTCGCGCTTTTTGTCGGTGTAGGTGCGTTCACCCTTTTGGTCGACGAGCTTCTGGGCGGTTTCGGCGGGAACGCGGAGCACAAAGCTCGTGTCGGGGCGTGGCACGTGTAACATCTCGAACTCTAAGTTATCGAGCCAGATAAAGTACCCCCGGCGCTCCTCGGCGTTATCAAACTTGGTGCCCTGGTGGGCCATGTTCGAGCCGGTAAAGCGGTTGGCAAGCACGACCTTGCCTTCGAACAATGCCTGGCGGATGTGGTCGGCTGCCTGAAAACGGTCGAGCGCGTAAAAGAGCGACGAAGTGTACGGGCCGACTTCTTCGGCGGTGCCATAATTGCCATTGAGGTATTCGCGCACAAAGTAGCTCGACGGCTCGTCATATTGTGGAAAGTCAAATGTTGCAACTTCGTAGCCCTGTTTTTGCAGTCGTTTGGCGAGCAAATCGAACTGCGTTCCCTTGCCCGAGCCGTCGGTGCCTTCGATGACTAAAAAGAATCCGGTGCGTTTGTCTGGTTGTTTCATAATGCTTTTAAACCTTTGATGGGCTCCGGCAAGGTGCGCGTGTCTTTGTAGGCACGAGGCAACATCTGGTCTGGCGTCCAGTTTTTAATGAGTTCTTTTACGTCCGTGCCCACCTGGTACTTACCGCTGAATCCACTGTTGCGGCCCTTGCCGTAATTGCCATCGACTTTGCCGGTTTCATGGAATACGGCTTGGGCGATGCGCTCACCGACCGGTAGCAAAACGGTTTCGTGTTGGTTGAGGTTGTAGACCTCGAGCGTGAGGCGGTTGATGTAACCAGGATCAACCCAACCGGCGTCAAAACAAACGGCGATGCCGTTGCGGCCCCAGCTGGAACGAGATTTGAGCTCGTACGCGCCCGGCGGCAAAATGCCGAAAAATTCATGCGTGTGCGCCAGAATGCGTTCACCGGGCCGTAATGCAATTACCGGGTGGTCGAGCGGAATGCCTTCGACGGGTTTAAAGCCGTTTTCTTTGCACCATTCACCATGCGGGACGGCTTGTTTTGGCTCGCCAAAATAGCGTTTTACATCTGATTCGTCGAAAGGGTTATAGAGCGTGTGATATCCGCTGCGCTCGGTGCGGTAATAATAATGACCAAGGGTGACATCCAGGCTGGCGTGACTGACATGCTTGTCGTTAAACGGTACGCAAACGATGCGCCCGTCGTTAATGGCCTGCCGAATTTGAGTGTTGCTATAAACTGCCACGTGTTACTCCTCCAAGTTGTCCTCATTGTACGGTGTAACAAACTTATCCTGCAAGCAAATAGCGAAAATTACAACTTAACAAGTTGAGTGAGTACCTCGTACATCAATGTCAACGCGCGCAGTTTGCGGTATTCCATCCGCAGTGTTTGAGCACGGACATGATGTACGAGGTACTCACTGCAAAATTTTTCTGACTTTTTTCTGGACATTTCGTAGCACTCCACAGTATGCTTTTCGAACCCGGAATGGGTATACTACTATGAGATTACTTATGAAAACATCCAGCTCGCTCAGTCAAAGGACCGACACGATCGTAAGTTTCTTAGGATATGCGGTTATTTTTAACGGCCTGGTTTTCATTTTCTTAAACCTCGCAACCGTTATCCCATTTCACGGGCATGAGCTCCTGCCCGTTATCAAATCCGGCCCCTCGGTAGTTTCCGGCCTGACATTCTTATATATGGGAATGTTGCTGCGTCGTCGGAAGCGCACCGCCTGGTTTGTTACGATGGTGTTGTATGCGCTTTGGGCACTTGTATATGTGGTAGCAAGTATCGTTTTTTGGAACCATAACCACCACCGTCATATCGACGCGCCGATGCTCATGGTACTTAATATTTTAGTGCCGTCAGTGGTGGTGACCGGGCTTATCGTGTACCACAAGGCTTTCACTGTGCGCAGCGATATCCGCAACTTTACTATTGCATTGCGTTTTAGCGCGCTCGTGCTTGCGGTAGCATTCGTGTACGGCGTTGTCGGGTTCCTCATTATGGATCAACGTGATTTCCGGCATGAGATCGTGCTTTCCGAGGCGATTCATCGTACGATCGACCAGATCGGACTTACTACCGACCACGAATTAGTGGCACACACCCGTCGCGCTTGGTTTTTCCAACGGTCGCTCTCTATTATGAGTATCGGCGCGATTGTGTATGCGTTTGTGTCGCTGTTTCAGCCGCTCCGTGCCCGGTTTGGCGACCAATCTTCTGGCAGATTACACACCGAAGCACTGCTAACCAAATACCCGGCGCGTAGCGAAGATTTCTTCAAATTATGGCCGCACGACAAGATATATTTTTTTGACCGCACCGGCCAGGCCGGTTTCGCCTATTCGGTGCATAGTGGTGTCGCGTTAGTTGTAGGTGATCCATTCGGGAATGCCGCTCGGTTCGATGCGCTGCTCAAACAGTTCGATGAATTGTGTCGCACAAATGATTGGCAAATTGCATTTGTGCATACCGAACCGGACCAGAACGGCTGGTACAAAAAACATGGCTTTTCATTGCAAAAAATCGGTGAAGAAGCAGTTGTAGATATCGCCCATTTCGATGAGTCGGTGCGTAGCGGCAAGTACTTCCGGCACATCCGTAACAAATTTGAGAAGCAGGGCTATTCGGTGGAGATGTTGTTGCCACCTTACGATCCGATTACCGTGGCGCGATTGCGCCGGATCTCTCGCGAATGGCTTGCGTTGCCTGGCCGCGAAGAACGGGGCTTTATGATGGGTTTTTTCAGTGCCAAATATATACAGCAGTGTCCTGCCGTCGCGGTGTTGCGTGATAAAGACGGCGTAATACAAGCCTTCTTAAATCAAATCCCCTCGTACGACTCTAAAGAAGCAAACTACGACATGCTACGAAATACCAAAAACAGTCTCGGTAACAGCAATGACTACCTGTTACTGAAATTTATTGAGTATGCTGCCGAAAACGGCTTCGCGCGCATAAACCTTGGATTGTGCCCATTGAGCGGTCTTGGCGGTCATGAAGAATCGCATGCTTTGCTCGATAACGCCCTTGGCTTTGTGTATAACAATGGCGACCGGTTCTACTCATTTACTGGCCTGCGGCGATTTAAAGCAAAATACGAACCGACCTGGAGTTCGCGCTATATTGCATATCGTGACGGCGTGCCGGGCTTTACCCGAGCGGTACGCTCGTTGACACGTGCCATGAAGGTATAAACCGGACATATTGAGTGCACTTGCACCCCCGCAGCTTAATCCTTACCGCAGCAAGTCACCTTGCTATATACCGTCACAATAAATAACCCCGCCGAGTATGGTTGGCGGGGTTATTCTGCGAGCGGGTAGTACTAGACTAGAATTCGCTCAAAGCGACGCTAATGCCAGGCCCCATCGTGGTGGTGAGGTTTATGGCTTTCACGTAGGTGCTTTTTACCGAGCTTGGCTTGTTAGCGCGGAGGCTTGCAAGTACGGCTTTTACGTTGTCGAGCAGTTGGGCTTCGGTGAAGCTTACTTTACCGACGGCGATGTGGACGATACCGGTTGAGTCAACGCGGTATTCAACACGGCCGGCTTTTGCTTCTTTGACAGCCTTGGCAACATCGGTGGTTACGGTGCCGCTCTTGGGGTTTGGCATGAGACCACGCGGCCCGAGCACGCGGGCATATTTACCCAACTTTGGCATTTGTGCAGGTGTTGCGATCAAGATGTCAAAGTTGATGGTGCCCTTTTCAAGGTCTTTCAAGATGGCTTCAACACCACTCAAATCAGCGCCGGCGACTTTTTCGTCGTCGAGCACGGCAACGCGGACGGCCTTACCGGTACCTGCTGGCAGAACCAGGTTGTCGCGGATGTTTTGGTCGGCGTGTCGTGGATCGACGTTGAGGTTGATGTGCAGTTCAACACTGGCGTCGAACTTAGCAGTGTTGGTTTTCTTGGCGAGTGCGATTGCTTCGGCCAAAGTGTAAGTTTTGCCTTTTTCAACGAGCGTAGCAGCTTCGCGGAATTTTTTACCACGGCGTTCAAGGCGTGAGCGGGTTGGCTTAACGGGCTGCTTGGGCTTAGCTTCTTCGGCGTCTACACCTTCAGCCTTGCGTTCTTCTTTGGCTTGCTTTTCTTCGGCTTCTTTCAAAGCTTTGGCGCTGCGCTTACCAGCTTTGGCGGTAGCTTTTTCTTCAGTACCTTCGGTAGCTTCTGCTTCCGGTGCTTCTGGAGCATCGGTTGCTGGAGCTGCTTCTACTAACAGTTCAGCTTCGTTGGTGATTTCTTCGGCTTCTTTAGCCATGGTTATTCTCCTTCTGTGGTGCTATCGAGTGCTACTCTCCCACAATTGTTTATATGCTTGGCGTTGGGGCTCAGAATGCGGTTGCGCATTATACTTGCAATGTCTGCTTCGATAAGTGCGATGAGTTCTCGGTTTTCTTGTTCGTCGTCTGCGGCTAGCCGGTCGGACGCTGCGACCAATTGCTCAAGACCGGCATCGATAAGTGTGACCTTTTCGATGGGGCCTTCGTGCATGTCTTAGCCCTCTACTTCGACACCCATGCTGCGCGCGGTGCCCGCAACCATTTTTTTGACGGCTTCGATGTCGTCGGCGTTCATGTCTTTGGCCTTTTCTTCGGCGATTGCCGTAAGGTCGGCTTGGCTCAGTTTTTGGCTCAGCTTTTCAGTGTTTGGGCGGCCAGAACCTTTTTTGACACCGAGCTTTGCGCGGATCATTTCGTCGGTTGCCTGGCTTACCACCGTGAAGGCCATCGTGCGGTCTTCATAAATGGTGATATGCGCGGTAGTAATGCCCTTCATCTCTTTGGTCCGTTCGTTGAACGGGTTGATGAAGTCCATCATGTTCACACCGTGCTGACCGAGGGTGCTACCAACGGGAGGCGCAGCGCTAGCTTTGCCGGCGGGAATGCGCATCTTTAAATTAGCTTTGATTTTCTTTTCTGCCATTAGTTTCTCCTGTGACGATACGGTTAGAAGCGGTGTATCGCCTGACTCCTATAATTTAGAAGTGCGTAACTGTTGTATTTTACCGTAAAACAGCGGATATGTCTACTGTTTAGGCGCTTGGTGGCGGGGGTAACTGGTCGGGCATCGCCGGTCCTGGTGGTTGCTGCTGCTCGCGCTGTTCTACCCATGGCCGGGAGATGCGTAGTGGCGGTGGTACGGCGTTGTATACATTGATACCTTCACCAGGGCAGCCTTCGATGACCTTCCTTGGGTTCATGACTCTTATTGCGGCTTGTCCAATGCCGTATTGAATATCTAGGTCGCCCCTGAGCAACGTACATTCGTTACAAAATTGCGCAAAAGGGTAAGCTTCCATGTTGGCCATAGCGGCTCGCCCCGTCTGTTTTACAAACCAACATTCATTCGGCGGTTTTGGTTGTTCTGTCTCGTCTGGAAGTTTTTCGCCCGTCATGGCTTACCTCGCTAAAAGTAGGTATTAAACGCGCTTAACCTGCAAGCTGTCGAGCTCCACCGGTGTGTCGCGGCCAAACATGTTGACCAACACTTTGAGCTTGCCTTTTTGCTGATCGATTTCGTTGATCGTGCCGTCGAAGCCCTTGAATGGCCCGTCGGTGATGTTAACGACTTCGCCAACCTGGTAGTCGATCTTGTGTTTTGGCTGTTCGAGGCCCATTCGCTTCTGGATTTTTTCGATTTCCTCTTCGCTGACCGGAGTCGGCTCGGTGCCGCTACCGACGAAACCGGTAACCGATGGCGTGTTGCGCACGATGTACCAGGCGTCTTCGCTCATTTTCATCTGGACCAAAACATAGCCCTGGAAAATGCGCTTTTCAACGACGCGGCGCTTACCGTTCTTGATTTCGATCATTTTCTCTTTGGGCACGAGCACCTGGAAGATCTTGTCTTTCATGTCGAGTGAATCAGCGCGCTGGCGGATTGATTCGGCGACTTTTTCTTCGTAGCCGCTGTAAGTGTGGATTGCATACCACTGTTTGGATGTGTCGTAACGTTTACTCATTATTTTACTAATACCTGCTTAAATAGTTTATCGAGTCCGAAGTCAACGGCGGCGATCAAAAGGCCGAAAATAACGGCGAAGATCATAACCGCGGTGGTGAGCTGGCGTGACAGTTTGAAATTGGGCCACGTAACCTGGCGAAGCTCGCGCCAGCTACTACGGAAATATGGTGGCACCAGGATGAATCCGATGATGCGGAACGGTTTAATACGGTTGAGCTGTTTGAAAAACCAGCCGATAGCACGGAATGGCGCGGATACGCCACGACGTGTTTTGTTGAGCTTGCGTGGTTTTGCCGA
>JGI24742J22300_10000009_pt1 | contig 33403 bp, 31 predicted proteins | sample KBSMiscanthusM1_FD_22300 | JGI IMG/M metagenome (IMG submission 22300)
GGCGAGCCGGTGAGGAGCAGTAAATGATTCGGCTCGAACAACACAACCGGGATGGTTTTTGTCTGCGACAACCGCGACACAGTCTGGCCGTCAATTTCGAATTTTTTACTCAGTGTGGGGATAGTTTGCAACTTAAAGGTCCGCGTTTGACCATCGACGGTGTGTGCATCCAACCGCGCCCAATCCTGGGAAAAGTGCAGCAAATCAGCACTGTCCGCCCGGTACGAGCCGCCCCGCGACAGCACCAAAATAGCTTCGAGCAAGTTTGTCTTTCCGCTCGCGTTCGGTCCGACAATAATCGTAACGCCGGGTTTCAACGCAAAGGTTTTATCAATATATGAGCGAAAATGCTGCAAGCGGATCGAGTCGAGCATACTCTTATTGTACCGCTTAGCTCTTGAGCGGCATCACGATGTGAATATAGTCTTCGGCGGCCGAATCTTTGAGCACGGAAGGCTCGAGCTTGCCGTTGAAACAAAATTCCACCTCATCACCATGCAGCACATGCAATGCGTCGAGCAAATAGCGTGAGTTGAGCGTAATACTGCCGTCGCCGACCACTTTACCGTTGGCAGTCGCGGTGTTCTCGCCGAGCTGCGACGCCACCGACCGAATACTAACCGTCTGGTGTGCTTCTTCGAGGTTAATCGTGATACTTCCGGCGCTTTCGCGAGCAAACAAGCTTGAAACTTTCGTGATGTTCAGCAGATCGGCGCGCTTCAGCCGGGCGGTCGTTGCAAATGACTTAGGAATCAGGTTCTGGTAGGGCGGGTATTTGCCGTCAATGAGACGCGCTACGAGCTCCACATCGCCCGCCTGGAACAAGATCTGCTGTCCGTCGCTCGTCACCACCACATCGCCATCATAGTCACCCAGGATGCGCAGGACTTCCTGCATAGCCGACACGGGAACGAGTAGCGAAACTTCCTCTTCCATGGGCATGAGTTGTTTTTCGGCCAGGCGGTAACTGTCGGTTGCAGCCATATATAACTTGCCACCGCTGGTGTGTAAATAAACCGCCGTTAGAACGGGTCGCGCTTCGTCACTGGAAGCCGCCAGCACCACTTGTTGTAACGCCGCTTTAAGCGTATCGGCCGGGACCGACCACGATTTTCCGTCGCTAATTGCCGGCATAACCGGGAATTCTTCAGCAGAAACCCCATTGATCGTGGATTGGTATTGCTCGGTGGCAATGTGCATTTTGTAATCTTCGAGTTTGAGGTCGATCACATCGCTCGGTAAGCTACTCACAAAATCCTGCATAAGTCGGGCAGGGACAGTAATGGCGCCTTCGTCGGCGACCTTCGCACCAATGTAGTGGGTGATGGCGATGTCGAGGTTAGTAGCCGCGACGCTCAATCGGTTGTTAACGGTCTTGATAAGAACATTGGCGAGTACCGGTAGTGTGCCGCGCGTACTCGCTACCCGTGCCACCGTGCCGAGTGCTTTGTTGAGATTTTCCTGAGTGACTTGGAGCTTCATACAAATATCCTTTATTACTTATTTATATATAGTAGTAGTAGTTATTATTAGTGCTGTGGAAAGCGGGGAAAAGTGCTGACGCACCGGTGTTATTTTGAACAAATTTGTTGTGGGTAGGGCGGGGGAAGCGCCGTGTGGAAAGCGGGGAAAAGGTGTGGGATCGTTTGCCAGATTTTGCATTTGATGGCGCGACGTTGTGCATACAAAATGTGTTCGTACCCACGTAAGCCGCGGTGCGTGCACAGGCTTTCCACAGGTTTTACGCATACAATCGCTCCTTGATCTGGGTGATCGCCGCCCGGATGTCATTGTCTTGCTTTGATTCCTTCTCGATCTTTTCAATAGAGTGAATAGCGGTGGTATGGTCTTTGCGTCCCAGTTCGCGTGCGATCTTCGGGAAGCTCAGGTGTAGCTCGCTCCGGAGCATATACATGGCGATTTGCCTGGGTACTACGATGTCTTTGTCGCGCTTCGGCCCCAAAATATCTTCGAGTGGTACTTGAAAATGACGGGCAGTTCGTTCTACGATTTGCCGGGCGCTCAAATGTTTCGGCCGCGTTTGGGCTGCGCCCAGTAAGCTGCTGGCGATGTCGAGTGTCGGTTCCAGGGTCCGCATCTCACAATATGCAAGCAGCTGGTTAAGTGCGCCTTCGAGCTCACGAATATTGGTTTGGACGTTGGTTGCTAAATATTCCGTGACATCACGCGGCAAGTCGATGCCGTGCGCGTCGGCTTTGGTCTGCACGATCGCACAGCGTGTTTCGAGGTCCGGATTTTGCATGTCGATACTCATGCCCCAAACGAATCGTGAGCGCAGGCGTTCTTCGAGTGTCGGAATGTCGCGTGGCGGCTTGTCGCTGCTGATGATGATTTGTTTGTTGGATTGGTGTAATGCATTAAATGTATGGAAGAACTCTTCTTGGATCTTCTCTTTTCCGGCCAAAAATTGTACGTCGTCGACGATCAAAACATCGGCACCACGGTAAAAGTCGGCAAAGTCGGTATTCTTTTTGAAACGCAGCGCGTCGACGAACTCCTGTACGAACTGCTCGCTCGACACATACACGACGCGAGCCCGGGGGTTATTGGCCAAAACTTGGTTGCCTACCGCCTGGATCAGATGTGTCTTGCCGATACCTACACCGCCATACAAGAAGAGCGGGTTATATTTGGTGCCGGGATTTTGGGCGATCGCTTGGCAGGCGGCGTGTGCCAGTTCGTTCCCGGAGCCAACGATGAAGTTGTCGAAGGTGTAGCGTTCATTGATACCGGGCCGATACGCATGGGTGAGCGTGCTCGCCGGTTTTGGTGTCGGCTTGCCGCTTGGCTTGGGCGCCGGAGTGGGCGTTAGAACGATCGGGTCTTCTTCCGTCTGTCGATTATTGAGTGCGGAGTGGATCTTGTATTCAATCTGTGACGCTTCGACGCCGTTCTTTTGCAATGTGGCAATAATCAGATCGCTATATTTACGTTCCAATTGTTGCTTGATGAACACGTTCGGCACTCCAATAATCACGCTTGTTTCGTCGTGTCGTAAAAGGTTCGTATTCTTGAACCACGTAATAAAGTTGCCTCGAGATACGGATAGCTCGATCTCGCCAAGCACCGCTTGCCATAAGCCACTTTGTTGCATGTACCCTCACTCCTAAAAGTCGTCTGTTATAGCTTCAATATACGCTATATGTGTGGGGTTTTCCACATGTTTGTGCATAGTACATCGATTACCAAACCAAAACCGAGCCTCAGGGGTAAGATTTTCCACAGGTTACGGCCACATCTGGTAACTCTGTGGAAAATACTTGGATATCGGTGGAAAACTTGCTAGAATTGGTGGGTTAAACATTGTTATTTTGACTAGATAACGATGTGCAATCGGTGGTTCTGGGGATTATGGAAAACCTGTTCTCGGCACTTGCGGGTCACCAAGCATGCTTTGTATAGCATACTTGGCGCTTCCGAGATGCCTCGAACAGGTTGTTCCAAATCCCTGGCCCTACCACTTGTGTAAATAGTCCAAATAAGGTAGAGTAGTCACATATGCCAAAACGAACGTATCAACCCAAAAAGCGCCACCGCGCCCGTAAGCACGGCTTCGCGGCGCGTATGAAAGATCGTGCAAGCCGCCTGGTTTTGAGGCGCCGCCGCAACAAGGGCCGTGCCCGCCTCACGCACTAAACCAAGTAAGGAAAACAACCGCCGCTTAAGCGGCAAGCAACGAAGGCTGCAGAAATGATTCATCGAACACATCGATTTCATGGCTATAACAGCCTTCGTTTCGTTTATAAAAACGGAAAGACGGTGCGCTGTCCAAACTCCGCGCTCAAATTCGTACACAATCCGCGTCGCAAAACGTATCGGGTTGCCGTAGTGGTGAGTCGCAAAGTACACAAATCGGCCGTGGTTCGTAATCGTATCCGTCGCCGCATGTTTGAGGCCATCCGTGCCATCTCACCCCAGATAAATGGGTCGTATGACATGGTTTTTACGGTATTTTCCGACCAGCTTGCTACTATGGAGTATGGCGAACTCGCCGCAAGCATCGCGTCGCAGTTACAAAAGGCGGGAATTATCGCCACTTTGCCCACCTCATCATCTGAAAACATGCTATAGTAAAGCCAAGTAAGGAGCCCTATGTTTACAACCTTGATTGTCCAACCAATCTTTAACTTGCTCGTGTTGATTTATGCGGTCTTGCCGGGGCACAATTTTGGGCTTGCGATCATCATCTTTACGGTGATTGTCCGCTTGCTGTTGTGGCCGCTGGTTAAGAAGCAATTGCACCAAGCAAAAGCGATGCGCAAACTCCAGCCGGAGCTGAAGCGCATCAAAAAAGCCGCCGCCGGCGACAAACAAAAAGAATCCACCATGATGATGGAGCTATATAAGGAACGGGGCATCAATCCGTTCGGATCGATCGGCGTCCTGCTGTTGCAAATCCCGATCCTCATCGGATTATACAGCGGTTTGCGTCGGGTGGTGGATGACCCGCACGCGCTGGTGACATTCTCCTACCCCGCCTTACAGCACATGAGCTGGATGAAAGAGCTGTCGCACGACATTCATCTGTTTGATAGCACGCTCTTCGGTGTCGTTGACCTAACTAAGAGCGCCATCGGCAAAACCGGCGTGTACTGGCCGGCCATGATTATTGTGATCGGCAGTGCGGTAACCCAATTCTTCCAAGCCAAGCAGCTGACGCCCAAAGACAAAGATTCCCGCTCACTCAAGATGATCCTGTCCGATGCCAAGACCGGCAAGCCTGCCGACCAAGGCGAAGTCAATGCTGCCGTCGGTCGCAGCACGCGCTTTATCTTCCCTGCTATGATTTTTCTCTTCACCGTTAACATTGCCTCGGCGCTCAGTTTGTACTGGCTCACCGGCGGCATCGTAGCGTTTATCCAGCAAGCCGTCGTGCTGCGCGAGGATGAAGAAGAAATGGAACAAGTGGCCGACAAAGCAACTGGTAGTAAGGCCGAAAAAGTGATCGAGGGTGAGGTGGTAAAAACTAAGCCCGGCTCTAAATCTAAAAAGTCTTCCACGAAGAAACCAACTAAAAAGGGAAGGAAAAAATAGATGGAAGCGTCGATCCAATTTGCCAAGAAATACCTCGAAGATTTACTGTCATTCTTCGGTTTGAACACTGATGTCTACGCCACAAGCGAAGACGACGTTATCGAACTGGAAGTTCCCTCTACTCACTTGAACGGCTTTTTGATCGGCCAGCGCGGTGAAAACATGCGCGCAATTCAATTTTTGATCTCAAGTGCCCTCAAAAACAACGGCTACGAATATGTTCGCGTGAACGTCGACGTCGCCGAATACAAAAAGCAGCGCGCCCAACGGCTCGCCAAAGAAGCCGAGGGTTGGGTTCGCCAAGTGCGTGACAGTGGCGAGTCGATGGAGCTTAAACCGATGAACGCCGTCGACCGCCGCACAGTACACAAGCTCGCCCAGGATATGGGTGTGGTAAGCGAATCGGTCGGTGAAGGCCGCGACCGCCACATTGTTTTAAAGGCTGCGGATAGCTCGGCGGATGGCGATAGCGCCGACAACGAGTAAATCGTATGGCAGGAGCAAAGCGCATTTCGGTAGTGGTGCCGGTTTATAATGAGAGCCGGCTCATTGCTGGGTTTCATGCCTCGCTGCTCAAAACACTGCAAGCCTTGCCGTACCAATTTGAAATAATCTACTGCGACGACGGCAGCACCGACACCACGCGGGAGATTATTCGTGATTGGTGCAAAGACGGCCATACCAGATTAATCTGTTTTTCGCGTAATTTTGGCAAAGAGAGCGCCCTTACCGCCGGCATTGCCGAGGCGACGGGTGATGCGATTATTACGCTCGACGGTGATAGTCAGCACCCGGTAGGGCTCTTGTCGAAATTCCTGGAAGCGTGGGAGTCAGGCGCCCGCGTGGTGATAGGCGTACGGACTGCCAACAGTGGAGAAGGCTGGATAAAGCGCCATGGTTCACGGCTGTTTTATAAGCTACTCAACAAAATAACCGGCCAAAAAACCGTTCCAGGCTCAAGCGATTTCCGGCTCATCGACCGCGCCGTGCAAGAGGCGTTTTTGTCGCTTACTGAATCCGACCGTATGACCCGCGCGCTTATCGACTGGCTTGGTTTTAAGCGGGAATATATTTATTTCAAAGCCAACGCCCGCGAAGACGGCGCCGCCGGCTACACCTTTGGCAAGCTCACCAAACTGGCTACCGACAGCTTCGTGTCGCAGTCGCCGCAACCGTTGTATGTCTCGGGCTATCTGGGCATTTTTATTATGATTGCGTCGTTTATTTTGGGTCTTGCGGTATTCATCGAACAAATCCTACTCGGCGATCCACTGAATTGGAACTTTACCGGCACGGCGATGCTCGGCATCCTGCTGCTGTTTTTGGTGGGTATCCTACTGGTGTCGCAGGGCATCCTGGCGCTGTATGTTTCGCATATTCACAGTCAGGCAAAAGGCCGCCCATTGTACATAATTGATCGCACCGCATCTGTCGGGCTGCAAGGAAATACGCATGTTGCAAAAACTCATCAAACTCGCCAAAAGTAATTTCGGAAAATACCTGATCGTCGGTGGAAGCGTTTATGTGTTGGAGCTTGCGGTAATTGTGCTGGCGCAGAACGCGGGTGCTACGGCGGTCGAGGCGGTGAGCATCAGCTTTTTGATCGGCTTGGTCGTATCGTTTATTTTACAGAAGTTTGTAACGTTCGGCGACAAGCGGGTTCACCACAAAATTCTGTTGCCGCAGTTTATCGCGGTAACTTTGCTGGTTATTTTTAACTTCGGCTTTACGGTGCTCATGACTAAAATTTTCACGCATCTGTTGCCGGCGGTGGTTATTCGGACACTGGCGATTGGTGTGACGACGCTCTGGAACTTTTACCTGTACCGAACGCGCATCTTTAAGACGGACGAGAATCCAGTATACTAAAATAATCAGTGCGTAATTAGTAATAAACATGGCAAAAAAGCAAAAAAAAGATAAAACGGTAGGTCGGGTGCAGTCCAATAAGCGGGGGCTGGTGCGCCGTGTGGTTACCGGGCGGCTGTTTCGCTATGGGTATTTGTGGTGCGCGCTTTTGGTTTTGCTCGCAAGCACGGTGTTATGGTCGTATCTCGGAGCGAAATTGCATCAAGGCAATGCCGACCAGCTCATCGACGCATATATGTTTGGTGGTAAGGCGACGTTCCATGGCGCGGAGTTTCCTAGCGCACATACGTTTTTGCTCAAATGGCCGCTGTTCTTACTGGTTGCCTGGTGCGGATCTACGGCCACGGCGTTTATCGTCGGCACTGTCGCCATCTCGGTAGTGACGGTCGGGGCGCTAGCGGCGTTATTGTATCGGATAGAGCGCCGACCATTGGTGTTTGGTACGATCTGTTTGGCGTTGGCTTCGGTGCTACTGGCGATCCCCGCCCAGCCGTATGCCGGGGCGCTGCTGCCGGTCAACATGGCGATGATTGCCACACGTAACCTCGAGTATCCTACGTATATTGCGGCGCTATGGTTGTGTGTTTCGGCAGTGCGTCTGAAAAGCTGGAAGTTTATTGGCGGCGTCGCGCTGTTGGCAGTGTTGATCGCCAGCGATAAATTGTTTTTGACGATCGGCATCGGCAGTGCGGTCATTGCCTTCATGACATACCGCGTGCTGCGCAAGGTACAGATCGTGTATGTGGCAATGCGCTGGTTCGGGGCGACGGTGCTTGCGACGGCAATCGCCCTGTTTTTGATATGGATTTTGGGTGCAACAGGCGTGGCGCATTTTACGAATCAGGCTGACGCGGGTGGTTCGTATGGTATGGTGCACGGACTGCACGGCCTGGTTCTGGCGGGCGTATATGCCGTACTCGACCTGTTCGCTAACTTTGGTGCCAACCCTGCCTACGACGTAACTGAGCTTGGCGCTATGCCGCACCAGGCATTGCAACACCTGAGCTCGTGGGGTGGAGTGGCGCTGATCATAAATGTGGCACTACTTGCGGTCGGCCTGTATATGGCGTGTTGTTTTGTGCGCCGCAGTGTCACCACTCCTGATGTTGTTTTTGCAAATGAGCGGCGCTCTTCCGTGGCTTTACTGCTGCTTTCGAGTGGTATTTCCGCGCTCGCAGCGTTTGTGCTTACCGACCATTACTATGCTGCTGACGCCCGGTACTTAGCGATCGCCTTTTTTGCGTTGAGTATTACGGCCACGGTGCATATGGCAGGACGACATTATCGCGCCCGCACACTGCTGCTCACCGGAGTGGTACTACTCGCGGCGGTGGCTTCAGGAGTGTTCATAACGGTCAGTTCCTATCACAAAAGTAAGCAGGTATTGCAAACGCTTAATGACCGCAACGCGCTCGTGGCGCAGGCGTTGGCACACCACCCCGTGACGGCGCTCGTCGGTGATTATTGGCGCGTGGTGCCGACAAAACTGGCAGCCAACAACAATCTGCACATCTTGCCGCTCACTGCATGCGGGCAAGTACGTGATGCGCTGACGAGCGATGCCTGGAGGTTTGACCTGCAAAAGCAGTCGTTCGCGTATATCTTATCGTTCGACCAAAATCCCACCGGTTACCGAAATTGCTCGCTGGAAGAAGTGGTAAAAACCTATGGCCGGCCGAACTCAAGCACCATTATTGCCGGGAGTTTGTCGAATCCACAGGAGTTGTTGCTATTTTATGACCACGGAGCATTCCATAGTGCGCCTAAAAAGAAACATAGCGGTGCACCCCAAGATTCGTCGACAATCTTGCCCACCACGCTCGATAAGCTACCGAACGTTTTGTGCCGCCAAGGCAAAACAATTATGAACGTCGTGGCACACCAAGACGACGATCTACTGTTCATGAATCCGTCACTGACGCACACCATCGCCGAGGGTAATTGTGTACGGACCGTTTATGTTACAGCCGGCGACAGCGGTGGCGACAAATACTATTGGCTGAGCCGCGAGCATGGCTCCGAAGCCGCCTATGCCACCATGACCCCGCAAAGTGACGATGCCTGGATTGAGCGCCAAATAGCCCTTTCCGACCATCAATTTATTACCGTGGCGTCACCTAAAAACAACCCGGCGGTTTCGCTGATTTTTATGCATTTGCCGGATGGCAATCTTAACGGTCACGGATTCCATAGCTCCGGGTATGAAAGCTTGGCGCGACTCAATAGCGGCCGTGAGACACAAATCAGAAGCGTCGACGGACAATCGATCTATAACGCTACCGACCTCGAGCAAGTGCTTATTTTACTCATGAAGGCCTACCAGCCCGCCGAAGTCCGCACCCAGGCCGATGTTATGAGCCGGCGCTATCCTGATCACAGCGACCATATCGCGGTGGGTCAATTTACCGGCCGCGCCTTCGCAGCCTACGAACCCATCGCCGCGCAGCCTACCGGAATTCGCTACTTCATAGGCTACCCGATTCACGATATGCCTGAGAATGTCGCGCCGGCCGATCTCGCACAAAAAGAAGCGGCCTTCTTTGCTTATGCGAAATTTGACGATGGCGTTTGCCAGGACGAAGAGCGGTGCCGGAACACGCCGACCTACTACGCTTACCTCCGGCGCGAATACGAGCACACGCCGTAACAAGCAGTAAAGTTCGCTATATTTCCAAGGCTTTTTTAAAGACGCCCATGGTTTGCTCGGCCATGCGTTTCCAAGAGTAGCTTTTGGCGCGCTGCTCGCCTTTTTTGATGAGCGATGCGCGGAGTTTTTTGTCGTGTAATACGTCTTGGATTTTGTCGGCCATATCGTGGATGTCGAGCGGATCGAAGTAATGCGCGGCATCACCGTACACTTCCGGCAAACAGGTTGCGTTGCTCGAAACTACCGGCGCGCCGTGACGCATCGCTTCGAGTGCGGGCAAGCCAAATCCTTCGCTGAGCGACGGAAATACATACGCCGCGCAGTTTTGGTACAGCCACTTGAGTGCTTCATCGCTGATGTAGTCGGTAAAGAAAATACCTTCGATGCCGGCGGCTTTGGCGCGCTGCTCAATGTTTTGGTAGTGGATGTCCTTGCGCCCGGCCAAAACCAATAGCAGGTCCGGATTTTTCTCTTTCAAAAGCTGGTAGGCTTCTACGAAACGCCACAAGTTTTTATGCGGCAGCGGACGGCCCAGATACATCACGAATTGTTTGCCAACAAGTGTAGGGATCGGCTCCGGCTCGCCGGGAACATAGTCGGCGGATTCGAGGGTCACGGTAAATTTAGCAGGGTCTACACCGGTGTAATCAACGACATCGTCAGCGACAAATTGTGTCGGCGCAATTAAAAGCGTGCTCTTTTTGACTACACGTTTGTTCACCCATTTGTACACCTCGCGCTTAATCGTAAACACCAGCCAGTTTTTGGTGGGGTTACGAAAGCGAATCGTCGTGAGGTCTTGCATGGTGGTAACGACTCTGCCGCGGTACCACACCGGTTGCTGTACCATCGGGAAAAACACCAGATCGGCGTGCAATTTGGTAATCTGCATGCAAAAGCCGAGCTGTTCGCCAAAAGAGAATTCCTTGTACGGTGTTTCAAGCTTTTTGAAGTTCGGGTTCGTCGGTTCCCAGCCGGCAAAATCTTTTGGTGTGAGCAGCACGATGTACTCGTGCCCGCTGTCTACTTGCTGTAAATAATGTAGCAGCCGTTCAACATACCGGCCGGTCGTGGTGCGTAACTCACGGGCATCGATAACTATTTTTTTCATGGTCAAATGGTCCTCGGCTTGGTTGTTCTCCGGCCGGTAAAGCGCCACCACCAGGCACGAAGCTTTCGAAGTTTGTCGGCGTTTGGCGGCAAGTCGTGCGTCATGAGCGTCCAGATATATTTGGCAGAGACGCCGCGGTCGCGTTGGATTTCATGGCGTTCGACAAGTTTGAGTGGCATGAGCCGAATCGATTTAAGCCAGCCTTGGATCGCCATTCTGCCGTGACCGCGCTGGATGGCGCGCGCAAAAAACAAACAATACGCCAAAGTAAACCGGGGCAAAACGCGCCATAAATACCGGGCCGGTACGTTCTTCCACAAAAGTAATGGCAGGTTTTTCATGGTTTGGTAGGTGGTGAAGCCTTTGATGCGCCCGCTTGTCATGCCGATTTGGTGATAGGCGACTGATTTCGGTTCAAAGCGTACTTTCCAACCGGCGAGCTGGGCGCGCAGGCTGATGTCGACGTCCTCGTAGTACGCGAAAAAGTCTTCGTCGAANAAGCCGATGTCTTCAAAAAGGCGCACACGGTACAAGCTGGCGCCGCCCGACGCGCCCAAAACGGCGGTTTCGCGGTCGTACTTGTCGGATACGGGTTCGCCGCGGCCGCGAGGATACGGCAAGCCCCAGGTAGTGTAGTAATCACCGGTGCTGTCGAGGTGTTTTTTGTGGGCGTCCATCAGTTTACAGGTCACAATGCCGACACTCGGATTGTTATCGAGGGCAGTGATGAGCTCTTCGAGCCAGGTTTTGCTCGCAATAGCGTCGTTGTTAAATAGCGCGACGTAATCAGCGCCGTCGCGGATCGCTTTTTTGATGCCGGCATTGACGCCGCCGGCGAACCCTTTGTTCTCGCGGTGTTCGATGACCTCGACGTGTTTAAACTCGGCTTTTATATACTGCAACGAGCCGTCGATCGAGCCGTTTTCGACCACTATTATATGCGCCTTATATGTTTGTGCTTCGAGCGATTTCAAACAGGCGCCGATTTCTTCTCGTGCGTTCCAGCTTGGAATAACGACCGTGACTTGGGGATTTCTTTTCAACATCAAAACCTTTATAAAAGTATACAGTTACACTATAATCAAAGATTGATACACAATGAAACACATTTTCTCAAAACAGAACAGGGCGCTCTTACGCGAACTTGTCCGCACCGATTTTAAACTCCGCTACCAAGGTTCCGTGCTCGGCTACGTCTGGTCATTGCTCCGACCGCTGCTGATGTTCGTCATTATGTACGTGGTGTTTGTAAAGTTCATCAAAGTGAACTTTGGCATCCCGCACTCGGCGGTATATCTGTTGATCGGTATCGTCCTATGGAACTTCTTTAACGAAATGACGGTGCAGAGCCTGGGATCAATTGTAGGCCGTGGCGATCTTATCCGCAAGATTCGCATTCCGCGCTGGATGATCGTATTTTCGAGCAGCGTCGCGGCGCTTATCAACCTCGGGCTCAACCTGGTGATTGTCGCTATCTTTATGGTTGCCGATCATGTGGCGGTTACCGAAACATTGCCGCTTATTTTGCTGATTTTACTCGAGGTATACTTGTTTGCGCTGGGCATTTCGCTGTTCCTGGCGGCAGCATTCGTAAAATACCGCGATGTCGGGTATATCTGGGAAGTGCTGATGCAGGCCGGGTTTTACCTTACGCCGATCCTGTACCCGCTGTCGCAAATTACCAACGTAGCCATCCAAAAGATTCTTATGCTCAACCCGATGGCGCAAGCTCTGCAAGACGCCCGCTATACGGTAGTGTCACACCAAACCCCGACGATCTACCGGCTATTTGAAGGCGGTTACTATCTGTTTATTCCATTCATCATCGTGGTGTTTGTGCTGATCGCCGGCCTGCTCTACTTCAAAAAAGAAGCTAAATACTTTGCGGAGAACATTTAATGGACGCGCCTAACGACACGAACGACATTGCGATCAAAGTTGATCACGTAACCAAAACGTTTAAATTGCCCCACGACAAACAGACGTCCATTAAAGGTTTGCTGATCGGGCTGCTTCGCGGCGGTAAGCGTACCTTTGAAAACCAGATCGCCCTCAAAGACGTATCGTTCGATGTGAAAAAAGGTGACTTTTTTGCGATCGTCGGGCGCAATGGCTCGGGTAAAAGTACCATGCTCAAAATGCTGGCCGGAATTTATGAACCGAACAAAGGCGGCATCCAGGTAAATGGGAAACTGACGCCATTTATTGAGCTGGGTGTTGGTTTTAACCACGACCTTTCGGGCCGCGAGAACGTGTTCTTAAACGGTGCGCTGCTTGGTTTTAACCGCAAAGAGATGGAAGGCATGTACGACGACATCGTCGAGTTTGCCGAGCTTGAGCGGTTTATGGACCAAAAGCTCAAAAACTACTCTTCGGGCATGCAGGTGCGGTTGGCTTTTTCGATCGCCATTCGTGCGCAAAGCGATATGTTGCTCCTCGATGAAGTATTGGCCGTGGGCGACGCCGCTTTCCAGCAGAAATGTTTCGATTACTTCGAAGAATTAAAGCGCCAAAACAAAACCGTGGTATTTGTGTCGCACGATATGGGTGCTGTGCAGCGATTTTGTAACCGCGCGGTGTATATCAAAAACGGCATCTTGCTGCACGACGGTACGCCTGGCGAGGTTGCCGACATGTACACGCTCGACAACATGGAAAGCATGCAGGCCAACGAAGAAAAGCAGAGTAAAAAGCAAAAAGACGACGGGCCGAAACTGCCTAAAGATTTCAGCCTCACCACCAAAGTCGCTGAACAGACTGCCGAAAAGTTGGTACTCGATGTGAACTACAAATCCAAAACCACCAAAGATGACCCGATGTACGTGGCCTTTTCGGTCATCCGCGACGGCGCTTCGATTGCCGAAATGACCACGCCGCTCGACCTGAAGTTGACGGGCGACGGACATCTCACCTACACGCTCGACCTCTCGCTGTTTAACGCGGGAAGCTACGAAATTCCGACCATTTTATGTTTGCAATCAAGTCGTAAACTCGTGGCGCTCAGTAAGCACAAAAACCGCTTTATCATCAAGGGCAACGATCCGATCCGCGGCGCGTCTATGCGTCTGCCGGACACTTGGCAACAAAAGTAACCACCTAGCTCTAACATAAGCCCGCCAGATGAGAGGGTACTCACAAAAGAGCCCACGGATCTAGTACGACGTTATTGTGTAATCTGCTGTGTCGTGATGATGCCATAAAGCGTTAAAGCCTTTACCGAGCTTCATCTTGGTGTAGGGGTGGTTGCGGTCGGCATATAGATTCCAAGTGAGGTGGTAGGCTCGGGCGTGCTTAGTGCGCGCCCATTTCTTGTGAATGACTTCAGCGGCGTAACGATGCAACGAGCCGTCGACAAACTGGAGGTCGTTCTCCTCTTTCCACACCATAAAATCGAGCAGCTCCGGTGTTCGCAGTAACAAAAGGTGCGCGCCGGTATTAACCTCAAAAAAGTCACGATCCTCATGGATGTCCTCGGGAATCCAACCGGTAGCGTCGGGGAATGTTTCGAGTGGCAAATTGCTTTTATCAAGCGTGGTGCCAATTGCAAATACGTCGTCGTGCTTTTTGAGCACGCGTAGTTCTTCCTTGAGCCAGTCACCATTCGACACGGTTACGTCACCGTCGGTAATAACTACATACGGGCTTTTTTGGAGCAGCTCGTGTTCGTTATTAATGGCTGCCGTAAACACCGCGCTGGTGATGTTTTTCTCAAAAAAGTAGTGGCGTTTTATGGCGCCGGCCTTGCCTAGGCGGTCTACGATCTTTTTGATCTCGGGCGAATTATCGCTCGGATTTTCCATGGCGATCACATCGAGCCGGTCTTTATACTCGGCCAGAAACTCTAATGTTTTACGGATAATCTCAACCTGGTCAAAAATCAGTACAAAACAAGGAATTTTTTTCTTTTCAAATAGCATGTCCCAATTATAGCCTTTTAGCTTATAATATCCAGTAGTACAGGATAGGTGGGTATGCGCGTGCGTGGAGTTTAGACTGCTCGCGTTATTGAAAAGAGAGGGAACAATGCCGAAAGAAAAGATCTGGGTCACCAAAACATTTTTACCGCCACTACCTGAGTATGAAGTGTATTTGCGACAGATTTGGGAAAATCATTTCTTGACCAACCAAGGTCCATTGCTGCAAAAATTCGAAGAAAAAATGAAGACGTACTTGGGCGTCAAAGATTTTCACTTTGTTTCCAATGGCACTACGGCGCTGCAGCTGGCACTCAATGCGCTCGACATTACCGAGGGCGAAGTTATCACGACCCCATTTTCGTACGTAGCCAGTACCGGTGCAATTTTGTGGGAGCGCTGTGAGCCGGTGTTTGTGGACATCGACCCTGAAACCTTCGTGATCGACGCCGACAAGATCGAAGCGGCGATTACCGATCGCACGCGCGCAATTCTGGCGGTCCATGTGTTTGGTATGCCTTGTGACGTCGAAAAGATCGAAGCTATTGCCAAAAAGCACGGCCTCAAGGTGATTTACGACGGCGCGCACGCGTTCGGTGTGCGCTACAAAGGCAAATCACTGCTTGATTACGGTGATATCTCGGTGTGCAGTTTTCATGCGACTAAATTGTTCCACACCATCGAGGGCGGCTGTCTGATTGCGCGCGACAAAGCCGTGAGCGACCGTATCGAGCTCAAAAAACGCTTCGGCCACAATCACGACGAGCACTACATGCTGGGCATCAACGGCAAGGCATCGGAATTCCAAGCCGCGATGGGACTCGCAAACTTCAAATACGTAGCGCAGAATATTAAAAAACGCAAAGCGGTCAGCGAAGTGTACGACCGATTGTTGGATGACAAGTTCCAGACGCTCAAAAAGCAACCGGAGGTCGAATACAATTATTCGTACTACCCGATTGTGTTCAAAAGTGAGGCCGCGCTGCTTCGGGCAAAAAAAGCGCTCGAAGCGCTCGATATTTATCCGCGCCGTTACTTTTATCCGTCGCTCAACACCGTGCCGTATCTGAAACACCGTCAAAGCGCGCCGATCTCCGAGGATATTTCGCGTCGTATCATGTGCTTGCCGCTGTACCCCGAGCTTTCCGAAACGATTATTGCTAAAATTTGTGAGGTGTTAAACAAATGAAAAATCCACTCAAGAAAAAACCTGCAACCGATGCAGCGGGCGCTAAGGCACTCCTGAAGAAAACTAAAGGACCGATCAAACTCAATGTCGGCTGCGGTACCGATTACAAAAAAGGCTGGATAAACATCGACAATAACAGCGATGAAAACATCGAGAGTGACAAGCTCGACCTCGATTGGGACTTACGCAATCCCTTGCCGTTTGACGACGGCAGCGTTGACTTTATTTTTAACGAGCACTTCTTTGAACACCTCACGCCCGACGAGGCGCGGGTAACCATGGCCGACCTTATGCGGGTGCTCAAGCCCGGCGGCGTTATGCGCATCGCCATGCCTGACCTCGAAAGCGTGGTCGACCACTACCTCAATGTGCCACTCGATAAAGACCCCGTGATTGAAAAGTTCAAAATTGATTTTGTAAAGACGCGTGCCGAGTGGATGAACATGTCATTCCGCTGGTGGGGACACATGTGGTTGTATGACTGGGAAGAATTGGTGCGTCGTGTGCACGAGATTGGTTACGATACTCTGGTTCGCTGTAAGCTACATGAAAGCAAACACCCTGAACTCCGGAATCTCGAAGTACGCGACGGTTCGATATTGATTGCCGAAGTAACCAAGTAACCGATTATAAAATAGTTGCCGGTTGTGTTGGAGGGAGGGGCTCGCTTTCGAAGCGGGCCTTGCCTTCATAATAGGCAAGACAGGTTTCGGAGTAGCCTTGGCGACGCATTTCATCGAGAACAATTCGGGGGTCATACTTGAGGGCGCGGAGCTCAAACTGCCCTTCTGCGGCGGTCTCGCCGGGCGTGAAGAGCAAGTAGTTAATCACATTGAGGTATTTACGGTTTTGCCCGATACTGCCGGTATTGTATAAGCGGAAAGGTGGTTGCTCGAGCCAGAATTGGTGGTGTGAATGACCAATGACATAGTTATTGTCGAGCACCAACTCGCTATCAGGATAGATATTGCGGTTTTCGATAGTGTGGCGAAAGGTAAAGCCACCAAGCTCGAATGTTTCGGGTAGATCCCGGATCTGGTCCATGCGTGCAAACTTTGGCAGGCACTCAGCAAAGAAAGCATTGGCAACGGCATTATCACCGGTGTGACTGCCTTTTAGAAAGTCTTCTTCGTGGTTGCCGCGGATGTACGTGATATTCGGTAAACCAAGCACGCGGTCGACGCATTCATTGCTCCAAGGGCCGTAATCTACAGTGTCGCCGAGGCAGATATATCCGTCAACATCCCCGGCGTCTGCAAGTGCCGATTCAAGCGCAGGCAAGTTGCCGTGCACATCACTGAAAACCATGTATTTCATTTTTGTAGCTGCTCTAAATAGGTTTTGATTTCATCGCTCAGGGAAAAGTCGATACGGCCCAATTCGTCGATGTCTTTGGTATTAAAGTGTGACAGAACCGGCGCAGTGGGGCTGTCGATAGTTTTGTCTTCGATTATCAGTTTGGGCACGAGCTGTTTCAGTTGGGTAGCCACGGCAGCAAAACTTGTCGGCTCGGGTGCGGCCAGGGTGTAGGTGCGTTTTTGCTCGCCCTCTTTTAGGGTGATTTTTTGTACGTACTGTGCCGCAACGTCGATAGGCAAAAAGTTACGGAGTGCCTCGCCTTGGTTGTAGGTGGTGATGCGACCGACCTCGGCGGTGTCGGCAATAAGTTTTGAAAGGCCGTCTTTGGCGGGATCTTTAAAGAAGAGTGTTGAGAAGCGCACGCAGCTGACATGGGTAAGTTCGCTTTTGAGTGCATAGGTTTCGGCCAGATATTTCGAGTAGGCATAAGGGGTCATCTCGAGCACATCGCCGTACTGTTGATCATTGTTTGGGTCGAGGATGCTCATACTGCTCAGTAAAACCAAGTGTGCATCCGGGTTGATTTCTTGCAGTTTAAGTACGAGGTAGCGCGTAAAATCAAAGTTGCTTGCAAGGAGTGTTTCCATATTGGCCCCGTTGATGGTAGCGGCGTTGTGAATCACTGTAGTGGCTTTGGCGATTTTTTCCAGAAAACTGGCTTCACCAAGCTCACGAATCGAAGCGACTTCGGCGTCAAATTGGTTGGTATAGCTTTTGGCGAACGAGCCGCCACCGGTTAGAACAATCATAGTTTTGTAGGGTTCTCCTGTGTTAAGGTACCGTTTGCTTTCATGGTCTCGACAAGGCTGTTTTCAACGACGAGCTCTTTCCAGTAACGCAAAATGCTCAGCTCTTTGATGTCGTATTCGGGCTGTTTGCTTTGCAGCAGGAAGTCGGCGATCATCTTTGGCTCATTAAAGCCACAGAGTGCTCGGGCGCCAGTGGTGCCGGAGCAGCGGGCGTTGATTTCAAATACGTACACTTTGCCGTCACGGACGCGTAATTGCACATTACACGCACCGAACGGCTTGATGGCTTCTAGAATTTTCTTAACTTCGGTTTCGATCAGCTCATCGCGGACAGAGAAACATTTGTAGGTGTCACCATCACGCAAAATGCGACGCATAACGATCACCCCGTAGCAAGTGCCGTCAAAGTTAACGCTGCCGCAGGTGTATTCATCACCGTCGATGTATTCTTGCGCCACATAATTGCTGAGGTCGATACCACTTTCAAGCAGCGTGTCGAGTTGTTCTTTGCTTTTTACCTTGTGCAGGTTGAGCGAACGTGCGCCACCGACACGTTCTTTCAAGATAAACGGATAATCCAGTGGAATATTGTGGGGATCGGTTTCGGCCATGCTGTAGGTTTCGGGCACGTTAAAGCCGTGCTGCGTCAGGACATCGTGAGTGAGTTGTTTGTTGTCGCTGAGCTCCACGACCTCTGGTGAGCTAACTACCACAGTGATTCCTGCAGCTTTAAAACGCTCAACATTTTGAGTGAGGATAGGTAGCTCAACATCGAAGCCGGGGAAGTATATTTTGATGTTCTCTTTTTGGCAGATTTCAATAACGCGGTCAATAAAATCCGGTTTGTTGGCGTAAGGAATAACGTACGAGGTATTGGTGGTATATAATCCGGTACCCAGCGGTTCGCCGTCGAGAGCGACGACTTCGTAATCGGTTTCGGCCAGTGCCTTTAATACGCTTTGGCCAGCGCCGCCACCGGTGCCAGAAACTGCAATTCGAAAACCGTTACTCATCTACATCTCCTGATCATTTACTCTTATCAGGATAGCGTACTCAAAGTAGGAAAGCCAGTTTAGCGGGTGGCAAGCTGGCTTATAAGGTCGTCGGGAAGGCGCCTAAAGAAAACTTCGGCCATTTGGAGGCTGCCCAGGGTATGGCTGGTGTGGATTTCGCCGTAGGCAATAAGCTCGTCGACCTCAGGGCGTGTAAACCACCGGCGATCCAGGATTTTTTCAGTTGCATCTTCGGTATAGCTCCCTAGCGGCGCTTCGCTTATCTCGGCTGCCATAAAGGTGCGCGTCATAGAGTTGCCGCGGCCGGCGTTTTCTACCTGTAGCTGGAGCGGCGTCCAAAGGCGAGCCTGCAAATGCCCTTCTTCTGCGAATTCGCGCTGGGCGGTTTGTAGTGCGGTTTCACCCTCGTTTGGCGCACCGCAAGGGATTTCCCAGCTCACCGATTGCGAAGCAAAACGCTCGATCCGTACAAAAAAGAACGAAGCTGCCCGGCCAATTTGTTTATCGATTGCAAGCGTCGATGAGGCAACGTAATCGTCTTCCTGATAGGCCATGTTTCCCTTGTGGCCGTCGGGAAAAATAACATCCACGCGGCGCATCCCAACGTGATGGTTGAGCATGATGCGTTCCGACCTGCCGTCAGGATCAACTTTTGTTCGTGTTTCATGATTCCCAGGAATATTCATGGTAGATAATTATACAACGTAAATAAATAATTTACAAATGACGCGCTCAATATCACTATTATTTGCCCCAGCGCATAGTATAATGAGCGATAAGCAAGTGCCCGAAGAGCGACACGCTTTATAGGAGGAAATAACGTGAAAAGCGTCCCAAAGGTAAGTGTTGTAACTGTCTGTTACAATCAAGAGCAATATATCGAGGAAGCTTTACGGGGATTTATCAATCAAAAGACTGATTTTCCGTTCGAGGTAATCGTGTCGGACGACAAATCCACCGACAAAACGCCCGAGATCATTGCGCGCTACGCCAAGGAGTACCCGGATATCATCAAGCCGATTTTGCGCAAGCAGAACCTTGGCGTGGTAAAAAACAATATCGAAACCCTTAAGGCGACGACCGGCAAATATGTGGCGCTCTGCGAAGGCGATGACTACTGGACGGATCCGACTAAGCTACAACGGCAGGTCGACTTCCTGGACAAGCATCCGGACTATGCGGTGGTATTCCATCCGGTGCGAGTCTTTTTTGAAGGCGATGTGCAACCCGAAGCTATTTATCCAACGGGCGACGACCGCCCTAAAAGCTTTACGGTCAAAAACCTGCTAAAGCGCAACTTTATCCAGACAAACTCAGTGATGTATCGCCGACCGAAGTCGTACGACGACATGCCCGATAACATTTTGCCACTCGACTGGTATTTCCACTTGTACCACGCGCAGTTTGGCAAAATCGGTTTCATTGATCGCGTTATGGGTGCATACCGCCGCCACCCCGGTGGTTTGTGGTGGGATTCGTACGCGGGCATCCACAAAATCTGGAAAAAGTATGGTTCGGCACATCTTGCGCTCTATGAAGCGATCCTCAAGCTCTGTGGCGACAACGAGCAGTACCGGGAGATTGTACAAGGGCATATAACCAACCTGTTTATAAATCTGGCGGTGGTCGACAAAAAGTACCGCGAGCAATTAGTGCCTATGGCTGTCGAGCAATTCCCCGAAGGTGCCGCGGGCAGTATCTATGGGTTGTTGACTAAAATTGATGAGCTGCACAAGCACTCGGACGAGCAGGGTAAGATCATCGACCACTTGGCGCCACACAGCAAAGCGCTCGAAGGTGAAATTGAATTACGCGACGCAAGAATTGCGGAACTCACCGCGCAAATCGAGCATCTTCAGTCAAAATTATTGATAAGATTAGAGGGAGCTGTAAAAAGGCGCATAAAGCATGTACCCCGAGACCACACTTAGGTGTTATTATACTGGGGTAGCAAACGCAATCACTGGGATAAAACGTAAACGATAGGTAAAATATGCAACCGAAGAAGTGTTTGATTTTAGCTGATGGTCCTGTTCCGACCCCGGAACACAAGCAGGTAGAAGGTGGCGGCCTGCGATGCTGGGGACTGGCTAAAGGCGTCCTTGCAAACAACAAAAACATTGAAGTGACCGTCGCATATCATGGACGCTTCAAAACGGCTGACTTTACCGATTTTTACGAGGGCGTGCATATCGCCACCTATCACGACGCCACTACGGCGATTGAACTTGCCTCGCAGCACGACACGGTCCTGCTCAATTATGCTTTGGGTGACCTGCCGGTAGTTATCGCCGAAGCCATCAACCCCGACCAGCAGCTTATTTTAGACTGTAATGTGCCGGCATACGTCGAGGTTTCGGCCCGCAACAGCGCCGACATCCAAAAAGAGTTTGAGTTCTTCCACGAAGACGTGAACCGTTTTGCACGTGCGCTTCGCCGCGGTGACATTTTCTTGTGTGCCAGCGACGCGCAGCAGCGCTATTACCAGGGTGTGCTGTCGGCGATCGGCCGCGTCAACCCGGTTACCTATGGAAGTGATCTGATTTACCAGGTGCCTTATGGCATTTACCGCGATGCGCCGGTTGCCAAAACCAAACCCATCACCGACCTTATGAAAAAGGGCCGCAAGGCCAAAAAACTCCTGTGGTTCGGAGGTATTTACCCGTGGTTCGACCTCACGACATTAGTCGACGCCGTGCAGATTATTAACAAGACCACCCCAACGGAGCTGGTGATTGTAGGCGCGAAAAACCCTTTCAACGGCCACCCTGACTTTATTAAGCGCTACGACGACCTCATGGCCTACCTCAAAGACGAAGGCCGGTCGGAATTCGTTACCGTGAAAGACTGGGTTGACTTTAACGACCGTGGCGACTGGTACCTCGATAGCGACCTGGTCGTTACGCTCAACAAAATCGGCGAAGAGAACGAGCTGGCCTGGCGCACACGTTTGGTTGATTATGTGTGGGCTGACTTGCCTATTGTGACCAACGGTGGCGATCCGCTCGGTGAACGGCTTATCCAAAAGGGTGCGGCAGTACGTTTGAGCGGGCTTGATGCCAAAGACATCGCCAAAGATATCGAAACTATTTTTAAAGACGAGAAAAAGCTGCAGGCGATGAAGCGGGAACTGACGGCCACTCGCAAAGAGCTGTACTGGGACGTCGTGACTAATCGTTTGGCGGAGGCGATCGAGAATCACTGGCGCGCTCCCGACATCGAACTGATGCAATCGTTTAATCCGGTTGCGCCGTCCGCACATGTCGGCAAGGCCCGACGCATCATCTCGAAGGCCCGGCAGCTGCCGGCCTACACCAAAAAATACGGTGCCCGGAACACCTACTTTACGATCCGTACACTGGTTAAAAACAAAGTCGGCAACCGTATCAAAAGCAAGTTGCCTGTCAAGCCGGCTGCGCCTCGCACCGTAGTTATTTCACACCAGCTGGATCTTTCGGGTGCGCCGTTTGTTCTGATCGACCTGGTACGCGAATTAAAACGGCTGGATCCTAAGCACCGGATTGAATTTAACACCTATAACCCCACGCACCCCGACCAAATTCTGGCGCTCAACAAAATGGGTATCAAGCCGAACATTTATATGGCCAAAGACGCTATTCCGATCCTCAACCCCGGCGACAGCGTGATTATCAACACCATCGCGCACAGCCCGATCGTGAAGGACGCCCTGTACAGCAAGCTCGAGGACGGCACGCTCAAAAAACTTTTGTGGTATATCCACGAAGATAATCCCGAGTACTTGTTTACCGATCTTGAGATTTCGCGCATCAAGAAGCTGATCGATCAAGATAAGATCGTGCTCTTTACCGCAGCCGCGCAAACCAAGGAGCACTACGACTCGTACTTCTCGACCAGCAAGACGCGCTTGCAACCCTACAAAGTCGTCACGCCCGAAAAATACCACAAAGTGCGCGAGGCCAAAGATTTCGACAAACTTACCTTTTCGCTTACTGGTGTCGCCGCCGACTCACGCAAGGGCCAGCTCAGCATCTTTTACGCCTTCGTGTACTTCCTGAACACGTACTTCAAAAAGAATCCCGACAAGTACCGCGAGTTCGAGCTGGTGTACGTAGGCTTGGGCCACGACATGGCTTCTACCCAGATCAAAAACCACGCCGAAAAGGGCTTGGGCAAGCGGTTTACCTACTACGGCATTCTACCCAAAGAGGAAATGCTCGACCTCACGGCAAAAGCGAACATTACTATTTGCTACTCGCTCGTCGAGTGTTTACCGCTGTTCGTATTCGAAGGTATGATCACCGGCCACCCGATTTTGCGTAACGATAGCTCGGGCTTTATTGAGCAGCTTGAACCGGGCAAGAACGGCTTCGTGCTCGAGACTAAAGACTTCATGCAGATCGTCGAAACCATCGAGAAGCTGCTTGACCGTAAAGCGACTTCTAACGAGACGTTGGCAAAAATGTCGAAACGCTCGTACGAGATTTCGCGCGCCCAGGAAGACAACACCTATATTTCATTCTTGAAGGAACTCAAAGGATAACCGGCAGATGCAAAAAACACCTACTTACTTAGTAATCGGCGCGAACGGATTTGTGGGCAGTCACATTGTAGACAAATTGGCCGAGCAAGGAGTGCGCGTGCGCGCCTTTGACCGCTTTTCGCGCGCGCCGCAGTTTCGCGAGCACCCGAACATCGAGGTGATAAAAGGCGATTTCTTTGACGACAATGCTTTACGCTCAGCCATTGTCGGCGTTGATTACGTGTTGCACAGTTTTTCGGCGACAACGCCGTTCATTTCCGACAGCAACCCCTACATCGATATCACCGACAACCTAATGCGCAGCGTTAAGATTTTTGACATCTGTGCGAGTGAGGGTATTAAAAAGATCGGTTTTATCTCTTCGGGAGGTGCGGTATATGGTAGCTTGGCGGAGCAGAAGGTCGCGACCACCGAAGATGACCCGGCATTGCCCGTTTCGCCATACGGCATCAACAAGCTGGCGATCGAGTGTTACCTGGAATACTTCAAGCGCAAACACGGCACGGATTACGTGGTGTACCGGCTTACCAACCCCTATGGTCCGCGCCAGATCGCCAAAAACAAGCAGGGCGTGATCCCCACATTCCTGGAGCGCATTAAAAAGAACGAAGAGATTACGATCTATGGCGATGGCACGACCTCGAGGGACTACATCTTTTGTGAAGACGCCGCGGCCATGATCACCAACAGCTTCATGCGCGACACTAAGCACAGTTTGTACAATATCGGCAGCGGAAAGCAGACAAGCTTGAATGAAATCATTGATGCGCTGCGCGAGCTTGTGCCTGGCGATATTAAGGTAACGTACGCCGACGAGCCCAAGACATTTTTGCATCGTACCGGTGTAAATGTGGAGCGGTTCGTAACTGAATTCGGACAGCCGCAGCTTACGTCGCTACATGATGGTTTGACGGCGGTATTGGCAGCGGTAACCGAACCGCACGACCAGTAAGCTTTTAGGCTTTTTTGCAAGCACATCAAAATACTGGCTTAACACCAGTATTTTTTGTTCGTCAGCAATAGTTTCGGGGAGGATTACTGTGAGTAAAAGGCGACGCCTTCCATGCGGAATCCGGCTTGCGAAGCAATGTAATTTGCAGTTGAGAGCGAGGTGGTCCACACGTGCTGGTAGGTGCGCGGGTTGTACAAGCGATACACGGGAGAGGTGCCGGGTGCGCCGTTTGGTGCCATGTAAAAGGCGACGCCTTCTAATTGGTACCCGTGGCGCTGCAAATAGTTGGCTTCGCCGGTGTCGGGTGTCCACATGTGGTCTTGGCTCCAGCTGTTATACAAGCGATATACCGGTGTTGCGCCGGCCAAGTTCGGGTCGCTGGTGTTAAATACGGCGCCCTCGTAGTTGTAGCGCAGGCCGTAGCCGACGGTGTTAGCTTCGCACCGGTACGAGGTGTAAAAATGGTCATAGCTGCGTGGATTGTACATGCTGACAACTTGCGGCATGGAAGGCTCGTTGGGGCCGCAGCCATACGTAGCATCACCAAACCAGCCGGTAAATATGTCGCTGAAGTTCTGGTTCCCGTGGAAGTGCGGCGTAAACCAGTAGAGCGCGGCAACGCCGCCGGTGTCCATGTGGGTAGCTACGTTATCGATCGTAATGTAACCGTCGTAATAAGCCGCGCCACCGCTGGGGCAACGGGCAAAGGTGCCCTGGGTCATTGGGCCGCCGTAACAGCTTTGCGGGTCGTCACTGTTATTCCAGCTGCCGCGAATTACCGCCCAGCCGACATTGCCTTTGGAGCGCTGTTCGCCAAACTTGAGGAGCCAGGCGGCACGGATGAGCTGTTGGGAGAAGCCGGCTTTGCTGGCGCTGTTCACGCAAGTATCGTTGACTGTGGTGTACGTGGTATTCCACTGCGTATACAAGTTAACACCTGAGTAGTTGTGCACGGTGCCGCTATCGGGACATCCATAGCCCATGGCTGCAGCATAGGCGTTCGCTGTACAGCCTCCAGAGGCGCCCGTGACCATGCTCCGTTCTTTTTGCAGCGTAACTAATAATACTTGCGGGTTGATGTCGTAGGCCGCTGCGGCGTGGGCGATAGCTTCACCGGCCGTCACATTGCCGCCAAAAGTATACCCGGTAGAGGGTGAGTAGCCGTTCGGGTCCACGAATGCATAGCCGCGGTTGGGGCTGATGCAGCTGTTGGGAAAACCATTGAGGAACGCATTGATTTGCGTGGCGTTCATGGCGTTCGGATTGTCGAAAATCGCATCGTCAATGAAGTGGTTCGGTACAAAACTCGCCGAGGCGATTTGCGCTGGCAATACACTGCACAGCATTGCGATTACGGGAAGGGCAATGAGAAATTTTTTGAAGACGTGTTTCATACTTATACTACTTTCAATGGCGTGGCGTCACTCGCCGACTTTGTTTGCCCGTTTAATGTTGCCGTCACGGTAACTGTCCAGCTGCCAGCTGCCAGCCCCATGCCTCTAGGCGTCCATCTCCAATACGCACTACCGCCTTTATCGGTGGTCTGTTGGGCAGGGCGTAATGTTATGGTTGTGCCACCGCTTGTAAACGTTATAGTGCACAATGCGCCAGGTGTGGTAGTACAGACGGACTCCTCTACTTGATCTGCGGGTATCTCGTGGCTGCTTACAAAGTTTCCAGTAGGTACGACTAAAGGTTCATTTGATGTGGCACTCGTGCCCTGGTCCTTGTTGTTCGGAGTTGTTGGCGGTGCGGCAGGGCTACTTGCCGGCTTATCGCCGGTACTATTGCCATTGACGGCCGTCCCGGTCACGGCCTTGCTGGAACTCGGGTCGACCGGCTCGCCCTTGGTATTCGAGCTTGCCGTGGTTACGGTTTTTGGCGTGTGGTCGCGGAAGAATTGCCAATATGCCCCAAAACCGAGCGCCAAAACTAACACAACAGCGAGTGCTGCCACCCACCACTTGCGCTTAGATTGTTTGGGAGCTGCCTTGGTACCGTACTTTTTATTTTTATACGTCACAAACTTAGCTTACTATCAAAAAGTAGGCTTGTAAAGCTTATGCTCTGATTATTATTTAACCGAATATTTATTGTTCGAGCAGGCTGATGAGGTATTTGCCGTAACCTGATTTTTTGAGTGGTTCAGCCAGGTCGCGCAGCTGGTCAGCGGTGATGAAACCTTCCTGGAAAGCCACTTCTTCGACACAACCGATTTTATAGCCGGTGCGCTTTTCGATAACTTCTACGAATTGCGCCGCGTCGTTCATCGAGCCGAAAGTACCGGTGTCGAGCCAGGCCGAGCCGCGGCCCATGGCCTGGACTTTCAAACGCCCGCGCTTGAGGTATTCTTCGTTGACGGTAGTGATTTCAAGTTCGCCACGGTCGCTGGGTTTGATGCTTTTGGCGATTTCTACCACCTCGTTGTCATAGAAATACAAGCCCACAACCGCGTAGTTGGATTTCGGCTTTTCGGGTTTTTCTTCGATCGAAATAGCTACACGGTTTTCGTCGAATGCTACCACACCGTAGCGCTCAGGGTCGGAGACTTGATAGGCGAACACGACGCCGCCTTCGGGGTTGGTGCAGCGTTTCAGGCTGTTGCCAAAGCCGTGACCGTAAAAGATGTTGTCGCCCAGAACGAGCGCGACTTTGTCGTCGCCAATGAACGCTTCGCCGATGATAAACGCTTCGGCCAAGCCGTTTGGCTGCGGTTGCACGGCATATTCAAACCGGCAGCCAAGTTGCGAGCCGTCGCCCAAAAGCCGCTGGAATGATTCGGAATCTTCAGGCGTGGTGATAATCAGGATCTCGCGGATGCCCGCCATCATGAGCGTACTCAAGGGGTAATACACCATCGGCTTGTCGTAAATCGGCATCAATTGTTTTGAAATACCTTTGGTGATGGGGTACAGGCGCGTGCCCGAACCGCCGGCTAAAATAATTCCCTTCATCTTATTGTCCTTCTTTCGTTTCGTTTAAGATGTATTTGTGCAAATCGTCGTGCCAGTCGCGAATTTCCAGCCCTATTGCCTTAATCTTACTCAGATCAAGTGTGCTTTTGAGGGGGCGCGGTGCGGATTCCGGCTTGTTGGCGAAATATTCCTCGGTCGTCGTATCGGTGACGGTGAGGTCGTCCCGACCCAGTTCGTGAAAAATGGTGCGTGTGATATCCGCCCACGAGACAGGGTCGCCGTCATTGCTCAGGTTGTAGGTGCCATAGGCGGCTTGGGTTTTGAGCAGGTGTTCGATGCCGTCCACCAATTGCTCGGTAAAAGTAAGCCGGCCGATTTGATCGCCGACCACCGTTGGTGAGATGTTTTTCTCGGCCAGGCTCATCATGGTGCGGACAAAGTTTTTGCCTTCGCCGATCACCCATGAGGTGCGGATGATGTAGTGTTTCGGGGCGACGCTTGCGGCAATATCGCCGGCGGCCTTCGCTTGGCCGTAGACATTAAGTGGCGTGAAAGCTTCGGTTTCGAGATGCGACTCAGTGGTGCCGTCAAACACGTAATCGCTCGAAACATGCACCAAAATAATGTCGTGTTCGGCAGCGATTTTGCTGAGGTAACCGACGGCAGTAGCGTTAGCGAGCCAGGCCGAGCGACGGCCTTCGGGTGTCTCGGCGCCATCGACGTTCGAGTATACGGCCGCGTTCAAAATGACGCGGATGTTAGACCAGTCGTAGTTTTTCACCGACTCCCAATCGGAAATATCGAGCTCGGCGCGGTCGGCTTTTTGCGCCTGTTTGAACCGTTCGCTCAGCGCGATGCCCAGCTGGCCGTTCGCGCCGACGATCAAAAATTGTGCGTCATCCATGTTAGACCTCCATCGGTGTTATGTCTTTGAGTAGCGGGTGGTTGCGGTCGCGGTCGGACATGATGGCTTTGTCGAGGGAAATCGGCCATTGGATGTTCAAAGCCGGATCAGCCAAATTCACAAAGCAATATTTGTCGTAATTGTCGGCGCTCCAGTGCGCATTCACGCTGTACAAGTAATAGGTGTCGGGTTCGAGGGTTTGGAATGAGTTGGCAACGCCCTGCGGCAAAAAGACGGCTTTGGTAGGAGTGAGTTCGACGGTGACCATCTTGCCGAAGCTCGGACCTTTCCGCAGGTCAACATAGGCGCAGAACACTTTACCGGTGATGACCGAAATGTACTTGTCCCAAGGTTCGGCGTGCAGACCACGCGTTACGCCGGCTTCTTTGTTGTAGCTCAAACTGTTTTGCACCACATTGAAACCTTCGGGTAGGCCGGCTTTTACGAGCTTGGCTTTTTGAAATTTTTCCTGGAAGTATCCGCGCTCGTCACCCACCAACGTCACATCGAAAATGATGAGGCCCGGAATCTCGGTCGCATGTCCCGTTATTTCTGTTGTCGCTACTGCCATCTTCTACTCCTTTATCAACCCATGTAACTTTGCTAAATATAGTGCCGCGAGTACGCCCGAACTGTCAACCGTTCCGTCGCGGATCATAGCTTCGATTTCGGAAACGGTGAAAAATGTGTGATTGGAAATGTCTTCTTCTTGGTCACGTTCGCCTTGTCCGGGTCGGACATTTCGTGCAACACATATAGCGCGCTGGATGTTAGTGACACCGGTAGCACTGTACAATGCGCCCAAGTCCGCCCAATCATCACTTACAAGACCCGTTTCTTCCATGAGTTCACGTTTTCCGGCGTCGACAGGCGCTTGGCCGTCGCGCTGGCCGGCAGGGAATTCCCAGAGCTTTTTGCCCACGGTGTAGCGATAGGTTTGTTGCATGAGGATTTTGCCCTCGTCATTTACCGCAACGATCATCACGGTCGGATGGGCCAGATCCAGGTAGCTGTAGGTGATGGGTGTGCCGTTTTGGTTTAACACTTCATCGCGGTGAATTTTAAACCACTTGGTCTCGTAGACAACTTCGGAGCTGCGGGTTTTCCAGTCGGCCATTAGTTTGCTCCTGCTTTGGCGAGCCATTTTTGGGCCAGATAAATGGCAGTAATACTCTGGCCGTCGTTGATTTCGCCGCGTTCTATCATGGCGTCAACTTCAGGCATCGGAACAAACTTGCCATCAGTAATCTTTTCGTTGCTTGTTTCTTTTTCGCCAGTAAATGAGATGTTTTGGGCTAAATACGTGGTCATGCGTTCACGCATAAAGCCGTCGCAGACGCGAGTAACTCCTAGCTTCTCCCAACGCTCAGCTCGAATGCCGGTTTCTTCTTCGAGTTCACGTTTTGCAGCGATAGCAGCGTCTTCTTGATCGCCGCCGCCTCCCGGTAACTGCCAGTTCCACGACGCGACCGGATAGGAAAACCCGCGCACCACAAACAATTCATGCTTGTCGTTTAATACGGCAACTATGACCGAGTCGTTCGAAAGAACATATCCATATATGCCTTCTTTACCGGTGGGCGTGATAACTCTGTCTTCTTGCACACGCATCCACGGGTTCTTATAGACGATTTTAGATGAAGTTATTTTCCAGGGGTTCGAAACTGACATTTATTGTCCTTGCTTAGCGTATTCGGCTTCGACGCCGGCTTTTTCGGCTTGCCACCATTCGCGGTTATCGGTGTACCATTGGATGGTTTGCTTAAGGCCTTCGTGCATACCATTGTTATCGGTATACATCGGCTTCCAACCAAGTTCGGTGCGTAGTTTCGTGCTGTCCATGGCGTAGCGCATGTCATGTCCCGGACGGTCGTTCACGTGGTCATACCAATCGCGTGGTTTGCCCATCAGCTCCAGAATCATTTCGATCACCATTTTGTTGTTGGTGTGGTCGTTATCAGCGCCAATGATGTACGTATCGCCGATTTTACCCTTTTTAATTATCAGGTGTACGGCACTGTTGTGATCATCCACGTGAATCCAGTCGCGGACTTGTTCACCGGTGCCGTAGAGTTTTGGCTTGATGTCGCTCAAAATGTTAGTAATCTGACGTGGGATGAATTTTTCGATGTGCTGGTAAGGGCCATAGTTATTAGAACAGTTGCTGATTGTAGCTTTGACGCCAAAGCTGCGAATCCAGGCGCGAACCAAGTGGTCGGAACCGGCTTTGGTGCTGGAGTACGGACTCGACGGGTTGTACGGCGTGTGCTCGTTAAAGCGATTGGGGTCGTCGAGTTCAAGGTCGCCAAAGACTTCGTCGGTGCTAATGTGGTGCAAGCGTTTGTCGTGTTTGCGCACCGCTTCCAAAATGGTATAGGTGCCGACGATGTTCGTTTCCACAAATGGCCAAGGATTTTTGAGTGAGTTGTCATTGTGGCTTTCGGCTGCAAAGTGAACGACAATGTCGGTTTCACTTACCAAGCGATCTATAAGTTCAGTGTCACAAATGTTGCCTTCAACAAAGGTAATTTTGTCCATGACCGGCGTCAGGTTGGCTTTATTACCGGCGTAGGTGAGGGCGTCGATGACGGTAAGCTCGTGCTCCGGATAATTTTTAACCGTGTAATGTACAAAGTTAGCGCCGATAAAGCCTGCGCCACCGGTGATAAGCATTTTCATAGTATTGTCCTCTTATGCTGTGATGAGTTTTGTTACTTTGGTAACCAATTGGTCGAGTTCGCTCTGGCTTTTGGCTTCGGCGTTCAAACGGATGACCGGTTCGGTGTTGCTGGCGCGGACGTTAAACCACATGCCGTCGCTGACTTCGATGGTAAGCCCGTCGAGTTCGTCGTGGGCTTTGTCGGGATACGCTGCTTTAAGCCGTTCGAATACGGCCGCTTTGTCGGCAACCTCGAAATTGGTCTCGGGAATGTTCTGGTATGGCGTGTATAGTTTGCGGAGCTCTGACAATGATTTGCCGCGCAGCCCGGCGACATACAACCCAATGACTGCGGCGATTAAGCCGGAATCGGCAAAAAAGTTATCGCGGAAGTAAAAGTGACCGGATAACTCACCACCAAACGGTGCATTCTTTTCGCGCATAATTTGCTTGATGAACGAGTGGCCGACGCGGGTGCGTACCGGTGTTCCGCCGTTTTTCGTGATTGTGTCGGGCACGACGTGGCTCGAGCGCAAGTCGTACAGAATTGCCGAGCCGGGATATTCGCCCAAAAAGTATTCGGCCAACATGGCGTTCATGACGTTGCCCGGTACGACGACACCGGTCTCGTCAACCAAAAAGGCCCGGTCGCCGTCGCCGTCAAAGGCAATGCCACCGTCGAGCTTGTCTTTTTTGATGACTTCAATCAGGTCGTGCAGGGTTTCAAATTTAAGCGGGTTTGCTTCGTGGTTCGGGAATGTACCGTCGAGTTCGAAGTACATTTCGGTAACTTCCCACGGCACATATGGTTCGAGTTCAGGGAAGATTGCGCCGGCCATGCCATTTCCGGCGTCTACGGCAATGCGGAGCGGTTTGAGCTTGGCCGCGTCGATAAAGCTCATAACGTGCGTGAGCCAGTCTTCGACGATGTCTTTTTGGGTGACTTGGCCGGCTACGGCGGCGGGTCCAGGCTTGGTACCTGCGGTCATGGCAGCCACGGCGTCACGAACTTCAAACAAGCCGGATTCCTGGCCGACTGGTTGGGCTTCGTCGCGGCAAAGCTTGATGCCGTTATATTCGCCGGGGTTGTGGCTGGCGGTAATCATAACGCCACCGGCCAGTTTGTAGTGGCCGACGGCGAAATAGATCATGTCGCTGGTGACTTGACCGATGTCGAGCACGTCACGGCCTTGAGCGGTCAAACCGGCAATGAGCGCGTCGGCGAGTTCGGCCGAATCCGGGCGCATGTCGCGGCCCACGGCAACGGCGCCTTCGTTCGGCAGCCACTGTGCGTATGCAGCACCGATCATATTGGCAACGTCGGCGGTCAGCTCGGTACCGACTTTGCCACGGACGTCGTACGCCTTAAAAATGTTGTTGATAGCATCCACGGGGATTTCTCCTTTGCTTACGTTTATGCGTCTCAACTAATACCATACAAAAACAGGGCATTAGCTGCATTCACAGTACCGCCCGGGCCTCTGAAAGTCAATTAAATAGGAAGTCTCGCCCCAGTGAGTATGTCCCTTACGTGACGGGTGCGGATAAGCTGCTCAATAACTTCGGTAAGCCTGTCGCTGAAAGGACCGCTAAAGTACATGTCAAGTTTGCCAGGGCGGCCACCTTCACCTCGGGTCCGATAGGGCCTCGTGCAGGCGCTGAGATCAGAGGCGAGCTGGACGGCTACACCGATAATGTTCCTTTCTGTAATTCCCGGTATTCGTCTCTTGAAATTCTCGGCAATCATGCCAGCGGTCTTAAAGTGCGACGGTGCCACCTCTATTTCTTCGATAGCGAGTTTGAGGAGCTCCACGTCATCCCTTTCGGCCCAGCGTACCTTGGCATTGTCTCTTCGTACCTGCACCTGCTGCTCCTTAATAAGGAAGGCCAATGCCAAAGGAGAACAATAGGGGAGAAGTTCAATGTCGATATCGACAGAGTCTGCGGAAAAGCCATGGGGTGGTCTTTTCGGTGTTTTTGCCTGTTGCCATGCGACGGGTTTTTTTGGCGCTGGCTTTTGTACCGGTTTAGGCACGGGCACTTCTGTCCGTTTTGGAGTTGCCCATTGACCGGTAACGGGTACTTCAAATCCACCATCGGGCTCGGTTTCGTCATCCTCAACTTCAGGGGCTTCCGTAGAAGTATCCGGAGCTTCGGTGGTTTCTACTTCTTGGAGAATCTCTGCGAAATCCGCTTCAACGTCTACGGCGCCTTCAGCAGCATCGTCAGGCTCAACGGCGTTGCTTTGAGGGGGTGCCGCTTTGGTGGCTTTTGGAGCGGTTTTGGGCTTTGCTACCTCTATTTTTTCGGCCTTGGGTGCTGGTGTGGGCTCCGGCTTTGGTTCTGGCAAGGGCTCCGGCTGTGACGCTGGTTCTTCTGGTGCTGGTTCGGATTCTGGTGTTGCCGATTGGGCCGGGCCCATAAAGATTACCGGAGGAATTACCGGTCCTGAAGTGGAGGGTTGGGGTTCTACTTCCGACTCTGGCATAACGGCTGGTTCTGTCGTGGTAGGGATTTCTGGAATCGGTATGCCCTGAAAAACAGG
>JGI24742J22300_10000010_pt1 | contig 31817 bp, 29 predicted proteins | sample KBSMiscanthusM1_FD_22300 | JGI IMG/M metagenome (IMG submission 22300)
CCGGATCAAACAAAACGACGAGCCGGCTCGTCCTTGAGCGACCCATTGGCAAGCCGAGCCTCTTCTGGCGCCTGTTCCGTAATCCTTTTTAGCTTTGAATTATTTTAGATTTCGACCACATGCAGGTCGGACAAATGTTGCTGGAACATCGCCAAACGCTGGTGCGATTCTTTTGTGGATTCGCGGCAATACGCGTCAATAGCCTGCTGTAACTCCGGCGTTATGACACGATCGGCGCAAAACTGCGTAAAAGCTTCGGAAGGGATATGTTTCCAAAAGCCGTTCGGCAAGCCGTTGCGATCGGTCGCGTTCGTGCCCATAAAACGTTTCTGTAAGTTTTGGGCGTACCGGGAATGCTCGGCTTTGGGGTGGAAATAGAGCACTTGCGCGTCGGGATAACCGGCAAAAATACGCGCAATTGTGTCGGTATTGGCCAGCGCACCTTCAATAAGCACGGGCACGCCCTGCGAAACATACTGTTCGATACGTGCGCGGACGGCCATAACAAATCGGTCAATCCATTCCGGGCGATCGTTCATTCTGTATACGCTCACAAAAACATCACCTTGTTTATTTTCAAGTTTAAGCGGCTGTATTATAGCCTCTTTGACAACTTCATCTAAAACAACTATGTGATACCCATAGCGTTTACTAAGTTCCATCGCAAAGGTCGTTTTGCCCGTAGAAGTTTTACCGGTAATATAGAGCAGTGAAGGTTTTTTCGTAGCAACAATTTGCGTTGCTTCCTGATCAGTCATACGGGGATTGTACCATACCCCAGTCGTCCATTATGAACACCATGAACACTGCAATTGCCCACCCCGCATTACAAAAAAATATCCGTCTGTACGGCTGGTACAAGATATTTAATAAGCGTGTCTTTTTGCCGGTAACGGCTATTTATTTGGTGGATTTTGGGCACTTGTCCGTGGTTCAAGTCGGTGTTGTGGGCACGGTCACCGGTGTCGTAAATCTGCTCTCACAAATACCGACCGGATATTTTGCAGACCACTACACCCGCCGCAGGGCACTTATGATCGGCGCCGCCCTTGCAATGGTCAGTTCGCTGACATTTGCAATGTTCCCTACGTTTTTAGGGGCATTGCTGGCCGGTGCGGCTTCGGGAGCCGGAGCTGCATTTGCTTCCGGTGCGGGCCAATCTTTGTTACATGACTGCCTCGAACGCTGGGGCGATATAAAAGACTACGTTAGGGTTATGGGCCGTGCACAGTCAAAGGGTCTTATCGGCAATATCGTGCTCGTCGGTATAATTCCTATGACCTATGCGCTCAATCCACGGGTGCCTTTTATATTAGGCAGCTTGTCATTTCTGGTGCTTTTAGCAATAGCTTGGGCTTTTGTTGAACCGGAGCGCGGCCAAAAAGAAAAAGACGCCCCGAACCACCTCAAGCAAATTATAACTGGGGTGCGCTCATTCATACATACCGACACCATCGTGCTGTTCGTGGCGATCGGCCTGCTATATGGGTTATATTCGGCGCCAACAGATTACTCCAACCTGATTCTGAAAGACCTCGGCACGGCTCCCCAATACATCGGTTGGATCTTTGCCGCCTCCAGTTTTATTGGTGCGATCGGTGGCTTCATGCTGCATCACCTCCAAAAATTGTCGTTTAAGTCGTTTGTGTATATGGATATCGCGATTTGCTGCTTATTTTTTGTCATTATAGGTATTACGCGTAATTTATGGGTAGCAATTATTGCTAACTTGTTGAATCTGGGCTTCTGGCGACTCAGAAGTATTATGTTCCAGCACTATCTTCTGGTGGCGTTTAAGGGCACTTCGCGTAAAACCGTGCTCATATCGCTTATAGGTTTTGGCGAGCAACTGTTTGCTATTATTTTACCGATAACCATTGCGGTTACCGTTACCCACCTCGGGTATTATAATGGTTACACCGTTTTAGGACTGGTTACGCTCTTGTTGCTCTGCGTGACGGTGGCTATCGGCTTTGCATCATTTAATCGATACACGGCGCGGCAAGAGACTCCATAGCATGTTAGGCTGTGACAAAACGAAGGGGCGGGAAACTGCGCCGGCCTCGATGAGTGGATTTTAATAACGTTTCATGGTATAGTATATAAAATAATGAGTGATCCGAATCGGCTGGCGCCGCCAGTGGTGCCCGAATTTGCCGAAAATACCCCCGAACAGCTCGCCATTGCTGCCGCCAGCGTCGCTTCGCCGGAGGTAGCCGCAGTGCAATTGCCGGAGCTACGGACAGTCGTTCAAAACGCAATGACGGGAGCCGCTTTCCAAGGTGAAAAGCGGCAGATCGAACGCGTCGGCAACATCCTTGCCTGGCGCTATTTCGGCCAGCCCGGCGACGACTTGCCCGACGGCCTTGCCGTAACACCGTGGGCTAAAAATAGCGCCTATTTGAGTGTCGAGCTTGAGCCCGATAAGCAGGTATCTTACCTACAATTCACGCAAATATGTAAACGGCTTGATGGGTACGGGCTAGACACGGTTACCCGCGCCGTTGCAGGCGATGTGGCAGCGCGACAAACAGAGCTCGAGCAACACCTTGCTGATGTCATAACGCAGACCCCGCTATGCCAGTTGTTGCGCTCGTTCTCGATGCAGGCGCCCACAAAAGACATCGAGATGCCGCTCGACGATATCACAAAAGCGTCGTATTTGAGTGCGATCCGTGAACGCCTGGGCGCCGATGCGCTGGAACATGTACGAGAGCGCACCCCGGAAGAGATTGCCCGCCAATTCAGTGGGCTTTTTGCGCTCAGGCAGGCCAGTTACCCACTTGAGCTCGCAACCCAGCTCCGGCGACAAAAACAGCCCGTGATGTCCGATGCACTGCATCGTGCCCGAAAACATTTTGCTGACGCCTTCGTGAGAACTTACGCCGATCAGTTGACGAAAAATGACACGCCCGAAGCCTACGAACGCCAACGCCAGCGGTTAATGAGCGGCCGTATGTCTTTTCAAGGTCGATATACCATGATGCGGCTAAAACCGGAGCAGCTTGCCGACTTTCTGGGCGACGACATCCAGATACTCAGTCCCCTCGACCGTTTGCTCAGCGTTGGGTTGCTCGAGAAAGTGCTTCCCGGACTGTACGACGCAAACCACAACAAAAGCGCGACCTACGACGCTTTTCTCGATGAAGCTGTCAAAGCCGTAAGCCAAACTTACGCCAAGGAGCTCACGCACATCGGTTTTGAGCACTTTCAAAATCTCAACGATAGCCCCGCCTTGCTGCCGTATTTCATGCGACCCAATGCAGTGCTTGTCGATCGTATTTCCCGTAGCGCGGAGCCGTTTCCCGTGCCGGAAGACAGTATTAGTCGTATTAGCTCGCTTGATAAGTTGCAGGCCGAACAAGCTACCACCATAGGCGCGATTTTATACGGTAACCCTGGCGTTGTGCGCGTGATCGGTTTGCAGGAGCAACAACCCCGCGGCAACCACCCTGCAGATGTTGATTTACTCATACAGCTCGACGACCCCGAGGATATGTACCGTCTCTTCGATCCGGATATTCCCGGTTATACGCTGGTCAGCCGCGAAGGCCAACAATTTGGCTTCAAAAAGGCCGAGGTCGACCCCTACGAAGAAGACGGAACCCTGCTTCCGGGAGACTTCAAAGCGCTGAGCAAAGCACTACAAAAGTGCGGTTTGTTCATGCCGGAGTTTGATGAGTCCGGCCTCACGGCGACCGCGTTTGCCGAAGTCCTGTCGGAGCGCACCAGGTTCCCCAAGCCGTCACATAAAGCTTTGTCCTGGGATCACTCAAGAAGGCTGCCGAGGGCCTACACGCTGAACGACTTTAACGACTTGTGCCGTTTCATAACTAAAAAACAATTCTGGGGACAATGTACCGGTTCGCACAGTTTTGCAACGCTGATGTTACGCGAGCTCCTGCCCGGGGGCAAACAAGCCATTACGGCTGCAGACGGGTACATAATCAGCCCGTACAGCACCCGGATCACCTGGATAGCACACCGCCAGACCGTCGTGAATCTGGCGGGAAAAACCCGCATTATCGACGCGACAAGCAAAGAGCGGGAAGCCTTCATAGATACGGCGGCCCCAAAGCAGTTATTTGCCAAACGCGGGATTCTTGACAGTACCGTTACCGTTACTTACTCCGAAGCGGAAAACCATATCCCCGAGCCGCGCCGAAAACCTAAAGCCGAACAAATTAAACCACCCGAACCACCAGCACCAAAGCCGCAAGCCGAGGAAATTCCCGTAGCAGAACGCGTCACCGGCATCCACGACAGTTTAACCATGCAGCTGGCGCAAGTGCTTGGCACCGTTACGCCGGAACGACTCTATAAAACTGTGGTCGCTTTGCCAGACGGTGTTGACCCTATCAAGCGGACGCTGCAATTCAGTCTGCGTGCCCGAAGTGGTAGTGCAACGAGCGAAGACGCTGCAGAGCTTTTGCGTTACCTTACGGTCTATCGCAACACAACGCCCCAGCAACGCGATCGTGTAGGCGTGGAATCATACAGTGATTCGCTGGTGGACATGCTCGCGCTTACCGTAACAAAGCTGCAGCGTTACGTAGCTGAACCTGCCGAGGAGGTCCCTGCGTATGAGCAGCCCTGAAACCGGCCAGCCCGAATTACATCCACCCGTTTACAACCAATTCGAGCTCAACACGCTTAGCACATTATTACGATATACATCTCGAAGAACCTACCACGTAACCGATTGCCAGTCATTAGGCGATTCGGCGTGCATCACGACTTTTGGTACGTATTCACCCCTCTCGAGCGTGCCGACAGTTGGTACGGGGCCTCCGGTAACAATCGGCTCGCGCAAATCGCTCAATCGCATGGGCACGTATTCCCCGCCAAAGGTAAAGTTTTGCGCCACGGCAAATTGCCTTTGTTCGCGCGTTAACTTTGGCCCGTCTAAATCGTATAGTGAATCATGCGCCAGACCACGCTCACGATTACAGGGATCTATGACAAAGCCGCGGTTAGTGACATGAATAGGCGCACTCCGGTGAGGGTTGTTTAGATATTCGTTGTTCGACTCATATTCATCTCGCATATCTGATGGCGCATCACCATTTTCTACTCGGAATTTGATAGCTCTCGTTCGTGCCGCTAATAACTCTTCGAAACGCTCACCAAGAACAGATTGTACGTCCCCCGTAACTTCCACCGGTACACGGAACAGCTGCTTTGTAGGTACGGCTTCGATAGCATTTTCTACCGCCAGGCCCCTTTTAAGCGTCAATAAACTAGTCGCTACCGCGCCCAGCGTTGCAGAGCGCAAGACTTGCGTCACATTCCGCTCGCCCGGAGACCCATAATTATCCAAATATGCACCTACCGGTCTGCTCGCTCTCGGCCCGGTAAACCGCCCACCAGCTTCGATAAAGAACTTCATGAGCTCACTATCCCACTAATCGTGTAAAAAAGCAAAACCCCTGGCTTTCGCCAGAGGTAAAGTGCTCAAAAACAATTGGTGGGTGATGAGGGACTCGAACCCCCGACCCTCTCGGTGTAAACGAGATGCTCTAGCCAACTGAGCTAATCACCCGGATCGTTGTACCAGAAAATTGTACCCCAACAGAGGCGATTTAGCAAGGGTAATTACCGCTCCATGCTTGCTTGCTTCATTGACATAACGGATTAAATAGTGTATTATGTATCAAGTTTATGAGTACCTCTGGCGAGCAATCTACTGGTTCTGGTGCGCCTAGTATTGAAGCCCAGCTTATTGCCGGCCGGTCAGAAGGTTACCTCATCCATGATTTTTCACCGGAAGTTACCCGATGGCTCGCCGGCGCTCCCAACTGGATGTACACTACGACAGAGCCTCGCGACCCCGGCAGTCTCGCCCAGGGTCTCAACGATATTGCGCATGAGCGTGACCTTGCGACCATCGGCGAGCGCGTTACCGACGTGCTCGGCAACACCAAAGAGTTTGGTCCCGCAGCAGAAGCCGGCTTACTTGGCAGCAGCCTTATCGAGACGTTCAGCGCCGTTCAAGGCCACATCGAAGTCGACGACATCCATTGGAAAACCTCCGCTTATGCCAAAGGCGAACAACACGGCATTGCCGCCAGCAGCGAGATGCGTTTGCTAGTTCCTGACCCCGACAAAGTTACGCGTATGAGCGTTGCTTTGCAAGGCATTTTACGCACCGGTTCAGCCGACACTTTCTACCCGGTAACCGCCGATACGCGCAGTTGGCCGGAGCCACGCCATGTGACCATCGGCAATTTTGACGAGCATGGCGCCCGCGCTTTGAGCCGTGCGGTCGGCGCGGTTGTCGCCCTCGAAGACCAACAAAAGCACGGTGTGATATTGCCACCCACCAAGCACACCTACGAAGGCTGGCTACAAGAAGGTGAAACGTTTCCGCCGCATTTCCATAATCGCTTCCAAGCTGCCCTCCAGGCATATCGCGCGTTAGGTCTCGTCGCTACGTATCGTGACCGGCCCGACCTGCGGCCTATCCTGCACAAGCGCATTATCGGCACGGATGCAGCGGCCGTATTCGAAGCGATGCGCGACGCTTTCAATGGGTTGATTTACGATGTCCGTGGCGGTAGTCATCTTAATCTGGAACAGCACCCCGATCCTGCTGCTCGCGTCACGGTCGAAGCCGGACTCGATCTACGCCGCGACAAAGTAACGCTCGACGATGTACGCTACGGTCCGCCAAGTAGCCGGGCGCCGAGACTCCACGAACGAGGTAGAGATTACGGCACCGTCCAATTAGGCAAGGCTCGAAAACGCCCCGTCCGAACGCTTATTCGTACCGCACTAAAAATTCCCACCGGTGGTGGCGACTTGCTCACTACTTTGATTAAGCGATCACCCGAGAGTGCCGAACTTGTAAAAAACTACGCCAATGACATTCAAGAATGGCAACGGCGCAAAGATGCCGCCCAGGAAGGTGGCAAGCGTCTCGATGCCGTTATTCACGACCTTAGCCGCCGCGGACTTATCCGCTGGCCGAAAGAATAATTCCCACGGTTCTTCGTAGCCTCGACATATGCGCCACCGTTACGGGTGTTACCAACTCAGTAATATCGTCCGTCAGCGTTCCAGACCGATGGATAGGCCTGCCTTATTTTAAAAGCCATACCTAAGCTTTTCTGCGAACAAAGAGCCACAGTGCGCCGCTCGTCAAGAGCGCCACGCCTCCTGTTGGCAATAAGATAAATGCACCCCACGCATAGGCATTGCCTGCTTGCTGGCTTTTGGACAAATAGCTTTGATGCTGGTCGCCGGTAGCGCACATCGCGTCTCCACACCGTCCACTACCAAAAGTTCGATCAAAATCGTTATTCGCGCTCAATGATAGCCGTAAAAACATGAGCCCAAGCAAAATACAGGCAAGAGCGATAAAAAATAAATTGGTGCTATGTTTTTTAGTTATTTTCATACATGCCTAGATTATGTAGCCGCCTCAAGAAGGCTAATGTCTCAGGCATATTGTAATGCGGTATGACGGCGACGACTGAACGATTTTCCGGATAAGACATAAACGTATAATAACAGATGTGATAAAGAAAAATATCCAGACGCTTGCCTGGGGATGCCATCTTTTATAAATTGCAAAGACGTTGTACTCTAGATGCTATGTCTGAAATTGCACATAATTCTTACCCCGGCATGCCCATATATGACGCACTAGCCGAACAGCTAAGACAACTCGCCGAAGCCGGCTCAGTTGCCTTAGCCGGCTTACGCGCAGTGATTGGACGTAATAAAAAAGATCCTATCACTGACGAAGATCGGGCAAATGCCGAGCGGGACCGTCAGCAAATTGGTAAGGACTACATCCCGCCACGGGGTAGAGAAACAGGCGAGTCGCAAGGTGGCGAAATGCCAGGCCGCACAACCTCTCATGATCCTAATGCTACACCCGACGAGGATTAGACAGCTTGCCCCTTAGAAGGATCACTATCCCATCTCAGACCAAGAATAATACCCAGACGTTTGCCTGGGTATTATTCTTGGTGCACCATAGCAGACGTTAAGATAACTTTTCCGGACGATATGGATGATGAGATTGAGGCTATCCGTGAGCTGTTAGCTGATGCCAATAAAATGGTTACTCGCGAAGGCAAACGGAGCAAACGTAAAGAGTTTCAGAGCTAGCAATATTCGACGTAGTTTAGCTTTAGATATGCAACTATCTTACTAGGAATGTATAAAGGCAAGAAAATCTTCAGTGGTTTTTATACCGGGGATATCTCTTTTAGATGCAAACTGGACTAATTCTGCTTCGACGTTGACATCGGGGTACTCTGACGACATGAGCATTATACTGTCGTAAAACTTTCCACCCCTGCGTTTAAAGTGGCTGATAACCGTTGGAACATCAGCATCACCGAGTTCGCCCCGCTCGGCCAGTTTGATGTATTCGGCGTAATTTTCAAGCTCCAGATCTGTTATAGACGCAGGCTGTACAAACCCCTCAGGCTTTTCTTCACGGATATCTTCTGGCTTGAATTGAGGAATATAGCTATTCTTATCGTGTACACAGACTCTTCTCAGTTCATCTTCCGCGTGAGGAGCTTGGGCTCTATAATGTGGCGTCCTATCGGAGAACACACTTATCATACCGGCCTCTCTATGCAATAGCTCATACTTCGGTAAGCTATCTGCGGCTAGTAGCCCGCCAACTATTTCGTCAAGTTTTTCGGCTACTTTTTCGTCTAAGCGCTGTCCTGTTTTATAATGGGCATTCTTAAACGATTGTATGGTAAGCGCTCGTTCGCCAGTAGGACTCAGTGCAACCCGAGGGTGAGTCGTCGGCGTCGTTAATGGTTTGCCACGCAAGTGTTCGTACTCCACACGTGAACAATCTTCATATAATTCAGTCGAGTAAAGCGCATCGAAGTCCAGTGCCAGCTCTGTTCCCTTTACAGATTCTTCGAGCCTTCGCAATAGCCACCTACCATCCGCGACCATTGTTGATCTAATTTGGTCAGGAGCTGAACCAGGACGTAGCGTTTTGCCTATTACAAATGCTTGGAGAATGGTTCGAGTCGATCTATTCGGCATAAAGGTCAAATCGGTATGCCAAGAACCACGAGGGCTGTCCGGCAAATGGCTGAAGTCAGCGAGGCTAAGTGAATGAACGTGACCATTCGGGTCTTCGCTAGCGAGCATATATTTAGGAAGTCCATAGTCTAAATGGAGGCTATCGGGAACTTCACGCCCGTTACCGGTTGAAAATGCGACCAGCTCAGACGGATTGAATACAGGCAGACCTGTAACTGTAATCGCCTGGAAAGGTCCTTGGTGTTTTCCATACTTGTCAGTTTGCATTAGTTCAAAGGCGATGACTCCGGCGGCCCTTGCCAGCTCACGAGATGATAGGTTGTCGTTGGCATCAGTAATCTCCATGTCTGCAACGAATATCTCTCCGTTAGTCTCTATTGGGCTAACCATAGCTTGCAGTTGGTCATTCTCAATTCTGTATCTGTCTTGTATCATTACCTTCCCATTCTTCATCATCAACTAGCGTGGACTACCAGTGTTAAATCCTACGTTACTGATCGTGATAGTACGTAGTATAGAACATGCCTGTAATAGCTGTCACTAGGCTCTGTATATCAGCCTTTACGCTCGTAGCGCTTGAGCTCGGCTACATTAAGTGATTTGCTCCAGCGCCTCTAATCAAGCAACCTACCCAGACATTTGTCTGGGTAGGTTGCTTGATGCGCGAGAGAGGAATGTGGCTGCACCACCATTGCAAAACAAGCTTGCTCCGCCGAACCAGCATATCTATGTGTCGGTTCGATACCTTCATACCAAAGAAAACACCCGGACAAGCCGGGTGTTTTCTTTGGTGCGCCACATTGATCTGTCGTGGAACACCCTTGAGCCTAGTCTGATCCTAATACAGCAAAAATTAGTTGATCTAGGATGGGTGTATTACGGCGGAGAGATTCATATCGTTGAGCTTGAAATCGAGGAGAGTCACCGTCACATTATTTAATACTATCAAGATCTTCAATACCTGTCTTGACGTCCCAGACCTGGATCTCATATTGTCCGATTTTGTGCTTAGTAAATGGATCATCGTCACGAATCCGATCAAGCGTTTCGGTATCTGGCACCCGCAAAAGGAAACCACCACCAAAGTGTGGCTTAAATGGCCCGGATGCTATGAGCAAACCCTCTTTCTTCAGCGCACGTAGATAGTCACGGTGCGCTTCTCTGTAACTTTCATCAACTTCATCTAACGGAAGTCTATAGCGAACAATGGCTAGAGCGTACATATATTTATTCTAGCATAGGATACATTCCCAATCCGAAACGCACAACAACTCAAGAGGACTTGAACCAATGAAACAGATTAAAAAAAGAAGTCAAACAAAAAGTGCTCCGTATGTGGAACACTTTTGTATCTGTAATTTCTGCTTGGTGCGGACGAGAGGACTTGAACCTCCACGAGTTGCCTCACTACCACCTCAAAGTAGCGCGTCTACCAATTCCGCCACGTCCGCGTGACTGCACTATCTTATCTGTTTTTTGCAAAAAACTCAAGTGTTTTTAAGGCGCCTGGCCAGCCCAAGCCATGGTTGTCTGCAATGCTGAGTGTCCCATGTCTGTATACAAGCAGGCTAAGTCTGATTGTATAAAAGCTTGCACATTCACGCGCACTGCAGACAACCATGGCTTGGGCTGGCCAGTCTATGACTCAACATCTCAGATGGCAGTTATCGGGCGCTGGTGGTACTTAATACGTCTACGAGTGCGGCATGTGGTCGTGCAAATGGTCAAGCGAATATGTCTGTCGGAGCAACGGTTTGACCTGATCGATCGTAACGTTGATCTTTACGCCCGGATTGAGCGTGCCATACGGATCAAAAATTTGCTTCACCTTCTGGAAGATGCCATACATTTCGGCCCCATACAACCGTTCCAGATACGGCCCGCGCAAACGGCCGTCATTGTGTTCGCCGCTGGTACTACCACCTAAGTTAATTACCAAGTTGTAGTAGTCCTCAATGAGACGGAAGACTTTTTGGCGGTCGCCCACTTGCGACAAGTCGAGGAACGGCTGCAAGTGCACGTTGGCATCGCCGGCATGTCCCCATACTGCCGCGTGCAACCGCTGTTTCGCAAACAGCTCGTAGACGCCATCGAGATATTCACTGAATTTTTCAATCGGCACCACGCCGTCTTCGATGATCGGTACGGCCTTCAAATTGCCTTCGCTGTGCGCAGCAACTGTAGCCGATGCGTGACGGATCTTCCACAACCGTTCTTTTTGGAGCGGATCAGTGGCTGTGCGATGACTCGTGGCGTGCTTTTCCAAAATTTTGTTGGCCATTTTGAGCAGTTTCTTTTGCGTGCGTTCGTTGGCGGTGTCGAACTCCACCAAAAGCACGACGCGTGGGAATGGCTTTTCGATTACCTCTTTGAGCTGGTTCGGATTAAGCTTGTCGACGAGGTCGAGCAATTGGTCGTCGACCATTTCGATGGCGCACGGCAACTCCGGCATTTTACGGAAGTCCACGACTGCGGCTTGCGCGGCCTGGATGGAATCAAAGTGTCCCACGAGCAACGTCGAATCGGAGGTATACGGCTCGGTGTCAAAGGCGACTTCGGTCACGATACCAAGCGTACCCTGCGAACCAACGAACAGCGGTGTCAGATCAAACGAACCGTCTTTTTGTTTGACCAGAGAGAGTGCATAACCCGCCGAGTTTTTGGTGACGCTCAGCTGGAAGTCTTCGATAAGTTTCTGGTTTTCTTCGATCAGCGCGTCGAGGGCCCGATAAATTTCGCCTTCGAAGGTCGAGAGGCCTAGCTTTTTATTAAGGTCGCGCTTGTTCAAACGGCCGGTTTCGATGAGCTCGCCATTGGCCAGCACCACGTGCAGCCCACGGACGTATTCACGCGTGTCACCGTACTTGAAGGTTTTCTCGCCGCTGGCGTTGTTGGCTACAGCACCACCGATGGTAGAATATTCGAGCGAAGCCGGGAACGGCGGCAAAAACCGTTCGTGCGTGTGCAGTGTTTGTTGCAGTTTGCCGTAATTCGCACCGGGTTCTACAACCACAACGCCACTCTTGTCATCGAGCTCCAGCACGCGGTTCATGTGCGCCGGGAACGCCAAAATAATACCACTGCCGATTGCCGCACCACCTTGGTCGGTGCCGGCACCACGGGGGGTGATGGGAATAATCCGCCCGCGCTCGGCAAGCTGCCATGAAAAGCGCGCGGTCTTACGGACATCATTTTCGTTGCGGGGATACACCACAAATGACGGCGTCAACGCAAAAACACTCCCATCAGTTGAAAAATAGCGCCGTGCATCTGCCGAAACGGTTACTTCACCCAGCAAGTGATCTTGTAGATAATGCGCAACTTTACTCATTACTTGTTGTTACCCCGGATTTGTCATTACTTATACGAGCTATCATAGCACAAAATACAGCGCTTTTGGTTATTGCTAAAAGACCTGCGGCCGGGCTTCGCGCATCGCCTGGTCAACATCGGCCAATCCTAGGCCGTTCCGGTAAGCAATCTCCGCAAATATGCCTTGCTCTCTCCCTGCGTAAAATAAGTAATTGCGATCGGTTGGATCAAGCAGCGGCGGCAATGGTCGGGCAATTCTCTTTCCATTCTTCATGACCATATTGAGTATTACGTTTGCGTTCGGTCCTTTTTCCATCGTGATTGCATCCATAACGCCGCCGAAGGTTGTCAGTTGGTCAGTCCCCGCAGATTCAAACCCGAGCACCGGCATGCCAAGCTCCAAGGCCTTCACACGCAACCGCATCTCACGGAATATACTGCCCATCTGCGCCAATACTGTTTGGCGATCGCCTTCATATGGAGTAACCGTCTCGAGCACGGCAGCCATACCTATTACATCAATTGCATGGTCTTTGAGGGCGGCGTGCATTGCCCACAGGTCTCTCTCCGCTTTCCTGACTATTGCCGTGTGGCTGTTTTTTAATTCCTGTTCTCTCTTGTCGAGTTTTCCAACTTCGTCATCAAGCAATGACGAAGGCTGCCTCTCCGCGTGGTCAAGCGGCAATTCAGCAATCTTATCGACGCCAATAATATCATCGGCAGAAACAGTGGTAGGGGGTACATTTGCAGCCAGAGGCACCAGCGTATTCCGCTCATCTGCAAGTACGGCGAATTGGCCGCAAAGCGCGCTCGTGCTAACGGCAGTAGTCACGAGCATTTGCTCTACTGCAGAATGGACATCATCGGGGATAACTAATTCTAAGCCTGCACTCATTAAAAACTATTGTACTCCCTATTTTTTACATAATGCAAATAGCGTCTCGTTACCGATGACGCTATTTTTGATCGAACGCTTTAGCAATTACTTCTTGAGGAACATGAACACGATAAGGCCGATGATAATAAGCACACCTACAGCGAGCAGTCCTATCATGAGCACAGGGCTTGTGACATGAGCAGGCTGCATTTGAGGACCGTCAGGCATAGGTACGAGCGGCGTGTTGCCGTCCGGCATACCGGGTTGCACGGGAGCGCCAAATTGCGGCCCGCCGGGCATACCCGGCTGTCCTGGCGCAGGCGGCAGCGGAGGCTGTGGTGGTAAGGGCGGTTCGACCGGACCCGGAACAGGGCCTGGCATCGGAGGAGGCGTAGGACCCTCAGGCAGCTGCGGCTCTCCACCCATATCAAATGTGGGAGGCTGGGGAGGTTGTGGCATGTCCGATTCTGGCCCTGGCGTATTAGCAGGGTCTGAAGCGCCAAACATATCGTTATTCGTCGCCACGTCGCCCATGCCGCCACCATTGCCGGTTGCATTCGTGTCAATACCCGCCGTGCTACTATCAATCCCTTCAGAATCCGATGGTACCCAGGGAGTAGGCCGTGTCGGCTCATTCATGCCACCAGTCGGCGGGGTTACCGGTTTTTGCGGAGTATTGTCATCTGGATTCATGCTTCCTCGCTTATTGCATCTTAGCGTTTGTTCTAACGCTTATTGTACCATAAGCATAAAACACTTTTGATGCTACCGGTTACCTCATATCGTGCTATGGTATATGTGAACATGAAGTTGCCAGATGCACAAATTCCGGATAACCCCGAGATGCCGTGGTTACTTAATGACGCCGCGTTATACCGTGAGGGTGCGCGTTTTATTGCAGGACAATTTGTAATTACCGACGAGCAATTTGTCGCGCTGCAACAAGAAGCCGCCACGCCCCAGGAAGTCCCTATTGAAATCGTAGATGCAATTAATCCGCTCACTGCCGCGCGGAACGTGCTCAAAGAAGCATATTTGGCAGATAAAGCCGAAGCCGTGGTGCCACAACTGGAAACGGATGATCCAAACACCTACCTCGAAGGGATTCGCTCATTTGTGCGTAGCGCCATTATTCCGCCTACGAGCAGCGAACCATATGTGCATTTGCAGGCCAAACCGCAAACTTTGGCGCGGGCCGATGCGGCAAGCATGCGCTTTTTGCCGCTTATAACCGACGACATAATCCCCTCGGAAATATCTGCAACGGCACTAATATTCGTTCCCGGGCAACTCGCCCGCCAGCTTGACCGCTTATTCACTATGAGTAGCACCATCACCAAGCTCACTATGGCTGGCGAATCGCTTGCGCTGCATAACAAACCGCAGCCCTTTCAGGATGCAGTACGAGACCAGTTTCTGGCCGAAAACATCCGCTTATTGGAGCTTGTCACCGAAGTAGGAGATGCCGAAAAAATCGAACTCGCCGCACGGAGTAACGCACTTTTTTGCAATAGTATCTCGTCGCTCGAAACCGCCATCCAGGATTTTCCCGATATCCCGCCAGCCAAAATAGTAACGACGTTTATGCGCCAGTCGGTGCATTTTCTGCAACGCGTACAGCAATTCCAGGCCAATGCAGAGAAACAGGCAGCACACGCTGCAGAAGCCGAGCGAGCGCGGCAACTTGCAGCCCAGCAAAAACGTGCAAAAAGGTTCCACCATGACGTAACGCATATGCGCAGAAGCGCTTTTGCCTTTACATTGCCGCCCCTTGGTGGTGAGCGAATCATCGTGCCGCGTCCGGAATACATCACTAACACGCTCTTTTCGGGAATCGTATCGCTCGAGGAATCGCTCAGCGCCCAATACGGCCCTTCGACCTGGGAGGCCTGGCAATTATTGCCCGAGCATAATCCCGCCGAGGAATTCGCCCGGTTCTTATCTACCGTGCAATCACCGGTTCAGGCAACGGTCTTGGCCCTTCCTACCGAGAAGGCGATACAACAGATTTCGCAAAAACTTCCGCGAGGGACCGTACTCAATCCGGAGCATGCGATACGGCTCAATTTAGCGTGCACCATCGGCAGCGAAGCCAGCCGGCAATATTACCTTATAGATATGCTGTATTTTGCGACCGATGCCGAAACGCCGGCGACCCGACGGTACCGAGTGCTTTCGTCGAGCCTTATGAATGATAAAGCCGTAATTGCACGCTATTTACAAAAACTGCGGGCACATGAAGGTGATGCTACGGCACACAGCGTACAAGAAGCGTTCAGCGCCAACCCGCCGCAGAATAACGAACGAACGCGGTATAGTAGGTAGATGGAACAATTACAGACAACGCGCCTCACTATTGACGGCGCCGCAATCTATACCGCCTACCTACCGGCCAAACAACCCCGTGCTGACGGCCTCACTGCAGTACTTTTGCATGGCGCAGGCCAGGCCAGCAGCGAGCGGTTTTACGGGTTAGCCGAACAACTGTCGGCTGCCGGCATACCGGTAGTACTGCTCGACTTTTTAGGCCACGGCAAAACCGGTGGCAATGTATATGAGAACCGCTTGGACCTGCGAACCGCGCACGCCCTAGCAGCCATCGCCCATTGGACCAAGCCTGACACGCCGCTTATTGTCTGTGGCTCAAGCATGTCGGGACATACGGCGCTTCGTGTAGCTGCCACCTTGGGTGCGCGCGTCCGCAGCCTCTGCCTGTTGCAACCGGCAGTGTATGCCGCCGAAGCCGAGACCGTACCGTTCACCGATGCCTTTACCAAAATTTTACATACTCACGGCAGCTGGCAATCTTCGCTTGCGTTCGCCGATGCGCGGAATTTCAAGGGCAAGGCCGCGGTGTTGATCGGCACCGAGGATACAGTTATCCCGTGGGGCGTTATCGAATCGCTCATGAATAACCTCAAGGTGTCAGCCCAAGCGGTACGCATAGACATCCTTCGGGGCGTCGGACATGAACTGCCTACATGGCTGCCTAAACACCCAGACGTTTGTAAGGCACTCATCGATTACCTGGTTGCCGAAATATAACCTAAACAACTAACCAATAGCCCAAAAAGCGCCGACCTATGCCGGCGCTTTTTATAGCCATTTTGGTGTTTATTGTTTGATGTATAGCAGCCAGTCGCGGGTGCCATCACTGTGCAAACCGGGCGTAGTTACCTGGCCCATGGCGTCGACACTTGCAACTTGTGTCTGCGTAGCGTCAGTCGGATCTACCCAAAGCGCAGTAAAGCTTGCGGGCAGTTTGCTGAGGTCGAGCGTGATCGTCCGGGCTGTAGAAGCACCGTTCAGGCTGGTCGGTACGTAGACCACCGTTTGCGATTTATCGGGCGTCTGTGTTGCGGTCACGTAGTCGTTTTGCAGTACATCACGGTAGCCGTCGGCCGTAATTTTGGTACCCCGGCCTGCCGTCACCACCGGATTCGCTTCATCAGGCACCATGAGTTGCCAGCTCAGCCCGTTAAAGAAATTGCGGTTCTTTTGCATCTGGGTAATCCAGGTGGTATCGAGGCGGTTTTGCCAGCCGCTATTGAACTGCCAGTCCTGTGAGCCGGTAAACTCACCCGCGCCACCGCTCGTAAGCGTCCAGAGCTGCTGTCGCCGCAACGTTTCGTTGGTAGTCGGCAGGCCGCCGTAGTTGTCTTCGCCTTCATAGTTGCCTTCGCCGAACAGTACCGGGCGCGGATCGCGGGCGCTCGCGGTGCGATCGTAGCTTTTGAGTATCTTCTGGTAGGTGGTCGAATAGGTGTAGGCGAAATTCCAGCTTGCTATTGGCTCATAGGTGCTGACATCGGTAGTCAAGCTTTCGTTGTTGAGCTGCGTTGAGAACGGTTTGTTGTTGCCGGTCGAGCGAATACCCGAGAGCATGTTAGTGAACTCACCGTTTACCGTGCCGTCATAGCCGTTGTAATCGCCGCCTGCCATCCATACGATGTTCGGATAGCTGGCGTAACGCGTAGCTACTTTCTGGCCGTAGGTATAGCTGTCGGCGTTTGACTTGTGGTAAAACGCACCGCCCGAAAGCGTGTTCCAACCATCCATCGGATACAGGAACGCCGTAATGCCGTGGTTTTTGAGTATGGTCAGGTAGTTATCCATCCGTGTCCAGTAGGTTTCGTTGAAGTTCGTGATGTTGCCACCAACAAACGGTAAGATGCCATCGTAAGTTGAGCCATTAGTGGCCGCGCCGTTCCCCGGGCCGCCGACCATCGACACGATAGCCGCGTTAAAGCCATGGCTTTCGCGGTTGGCCGCCCATTGCTCTACCTGGGCGGGTGACAAGTCAGGGAACATCGCCCATGGCGAGTCGCCTTTGATGAGCATCGGTGCGCCTGCTTGGTCCACGAAGTAGCGCCCGTTCGAAGCGATGCCGTTCACGAACTGTGTCGTTGGCGCCACATTGTTGACAGTTACCGTTACGATCGTGCTCGTGGCACTGTTGCCGGCTGCGTCGCGTGCTACGGCAGTGAGTTGTACGCTGCCGTTTGCAGTGGCGTTTGTACTCCAGTTTACGGCGTAGGGAGCTGTGGTGACTTCCGCACCGATTTGTGTGCCATTAGCGTAAAACTTTACGCCGGCCACACCCGTGTCATCGGTGGCGTTTGCAGTCACGGTCACGGTTCCTGCTACGGTCGAGCCGTCGGTCGGAGCGGTGAGTGAAACCGTTGGCGCGGTGGTGTCTACCGGCGGTGCTTGGTTATCGACGATGATCGTAATTTCGGCGTATGCTGAATTGCCGGAAGCGTCATAGGCGGTTGCCCGAAGCACATGCGCGCCGTTTGTAAAGGCGGCCGTGTTGAGCGTCGTCCCATAGGGCGCTGTCATATCGGTGGTACCTTGCTGTACGCCGTCAACCGAGAACGCCACATTGTTCACCGCGACATCGTCGGCAGCAGTTGCCGACACGGATATCACGCCGCTTACCGTAGCACCATCAATCGGATCGGTGATCGAAACCGTTGGTGCGGTGGTGTCCGGATCAGGGGTTACCGTTGCCGAGGCATTGGCCTGGCCGCCGGCGCCGCTACAGGTCAGAGTGTACGTGGCTTGCGTCACCAAACCGCTTACCACTTGCGAGCCACTGAGCGCTTTTGCGCCGTTCCAGCCGCCCGAAGCCGTGCAACTGGTGGCGCCGGTGCTCGACCAATCAAGGGTCGATGAACCGCCGGCCGGAATATTCGTAGGAGTTGCCGTAAGTGAAACCGTCGGTACTGGCGGTGGCGCCAGTGTAGTCGCGTTAGCTGCAACGCTGTCGGCGCTCTGGTTGCCCGCAGCGTCGTACGCACGGACCGTGTAACTGTAATTAGTGCTGGCCGCAAGGCCACTGTCCTGATAACTCGTACCGGTAGTGGTCGAGCCTACCAAAGTACCTCCGCGGTACACACGGTAACCGGCGACACCGACATTGTCAGTCGAAGCAGTCCATGAAAGATTGATCTGGCTCTGCGAAACAGCGGTAGCCGCAAGATTTGCCGGCACGCTTGGCGCCAATACGTCCGCCGTCGGCTGCATGAGGTCTTGTACTTCGGCCTGCGTCAAAGCACGCGCATAGAGCCAAGTATCGTCTATCTGACCACTTGAGTATTCGCCGCTCATTTTGCCGATATTAAACGCGGTGGTGTTGGTCGTGGTCGTCGTGCCCACCGTCCCACTAAAGGTCAACGTCTTTTGCACGCCATCAACATACGCTTTCAAGCGATTTGCATTGCCCGTCTGCGTGCCATCAAACACCAGCGCCACGTGGTGCCACGCCGTGTCATTCAAGGTAACCGTGCCATACACGCTCGACCCTTTGCTCATGTCGAAATATACTTTGCCGTCGCTGTAAGCTTCGATTCCGAGATCCTGATTGCTTGCCTGCTTGCCTACAAACACTTTGGCGCCAACGGCAGCGCGCTTCATCCAGGTGGCGAGCGTTACTTGGCTCACGTTATTAATTTGGGTGATGTTGCCCACGGCAATATTATCGGTCCCCTTGAAGGTCAGCGCGTTGCCGATTTTTCCCGCGCCCCATGTCGGCGAGCCGGAAATGGTGCCCGTGTGACCGTTGCCGCTGTTGTCGGTCAACGTCGTGCCGCTCGATTGATCAAAACTCCAATGTGCCACCAGTTGCGAGCTGGACGGCAAAGCCGAAACTACGCCTACGCCGGTAGCCAGCAAAAACACTACTGCCGCTGCCTGCATGCTTATTTTATGGCGCGCAGAACGAGCCACCCCTATGGTCGTATGGTGTATCCCCATGATAGTCTCCCTCATCCCTATCAACCTCTTTATGCTCGAATCATCCCAGAAATGCCAAGCCACAGCAAGCAGAATCTTAAATTTCGATGAAAGCTGTGCATAAGTGCGTATAATAAATACAACACCAGCAATATGGTGACAAAGGAGGGTTATCATGAAAAAACTTATACAATTACTAGCGGTAGCTGCGGTGCTGATGGCACCCACTTTTTTTACTGGCTCTGCGAGCGCGCTCACCACGACCCAGTTTAGCTTGACAAGTGATCCGGCAACCGCCGTGGTTGATTTTTCGCACGTCACCACGCCACCTTTGCCCGGTCAGCCTATTACTATCAGCGAAAACCTTAAAGATAGTAACGGTCAACTTGCGGGCTCGGCACATATTGCATGTACGATCCTGCTCTTTACCACCACCGATCTATTACTGGATTGTAACGCGACCTTCACCTTGACCGGCGGCACGATTACCGGCCACGCCACGTTCTTAACCTCGCAGCACAATTACACAGCGTTCGTATTGAGTGGTACCGGCGCATACAAAAACGTCATTGGGACCGTCCAAGTGCTCGACCGTGCACCTGGAGACGAAACCTACAACTTCAACCTCGTACAGTTGTAACCACTATCCGTGGTACGGAAAGAAGGCTCCCTATCCGGGAGCCTTCTAGGTATTTGTACGCGGGCTACGCTGACTACTCATCGCGCATATCGCGTATGGGGTTTCGGCGCATATTGGTTACGAGCGGAATGCTCGCCGCCACGAGCGATGTCGCCGCAATAATGGCGATAATTATACCGATATACGCCATGTCGATTCCAAAAAGACCAAAATGCTGATGGACATCTTTGGCGTTATACACCAACACCGCTGTCACCGACAAACCGGGTTCCAACCGATGGCTCACAACCAAAGCCCCCACAATGCCGAGCACGAGCGATAAAGCGGCAATCATGATTGCTACAAACAGGGTATAAATGATGTACACCTGGCTTACATGCAACCGGCGGGCGCCGAGCGCACGGAACACTGCCGTCTCGCGCCGGCTGTCCGCTATGATTTTCCCGAGCGTCCCCATGAGCACCACCGTAGCAATGACGATTACCCCGAGCAATACGTACCGGGCGACCTTCCAGATCGTGTGTTTAAAGTCCTCGATGGCACCGGCATTATTGCCAAAGGGGGTAATAGTGAAGTAATGCCGCAGCCTGCTGCACTCCTTTAGCATAGAGTCAGGACCCGTCAGGTTGAGCTGATTGGGATTACAGCTTTGCTGGTCAATAAAGTCTTTTGCCGCCGACAGCGAAGTAAATTCTGCGTAATACATCTGCTGCGCCACGGGCATATCTTCGATGCGGCCATTTTGTGCCTGCGTCGCGAGCGAGCCCGGCACAAAAGCGCTGATTGGCGACCACCACCCCTGGCCCAAACTCGAAGAAACAATCGACGACACCAAAGAGCTGGCCTGTAAGCTCGACCCTACACCTTGGACATCAGCGGTAATACCCACGATACGAACAGTAAAGATACCTTGCACCGGCTCGGTGTCGCTCTTGCCAATTGTGTCCAATTGCTCCTGGTGGCTGTCGGCCAATTTTTCGTCGGCAGTGCGCGTATCTTTTTTGATAGTGACCGGGCCGCAAGCTTCCGTCGGCAGATTGTATTGCACGCTCGGCATGACATAACCCGCTTTTTTAGCATTGGCCGCGATGTCCGCAACCTGCGTGATCGCCTTCTGCAACAAATTTTGCGAGGCTTGGTTGCGATAACAGATAGCTGCGGTCGTTCCGGCGACCTTTCGCACCGCCTCCAAACGCTCCAGTTTTTGCTGGTTCGTTGCCGTAGCCGGCAATTTAGCTAGGCCCATGAGCTGTTCGGCGGCACTGAACGGTGCGGTAATCGGGACGCTGCCGTCACTGCCGAGCGCCGTAGTTTGTTTATCCAACAGGAAGGGCTTTAGCAGGTCGTCGCTCATTTGCCCCCAGCCAAGCGAATTAATCGAATCGATTCCCGTCGGCGTTCCGGTCATTTGCTGCTTCGGCGCGTAATCTTCTTTGCCATCTTTGAGGACCTGGATTTTACTCCCGTTCACCCCCATGCCAAAGTAGTTTGATGTCGACTGGTACAGGCGGCTCGCCTGATATTTTTTGGCTAACGCACTGAAATCATTAAACGAGCTGGGAAGTTTTGTGTTGAGCTGCGCCAGCGCCCGCATTGTATCGGGTGAGCTGATGTTTGCCATGGCTTGCGTATCGCTGGGGCTCGGGCCTGTCTGTTGCTGGGTGAGCGGCAGGGTCGGATCGGTTTTGGCGTCATACGGAATGTCGTATTTTTTGGCCAACGCTGTTTTTTGGGCGACCAGTTCGTCTTGCTTCGGCTGGAGGAGCGCGTTAAGCGCGGCATTTGCGTATGGCTGCTCCACTACCGGTGTTGCGCTCACCACGTATCTCCCGCCAAGGCCTTCTTTGCCAAAAGCTTGGAAACTGTGGATGACTCCGGCGGTAATGGCACTGATAAACACCAGGCTGGCGAACAGCAACGACATCACTACCAAAGTGATGGCCAGGCGAATGCGGTGCACCCGAAGCTTCGTGAACGCCAGGACGAAACTGTCCCGCGGCCGCATCATAAAACTCATACGATACCTCCGTCGCTCATCGCAATACTGCGGTCGGCAAGCGCCGCAAGTTCACGGTCATGCGTTACGACCACTACGGTCGTGCCCTGCTCGTCACAAATGTCGCGGAACAACTGGTAAATCGCCCGCGCGTTAGTGCTATCGAGGTTTCCTGTAGGTTCATCCGCCAGCAAAATGCGTGGTTGGTTGAGCAACGCCCGCGCGATCGCCGCGCGCTGCATTTGTCCGCCCGACAGCTCTCGGGGTAAATGTCGCAAGCGGTCTTCCAGGCCGACTTTGACGGCCAGCTCTTCGCTTCGCCCTTTGCGGTCCTTTGGTTTTAAGCCCCTGAACATGCCCGGCACTTCGATGTTCGTTTGCAACCTAAGAAAAGGCTGCAAATAGAAGAATTGAAACACGAACCCGATAGTCTGGTTGCGGAAATCAGACAATTTGCCGTCACGGAGTTTTGCCAGGTTTTGGCCGGCAACCTCTACCGTTCCTTTGCTGGGCTTATCGAGTCCACCCAACAGTTGTAACAGCGTGCTTTTGCCACTGCCGCTTGTGCCGGTTATAGCTAAAAACTCGCCTTTGTATACGTCGATACTTACTTCACGAAGTGCCTCGACATGGGTACGCCCAACCTTGTATTTTTTTGAAACATCCACAAGCCGCGCAATAACTTCAGCATTTTTAGGCGTGTAGTGGCCAGCCTTCGTTTGCTGTTGGGCTTCGCGGAGTAGTTCGATCGCCGCCGAAATATCACCCGATTTATCAAGCAATTGTTTGGCGAGTGGTAATAACGAGGAATCTTGCATTGCTGTAATTATACAGCCATAAGCATGTCAATGTATGAAGTATTAATTAAATGTGGCGGGCCGTCCTACGTCATCTCGTTGGTTGTCACGCTGTCGTCTCATTACACCAACCAAGCAGACACACCTCCGATATACTCGACATCATGGAGAAATCCCCAAATTGGAGCCTAGCGGACGAGCAGCTAACCCAGAACCTGCTTTACCATCCCGAACAGAGTGTCGATTTGGCTTTGCAACATGAAGAAACCATGATGCAAAGTGAACAGTACCGGCTCATGGCACAGCATGACCCATATAAGGCTGCCGTTTGGCTTGTGCGGCACCTGCGAAAACCTTTATACGGAGCAATGATCAGTCATTCGTTTCACAACGTGATGCACCACGTGGTTCCTATGCTTGAAGGAGACGATCAGCTATTGGGCATTGTGGACGAAGCTCCGGCGTATCCGCTTGCCGAGCACCAGACCTCGGACATAGATAGTATTACTGACAGTGCGGCGACTGCATATCTCTTTAGTATGCATAAGTATCTGGATAAGGGTTGGGAAAAAGTATTTGCCGACAGTCGTATATCCGGGCATCCTTGCCAGCAATTAATGGAAGCCCTCGAACCGGTACAGGCTTTGCACTGCTTTCTCAAACCTAATGCGCGTAATGCCGAGCAATTGTGTATTAACTTAGCTAAAGATAACGCTCTGGTGACTTTGGAATTGTTAACACGAGTTCGTGTGCATTACGCCGACGAGTGCATAGAGCAACACCGCGTACCCACGGTGCAAGACCTAACCCGCAGGGCGCTTCAAAGTGCCGACCGGCTCAGCTGGGGCACCACAGCCAATAAAACCACCGTCGCAATGCCCCTCCACTCATCCCGGCTTTCCGAACATTTTGCAGATGTAGTGGAATACGACCCGACTGAACCTCAAGACGACATTGTGGCCAAGCGTACAAATCTTACTTGCCCGCATATCGACAGTGGGCAATATGGCTTTGCGCACCCTTCCTTAGTAGATGGCCCGTGGAAACGACCAACCTTCTGCCCTGCGTCTCCCATGATTATTATGCGTGATGAAAAAGACAGGGACATTGCGCGACGGTTCCTTAACTACTGCTTTCGTAATCAGCAGTTCGAACCAAAATATGCACAAGACCGACGGGGCATGGCACAAGACTTGGCGGCAATAAATCTGGGGGAATTCATCATACAATTTGGCATACTAATTGCCCGGCAAACTATTTTTAAAGACTGGCCGAATATTGATGCATATAAGGATAATGTCCGTAATGGCCCACCTCGATTATCTATATTGGCGTAATTAATCCTGATATGCCGGTAGCATGCCCAAACATAACGAGACCACTAGAGCCTCTTCCAGGAACACCCTGGGCCTCGCTAAAGCAAAAGGAGCTATAATATCGACATGCGACCACACAACACTCTCTTTTCTCTTCAGCAAATAGTTCTGGACCTTTCTGCCGTTAAACGTAATCACATGCATGTGGGTAGCGAACAACATGAGAATGATATTGAGCACAGTTTTACCGTAGCACTTCTTTGTTGGTTCATCTGTGAACGTTTTAAACTGCCTTTAGATCAGATGCGAGTGCTCAAGTATGCAATGGCACACGACTTTGTAGAAGTTTATGCCGGAGACACCAACACTTATGCCGATGATACTGCGCGAAAGCAGAAGGTTGAACGAGAGCAAGCAGCATTAGAACAATTGAGCCGTGAGCTTAAAGAGTTTCAGGACCTAGTTCAGACCATGCAAGCATATGAAGCTAAGGCGGATGATGAAGCTCTATTCGTATGGACAGTCGATAAAATGCAGCAACTCATATTGGGTGATATGGATAATTGGCGACCGTACCAAAACATTAATATTACATACGATCGCTTTGAACAAAAGATAACCGAACATTTGGGCAAAGCTTCGCCCTACTGTAAAGAGATTTTCACGAGCCTGATAGAGTATTGCAAGACGACATATTATGATAAGCCAGACGGATCAACATCTACGCAGGATGGCAAATAAGCTACATAGATAACGGCTATTTGGCATGTTGATAGGATTACAGCCAGAGAGGACTTCTCCTTCTTGCGCTTAGTAGAACAAGATTCTGCATCGCGGCCAAGCAAGGATTCCTCACATTGCCAGATGATCCGGAGAGCGATGTAAAGGAAATTCGTGAGCTGCTAGATGGTGCTACAAAAAAGAGCAATACATGCTAAACTAGGGCCGAATTGATGAAGTACAAAATTATTATCGAAGCAGCTTTCAGCGACTCCCCTAAAAGTCACGAATTCGCAGCAGCAATTGTTATCTCAGAACATTTTAAATCTGACGTCATTTTTATACGGCCAGGAAATTTTAGAACTCCGGATTTTGATGTAAGCGGTACAAAATGGGAGCTAAAAAGTCCTATGGGAAGCAGTGCAAGAACTATCGAAAATAATATGCGGGCCGCCAGGAAACAGTCCAAAAATCTTATAGTTGATCTAAGTCGTGTCAAAATACACCAGCAAAGAGCTGTTGCTCGCATTAACTTCTTTCTATCAAAACCCAACCAGTTTAATAGGGTGCTGGTAATAACCAAAACTAAGAAGATCATTGAAATACGTTAGAATTAAGCCTATAATATGAGCTATAAAGGGCGTGCAAGATACTGAATTGAATCAAGCACGTCTTTTTTGCTTATTCAGGCTCCTGACTCAATCAGAAATCACCAATTTGAAAAATATTGGATAGTGATCAGAGAGTGGTATCTGCTTAATAGAGACTTCCTCAACCTTGCACTCTCGATAAAAAATGTAATCATTCTGCCAAGCGATACCTGACGCAAAACGAAATGTTTTTTTGTTTTGAAGACCGCTCCTAAATCCTTCGCTCTTCATTATTTTAGTTAGCCCTCTTTTACCTACTGCATAATTGAAATCTCCAAGAATAACAGCTTCTTTGTCTTCTGAAAGTACTTTCCGAATTATGGCGAGTTGCTTGAGCTTACATGTATTATGCAAGTCTGTACTTAGGTGTGCATTCACGAGAGTAAACTTGCGATCTTGATGCTGAAAACGAGTCAATAGGGCTGACTTATCAATCTCTGTTTTATCGATCCGAAAAAGTTTAAGCCCGTTATGCGTAAAGACCACGTTTTGTTCGCCCTTGCCACCCAGCGAAATTGTTTCCGTTTTTAGGAGTTTTAGCTTAGATTTCCTGAAGGCCGTGAGCTCCCCGTAAATTAGGCCGTAACGCACAAAACCAGGAACAAATATAAAGTCGTATCCGGATTTGTCCAAATATAGCTTTAGATCTGAGATTTGGTGCTCTGGAAACTCCTGAAAACAATAGAAGTCTAGCAGTTCATTTTCAGTATAGAGCCATCGTAGTAATGACTTGAGATGTATGCCCAAGAAAACGTTGTAGGTAAGGCCGGAGAGCATCTTTTGAGTATAGCATTTCCTTTTAAATCAGAGAGAACTTCTCCTTCTTGCGCTTAGTAGAACAAGATTCTGCATCGCGGCCAAGCAAGGATTCCTCACATTGCCACTGGCAATGTTCGACCTACGGTTCAAGCCATTCTGACATACCAAGAAAAAGAACCCGATTAAAACCGGGTTCTTTTTCTTGGTGCGGACGAGAGGACTTGAACCTCCACGAGTTGCCTCACTAGTACCTGAAACTAGCGCGTCTACCAATTCCGCCACGTCCGCGAAATGTAACAGAGGTAATTGTACTGCACCGGCGGCTAAAGAGCAAGCGCGCCATCCGGATTGTGGCACACCGCTATCAGGTATTATGTCCGACGTTTCGCCGCTACCGGCAGGACCGCAAATCCCAGTGCCAACGCCAGAAGCACTGCAAAACCGCACATAATCGACGGAATCCCCGATATTGTTGCCGGATTTACCAGATTAACCGTGGTAGCTGGAATGATAAAAATGCTGTAGCCAAGTATTACTCCTCCGATTGCGCGCCGGGTTTTTTTGTTGGTCGTTCGATGCATATAGCGCCAGCCCAGCACCAGCGTGACTGCCAAGAGACCGTAATAATAGAGGCCAAATAACGAGCCAGAGCCAGGCGCAACTTGAAAAATTACATAATTTCCGAGGCACGCATGGCCGTCAATCGCCCGTCCGATCAGCGAAAAGAATGCCACGAATGCCGCGGCCGCAACGTAACCGGGCCAGATAGGCCATCGTCGCTTATCGCCTGCAATCACTATGAGCAAATGGATGCCCGTTGGTGGTAACAGTGTAATTGCTACGTAGCCGATACGCGACCAGACGAGTGCATCGCCGCCGACACCGCGGCAAACCATATATATATTCGGCAAGCTGAAACGTGGCAAGAGCCACGAATAATACGACCGCCAGTCGTGTAACTGCCGTTAATTTATAGCGCCACAGCGTGTAGAACGCCAGGCTCACCTCGATCACGAAGGTCGCGATCATAACCGGTGGCGAAAAACAGTAGAACCTACCGTGATCACGACCATTCCTACCCGCTATGGGTTGGTGGTCCATACCCGGCGTATCATCCAATTTTGCACATTATTGAGTCGGTCAATTTCCGTGTTAATGCTCTGTTCCTGCAACCCCGCTACCGGCCCACGGGTAACGTACAAGAATCGGGGTTGATACAAACCAAGCGCCGGCGCATCCGACTGCCAAGCCTGCAGGAACGGTTGGTATTTGGCGGCGCGGAGCACCGGGTCGAGCCGCGTACGCCCTGCCTCGAGCGCGGCATCGGTAACACTCGACTTATACTCAGAGAAATTGTAGCGGTGCGGCGCACGTAAATCGGCCTGCGAACTATCCCAGTATACGAACACGTCGGGGTCGGTGCCGATCGAAATACCGTGCACCAGCGCGTCATAGTTATGCTGGGTGAGCGTGGTTTGGAAATCGGCATCGGCTTGGAGCACCACTTGCGCATCTACCCCGATGGTCGCCCATTGCTTTTGCAATGCCGCTGCCACCGTGGCGTATTCGGAATTACTTTGGGCATACAACTTAAAGCTCAATTTCTGGCCGTTTTTGGCACGGACACCACCCTTATCTACTGTCCATCCGGCTTGGTCGAGCTGCGCTTTGGCCGCCGCCGCGTCGTATCCGCTCTGTTGGTAAGCGCGATTATATCCGATCTGGCCATGCAAAATTGGTTCGGTTACCGGCAAGGTCGGATAGCCGAGCCCTTGGATGATGGCACCTACATTCGCACCTTTTACTAATGCTTGCCGAACCTGTACGTCGCCAAGCACCGGGTGGCTTGTCTTGAAGAATGACATGACTGCGGCCGTCAGCAAAAAGCTGTGCTGTTGTGTATTTGCCAACTTGCTAATTTCGGGCGTCGTACTGGTGAGCCCGACCATGGCAGTAATTTCCTGAGCCTTAAACGCACTGGTTAGCTGCGCTTGGTCGCGGAAGGTGTGCACCACAAAGCTGCCTAGCTTTGGCGCGCCGCCGGCATATTTCGCGAACGGCAATAGCTCAATCTGTTCTTGGCGGTTTTGGTCCTTGGTACCGCTTACCTGCAATGCTTCCCACGAGAACGGGCCGGCGCCAATCGGATGCGTGGTATTAAACGTCGACGAGCGCAGTTGGCTCATCGGCGTATCGCCTAATAAGTGTTTTGGAATAATTCCAGTGGTGAGCGACTCAGGAAACGAACTCAGCACATTCGGCAGCGTAAAAGTAACCGTGGTCGGGTTGGGTGCCGCAAGTTTGATACCGGCCCAGCTGCCGTTGAGTGGTGACTGCGCATCGGGGTTTTGAATGGTTCGAAACGTAAACAATACGTCGTCGGCAGTAAGCGGCCGCCCATCGTGCCAGGTAAGGTGTGGACGCAAATGCACCGTATAAGTGGTGCCGGCGTTATCAACTTCCCAGCCCTGTGCCAGGTCGCCTACCAGTGTATTATGGGCATCGTATTTTAAAAGCCCGGCAAATACCAGCCGCGAAACCGTGCTGTCCACGGAGTTTGAGGCATACAGCGGGTTGGCATTGGTAAAGCTGCCGATGATTCCTTCACTGTAGGTTCCACCCGGTGCGGGTTGTAGCGTCTGGTAATAACGCGTGAGTCCGTACATCTGGCCGATCAAACAGCCGGCCAGCAATACGATCAACAGCAGCCAGGAAGCAATAAACCGTTTTACAAAAAAGAGTCGTTCCAGCCGGCGGAAAAAGTCTTTTTCCAAACGGTCTTCGGCTTGCTGCCCAAAAACCTCAACCTGCCGCTTACTGCGGCGCAACTGACGTCGAACTCGTAACTTAGTTGCGCGGCTTACCACCACTGACGCTCCTTTTGTTTTTACGCGGCAACAATGCCAAGTATCAGCGACGCTGCAAAAATAACACCGGTAACGATCGTCAACTGATAGATCGTTTTTTCAGTGCCACGACGGACGATGTTCACTTCACCGCCGCCACCAAGGCCTGCGCCTAGGCTTGCGCCACGTGTTTGTACCAAAATCAGTAAGGTCAGCAGTAAAACCGATCCGATGGTAATGTAATTCCAAATGCTCATAATCAGCGATCCTCTAAAATAGTCGTTACCAAATAGTTTACCAGTCCGATGATCATACCGGCAAGTATTGCCACCCAAAAACTAGTGATATGCAGCGGCGCATACAGTTTGCTTACCAAAAAGACCGTAAAGCCATTGATCACGATCATGAACAAACCGAGGGTAAACAAAATAGCCGGCAAACTGAAGATAACGATGATTGGCCTGAGCACGGCGTTGATGATCGCCAGCAATAATCCGGCAACTAACACCACCTGTAAGCGATGGTCATACGTGATGTGCGAGCGGAATAGCCCAGCGGCAATCCAAAGGCCGAGGCTGCACACCAGCCAGCGCACCAAGAGTCGGTAAATAAATCCGTGTTTCATGCTTTGTACCATTTTATCACAATGCTCGTGGTAATTGCGCGCTCAAATTTACCATACCTTCGGCGGTAATCAGCACGTCGTCTTCGATGCGCACGCCGATTCCCTCTTCGGGAATATAAATACCGGGCTCCACCGTAATGACCACGCCCGGCTCGATGGGGTGCTCGTAGTCGCCGACGTCATGCGTGTCCAATCCCAAAAAATGTGAGATGCGGTGCGGGAAATAATGCCGTACGGCGTCGGAATCGATAGTTTTAATAAGCCCCAGCTCGCGCAACTTTTCGCCCATGTAGGTTTCGATTTGCTTTTCGTATTCCTGCAGCACGATCCCGGGCTTTAGCAGCGTAAAAGCATACTCTTGAACATCAAGCACGGCGTCATACACCTGTTTTTGGCGGCGCGTCGGATTGCCGCCCAGCGATATCGTACGAGCAATGTCCGCAGAATAGCCGGTATACTCAGCCCCAATGTCGAGCAGCAATAATTCGCCGGTTTTTAATGGCGCTTCGGCCTTCAAATAATGCATGGTACAGGTGTTTTTGCCGCTCGAAACAATCGGTGGGAAGGCGTGCGGCGCACCCTGATACCGAAACCCATGGGTGATGTCGGCCTCTACCTCGTATTCGTAGGCGTATTTAGCGAGTTTGCTCGGCCGGGTTATGGTCTTGATCGTAGAACACGTAATGTCGATAGCCCGCTGGATCGCTTCGATCTCGATCGGTTGCTTAATCATGCGCATGCGCGAAAGGTGCGTACGTAAGTCGAGCAACTCAAGTTTAGGATTCACTTCTTTCATGCGTGCAATAAGGTCGGCGCGCGCGGGATTGGTATACATTTCGAGGTAATCGATGTAGCGCGGCGCGGCGCCAAGCGTCGCGACATGTGCCGCTTTCTTGAGGCGCACGTTCAACATACGCCAGCCTTCTTTTTGTGTCACCACCGTCTGTACACCGGAAACGCGCGTCAGCTCTATCGGGTCAATGACACCGTCGAACTGTTCAATCACCGTTTCGCGGGGCGGCACGATCAAATATTCCTTGTTTTTGTCCATCACCAGCACGACGCCAGGGTCAGTCACGCCGGTCAAATAGAAAAAATTACTGTCTTGACGGAAAGGATATGCCTCGTCTGCCGAGCGCTGCAGTTGCGCGTGGGCCGTGATGACGATGGGCGCAGTTCCGGTGAAGAGTTGTCGCAAACGTTCGCGATTCCCTTGGAAAAATTCTGCAGTTAGTATGTGTTCCATTTCAAACCATTAGTATAGCACTATGTGCAAGGATCGCGCGCAAACGCCTGTGGATAGCCTGTTATGACATGTACTTGCATTTAGAGCTAAAAAGCGTAATATTGTCGGATGAGCACGCCACTTGAAACTAAAATAGTCAGCCAAGCGCCACCATTCGCACTTATCGGCGAAAACCTCAGTGACTACACCATAGCTACCATCCACGGATTCAGGATTGGGGCACAGGCAGTGGTAGACATAAACCCCGAGGCATTACAACAACGCCCCGCTACGCTTGAACTCGACAAAAAAACACTCACGATTGCACAGCTCGCATCGCTTGCCATACCGCAAACTACAATCAGTAAAGGCTTTGATAAGCCGGTTGGTAATGTCGGTCACCACGTGTCGCTCGCACTTACTGCTTTCGAAGCGCGTCATCGCAATGCGACTGCCTTGAGCAGAGCCATGTGGGATATCGGCTATTACTGCGTAGCAAAAAGCGCCGAACCACTCGGGCTTTCGGCGCAAGAGGCAGAGGCTGTCGACCTGCTGTCACAAGGTTTTATTATGAAGGAAATCGACGAACAACTTCGCCCGAAATATGGCGAAAAGCATCGCAGCATGCGCTCGCTACTAAGGAGCATCGGTAACTTCAGCGGCTGGGACCAAGCCGACGCCGTGGCTTGGCGCGCGATGGTTGGCGGCGATATCGCTACCCACGCTCCCGCCACGCCGTCGGGGTGGTAATATACACTGTAAATTGCATAAAGCGGACGTAAGATAGCTA
>JGI24742J22300_10000011_pt1 | contig 31137 bp, 26 predicted proteins | sample KBSMiscanthusM1_FD_22300 | JGI IMG/M metagenome (IMG submission 22300)
GCCACTTTCGCCGCCGGAGTTTTCACGCTTTTTTTAGATTTAGCAGCTTTCGCTGATGATTTCGTCGATTTCTTCGTTGTTTTCATATGGCTCCCAGTATAGCACTACATCCTTTCGATGAGTGCTGTATTTTTGAGTACCTTTCCTTTACGAATGAGCAAACGGCCATTTTGGAAGTCATTTGACTCAAGTGCATTCTTATTGGTTGCTGTGCCATTGATGTACACCGCGCCGCCAGCCAACAATTGTCGGGCGTCCGAATTCGAACTGGCCAGACCGACCGTAACCAGCACTTGGGTGAGCAGTGCCGTCTCGCTTACTTTTGCGGCCGACATTTCTTTGCGCAGCGCTGCAAGAGCGGCATCGTTTGCCTCGCCTACCGAAGCCCTACCGGTGATGTAGTCAGTCACTTGCTCGGCAATGTGCATTTCGTTTTCGCCATGAACCAGCGCGGTAACTTCTTGGGCCAGGCGGCGCTGCGCGTGACGCTCAGCGGGTTTTTGCTGATGTTCAGCGATTATTTGCTCGATATCTTCTTTGGAAAGCATGGTGTAAATCTTGAGGTAATCTTCGACACTGCCGTCATCGACATTGATCCAAAACTGATAAAACTGCGTCGGCGTGGTTTGGGCGGGGTCGAGCCATACGGCACCTTCCTCGCTCTTGCCGAATTTTTTGCCGGTTATTTTATTGATAACGAGTGGCATGCTGAGGGCATGCACGATATCGCCGTCTTTCTTACGAATAAGCGGTGCGCCGGAAAGCATGTTGCCCCACTGGTCGGAGCCGCCAATTTGCAGTACGACGCCTTTATTTTTGTGCAGCCAGTAATAGTCGTACCCTTGGATGAGGTTGTAGCTGAACTCTGCATAACTGATGCCGGCGCCACCTTCACCCATACGCGTCGCGATAAAATCACGCTGCACCAGTTCTGTCATGCTAAAGTGTTTGCCAACGTCACGCAGGAATTCCAGGTAGCCGATATCTTTGAACCAATCATAATTGTCCACAAGGTCGAACTCGTTGTCGGCGAACAAACGGCGTACCTGCGCTTTGACACTGGCGACGTTGTACTCAATTTCTTCGCGTGTTTTTAACTGACGTTCTTCATCTTTACCGCCCGGGTCACCGATAAGGCTGGTCGCACCGCCGACGAGTAACACCGCCTTCCAGCCAGCTTCCATCAAGTGGCGCGCCAACATGTAAATAGCCAAGTTACCGATCGCCAAGCTGTCCGAGGAACAGTCAGTCCCAAGGTAAAATGTTTTCGGCTCGTCGAGCCAGCTGTCATCCTCGAACGTTTTATCCTTAATCAATCCCCGCCAGCGCAAATTTTCAGAAAGTGTCATACAAAAATCCTTGTTACATATTATATAGGGCAATTTTAGCGACTATACAGATACTGGTGGTGGATCGGATCAACAATAATCATATTATTTAGTAGTATACCTTATATCTGTCGTAAGCTGGAACTCTGCCCGATGTTTTTTGCATAATCACGTTTGCTCGGGCGTTAAATTTGCTATAATAACGCCATAGCAAAGACCAGTAAGGGGAACAATTAGCGGGATGAATGCCTCCAGCAAGGGACCGAGACGCCGTACAACCAAAAATACGTTCACGACCAACAGCGGCGCTACCTTTAAAGTGAACCATAGTTTTTCAGATCGCGTCAAAGCACGACGTGACGCTAAGTCGCGCCGCCGGGCGATGTATCTGAGTACATTGCCGAAAAACCGCTTTAAACGCATTTTGTACCGCTTGCACCCGAAGCGCCTTGCCAAGTATTGGTTTAGCCGCGAGGGCGGTATCATGGCGCTCAAAATCGTCGGTATCGGTATTGTTGCCTGCTTTATCTTGGTTATCGGCGTGTTCGCGTATTTCCGCAAAGACCTTCCAAAAATTAAAGACATCTCCGGCGTAAACGTCGGTGGTAGCATTACGTATTACGACCGCTCAGGCCAGCGAATTTTGTGGCAGGATTACGGCGCCGTAAAGCGCATCCCCGTTAAAAGCGACCAGATCTCGCCCTATATTAAGCAAGCTACGGTTGCAATCGAAGACAAAGACTTTTACAAGCACGGCGCGTTCGACGTCCGTGGCATTATGCGCGCCGGCCTACACGACGTATTCGGTGGCGGTGGTGGCGTGCAAGGTGGCTCTACCATCACCCAACAGCTGGTTAAGTTGAACGAAAAATGGACGGCCGACCGTTCGATCACCCGTAAAATTAAAGAAGTTATCCTAGCAGTAGAAGTAGAGCGTGAATACTCCAAAGACGACGTGCTGACCGGTTACTTGAACATCGCGCCATATAGTGGTGTTGATAATGGTGTCGAGACTGCCGCCCGTGATTACTTCGGCACGAGCGCAAAAGATCTTTCACTGGCGCAGGCGGCATTGCTGGCGGCAATTCCTAAATCGCCTACCCGTTACTCCCCGTATAGCAGTCCTCGGTTTAACCCGCAAGCCGGCGGTAACTACTTTGACGAAGAAGGGCTCGTCGGACGCCAGCACTACATCCTTGATCAGATGGTCAACCAAAAAATGATCACCAAAGCGCAAGCCGACGACGCCAAGAAAGTCGACGTTATGTCGCAGATTCGCCCGATCCAGCAGAAATATGACGGCATCCAAGCCCCGTACTTTGTGCTTGCCGCCAAAGATCAGCTCGAACAATCATATGGCACCGAGACCGTGAACCGCGGGGGATGGAAGGTTATCACCACGCTTGACCCGACCTTGCAAGAGCTTGCTGAAAAGCAGGTACAAAACGACCTGCCAACCATCAAAAAACAAGGTGGTGATGAAGCGGCATTCGTTGCCGAAGACAACAAGACCGGTCAAATCGTTTCACTCGTCGGGGGCGTTGATTTCAATGATGCCAACCATGGTAAGATCAACTATGCACACGATGTGAATATTTCTCCCGGTTCAAGCTTTAAGCCATACGACTACGTCACCTTCATAGACAACAATAACAACGTTGGCGCCGGATCTATTCTGTATGACCAAACAGGCCCGATACCCGGTTACCCATGTACGCCCGGGTACCACAAGACTTCGGCAGACGATCCCGGCGACTGTGCCACTGACTACGATCACTACACACCGGGAGCCGTAACGCTTCGCTATGCATTGGGCGGTTCGCGTAACATTCCGGCAATGAAGGCCATGCTAAGCGCTGTACCGAATGACACGAGTGCCGGGAAGGTCAATTCCATCAATAAGACCATCAACACCGCTAGCGCACTCATGGCCAATAAGCTCGGCGACAGTTATCGTTGTTACCAGGAAGGTACCGACATCTTTACGGCAACCAAAAAAGACGAAGCACAATGTTTCACTGCAGCAGCCATTGGAGACGGTGCATACTTACGACTCGACGATCACGTAAACGGCATCGCGAGCATCGCGCGACTTGGTAATGCTATTCCACGCACCTACATTCTTAAAGTGACCGAAGCAAGCGGAAAAGTAATCGACGAATTCAAACAACCCGCCGGCAAACAAGTAGTCAAGCCGGATAGTGCATACATTTTAAATGACATGGCATCCGACCCGCGAGCAAGCTATCTCCCCGGTAACTGTACCGAAAATGGCTGTACGGCGCTGAGGAGCTTCGGATATAAGTTCCATCGCTACAAAGGCTGGCACTTCGCCGTCAAGACCGGTACCACCAACTATGGATTTGATGGTCTCATGGCGAGCTGGTCCACGCAGTACACCGCCCTTACCTGGGTTGGTTACCACAACCGTAACCAAAAGATGACCGGTAACATGGAAACGATGACTGAACCTATCGTTCGTGGCTGGATGGAAGGCGCACACGATATGATTGGCAGTAAGCCGGTTAACTGGACCGCCCCGACTAACATGAAGAATTTGCCGGCATTCATTCAGAGCCACCGCGTTTCAAAGAGCAACAGCGAACAATTGCCTGGCCCAAGCACCGACCTCTTCCCGTCCTGGTACCAACAGCGACAAGCAGGCGCCACCACCTCACAGACCACAGACCGTGTTTCGGGCAAACTAGCCACTAGCTGTACGCCTGAGCTTGCCAAACAAAACGTTACGAGTTCTAATGAGAACGCTTTCTCGGCAGACATATTCGTAAACAAGGGCGCGTCGTCATCCGCAACGGCCACTGGCAATGACGATGTTCACAACTGTAACGACACGAAACCTTCAGTCACCCTTACGGCTCCACAGACTTGCGGCGGAAGTGGCGCGTGTACCTTTACCGTAACAGTCAGCCAAGGCACTGCAGCACTATCGTCGGCGCAATTCCCCGGCACTGTCAACTTGCTCATCAATGGCCAGCGCGTAGATACTAAAACTGTTTCCGAATCGCCGAGCACCGTCACCTTTACCTACACCCCGACCGGGGCTGGGCCTGGAACCGTCACTGCACAGGTAATCGACAGCGTACTCTACGATTCAAGCGACACTGCCAACATCACCTTTGTCGCCAGCACTGCCAACAATGGGAACCAATGAATATCTGACCCCCAGCCTATTAGGCGACACCCAATAAAACCAAACAATAACTAATGCCCGTCTGCTAGCTTATGCAGACTAAATAACCGCAGCGTACGCGCCTGCGGTTATTTTATAGGTCCCCCACTACTTCGGCTACCAAACGCATCTTACTATATGGCATTCAGCTCTAAAAAGACCCCCAAGAATAGGCGCGTACCTATTGTGAGGTTACTGCGAGATACGGCGGCGAAGCGCTGGAGTAGCGGGTTTTTTGAGAAGACGTTGACTGAGTTTAGTACTGCTTGGTGGCGTAGCAGCAGTTTGTGATGCAGCATTAGTATTACGCAGGCGGGGCGCTGCCTGCGATTGCTGTGGCGCTGCAGGACGGCGCCCTCCTGCTTGCGCGGCTGCTTTCAACGCTGTTTCGGTCCGCTGCTGTGGTGCTGGCTGGTGCTGTTTAATCTGTCCAAACACCATCTTGCCTGCGACCGTTTGGTGCATTCGGCTTACGGTGACAGCAACAGTTTTACCAACGTACCGTGCAGCGCCGTCGACGACGATCATGGTGCCGTCTTCCAAATAGCCCACGCCTTGATCGTGGTTGCTGCCCTTTTGCACGATCTTGATCTGTAAAGTTTCGCCCGGCAACGTAACCGGCCGCATCGTCTGCGCAAGCTCGTTTATATTGAGTACGCGGATGCCTTCAACCGTGGCAACTTTGGTCAGATTATAATCAGTGGTGTACAAATTAGCGCGTATTTTTTTGGCCAGAGCTACGAGTTTATCGTCGGTGGCCGGAATGTCGGGGTACTGGGTGCGGTCAATCACGACGCTAGCCGTAGAAAGTCCGGATTCATCCTGTAATTGATGCGCGATATCAAGCCCGAACCGCGCGCGTTCACGTTTGTGTGAATCGTTGCCATCCGCCAAGAGCTGCAACTCGTTCAACACGAACTGTGGAATGACGAATTCATCAGCCAGAAAGCCGGTTCGCGCCACATCGACAATGCGGCCATCGATCAGCCCACAGCTGTCGAGCACCAGCTTGCGGCGCTTTACCGAACCAAATGGCAGACTCGGTAGCAAGCTGCCCTCGCGCCCAGCGACCAGCATATAGGCAATAAAAATAAGTAAAATAATCTCAACTATTTGCATGTTACTCTTTCTCTAAGAATTGATTGAGCGCACCTCGGACATCGCTGACCCCTTGTAAGAAGGCTAGTGGCTTCCCTGTCTTTTGATTTGGTCCGATTGCGCTTTCGAATCCAAGCTTTTTCGCTTCTTGGACCCGTTTCTCGATATATGGCACGTGACGGACTTCGCCGCTCAAACCGACTTCACCGAATACGACGGCGTTCGATTTAAGTTGCAATCCTCTTGCGGCCGAGCCAATCGCCATACATACGGCTAGATCGGCTGCCGGTTCACTGATTCGCATGCCACCGACAATATTAATATAAATGTCTTGGTCGGCCAGCTGCAATTTTGTGCGGCGTTCAAGCATCGCCACTAATAAGTTTACACGATTCAGGTCAATTCCGCTTGCCGCGCGTTTTGGATAGCCGTACGTCGTCTTATTGACGAGTGCCTGCACCTCTACCAACAGCGGTCGTGTGCCTTCGAGCGTCGCCAAAACGATAGAGCCGTCGCTCACTTGCCGCTCAGATAACAATGCCGCCGACGGATTTTCAACAGGTTTTAATCCTGCTTCTTCCATTTCGAAAATGCCGGCCTCGGTTGTCGGGCCGAAACGGTTTTTGGTGGCACGAAGGATTTTAAAGCCACCGTAACGGTCGCCTTCGAGCTGCAAAACCACATCTACCACGTGTTCGAGTACTTTCGGCCCGGCAATCGAGCCTTCTTTAGTGACATGCCCGACTAAAATAACGGCGGTGCCGGATTGCTTTGCCGCGCCAAGAATAAGCTGCGTACTGTTAGTAATCTGCGACACGGTGCCGGCCGACGAAGCCACGGCTTGCGCTGCGATCGTTTGAATAGAGTCTACAACCACCAGCTCATATTTTTTGGTCGCGATCGTTGCGGCGATATCATCGGCGCTTGTACTGGTGGCAAGCTCCAGCTGCTCGCTCTTGGCGTGCAACCGCTCAGCCCGCAGGCCGATCTGATGGCCGGATTCCTCACCGCTTACGTACAACACTTTGTGCTTTGCCGAAACGGAGTTCGCCAGCTGCAACAACAGCGTACTCTTACCAATACCCGGTTGCCCGGCGATCAAGTTCACGCTACCGACTACCACGCCACCGCCCAAAATGGCATCGACGTCTTTCATGCCGCTCAGCAACCGCTTCTGGTCGCTTTTTACTAAAGTACTAACCGATTCGGGCGTCAGCGCCCGGCCACTCGAAACAGCACCGCCCCCACCACCGGTGACGAGCATCGCCTCTTCTTGCAGGCTATTCCAAGCGCCACAGTTCGGACATTTGCCCATCCAGGTCGCCGAGATAGCTCCGCACTCACTACAAACATATTGGATTGCTTTCTTTGCCATCGTATCTAGTGTACACTACTCTGCCACAGGTGCGGTCGCTTGACTGTTTAAGGCTTGGCTGAGCTGACTTTCCTGTACGGCAATCGCATTCCGTTCGTCAACCAAGGTGTTATATTGTGCGATAAGATTCTTGAGCGCTACTACCGCCGCATTGTACGAGCCTACGGCGTTATTATACGAATCCACACCTGCGTTATAGGCGGCAATATTACGGCTGCGCAACGCGTCCAGCTCGGCCTTTTGGGTGGTGAGCGCTTGATATTTTTGATCGAGCGCGGTTTGGTCGCTATCGATTTGCTTTTTCATTGCTGTCAGGCGCGCATCATCGGCTGCGATCTGTGCTTCGCGGTTCGTAAACTCACTTTGATACGTTGCAGCGTACTTAGCCACTTTCGGACGACTGGAAAAATACTGCTGATAGTATGTTTCGAGCGCAGGCGGTAGATTGGCTACCTCTGTCCCAAACACCGAATGCATTTCGTTCACGACATCATTTGGCTCGATTTTTTTGTAGAGATCGATGGTATCTTTGATGCGTTTATCTTGCAAATCGTGCTGGTAAAAATCTTCGAGCAAGCCATTAATGCGTGCGCGTTCGTCGCTGCTCAACCGGTCGTAGGCGGCGTGCAGCATTTCGTGTGCCGAGGTTACTTGCTCGACGCCAGCCAAACGCGGATCACCAACTGCATACACGTAAATTCCCCGCTGGTTGCCGTGATAACACCCCAAAATAATGGTTTGCTCTTTGTCACCACACTGCTTGTTGAAGTATGGTTTGTCGGGCGTCAGCACCGGTTGATTCACATAAAAGATACGCCGCGCCTTGGCGGTCATTGTGTCATCGGTAGCAATTTGCGCGACCGAAGCGGGCGCGGTGTAATTTCGAAGCCGCGCCCAATCATATATATCTTGATGATGGACGGCCGCAATCACACCGGCGCCCACAACTGCAAACAAGACTACCGTTTGTACAATTCGTCGCAGCGGTCTCATGATGCCTTCAGTGTAGCACTAAATGCCTGCATACAACCTGTTATTTTTGTAAAATGCCGGTGCTATTTTGCTTTGGCAGTTTTGGCTTTTGGCCCGGCTACGCCCTCTTCGGTAATTGTCTGGTAGTGCAGCTCGCCGTTCTTCGTTGAAACCTGAACGATCGTGCCGTGTGTGTACTTCTCACTCAGCAGCTCCATGGCGATATGATCCTCAAGCGTGTCTTGGATCAGGCGACGCAACGGACGTACGCCGTTTTTCTCGTCATAGCCATTATCGAGCAGGTACTGCTTTGCGGCAGTTGTCGCCTGCAAGCCAAGCCCTTGTTTCTGCATGCGCTCACGCAACTCATCGAGTTGCAAATCGACAATCTGGAAAATATCTTTCTTGGTAAGCGCGTGGAATACGACGGTTTTGTCGATGCGGTTCAACAGTTCCGGACGCATCGTTTTCTTGAGCTGGTCGAGCACTTTATCTTTGTTGCGCTCGTGCAGTTCGTGCAAGTCGTCGAGGTCGTCCGGCGTTGCGACATGGAACCCGAAGTTGGCTTCCTTTTGCAGTTTGTCGGCGCCGACGTTGCTGGTCATGATGACGATGGTGTTCGTAAAGTCGATCTTGCGGCCTTTTGCATCGGTGAGATGGCCGTCTTCGAGGATCTGCAGCAACATGTTGAATACGTCGGGGTGTGCTTTCTCGATTTCGTCAAACAACACCAAGCTGTATGGCTGGCGACGGATCTTGTCGGTCAGCTGGCCACCTTCGTCGTAACCGACATAGCCAGCAGGTGCGCCCACCAGGCGCGAAGTATTGTGCGCTTCGCCGAATTCGCTCATGTCGATTTTGACCAATGACTCTTCCGAACCAAAGAATTCACGCGCCAAAACGCGGGCGAGCTCGGTTTTACCAACACCGGTCGGACCAAGGAAAATGAACGAGCCGATTGGCCGCTTAGCGCTGCCGATACCCGAACGGTTGCGACGGATAGCGCGCGAAACGACATCGACTGCCTCTTGTTGGCCGATGACGTATTTGCCAATGGCTTTCTCGAGGTTCAAGAGATATTTGGCTTCCGAGCGAATCACTTTGCGCACCGGCACACCGGTCATGCGTGAGACCACTTCGGCCACATCATCACTGGTAAGAGCCAGACGTTTGCTTTGCTTGGTGTCGGCTTCAAGCTTGGCAAGTTCTTCGTTGATCTGACTGGCGCGCGTCTTTTCGCGAGCGGCTTTTTCGTAGTTTTCAGCGTCGACCGCTTCGTCGATCCGTGTGTTTACTAGCTTCAGTTCTTTCTGCAGTTTGCGTACTTCCGGCGAGGTCTTGCCTTTGTCTACACGCAAATGCGCGGCCGTTTCGTCCAGCAAGTCGATTGCTTTGTCGGGCATAAACCGGTCGTTAATGTAGCGCTTTGCAAAGCCGACAATGTCTTCGAGCACTTCATTGCTAACCGTTACGCCATGGAACGCTTCGTAGTGTTTACGCAGACCCTTAAGGATGGCGAGCGTTTCGGCTGGCGAAGTTTCGGGCACTTGCACTGGCTGGAAACGGCGCTCAAGTGCCGCATCTTTTTCGATATGCTTCGTGTACTCGGCAGTGGTCGTTGCGCCGATCATTTGGATTTTGCCGCGAGCCAAAGCCGGCTTCAAAATATTGCCGGCGTCCATGGCGCCTTCGGCAGCACCGGCACCGACGATCAAGTGCATCTCATCAATGAACACAATGGTTTTCTTGTCATTTTCGAGCTCGGCCATAACCTTTTTGAGGCGTTCTTCGAATTCACCGCGATATTTGGTACCGGCGATCATTCCTGCCAGGTCGAGCATAATAATGCGCTTGTCGAGCAAGCTGTCGGGCACATCTTCGGCAACAATGCGTTGCGCCAAACCTTCGACGATCGCGGTTTTACCGACGCCTGGTTCACCGATAAGTACCGGGTTGTTCTTGGTACGGCGGTTCAAGATGGTAACGACGCGGCGGATTTGCGGATCACGGCCGACGACCGGATCGAGCTTGCCGGCACGTGCTTGCGAGGTAATGTCGGTACCGAAAAAGTCGAGTGCGGTTTTGCGGCCTTTATTACGGCCACCGCGGCGTGTCGTCTCTGTTTTGTCGCCGCCTTCCTCATCGTATTGCTGCTTGTTGAGGAATTGTTCAAGCTCGTTCATAAGGTGGTCGACGTCAATGTTCATGTCGCGCAGCAAAATCGTGGCGCGCGCGTTTTTTTGCGTCAGGATGCTGTAAAGAATGTGCTCGGTGCCACAAAAGTCCTGGTTATAATCTTGGGCAACGTCGTAAGCCATTTTGAGTGTCAACTTGGCCGTCTCGCTCAGGCCTTTGGCGCCAGCACTCATAACAATAGTCTTCGGCGTTAAGTTAAGGGCCGACTGCGCACGGTCAAGTGTAACGCCCGCTCCCTCAAGGATCTTGGCACCCATGCTATTGTCTTGCGCGAGCAAACCCAGCAGTAAGTGCTCGGTGCCCACATATGCGCTGCCAAAGCTCCGCGCGATCGCATCGGCGTGCTTCAAACTCTGTAACGCATTGTTACTGAGGTGATTTAAAAAATCTTGAAAATCAGCGGAATCTGGTGTCATAAATAAGCTACCTTTCGGCGATGCTTACGACGCATCACTATACATAGTGTAGCCCGACTAGCACTCACGAGTCAAGAGTGCTAATCGGATTCTTCAGTAAATGTTTAACAACTCGTTTTATGGCTGATTGAGAGGAGTTATTTACTCGCCGTGCTGCTCGATGGCATCAAGCAAATTGCTCTCAAGTTCAGACTTTTTCTTAAGTTTTTGAGTAACGGGCTTGGTTTCGGTCCGTTCCGGAGCCGGCGCAGGTGCAGATACCGGTGCCGGTGCGGTCACTTTCTCGGCTTCGATGTCTAATTCGTAGCCAGTCAGTTTGCTGGCCAGGCGTACATTTTGGCCACCTTTACCGATGGCAATGCTCAGCTGGTCTTCCGGCACGGTGACCAATGCTTTCTTGGTCGCTTCGTCGATGGTTACTTTGGCCACTTTGGTGGGGCTCAATGCGTTGGTGATGTACGCAACCGGCTCGTCGTTCCAAATGATGATGTCGATCTTTTCCTGTTCACCGATTTCGCTCATCACGGCGTTCACGCGGGTACCGTGGCCACCAACGAACGTACCGACGGGGTCAACACCAGGAACGGTGCTGTGGACTGCGAGCTTGGTGCGGACACCGGCTTCGCGGGCAATAGCTTTGATCTCGACAGCGCCGCTTTCCATTTCGGGGACTTCGCTGCGGAACAACCATTCAATAAATTCTTTGTTACCGCGTGAAACCACCAACTGTGGGCCGCGGAAACCACGCTCAACATCTTTCAAGAAGACCTTGAGGCGTTGGCCGGGATAGTAGCGCTCACCCTGGATTTGCTCGCTGCGCGGCATGATGCCTTGGGCTTTGCCGAGCTCTACGCGTACGATGTTGCCCTCAACCCGCGAGACAAGCGCGTTGATGACGGTGCCGATTTTGTCTTCGTACTCGGCCATGACGATTTCGCGTTCTGCTTCGCGGAGGCGTTGCAGTACCACTTGTTTAGCGGTTTGGGCGGCAACACGGCCAAAGTTTTCGACTTTTTCGTGCACTTCGATAAGGTCGCCGAGCTTGGCGTTCTTTTGCATGACGCCCGCGTCTTTCAAGCTGATCTCGTAGGCTGGGTTGTCGACGGTTTCGACGACTTCTTTGTTTACATATGCGTCCACTTCACCGCTGGTGAGGTTAACGGTTACGCGGATGTCTTGTTCGCGCTCACCGTAGTCGCGGCGGTATGCGGCGGCCAAAGCCTGCTCAAGCACTTCTTTTACGGTGTCTTCCGGTAAGTTTTTCTCTTCGGCGATGGTGCGGACAGCCAGCGCCAATTGTTTTACGTCCAAATCCATGTTTTGTTCTCCCTTCTTAATTGTTTAGGTTCAAAGTCTCAATGAGAGGTCTGATACGAAAAAAGCCGACCAAGGTGGCCGACCGAACAGTTTTAGTATAGCAAATGGTGGTGCGTGTGTCAATTTAACAGCGTAAATGTTAGCCGATACATGCTAGAATGGAGCAATGAGTAAAAAAGTTAAACGCCTCTTTCAATATTTCCAACCAAACCAGTATAACCTCACGCTTGACCCCGACCGCGACACGATGAAAATCACCGGTACCGTTACGATTACCGGCAAAAAAACACGGCCGACCCAACGTTTGACTTTCCACCAGCACGACCTCACTATCACCGAGGCGACCATCACGAAAAAAGACAAAAAGGGCACTCAGCAGATTGCCGTCACCCGCATCAACCACCAGCGTGCACTCGATGAAGTCCGACTGCACACCGACGACATGCTCTACGGCGGCGAATACGAAGTGACCATGAAATTCGAAGGCAAAATCAGCGATGGCATGCACGGTGTGTACCCCTGTTATTACGAAATTGATGGCAAAAAGCAAGCGCTGATCGGCACCCAGCTCGAAAGCCATCACGCACGGGAAGCGTTTCCCTGTATTGACGAGCCGGAGGCAAAAGCGGTGTTCAATCTTACGCTGTTGTCACCAAAGGGTGAGACGGTGCTCGGCAACACCCCGATCGCAACGCAAGATAGCGAAGGCGACAAGTTAGTTACCACGTTCGAGCCAACGCCGCGCATGTCAACATATCTGGTAGCGTTTGCTTATGGCGATCTGCAATCCAAAGAGACCGTAACCAAAGACGGCGTGCAAATCCGCGTATGGGCAACCAAGGCGCATGCGGCCGAAGCGCTCGATTTCGGCCTGGACGCCGCCAAGCGTTCCGTTGAATTTTTCGACGAATACTTTGGCGTGCCATATCCATTACCAAAACTGGATAGCATCGCCCTGCCCGATTTCTCGGCCGGCGCCATGGAGAACTGGGGGCTGATGACCTTCCGCGAGTCTTGTTTGCTCGCCGACCCGGCAACGGCGTCGCACAGCACGCGCGAACTCGTATGTATGGTGGTTGCGCACGAAGTTTCACACCAATGGTTTGGCGACCTGGTAACCATGAAGTGGTGGAACAACCTCTGGCTGAACGAAAGTTTTGCGAACGTCATGGAATATGTGGCTACCGACGCGCTGTACCCCGAGTGGAACATTTGGAACACCTTTATCACACAAGAGGGTCTGTCGGCGCTTCGCCGCGACTCGATCGCCGGCGTACAGGCCGTGCAAACAGAGGTAAATCACCCCGACGAAATCTCCACCATCTTTGACCCGTCGATCGTCTATGCCAAAGGCGGCCGTTTGCTGCGGATGCTCATGCAATACATCGGCGAAGACACTTTCCGCAAAGGCCTCAAAGCATACTTTACCAAGCATGCCTACACCAACACGGTGGGTGAGGATTTGTGGGCAGCCTTGAGCGAGGCCAGCGGCAAAGACGTTGCCAGCTTTATGAACCCCTGGATTTTGCAATCCGGTTTCCCCGTGGTGAGCGTCACGCAAAAAGGCGCCAAGCTCGACCTTGCCCAAACGCACTTTTTACTCGACCCCAGCAAAGCCGATGCTTCGCGGGTGTGGCCCATTCCTACTTTGAGCGACCGCCAAGATTTGCGTGAGCTTTGTGACAAACCGGTCACGCACGACCATCTTACCAGTGACGCGTACGTTCGCATCAACCAAGGTGCCGTCGGACATTACATCGTGCAGTATGCCACGCCTGAACACCGCGAATCGATCGCCAAACTCGTGCGCGACAAGAAGCTTGGCGAAGCCGAACGGCTCATGTTGCTGAGCGATAGCTCATTGCTGGCGCGCAGCGGTCGTAACTCCTTCGAAGACACGCTTCGCTTGCTCGAAAACTACACCGACGAAGCCAAAGAACCGGTATGGGACATCATGGCGTTGATCCTCGCCGATGCCCGCCGCTTTATCGACGCCGACCCCAGCCTTGAGCAACCTATGAAACAACAGATACGAGACGTCATTCAGGCACAATTTATGCGCCTCACCTGGCAGGAAAAACAAGGCGAACCGGTTGAAGACACCAAGCTCCGCGCCCTTATCACCGGTCTTGGCGTATATGCCGAGCATCCAGAGATAATTTCCGAAGCCCTTAATTTGTTTGAAGCGTACAAAAAAGACCCCGCCAATGTTCCAGCCGAGCTGCGCAGCATCGTGTTTGATGCTGCCGTACGCAAAGATATTGACGGCGCCTTTGATTACTTGCTTGAGCTCGACCAAACCACCAGCAGTGTCGACCTCAAATATGATGTTGCCCTCGCCCTTACCAGCACCCGCTTGAAGCCAAGGGCCGAACAGTTGCTTGGCCGCTTAAAAGATGCCGACCTGGTCCGGCCGCAGGATTTTGCGCGCTGGATTATTTACCTTATGCGCAACCGCGACACGCGCCAAATAGCCTGGGACTGGCTACGCGACAACTGGGACTGGGTCGAGAAAACCTTCGACGGCGACAAATCTTATGACGCATATCCCCGCTATGCGGCCAGCTGCTTTAACACCCGTGAACGCATGGAAGAGTATCGCGCATTCTTTGAACCGAAGCGTGAAAATATCTCACTGGCGCGCAATATTTCGATGGGAATCGAGGAGCTCGAGAACCGTGTGGCTTGGCTTGAACGCGACATAGCCGGCGTGCAGGCTTATTTCGCCGCGCGCTATCCGGTTTGCATTTGACCGGTTTACGTTAGCCCTGGTCAGCTCAAGTCTTTTACGGCGCTGGTGATCCGAAAATCGTGGCCCGAAACTTCTATGGCTGCCAAATAATACTGGCCAGCCCACTGGTGCGTGTGCACCCAACTTTCAGCGGCAAAGCGCATGCGTCGGAGTTTTTGTGGCGTAATGTAGTCAAGTCCGGTTCCCTGCCGAGCCGACTTTCGATACTTTACCTCGCAGAAACATATTTCACGGGCGCGCACAGCAACCACATCGATCTCGCACCAGCGCGTACGCCAGTTTTGCGTTATGACAGTAAAACCTTTATGCTCCAAAAAACGTGCCGCTACTGCTTCGGCGCGCCGGCCCACCTCGAAGGTGGTCATAGCGAACCGAGCGTGAGCCAAACCGGCTTGAAAGACCGGCGATGAATATCCGACACGCCATGTTCTGCAAGTAGTTGCCGGTGCAGCTTGGTGCCATAGCCCACGTGACGAGCGAATTCATATTTTTCGTAATCACCGGTTAATGCCGCCATGTACCGGTCGCGCGCGACTTTAGCTACGATACTCGCGGCACTTACCGCCGGTATAAGATCGTCGGCTTTGATCAGTTTTTCAGCCTTAGGATTATCGGCTAAAAAGTTGTAGTTGCCATCTATGATAATCTGATCGTACGGCACGGTAATTTCGGCTAGTGCACGGCGCATAGCCAGCCGCACCGCTTCGGTTAGGCCGAGCTCATCAACCTCAACCGAAGAGACCCAACCCAAGCCGACCGCCACGGCTTTTTCGAGAATGATGCCATTGAGCCGTTCGCGCTGCAGCTTCGTGAGTTTTTTGGAATCTTTGAGGCCTTTTATCGGCGCGCCGAGCAAAACCGCGCCCGCAACTAACGGGCCAGCCCAACACCCTCTTCCAACTTCATCTATCCCCACGATCATATGCCGAGCATAGCACGAAATGCCGTATTGCAACCACCATTTTTACAAAATAAAAAGCCCGGGGAAATCCCAGGCTTTTACTGACTATGGCGAAACTATTTAGCGTCTTTGTGTGCCGCTTCAACGGCAGCAGCTTTTGCGTCGAGTTCAGCACCTTCGGCGGCTTTTGCCTCGGCGTCAGCTTCGGCAGCAGCTGCAGTTTGCTCGTGCAACTTAGCTTCTTCGGCTTCAGCTTTTTTGTCGTGGATTGCGTTTACCGCGTCACGGTCAAAGTCGACGCCAGTCAAACGGGCAGCCTTACCGGTAAGCTTGCGCATGTAGCTCAAGTAATTGCGGCGGACTTTGCTTCGCTTGGTGACTTCAATTTTCAGAACGAGCGGGCTGTGAAGTAGGAAGCTCTTTTCAACACCGATGCCGCTTGAAATACGACGAACCGTGATACGGCTGGTGTGACTGTCTTTGCGATCGGTGCGGATAACCAAACCTTGGAAAATCTGCACGCGCTCTTTGTTGCCTTCACGAATTTTCTGGTGCACACGAACGGTGTCACCACTCTTAACGTTAACAACGGCGTGTTTCTTGTACTTTTCTTCAATTTTTTGAACAACAGATTGCATAACCTATTAACCTTACACTACTATTTGCTTTCGATCAAGTATACCACATCTGTTACACTGTGAAAAGCGTTTTATCAATGAATCACACAATCTACGAATTGATTTATAACAGCAAATGTGTTATAATTGTATAAATGGAACGGATCACTTTGGAACAAAGTACGCCACGTTTTATGCGTCCACGCCAAGCAATTGCGCTCGGTGGTTCTGCACTTGCGTTGCTGCTCAGCAGCGGCTGCGAATCAGTAATACCATCATCTATTGCCTCTATTTCCTCCACCGCCGCAGGACCGTCACGACCACCAGTGCCGGAACATTGTAAAGTATTGAGCGGCCTTGCTGCCGTTCATGGTAAGGGCAACAACACGAAAGCTACCGTAAAACAACCGCCCGACTGTGCCGACGCAAAGGTTAACTATTTTGCCTTCGGGAATCTTTCGACCCCGATAAGCGGACTTGATGACAACGACACAATCACCATCAATTGCCAGATAACCAAGGGAGAGCACGCACCAGCCGTTGTAGTGCAAGGCCGAACGCCCGAAACTCCTCTATTAGTACCCGTCACGGCCGCCGTCGCCGACAACCACGACTTACATCAAGCAAATATTCCAGGTTGTGTGATCACCACCGCACCTCAAGAGACGACGCGGTAGACTTCTTCGATCGTCGTAATGCCTTCGATGGCTTTTAGTATGCCGTCTTGCAACATGGTTAACATACCATCTTCGATGGCTTTTTTCTCAAGCATGTCAGTCGTGATTTGGTTTGGAGGCAATTTGAGCAGTTGCTGAATGCCCGGCGTCATCTGCATTTGTTCGCGGATCGGAATTTGGCCCGTATAGCCGAAGGGATTTTTGTCGGAGGTTCCTGCTTTATAAAGCGTTACTTGGTTAAGGTCGGGACGGTCAACCCCCGGTGGCAAGGTATCGATAACCGCCTGTAGCCGCGCTTTGAGCCCTTCGTCGGGTTGATACGGCTGACGCGTTTCGGTATCGAGACGACGTACCAAACGCTGCGCCATAATCAAGTGTACCGCTGATGCGAACAATGGGTTAGCGCCAATGAAGTCCAGCATACGCGTCAACGCTGCCGAGGTATTGGAGGCGTGGAATGTACTGAGTACCAAGTGCCCCGTCAAGGCAGCCTGTAGCGCAGTCTTGGCCGTGTCTTGGTCACGAATCTCACCAACCATCACAATATCAGGATCAAGTCGGAGTACGGCACGTAAACGTTCGGCAAAACCAAGCGCATTTTGGTCGCCCTCAACTGGAATCTGTACAACGCCAGGCATATAATATTCAACTGGGTCTTCAAGGGTGAGCAGTTTGCGCTCGTCCGAATTTAAGGTGTTAAGAATCGAGTACAGTGTAGTCGTTTTACCGGAGCCGGTTGGGCCTACAACCAATACCATACCGGTCGGGTGGCTGATCACATCGTCAACTACGGCGCGTTCGCGCTCGGTGAGACTCAAATTCTCGAGCTTCAAGAGCTCCATCTTGAGGGTGAATAAGCGCATTACGACATCTTCACCGTAAACAGTTGGTACCGTTTCGACACGCAAGTTTACGGTTACATCTTCGCCCGTTGCCATCTTATAGGTTTTGTTAATATGACCGGTTTCAGCGTCAACGCCACCACTGGAAACATTGGCGGCAATCGCGATAGATGACAAAAGTTGGTGGTATTTTTCGCGCGTTAAATGGGCAATGGGGTGTAGCACACCGTCGACACGGAAACGAATACGTACGCCTTCGGCTTGGTTTTCGAGGTGAATGTCCGACGCCTTTAGGTTATAAGCCTGTTTTACCAAGTACGCCAGAATGTCGTCGGAGCGCACCGTTTCGAGCGTGGTTGAGACTTCTTGAAAAAGATTGCTGCTCGTGTCTTTGCTGAAGGCAATGTCTTGGTACACGACCTGCTTCGGCGGGTCATAGAGCCGCATGTAGTCTCTAAAACCAACGTCCGAAATAATGGCGAACGAAACCAGTCGGTCAGCGTAGCGCTGCCGGATTTCGTTCATCGCCTGCTGCGAAGTAGTCGTGGTGATTCCAAAGACAATCTTGCTTTGGTCGGCGCTGATCGCGACAATGCGCACCTTGTACATCTCGTCGATGGGCAATATTTCTTTGTATAACGGCTTGTCGCTGAGCTGCGACGTATCGATATACGGCAAACCTAATACTTGTGCGCGCCGTGCGGTCGTCCGCTCAGCATCGCGGCGGGCTTCGGCCTGCATGTCTTGTTCCATAGTTTTAGTATAGCATGAGCGCTATCATATTTTGCGAGGTAGAAGCAGCCACGTATACTGGTGGGGTGAAACAAATCATCCTGATCGCGCACAATTTGCGGAGTTGTCATAATGTCGGCTCGCTGCTGCGCACCGCCGAAGGTTTGGGCGTGAGCAAAGTTTTTCTTACCGGGTATACGCCGTATCCCACGCATTCCGGCGACACACGGTTGCCGCACCTTGCCGCCAAAATCCACAAGCAGATCCATAAAACCGCGCTCGGCGCCGAAACGTTCATCGCTTGGGAGCATTCCGAAGCGCTTGCGCCGGTGCTCGCCAAGCTACAGCAAGAGGGATTTACCATCGCCGCTATCGAGCAAGCGCCCCGTGCCATTCCGCTGCCGAAATATAAAACCCCCGATAAAATCGTGCTGCTTGTCGGCCGTGAAGTCGAAGGCGTCGAGCCCGAGGTTTTAGCGCGGATGGACACAGTACTCGAGATCCCGATGTTCGGTAAAAAAGAATCGTATAACGTGGTGCAAGCGGCGGCCATGGGTATGTACCACTGTCGATTCCACTAATATTACGGTTATGGTACACTACATGTATCATGGTTCTCACGCAAAATCCCAAACGGCGTACTCCTATCCACGAGAAAAAGCGCCACGGCCATCACCATAAACAAACACATCATTACGGCAAAACATACTGGCCATATTTACCGCTCTTGGTAATTGTCGTACTTGGCTTGTCGGTGAATGGCTGGCTCGGTCACCGACAGCAAGTGCTCGGTGCGCAATCCGACATTTCCTCGGTCGCGCTCGCCGAAGAAACGAACGCTATCCGCACCAAAAACCAGGAACAAACGCTGGTACTCAACGATACATTGTCGGCCGCTGCACAAGCAAAAGCAGAAGACATGGTGGCAAAAAATTACTGGGCGCACAATGCGCCGGACGGCAAAACACCGTGGAGCTTCATACAGCAAAGTGGTTACGGGTATGAGTCTGCCGGCGAGAATCTGGCGTATGGCTTTAGCAGCAGCGACGCCGTACTTTCAGGCTGGATGAACAGCAGCGAACACCGGGAGAACATCCTTCGCGCCGCATACCAGCAAGTCGGATTCGGCATTGTCCGGAGTCAAAATTACCAAGGTCGCGGCCCGCAAACCGTGGTCGTTGCCCTCTATGCCACGCCGCGTTCGGCCGCCACGCCGGCATCTCAAGCAGTACTTGGCGAACAAACACAGCAAGCTTTGCCAGCCAGCAAACATGTTGCGCGCGTGCAATTGCTCACCGCAGGTAGCGCGCCGTGGAGTCTGATGATCGTATCATTTATCGCCGGAGCAGCGTTGGTATTTGTAGTCGTGCGCCACGGGTTATTGCTCAAACGAGCTTTTGCAAAAAGTGAAGCCTTCATTATCAAGCACCCAATGCTCGATGTTACTATCGTTGCGATCGGCATGCTCAGTTTTATCCTGAGCCGCACTACCGGCTTCATCCAATAACAAAGCAACCGGCCCGTGCTGGTACTTCGTATGGCAGCGATTTAGAACTGCAACGCTTCGCCGCGGAGCAATGCAAAACCCTTTTGGATAGCTCGTATTTCGTCATCGTCAACGCCTTTGTTCGCGCTCATGATCTGTTCAAGCTCATCTTCGGCGAACCAGCCATACGTTTCGTGGTCTTCAGGGTCCAGCACGATCCGTTCGATGCCGTCTTCAAATTCAGCGAAATACACGACCTCGATAGAGTGTGAGCCCTTAACCGGATTGGTATAGGTGAAAACCGCGAACGGATCACCGACGCGGATGCGCATGCCAAACTCCTCTTGGATCTCGCGTTTGAGTCCTGCAACCATATCCTCGCCGAAATCAATATGGCCGCCGGGTAATTCATACACTCCGGGTAAAAACTTTTTGGTTGCCGCGCGCTTTGGTGCGAACAACTTGGTAACGCCGTCAAAACTATGGTGAATAAACGCACAGGCGGTGAACACTTGCTGGCCGGCGGCTGCCGTTTCGCTATCGTGCGCAACTTTTGTCATATGTCTCCTAATGTATCTTAAGATTTTCAGCACCGACGAGCACGGCTAATCGCTCCAGCAGAGTTCCGTCTTTTTTCACGCCTACTGGCAGCTTGATTATTTGCTTACTTTCTGGCGGTCCGAGTACCAGGACGACTTCGGTTCTGCCCGGCGCTGCGTCGATGGTCTGTTTAAGCGAAAGGAGTAACTCCTGGTTTTGGCTATCGGCGAGCCGCACATACAACCGTTCTGCTTTAGGCTCGTCGTCGGTCACGCTAGCGGCTTTTGCCGTGCGCGCCGAGGCGACTTTTTTGGGCGGCTTCGGGGTTTTCACCTTTTTGCCAGTGGATTGGTAGCCGGTAGCCTGTTCGGAGGTGATTTCGCGGGCGTCGTCGACAATAATTTTCACTTCTTCGCCCAAATTACCTTCGCGGTCTTTGGCCGAAATTTTGCCGCGCACCAAAATCACGCGGTCGCGTTCCCACAAACCGAGCGTCTGCTGGAAGGTGCCCGGAAATACGATCAGCTCCGTTTCGCCGCCGTGGTCCTCTACTTTGACAAAGGCCATTTTTTGGCCGTTGCGCGTCACGATCTCGCGCAAATCGGTGATAGCCCCGCCCACGGTCACACCCTTGCCGTCATGTGCTGGCAGTAATTCCTTGATCGGAACGGTTTGCTCGGCGAGGAATGTTTCATACATGGCGAGTGGATGCTGCGACAAATACAATCCCAGCAGCTCGCGCTCCCACAACAATTGCTCGCGTGGCGTAAACGTAATCGCGGGTGCTTCGAGCAACAGCTGCGGCTTGGCCATCACCGACTCATCGAGCATGCCGAACAAATCGACCTGGCCACTGCTGGCTTGCTTTTGCAAACGGCCGGCGTACGCGATGATAAGATCGAGGTTGTGTAATAGCCGCGAGCGCTCGTCGAACCGGTCGAATCCGCCGGCCTTTACCAAACTTTCGAGCGCTTTGCGGTTTACCACGCGCACATTGACGCTGGTTAGAAACGCCTCAAGATCGGCAAACTCACCGTTTTCGCTGCGGACACGGATAATTTCCTCGACGGCGCCCGTGCCAACGTTTTTGATCGCCGCCATACCAAAGCGGATCGGAGCCCGTCGGTTATCCGGGTTCTCGGGATCGGGTACGACGGCAAATTCCAGGAATGACTCGTTAACATCCGGCTGCAATACGTCGATGCCCATCTTTTTACACTCGGTAATTTCAATCGCCAGGCGGTCGGTGTCGTCGAAGTCGCTGGTCATGAGCGCCGCCATAAACGCCGCCGGATAATGCGCCTTCAGGTAGGCCGTCTGGTACGAGATCATGCCATAACAAGCTGAGTGCGATTTGTTGAAACAGTAGTCGGCGAACCCGAGCAAGTCGGTCCAGAACTTTTCGATCACCGCTTTTGGCACACCATTTTCTACGGCGCCGTCGATGAACTTAACCTTCATTTTGGCCATGACGTCACGCTTTTTCTTGCCGATTGCTTTGCGGAGCGTATCGGCTTCGCCACCGGTGAATCCGCACACATCGCGCGAAATCTGCATCACCTGCTCCTGGTATACCAACACGCCATAGGTTGATCCCAAGGCGCCTTTCATAAGTTCGTGGCTGTAGCTGATGTTTTCGAGTCCGTTTTTGCGCTTGATGTAGCTGTCGGTCAGCCCCGCACCGAGCGGCCCTGGCCGGTATAAAGCACCCATCGCTACGATGTCGTCAAACACTGTGGGTTTGAGCTCGCGCAAATAGCGTTTCATGCCCGATGATTCAAACTGGAACACGCCGGTGGTATCACCGCGCTGCAATAACTTGAACGTTTCTTCGTCGTCGAGCGGCAAACTGTTGAGGTCTATTTCTTTGCCGTACACGCGTTTGATAATACGCAATGTATTGTTGATGATCGTCAAGTTGCTGAGGCCCAAAAAGTCCATTTTCAGCAGGCCGAGCTCTTCGATCGGGTCTTTCGGATACTGCGTTGCCACCACGCCCTTTTGCGCCATTTCGAGTGGGGCGAACTTGACGATATCATCGGGTGCGATCACCACGCCGGCGGCGTGCACACCGTGCGAACGGATAGTGCCTTCGACGCGGATCGCCAAATCAAACACCCGCTGCGCGGTTTCGTTCGTCTCGTATTCGTGCTTGAGTTCGGCGTTGTCTTTGAGCGATTTTTCAAGCGGGATATGCCGGCCTTGCACCGGTGCCGGAATCATTTTGGCCAGCCGGTCGGCCTCGGCATAGGGCACTTGCAGCACGCGCGACACATCGCGCACCGCGTTTCGGGCAGCCATCGTACCAAACGTCACAATGTTCGCGACTCGGTCTTGGCCGTATTTTTCGGCACAATATTGGATCACCTCGTCGCGGCGCGTGTCTTGGATGTCGATGTCCACATCGGGCATGCTAATACGGTCAGGGTTCAGGAACCGTTCGAACAGCAAATCGTATTTGAGCGGGTCGAGCTCGGTAATTTTGAGCGCGTACGAAATAATCGAACCGGCCGCCGAGCCCCGCCCCGGACCGAACACGATGCCTTGGTCTTTGCCCCAGTTCATAAAGTCAGCGATAATCAAGAAGTAACCGTTGAAACCCATTTGCGCGATGACGCCGAGCTCATAATTCGCGCGGTCCAACACCTCTTTTGCCAGTGTTTTCTGCGCCATTTCCACAGTTAAGGTACGGCTGGTTTCTTCGTCGACGCCACCGTAGCGCCACGCCAAACCCTGATACACCGTTTTGTGTAAATACGACTGCTCGTCTTCGCCCTCCGGCACGGGGAATTTCGGAATGAGGATTTTGCCCAGCTCAATGGTTACTTCACAGCGGTCGGCGATGGCTTTGGTGTTGGTGATAAAATCCGGGTGGTCTTTGCCCCAACGCTTAATAATCTCTTGTGGATCAGTAACGTGCAGCTCGAAATCCTTGAGGCTCATGCGCTTTTCGTCGCTTAAGAACGAGCCGGTCTGCACGCACAACAGAATCTCGTGCGCCTCTTGGTCTTCGTGGCGCAAATAGTGGGCATCACAGGTGACGACGCACGGAATGTCGAGCTCTTCGGCGAGCTTGATCAGCTCTTTGTTGGCCGCCACCTGCTCATCCCATTTGCTCGGGTGGTCCGGGTGCCCGTGGTCTTGCACCTCGATATAATAGCGATCGCCGAACACACCTTTGTACCAACTGGCAACTTCTTTGGCTTTGTCGTATTGCCCTTGGCGTATGGCGTCGGCGACTTCACCACCGATACAGCCACTCAAAATGATCAGACCTTCGTTATATTTTTCGAGCAAATGGTGGTCGACGCGTGGCTTGTAGTATATGCCTTCGAGGTTGGCGATGGTACTCAGGCGCATGAGATTGCGGTAGCCGACGTTGTTCATGGCAATTAAAATAAGGTGGTAATAAACCTTGTCTTTGCCGGGCTCTTTGTCGGCGATGGTGCGCGCTGCAACGTAGCCCTCCATACCGATTACCGGTTTCACGTCGTTTGCAGTTGTGGTCTTATAAAAATCAATTGCGCCGGATAGCGTGCCGTGGTCGGTCATCGCCACCGCTTCCATGCCGGATTCTTTGACATAATTAACCAAGGCCGGAAGCTTGGTTAGTCCATCCAGCAAACTGTATTGCGTATGGTTGTGCAAGTGGACGTAATCGCTGGGCTTCAGCTCGCCACTTTGAACGCGTGCCATCTAAAAAGTTGTTCCCCTCTGCTGCTTGTATTATACCGAAAACACGCCCCGGAAACGAGACGTGTTGTGCAGTTTTACAACGTATTTTTGGCTGTCTGTGCCGAAAACTTTACGAGGCTTTCTTTTTTAGGAAGGTCTTGAGGTGGTCAATCGCTTTATCGGCGTCTTTGATAGCCTGCTGAAGTTCTTTGTCTTCGGCGACATCTTCGTGCAGCGTGCTCAGCAGTTCGCGCGTGCGCTCCTTGGCGGCTTGCGTTTTTTCGATCAGCGCTTCGTATTCGTGACGCGTCCGTCCCTTGAGCTGCTCGGCTTGCGTTTTGGCTTGCTCGATTAAATCGTTCATCTGCGTGTGCAGTGCTTTCAATTGTTTTTCGGCTTCGCTCACGGTGTCACGGGTGGCCTTTTTGATGTCCTCGCGTGTTTCTTTGCCACTTTTGGGCGCCGTCAATACGCCGGCGACATATCCGCCGACCGCAGCGACTGCCGCACCAATTGCAAATTTTTTGCCTTTATTGTCCTCATCTGCCATGGTTACTCCCCTTTCTTTGAGTGATGTTTGCCAACCAGCTCAGCCACATTGCGTATCAATCGCACGAAGGTCATTTGCTCAGCGGTTTGCTTGAACACCTGCCCAACATTCTCGGCTGAATCTATAAATTTCTCGGCTTTGGCGGTAACGCGGTTCACGCTTTTAAGCACGCGGATAACCAAAACGATCGAAACGATCGACAAGATAAGGAAGAGAGCCAGCGCCGCTGCCAGAATAACCATAATAACTTTTTCTGTTGTATTCATCTACGGCTCCTATTATGCTAGTAGTTTCATTGTACTACTTCGTAACCGCTGTGCGCAAAAATTCAAGGAAATCTTCGCCAATGTCTTCGCGTTTTAAGGCAAAATCAACGACTGTTTTGAGGTATTCGAGCTTGTCACCGGTGTCGTAGCGTGTGCTGTTTTTGATCTCGCAGCCGAAGAACGGTTTACCGTCCGCGATCATCGGCTCAATTATCAGGTCGGTCATGACGAACTCATTGCCGGGCTGCAGTTTTGCAAGCCCTGCGTCGAGGTACTTGAACACGTCGGGCGTAAACAAATAGCCACCGACGCTTGCAAAGTTGCTCGGCGCATCTGCACGGCCAGGCTTTTCTTTGATCCCATCCATTTTCAGGATATCATCACGAATTTGCGTGCCGCTCAAAATGCCGTAGCGCGAAAATTCCTTGTCTTCGCTGATGCGCATACAGGGCAAGATCGACCCATCCAGCTCCTCATACAAAGTGATCATTTGCTGAAAACTATTCGGCGTCGCCACGGTAAGGTCGTCGGCAAAACAGTAAATAAACGGCTCGTTACCAATGAGGTGTGCGGCGTTCATCACCGGTGTTGCAGTGCCATACGGGCCCTTTTGGCGCACATACGCGAAGTTGGCCATGTCGGCGATACGTTCAAGCTCTTCGATATAATGCAGTTTGCTTTCGCCGCCAGCACGCAAGTTGCGGAGCAGGTCTTCATTCGGCGTGTCGAAATGATCTTCGATGTTCCGCTTGCTGTAACCGGTGACGATAATGATATCTTTGATACCGGCCGCCACCAGTTCCTCGACAATAAACTGGATGATCGGTTTGTCGACCAACGGGAGCATCTCTTTCGGTATCGCCTTCGTTTGCGGTAAAAAGCGCGTGCCGAATCCGGCCGCTGCAATCACGGCCTTGGTGACTTTCTGCTTCGTCATACATCCTCCTTTAATTTCATAAGTGTGTCATATGCCATTAACACCGCACCCGGATCAGTCATGTTGCCCGCTTGGGCATTTCGGATAAGTTGGTCGATGGAAATACGCGTTACATCGATAAATTCCAAGTCTTCGGGCTGCGCCGGCTTTTGCGACAATACGCAATCGGTTGCCAGGAAACAATGACGTTTCGTATTCGAATAGCCGTCATAGTTCGCAGTTCCCAGGAATGTCAGCGTGCCAGGTTCATAGCCCGTCTCTTCGTGCAATTCACGGGCCGCCGCTACGTCAGGTGTTTCGCCGGCGTCTACAAATCCACCGGGCAACTCGTCCATAACCATTTCCGGACCAGTCCGGAATTGGCGCGCAACCAGCACCTTTTTGTCTGCAGTGATTGCGAGTACAGCAACCGCTTCGCGGCCTTCAAAATCAATCGTCGTGTAGCTCGAGGTTTTCCCGTCAGGCAGTATGAATGTCTTCTCAACCAGTGTTCGATATCCTACTTTGGTGACGATCGTAGGCTCCACGCGTTTCCAATGCTGCATCATGTATCCCCTTAAAAACGAGAGATCAGGCGAACCTGACCTAACGAATCTATTGTACCATGCGTATAGTCGGCGCCATTCCCAAGTGATGTTACCTGAGTTTTTTGCGGAGGAGTTGCTGCACCATGCCAGGGTTGGCGCGGCCTTGGGTGTGCTTCATAACTTGGCCGACCAAAAACCCGATGGCTTTCATTTCGCCGTTTTTTACGTCTTCGGCCGCTTTGGGGTTATCGGCAATCACTTGGTCGACGGCTTTTTCGAGCATGCCTTCGTCGGATTCCTGGATGAGCCCGTGCTGCGTGGCATAAGCGGCGATATCTTTGATGTGTTCTTCGGTGCCGAACACTTTGCCCAAGAGAACCTTGGCGTTGGATGAGCTCAATTTGTTGGTAGAGACTAAGTGGTGCAGCGCACGGTACAGCGCCAAACGGCCGGCTTCGTCGAGTTTTGAAACGACCTGCCCGTCACGGCGCAGCGGAATTTCAATATTAATTAACCATTTACTGAGTGCATTGGCGAAATCGGGCGTGTCGAGTGCGGATTCGATAAGCGAAACGTAGGCCACGGTTTCGTCTTCGACCTCGGCTACAAGCAGCGTGTCGATGGCAGCGCGGTCGAGCCCAAGACTACTCAGGCGCTCGCGCCATTCGCCCGGCATCACCGGCATTTCATCTTGTACGGTTTGGATCATGTCGTCGTCGAGCACTACCGGCGGCAGGTCAGGATCGGGGAAATAGCGATAGTCGTGCGCGTCTTCTTTGGTGCGCTGGCTGATAGTTTTTTGCTTGGCGTCGTCCCAACCGCGCGTTTCCTGCACGATCTCGCCGCCTTTTTCGAGCACTTCGATCTGGCGGGTGATCTCGTATTCAACCGCTTTTTCAACGCTCTTGAAGGAGTTGAGGTTCTTGGTTTCGGTGCGCGTGCCCATGGTTTTCGGGTCTTTGCTGACGCTGACGTTCACGTCGAAACGCATGTTGCCGTAGTACAAATTGGCGTCCGAAACGTCGGCGTAACGCATCAGGAGCCAGAGTTCTTGGGCATAGGCTTTGGCCTCGGCGGCGGTGTGCATGTCGGGTTCGGAAACGATCTCGAGCAGCGGTGTGCCGGCGCGGTTCAAATCAACCAGGCTGTAGTCTTTGCCTGCGGGGTGCGTGCTTTTACCGGCATCGGCCTCGATGTGCGCACGTGTCAGTTTGATGGTTTTCTTTTTGCCTTCGATTTCGATCACGACTTCACCGCCCAAAATAATCGGCTCATCAAATTGGGTGATCTGGTAACCGAGCGGCAAGTCAGGGTAGAAATAATGTTTGCGGTCAAATTTGCTGAACTTTTGCGGCGTGGTGCCCAGTGCAAAAGCCGCGCGCATGCCCAAATGAATCGCTTCGCGGTTCAACACCGGCAACGATCCGGGTAATCCAAAGCACAAATGACTTACTAAAGTGTTCGGTGCGGCTTCACGCGCGTCGTTACCGACGCCCACGAACAATTTGGTAGTAGTTTTGAACTGCACGTGGCATTCAATACCGATGGTTGGCGTGTACGCGGCGCGCGTTTCTTTACTTATCATCTTTGCTGTCCTTTTTTGAACCTGGCAGCGCGCCAAGGTCTTTGAGCGCCTGACGGATACCGACCAGCGCGTTTTTGACCTCGGATTCTTTCAGCTTGATCTCGGGGTCGGATTCGATCTTCGCGCGTAATTTGTGCCCGAACCATGCACCGTCGTTGTCGGTGAGCATGCGCTGTGCCTTTACCAGGCGTTCGCCCATGTTTTTGCCGCGAATGCGTTTTTTGCGAAGCGCTTCATCAAGCAATTTGTCGGCGCGCGCGATCGCCTCGGCCCATTCTTCTTTGCTGCTGCACATTTTTTGCAGCTCTTGCCACCGCTTTTGATAGCGCTCGACTTTGAGCTTACGGGTCGGTTTCCAAAGTTTTATGTTCATGAGATTGCCCTTTCGGTGGCTTTTGCGATGCCGAGCAATGCGCGGTCGGCGCGCTGCGGCGCCATAAGCTGCAAACCTACGGGCAGGTCATCGATTTCGCCGGCCGGAATGCTGATTGCGGGAACACCGGCCAAGTTTGCGGCTACCGTCATGATGTCAGTCAAGTACATTTGCATGGGGTCGCTGGCGTTTTCGCCGATCTTGAAAGCGGTTTGCGGAGCGGTCGGCCCCAGCAAGAAATCAACTTTGGTGAACGCTTCGGCAAATTCCTGGATAATTTTGGTACGCACGGTCTGCGCCTTGCGGTAGTAAGCGTCGTAATAGCCGCTGCTAAGCACATAGGTACCCATCATAATGCGGCGCTTGGCCTCTTTGCCAAAGCCTTCGTCGCGCGATTTGCTGAAGCTTTCGTCGAGATTTTTGGCGTCCGTTGCCGTGTGGCCGTAGCGTTGGCCGTCGTACCGGCTCAAATTGCTGCTGACTTCGGCCGGGCAAATCACATAATATACGGCAAGCGCAAGCGGCAATGACGGCAGACTGATTTCAACCAGTTCGGCTTCGGCAGCCTGTAATTTGTCGATCGCAGCTTGCACGCGGTCGCGGACGTCGGCGTTCAAACCTTCGCCCATATATTCTTTGATAATGCCGATCTTTTTGTTCTTTAAGTGCGTGTTGAGCTTGGTGTAACTGTCGGTGTCGCGAGGAATAGTGGTACTGTCGAGCGTATCAACGCCACTCATAACATCGAGCACGAGTGCCGCGTCTTCGACGGTGCGCGTCAGCGGCCCAATAACGTCCAAACTGCTGGCCATAGCAACAACGCCGGAGCGTGACACCAGCCCATAGGTCGGCTTGAGTCCGACCGCGCCACAAAAACTGGCCGGCAAGCGGATCGAGCCACCGGTGTCGGTACCAAGCGCAAATGGTGCCATGTCGAGCATAACCGCAGCGGCCGAACCGCCCGATGAACCGCCGGGGACACGCTCCGGATCGTGCGGGTTTTTGGTGACCATAAAATCACTGTTTTCGGTCGACGAACCGTGCGCAAAAGCGTCGAGGTTGGCCTTGGCCACGCAAATAGCGCCCTCGGCTTCGAGCCGCTCGATCGCTGTCGCCTGATATGGCGCATGAAATCCTTTTAGCATATTGCTCGCTGCGGTCGTTTCGCTACCAAAGGTCAAAAAGTTATCTTTGGCGATGAACGGCACGCCGGCCAAGCGACCGACTTTGCGTTTATTCTTGACTGCGGCGTCAATCGAGGCGGCACGTTCGCGGGCGCGCTCGGCGACGGTCGCAATGACCGCCTGGAATTCTTTTCTGTCATGAATGGTGCGCAGCGCCTGCTCGACTAAGTCGGCAGCCAGTAACTCACCTTTTTGTACTTTCGCGGCGATTTCATCGATCGCTAACCACTGGCTCATCCAATCATCCTTTTCACTTTGATAAGCCCGTCCTGTTTGTGCGGCACGTTGCGGAGTAAGTCCTGGTGGCTCATACCATAATCTTCGATTACGTCCTCGCGCATGACATTGACCAAGCCCGTCACCTGCGAGGTTGGCTGGAGTCCCGTTACATCGACCGCTTGCAACTGGCTGATGTATTGCAGGATCTCGCTAATCTGGCCTTGAAACTCTTTAATCTCATCATCGCTCAAAGAAATCCGAGCAAGCCGAGCCAATTTTAATACGTCATCACGCGAAAGTTTTGTCATATTTACTTAAATATAGCAGACATTACAAGAAAAGTTTAGTGGTTAGGCCTGTGGTTCCGCTGGAGGCAATTGCCGATCGGCTGGCTGTGGTTCCATTGGTGCATGCACATGCGCTGCGCCGAGATTTTCCTCAACCGCTAACGTGAGCGCTGCATCGCCCAATGGCTGTACTTGTTGCTGCGAAGCTTCAGGCAACACCAAGGGTTGCTCGGCAAAATCAGGACCTTTTGGCTCTCGAACAGACCGATCGGTGCGCTCCACCGTGTTTTGTGCCGGGCGGCGCTTTGGCATTTTAAGCGGTGTGGGACGCTCAGTAAGGACAGATGGCGGCAATTGTGGCAGCCCTTTCGGCACCGGTATCGCGTTGTATCTCGCTTTGCGGGCCTCGAAAGCTACTTTCGCCGGATCTTCCGGCTTCACCTCACCTTTGGGTTCAACCTCTCGGTGCAATTCCCTTGCCAACCCACTCAACGCCTCTTGTCCCGGTACTTCCCCTGTCGGTCTACTTCCTGCCATATCGTCACTCCTTTCTCTTTTTTCGATTATACCCCGAGTTGTGAGATTATCCATTGCAGGATACCAGGCTTGCCGTAATCCGTATTTCGACCGCCGACGCTTAACCATGGCCGCGGGCTACATTTTCTTTTTTATGTCATCGATGATGTCACGAAGCTCGGCGGCTTTTTCAAACTCAAGGTTAGCGGCGGCCAGATCCATTTGGGAAGTAAGGTCTTTGAGCAACATACCGTATTCGTCTTTTGGAATCTTTTTGAGGTCAAGCTTGGCGCGCTTGGCTTCTTCGGGCAGATCAGGCCGCATGCCTTTTTCGATGGCTTTTGAAATACCGGTCGGCGTGATCCCGTGTGCCGTGTTATACGCTTCTTGGATACTGCGGCGGCGTGTGGTTTCATCGATCGTCTTTTTCATGCTGGCGGTGATGCGGTCGGCGTACATAATAACGTGGCCTTCCACATGGCGAGCGGCGCGGCCGACGGTCTGGATAAGGGCTTGTTCGCTGCGCAAAAACCCTTCTTTGTCGGCGTCCAATATCGCCACCAGACTTACTTCCGGCAG
>JGI24742J22300_10000014_pt1 | contig 29366 bp, 19 predicted proteins | sample KBSMiscanthusM1_FD_22300 | JGI IMG/M metagenome (IMG submission 22300)
CAATGCATCGATAAAACGAATGTCCTGCACGACAATGCCCGGAGAGAAATCACGATTTCTTCTGTGCCAGACGCTCTGGTGCCAGATATTCATCATATTTCCTGGCCGCGACCAGCCCATCCACCTATAGAAGGTTGCGCGGTGCCGTGTGATTTCCGCTGCATCTTGAGCTGTGACACTGTGCTTATCTTGTGACTTCGAGCCTCTTGCAATCGCATCATTCAAAATAGGAACGATTTGGGCTACTTGCTCTGGTGTTTTCTCGGGAAATAACCGTGTGTACAGGTCAAAGTCGATGTACATCGAAAACTCCCCATTTTCTGGGGAGGGTACGGTTTCTTGGTTTTGGCTTTGCTCAACGGAAGGCAATACCTCTTGGATCGCTAACTCGGCGCTCATTCCAGATACCATACAATATAAGCGTAAATGATGCTACTTTAGATTAGCTTTAGCGCAAATGGCGCATGATTCTTCTTCGTCGAACTCGGTCGCCCACTGTTTGCCGGCGCGCCACCAGGGCTCGAGATCGTGGTATCCGACTAGATCAGCAAGCGAGCGCAGCGTATATCCAAGCCAGCCATATATTTTGACAGACCCCCAAAGTACTGCTGCCCAGTGTGGGCCAACTGGGGTGACATAGATGGGTTTCTTCGGGCGGTATTCGGCCTGAGCTTCGCCCGCGGCATGCCGAGCGATATTGTGCGCGACAAATTTTGCGTCATTGAGTGCGGTCTGCGCCATGCCGCTGTAGGGTGTGTCGGCGTTATCGGCAATGACATAAATGTTTTTCTCGGCTTGCAAATGCTTGTCGACAACTACCTTGCCACGCGGGTTGAGCGCAAAGTTATTATCTTTCAAAAACGGATGGTTGGTCATGCCGGCCGTCCAAATAACCGTGTGGCTTTGGATCGGTTTGCCACCCACCATGAGCGCATCGGCCGTTTCGCCCTGCACCGCCTTGCCGACATATAGCCGTACGCCGAGCCGTCGCAAGCGGCGCGCAATGGCAAACGACATACTTTCCGGCATACGCGGCACGAGCCGTGGCGCGGCTTCAACCAAATCGACATGGACCGTGCGGTACCGCACATGGTGCGCTTTCATGATTTTTTTAAGATAGGTGGGCATAGCGCCGGCGAGTTCAATGCCGGTCGGGCCGCCGCCGACGATAACGTAATTGAGATCGGGCCGTTTTTCGTCGATGAGTTGTTGGTGTAAATGCGCCTTGAGTGCCTGCACTTCGCGAAGTGATTTCGTGCCGTATGAATATTCGGCTAACCCCTTGATGCCAAAATAGTTGGTAACTGAGCCGAGCGAAACGATTAATTTGTCGTACGGGTACGACTGCCCGTCCGCGGTGGTTACCGTTTGTTTTTTGCGGTCCAGTGAAACCGCGCGCCCTTTTACGAGTACGACGCTTTTGCCTTCAAATAGGTCGCGCAAAGGAATGCTCGATTGCGCGCTCGAGCCGCCCGTAGCCGTGTGAAAGAGCGTCGGATGATAACTAAAGTTGGTTTCATCGCTGAGTAACGTGGTGTCGATATTGTGGTGCTTTGAAAGCTCAAGCGCCGCTTTTACGCCGCCAAAACCGCCACCAATAACCAACACGCGAGTCCGGTGTGTTTTGTTCATGCTTATGATTATGTCACAAATTGTGCGTAAGATGAACGGCTAGCTACGGTCTCAATGCCAACGTGCGCAATTTTGGCGGAACCCCAACGAGGTGCATATCATCTCCGTGCTCAAACACTGCGGATGGAATACCGCAAACTGCGCGCGTTGAGATGATATGCACCTCGTTGGGTGAAATAAATTACAGCGCACGTTCCTGTGTGCTATAGTATGGACTTTACTACCTAACCCTAGGAGGAAACATGAAGAAAAATGCTGAAATTGGAACTGCCAATGTTGTCGGAACCAGCCCTGCATCTGACCAAACTGACGGTAGTGCGACTGCAACCCGCCGTGGCCGCCGATTAGGTATAAGGGTTGCCGCTGTAGCGCTCGTAGCCGCCGGCTGTGGTACTGGTGGAAATGCCAAGCCATCCCCATCCCCAGAAAATACTTCGACGGCCACTACGGCAACATCCTCACCCGCACATAACGTTCCTGAATCCGGCGACCCTGGATACAAAGGCAAACCCGACGCACCGGATGGGCATCCCGAAGCGTGGGACCCGGATTTTACCCTGGCTGCAAACCAGTCCACACAAACATTTACCGAAACGCGTCAATATGACACCGAGAAAGCGGACCTCTTTAGAGACTTCAAGCACTTATCAGGCGTTGGCCCGCAAGTTCCCGTAGATAAAACGCTCGAAGTAAACTGCACGGTGTTCGATCCGAACCAATGGGGTAATTCCACACAAGGGGTGTTTTACCACGTGGTAAGCTCAAGAGATATTGCAGGCGTTGATGGCAAAGATTACTTTACGCCAGCAAACACGTTTTACAACCAGCCGGATATCGGTGGTAAAGAGCAAAATAATTTGTACGATCCGCAGGTACCGGCTTGCAACATAGAATATACGAGCGGTACCGTACCGCCACGGCCGGCCCCATTGCCTCCGATCCATGGCACACTCGGCAATTAGATATACGGCTTATGTCACTTGCGAAAGCGGGCAGAAACGCTTAAGCTTTAAGCATGGACGATTTCAAACAAAAACTCCAGAAAGCTGGCTTTGCGGGCGAGATGCTCGACGACGCCAAAACCAAGGAGTTTTACAGCCACGACGCGTCCCTGTTTGAAATCAAGCCGAAATTGGTGGTGGCTCCCAAAGATTCGGCTGATGTACAACGGCTTATTAAGCTCGTAGCGGCCGAGAAAAAGCACGACAAGACTTTGTCGGTCACCGCGCGCTCTGCAGGCACCGATATGGCCGGCGGCGCGGTGAATGACTCGATTATCGTGGATTTTAATAAGCATTTCACTAAGATCGAAGGCGTCACATCAACAGAGGCGCACACCCAGCCCGGCGTGTTTTACCGCGACTTCGAAAAAGAAACGCTCAAACATAACGCACTCATGCCGAGTTATCCGGCTTCGCGTGATTTATGCACCGTCGGCGGCATGGTCGCCAACAACTCCGGCGGTGAAAAATCCCTCGAATACGGCAAAACCAAAGACTTTGTGAACGAGCTGAAGGTCGTGTTTTCAGATGGCAACGAATACACCGTAAAGCCGCTCAACAAACGCGAACTGATCGCCAAAATGGGCCAGAAAGATTTCGAAGGCCGTTTGTATAAGCAGATTTTTGATCTGTGCGAAGCCAACTACAATAAAATCAAAGCCGCCAAACCAAAAGTCAGCAAAAACTCCATGGGCTACACGCTTTGGGAGGTCTGGGACCGCGAAAAAGGCATTTTCGACCTGACCAAATTGATTGTCGGCTCCGAAGGCACGCTCGGGTTCGTGACCGACATAAAGTATCGCTTAGTTCCCCGCCGGCCGCACTCGGGCTTGCTCGTCATGTTCTTGAAAGACATTAACCGTCTCGGCGACATCATTCCCAAAGTGCTCGAGTACAAGCCGGCAACTTTCGAGTCTTTTGATGACCAAACGCTGTGGCTGTCGATTCGCTTTTTGCCGAGTTTCTTGAAGCTACTCGGCTGGAAAAAATTTATACATCTGTTATTTTCGCTGATTCCCGACGGTTTGCAATTGCTCCGCGGTATCCCAAAACTTATTTTAATGGTCGAATTTAATGGCGAATCCGAGGGCGAAGTGCGCAAACAAATCCGGGCGCTGCACAAAGACCTCGGCAAGCAACGCGCGTATTATGAAATCAACGGCATGGAAGAAGACCCGAACGAAGCGGCGAGCGAAAAGTTTTGGCTGATGCGCCGGCAGAGTTTCAATTTGCTGCGCAGCAAGGTTAAAGACAAACACACTGCGCCGTTCATCGACGATTTGGTAGTGAACCCAGAGCACATGCCGGAATTTTTGCCGAAGCTACGCAAGATTATCCGTAAGTATCATTTGTTTGCGACGATTGCCGGACACATGGGCGACGGCAACTTCCACATTATTCCACTCATGAAAATTGAGGACCCTAAAGAGCGCGCTAAATTGTTGCCCGCCATGAAAGAAGTCGACGATTTGGTATTGAGCTTTGGCGGTTCGCTTTCGGGTGAACACAACGACGGTCTGGTGCGCGGGCCATGGTTGGAGCAACAATTCGGCAAGCAAATTTTGGGTTTATTCCGCGAAGTCAAACACATCATGGATCCGCAGAATATCTTCAACCCGCACAAAAAATCCGACGCTAACTGGGACTACAGTTACAGCCATATCCGCCAGCATTTTTAGTGGAACTGGCCAAAAAGCTTAGGGCATTTGGTTCAGCGTCTCGATGTCGGCTTTATTGTATGGGCCGCGGATCACCAGGCAGTTTTTGCCATTTATCTTCACGATATCATAAATGATGCGCGTCTGAGACGTTACACTGTTGCGTCGCACGCCCGAAAAAGCCCGAAAACTGAATCGTCGTGCATTGCGCTGCCGCGTTTCCACGGTTTCGTACTTGACACTCGTCAGACGACGCGTAGTTTTGTGGTCAAACCAGTCAGCCGTGAGGTGTTGCAAGGCTCGCTCAAAATGCTCGCGCATGTCCTTTTCTTTAAATCGCGAAAGGTAGCTGACAAATGGCTTTGAATCTAGGATCTCATCGAGCGAGTCGACACTAACCAAAGCAAAATCACCACTGCTTTCCATCGAACCACTGCCGGCGCGCTGCAAAAGTGCAAATTGTGTAATGGGCTCCCGTTCTTGCTTGGCCTCTGGCTCTTCTGCAGCCTCAAGTGCTGCCTTAAAGACCTCACTTTCCTTTACGGCCTGACTCGATCGTGCGCGCTTGCCGCCAGTTATGCTCATCCCCGATAATCGACCGAGGTTAACATGCACTGATAACGCGTCAGAGAATGATTTCCACTCGCCGTTACGTATACGAATTGCATAGTTATTGAGCTCTGTTTTTTGCCACTCTTCCCATTCATCATACCGTGATGCCCAACGCGCTGCAGCGGTTGTAAGCCATGTGTCGTCATCGAGATCTACAAACATTTTGGTTGCATACGTTGCGGCTTCGAGCTGTGAGCGGACGCGTTCCTGTTTTATAACCACATTTCCCTCTAGGGCGGCTTCCATGAACTCTTTAGCCATGGTGTGCGGCTCGGCTATAACTTTTTTGTATGCGATTGCGAGCGGACTACGGTCACCGTGCTTGCGGATGTGATTGGCAAGCGCCGGTAGTAGGCCTGGGAATTCCTGGGCGGCCTGCTCATCGGTAAGGAGCTCGCTAATGCGTTCGACAAATGGTTCTGCGACGACTGGGTCTCGCAGAAAATGCCGCAGATAGAGCTCAATCGATTTGTCCATAAGATGCCCTTCAAAAGATCTATCGCGTAGAAGATTGAGATTGGAAAGAAGTTCCTTTGTAGGAGGGTCGATGCTATCCCACAGTTCACCCTTGTCGTCGTATAACTTTTTGTCTGCCCAATACTCACGTATATCTCGCTGGAAGCAGTCGGCGCATTCTCCTGGCTTACAAAGGTCTTCATCGTTGGGCCTTAGTATCTCTTTGATCATTCCTTCGACGGCAGTCTGAATCTCTGCGATCGCCTGATTAGAGCCGTTTGCAAAGATCGCCCGCCGTACCGGGTCGCGGCGGTATTCGCGGTTTCCGATTTTTTGTAATGCTTCAGGGTTGGGTGCCGGCGCTTGTTTTATGGCGATGAGTGACGCGCGGACTTCTTTCCACGTTTGTTTAGCCAAATCAAAAAGATCAGCGCTGTCTGTTAAAAACCGCTCGACGCGTTCTGCCGGATCCTGATCATCGAACTCTTCGCCCGCACCGTCATCAATTTTTTCGCGAAGTTTTACTACCTCTTCGCCGGTAGCCTCGCGCGTAGAGAAATTGACAATAGCAGCAGCGGTAGGTTCTTCGTCTAGTACCGTCTCAGTGACCGCTACATCGGGAAGTAAGTGAGCACCCTCCGCCTCCCCTTTTGGAAATTCCATCTGTTCTCCCGTGGTCGTAATTATCTGAATATTTTAGGATAGCATACCAGATTGTATGGTCAAAAGAACTATGGGCCCCTGTTGGGAACCGTTTCCGCGCGGTAAGCTGACCGCTGAGCCTAAAGTCTCATCGGATCAGCTTCCGGCTGCACTTCGCCTGAGTTCCCAACAGGGGCCCATAGTTCTTTTGACCATCTTTTATTTTTATGCTATTATGTAAGTAATTGTTTCGATTGAATCTCGGTTAGATCATAGTTTATGTCCGTACGATTCCATTGCCGACAATGACACTATTATCTAAACCGAAGGATTCTCTGAATGTATCAGCAGACTTATCATGCCGTGCCAAAAAGCGGCTCGCATCGTCGTACTAACAATAACCGCCCTAGTTGGGGCAATAACCGAAAACGCGGCGGCTCCCGCGGTGGTCGCCCCGTGCGCCAAAACATTCACCCGAGTCGATTTATCAAGGCCGCAAAGCCGGTAGAACTTCGTGAATACACGCCAGTTAACACCTTTGCCGACTTTGTGATGCACGATTTGCTCAAGGCAAACGTCACCGCCAAAGGCTTTACATCACCGTCCGAAATTCAAGACAAAGCGATTCCGCATGCACTTGAAGGCCGCGACGTGCTCGGCATCGCCGACACTGGTACAGGCAAAACAACGGCATTCGCCCTGCCCGCCCTACACCGTATTTTGACTGAGCCAGACACCAAGGTGCTCATCATGGCGCCGACTCGTGAACTTGCTGAACAGATCGAGATCGAAGTCCGCAGTTTCGCGAAGAACAGCGGCTTGTTTGGCGCGCTGCTGATCGGTGGCTCGTCGATGGGCAAGCAATTCCGCGAGCTGCGCAACAACCCGCAAATCGTTATCGGCACACCCGGCCGGCTCAAAGACCACGTTGAACGCGGTACGCTCGACCTCAGCCAGTTCAACATTGTCGTACTCGACGAGGTTGACCGCATGGTAGACATGGGCTTTATTGCCGACATCCGGTTCTTGCTCGGTTCCGTACCACCGGAGCGCCAATCCCTGTTCTTCTCGGCAACGCTGGAAAACAAAATTGAGCAGCTCATCCATACCTTTTTGCAGGATCCGATTACTGTTTCGGTGAAAACCAGCGAGACGAGCAGCAATGTGTCTCAGGACGTCATGACCTATAAAGACAATGTTGAGAAAATCAGCAAACTGCATGACCTTTTGAACGAAGAAGGCGTCGTTAAGGTTTTGGTCTTCGATGAAACGCAACGGGACGTTGAACGTCTCGGGCAGGAATTGATAAGCCGCGGTTTCAAGGCTGATGCGCTGCACGGTGGTAAAACACAGGGCCAACGCCAACGCGCTCTAAAACGTTTCCGTAGCAACGAGATCACTGTGCTGGTAGCAACCGATGTTGCGGCGCGCGGCATCGACATCGCCGACATCACGCACGTGGTTAACTATTCGATCCCACAGGCTTACGAAGACTACGTACACCGGATTGGTCGCGCGGGCCGCGCCGGTCGTCCTGGTACGGCTTTCACCTTTGTATCGCTGTACGAGATGCGATTCTAAAACGTTTAATGTACGCCAGTGTGCGCTGCATGTTTGCTGGCGCACACTGGCAATAGCATTACAGCATAAAAAAACGGAGCGATTGTATCGCTCCGTTTGCTTTTTGATCAAAAAACGATCTAGTAGCGGCGTCCGCCGTCACCACCGTTGCCGCCGCTGAATGAGCGGTTTTCACGGTTTTCGCGTGGACGAGCTTCGCTGACGCTTACGGTGCGTCCGCTCAGTTCTCGGCCATTCAGTTTTTCGATTGCAGCTTTTGCTTCAGCATCACTGCTCATTTCGACAAAACCAAAACCTTTTGAACGGTTTGTCTCGCGGTCCATGATAACACGAGCCGATTCGACGGTGCCTACTTCTGAAAAGAAGTCGCGAAGTTCGTCGTCGGTGACTGAATAGGCCAGCGACACAAATAACTTAGTTGCCATAGGGTGAGTGTATTTTCCTCTCTTGCTTCACTGAGGTAGGTGCTATTTGCTCCTGTCGCTGCTCCTCATTTTGAAACGTTCGTTATGCTTTACTTTCTAGAAATCCAGTCGTTATAAACCAGTGCAGCATATTCTAGCTCTCCTAGCGTAACAGATTAGAGCCGAAAGTGCGAGTAATTGCATAAAAAAGCAAAAGTTTATAGACTGAAGACATGCAGGGAAAACAGCGGGAACGACCCCATATCCAGAGACCGATCATCTTGGACGTGTTGCCTCCCGACATGGCCCCGAGACTCGACAAAAAACACAAATCGTTTAATAAAAAGTTAATAAAACATATTCCCGTATCATTGCGACACCGGTTGGCACTAATTGCATATGCGGCCATTTTTGTAGGTGCCGTAGCCTTTATTTGGCAGCCCTGGTCACGGTTATCCGGATATCTTCCTGAAGGTATAGCAACACAGATTACGACTTTCATGCCCTACTATTTTGAGAAGGCCATGCCCAAAGGTCTTAGTGTAGACTCAAAAAATCTGGATTACAGTGACGGGGTGTTATTTTTTGTCGTCAAAAACCAGTTCAACGATACGGTTGTTGTGTCTGAACAAGCTTTGCCTCCTGAATTTGCCAGCACGCGGCCACAGGGAGACCAAACAGTTACCGGTGTCGATGGCGTAGCCTCGGTCTCTAACCGCGATGGCCACACGACAGGTACTTTTATTACAAAACAGAACCCCAAAGCCCTTATTTCTCTTAATGCGTCTGGTAGCGTTGATGTGAGTACGCTCAAAAAAATCATGCAAGCACTCAAGGCTATTCGATAACAAACATGGATTTGACCGAGCTGCTTCTTCTAATGTATTTGTCCTAACGTGTCTTATGGCCCCAGGCCTTCTATGGTGTATTGGCGTAGGACAATAGTGTTTGAGCTGCTGGCGACACTCCATTTGGCGCGCATAGTAAGCGCAGCGCTCGCAGTCGTGTCAAGTGTTATTGCACTGGTACCGCTATTATTGGAAAGGAGGGCGATGCCGTTAACTATGGTAGCTCCTGTGGTTGAGTTAGTGAAGGTAATAAGACCCGAGGTACTAATGAGTCCGGTAGCGCTTGGGTTTGGTGCATAACATTGTATATCACCGCTAAAGACCCAAGAAGCTCCGGCCGTAACCATACTTGCAGGAAGTGTTAGTGTCGGTGTTGTCAGTATGGTGGTGGCGCCCCAGAATAATGACAGTGCCATCGTATTTGTACCTGAAGTAGTAGTAAAGTTGCCACTTGCGGTTACGCGATAGTGACGCCCGGAAGCGCAATCATTGCCTGGAATAGTGTATGACTCAGCAAAAGCGGTATTTGTGGTGGTATTAGATACGGCGTCGGTGCCAGGTACGGCACTTTGTGTGTACAATGCACCTCCCGAACATGCATGCCAAGCTGCATTTTGGTAGCATCTAAAGGACTTTGTTGATCCGTTATAGTACATCGCACCTTCAACACCACTGGTTGGGTCACCGCTTGAAGATTTACTGTTAAGCACTAGCAATGTCGGCGTCGCGCTACCGGTGCTTCCGTTACCGATGCTTATTCTGTTCAGACTTGTATCGATGTTGAATACTTGCGTTCCGCTGGCATTCTGTATAAGGAACGCGTTCGTTGAGTTGCTGATGTTTTGGAATTTCGCCCCACCGGTTTGCGACAAACTGAACAGTGAATTAGTGTTAGTGTCGGTAATCGATCCGGTCGAAAGCCCGCGTTTAAAGGCTACCATAACGGCAATGTACGTATGGGCTACCGTGTTGGTGAAGTTCGCCGTAACAGAGCCGGCAGTAGACTGCACAGCTTCTTCGGCGAGCAGCCCATCTGATCCACTACTGAAATGCGCGCTATATGTAAGCGACGTGGTACCGGCGGTTATTGTCCCTGCCGAGCCGCCGTCATCAAACATAGCGGCATAAATGAGATCGCCGTCTTGAGCAGTAGTCGCAGATCCCGTGGTATAGCCGTTGGCACCGGTTGCACCGGTGGCGGTATTGCTTGTTGAAACATCAACTGCGTTACTGGTGGCGATGCCTGAATATTCCGTGATGGCCACTTTGCGGAAACCAACGTTTGCGCTCCCCGTGCCGTAATCCATCTTGACTACGTTGCCGGCGGCTGCGGTTTTTATGTTTAATGCATAACAAACACCAAGAGCCTGTGTGTTCGGGATGTCGAGCTTTACTATCGCCGTAGTGTACGTGTTGCCGGCTGTATCGGAGCAGGTAATATTTTGGCTATTGGTTTCATCCCAGGTTCCGGTCATAACGATTGCGTTGCCCGCCGTATTTCCCGAAGCGAAAGTTGCAGTGGTAAATTGCGCGTTACTACTAAAGAAGATTGAAGTTGCAGTTTGCACGTGCGCGGGTGTTGCCTGGCTGGATTTAGCGGCGGTCGATGAGTTAATAGTGAAGGTGTTGCTGCCGCTCGTGTCTTGACCGACATAGAAGCTAGCGCCGGTAGTGGCGTTATTGTTGCGGAATTCAATGGTAGCGTCGCCCGTACCGCTTTGTTCGAAAAGTGCCATGGGGGCGGTAGTCTGAGTGCTGTTTTGGGCGACATCGAGCGGCCGCGTCGGCGTGTTTTGTCCGATACCTACCTGTCCGTTGCTGCTTACTTCGAGACCGGGATAATGCAAGCGGTAGGCTTGGCTGCCCACTGTTTGCGAGACTGAGCCTGTCATGCTGGTGGTGCTAGCGACTGCGGTAATTGTTTCGGTCACCCCATTCGAAAAGATAATAGTGTCGCCGATCATAGTGGTATCCCAGGATGTGCCACTACCTGTGATGGTAGTGCCGCTTTGGCTTGCGCTGCCGGCGCTCGATTGGATGGGTGCAACGCTCAGCGTGTTCGATGGAATAGTCGTACCGATGCCGACTTTTACCGCGTTGGAACCGGTGCCGCCAATTACCACTGTGTTGCTCGCCTGAGCTATCGAATACGCGCCGATAGAGGTGGTGTTTTGCAAAGTACTAGCGGAGTTAAAACCGTCCGGGTCGAGATAGCCGGCACGATATCCGACGGCGGTATTATAGCTACCGCTGGTGTTATAGTATTGCGCAAACTCACCCAGTCCGACGTTGCCCGTTCCGGTGTTGGTACTGAAAAGCGCGGCGTATCCCAGGGCTTCGTTACTACTACCACTGGTAATGCCTGCATTGGCATAGGCGCCTACCCCGGTGTTACCCTGACCACTTGTTTGTGCTGCGCCACTGTTTATCCCTAGGTAGGTATTGAGGTTGCCTGTTCCACCGGTTCGAATTTCAAATGCAGATGAGCCGTCGGAGTGGGTAACGACTAAAATTGGATTGGTGTTGCTTTGCGAGTTCAAGATAATTTTCTTGTTGCTGGTATCGGCGGTAAAGAGTGAAACGCCGGCATTCTGGATCTGGAACGCGGTTGCCGACAGCGAACTCGGATTGACGGTTACGTTGCCGGTGTTGCCGACCGTAACGACATTGGTGCCGCTGGAGTTTTGCAAGTCAAGGATGTCACCCGATCCACCCACTGCAGCGGCGAGCGCGGCGGTCGGCGCGGTACTCGATCCACCTTGGAGGGCGATGTTGCCCGATTGCATGGTGCCGCCTGCAACCGTCCCCGTCTGGTTGTGAATGTAATAACCGGAGCCGGATTTCGCTACACATCCTACCGTCCCGACCGAGTCACACACACTCGTACTGCCGATGGTTAACCCCCCGGAAAGTGTTAGCACGCCGGTTTTTGAAATGGTGGCCACATCACTGCCGGCACTTTGCAGCTGCAAAATCAAGCCGGATGCGCCGGTTTTGTTAATGAAAATTGAACTATTGGTAGTGGCGTCGCCTTGGACGACATTCGGCGCTAGCTGCAGGAATTGTGATGCCGTCATGCCACCCAACATATTGGAGTTGAAGGCGTATGGTGCGGCCGCCATTTGCCGCATGGGGAGCAGTTCGTCTACATATGAAGGCGTACCGCTGGTGGTACCGCCAACATTGACCGACAGCCATAATACGCTCTGGTTGAAGTCGACGCCGGTATTCGTTGTGCTTTGACAGCTGCCGCCGCTGAGCGCACAAATCGCCCCAAGCTGCACCGAGAAGTAGCCGTTCTTAACCGTTACTCCCTGTGAGCTGGAGTTCTGCCATTTTTCGGTCCAGAGCAGTGTCCCGGCTGGCGAGCCGGTAGTGTTCCCGGCAGACTGACCGTCTCCGTCTTTATAGATCTTGAACTGTAAGTTGTAGGTGCCGTCGGGTACGGTTGCGCCCTGTGCGTTCAATAGTCGTGCTTGGTAGTTAATTTGCTGGTTGATGCCGGTCGCCGCATCTGTTGGGACCGGCTTGAGTAGTAGACAGAACACAATCATCAGACATGACAAAACCGCCGCACGGAAAACGCGCCGCGAAAACTTGGGGCGGACTTTCTTTATCGAAAAGCCCGAGGAGCGGTGAATCGGTAACTGTGGAAACTCCTCCAAGATTTAATACCCCTAAACCAAACGGAGTCTATAATTACTCCTCACACTATCATACATAAGCGCTTAGTCGGGCGTCAATAAAAGCGGCAGCGTTTTAATATGTTGTAAAAGAAAGCATGAGGACTATGGCATAGCCGGGCCGCGTTCGCTACAATGATGCTATGCAAGTACGCCGCCCTACCGGTTCTCGACGTGTGTATGTCCGTGGGTTTACGGTGTTGTTAATAGGTGTTGTGCTGGCGTGGCCGCTTACGGCATATGCAAGTAAATCGACGAACTATCAGATAGATGAAGATTTTGTCGGCGGCATCGGCGGCACCTATTCAAGTTCTACTAATTATCAGGCGATTGACAGTGGCGGCACGCCGGCGGTCGGCGATGGCGCCAGCACAAACTATCAGCTGAAATCAGGCGCTACCACCACGAACGACCCGAACCTGGCATTTGCCGTCAATACGGGCAGCGTCAGCTTGGGCGCGCTTTCGCAAAGCACTACCGCCACGGCCACCGCAACATTTAATGTGATGAATTACACCAGCTACGGCTATGTTGTACAAATTTTTGGAACGCCGCCTAGCTATAGCACGCATACGCTCACGGCAATGAGCGGTGCGGCTTCGGCAGTGGGTACCGAGCAGTTCGGCATCAACTTGGCATCGAATACCTTGCCAATTAACTTCGGTGCCGACCCCGTGCAGGTGCCGAGTAGCAGCTTCAGTTACGGTACGGCCGCCACCGGCTACAACACGTCAAACAATTACCGCTACAACTCCGGTGACACGATAGCCCAAGCGACCAAAAGCTCGGGACAGACGACCTACACCATTTCATATGTAGCGAACATGGCCGCCACCACACCGCCTGGTACGTACAGCGGCTCACAAACACTTATTTGCACGGGCACTTATTAATTAGTGTTGTATAATTTGCCCCCTAATCATGTGGAGCGTACAATAAAAGTGATAACCAAAAGCTTGTTGACGACATAAAAATGCCGCTGATGAGCAAACAGCAAGCACGATGCAAAGTCAAAAGTCACCGTTGATTCGGCCGTTTACCAGACTATTTCCCAACAAGCCCACAACGATCTTATCGATCATAAGTGTGCTCCTTTTGCTCACTGCAAGCTTGTTGCCTTCGCCGGTATTTGCGGCGCAAATTACTTCGCGCAAGCTCACCTTGTCTACGTCGGCGCCGTCTACCTCTGCTACCTACACCTTCAATTTCACCGTTCCTACAACCGGAACGGCGATTAAGTCACTCGATATTTTATTGTGTACGACGGCATCGGGAGCCTGTTCGGGCCCGTCCGGCACTACAACCGGTGCATCGCTTGCCTCTCAGCCGACAAACCTTGGTGCGGCGAGTGGTTGGACGGGTACATTTAGCACTAACAACCGATTGCAAATTGCCAACAGCGGTAACGCTACCAACCCTACCGGTTCGCAAACCCTCGTGTTTAATACTATTACGAACCCAACGACGGCAAACACGACGTTTTATGCGCGCATAACAACTTATTCGGACGCCAGTTGGACTACCACTATCGATAGCGGCACCGTCGCCGCCGCTACTGCCACACAAATTGTCGTTTCGGCTAGCGTTCCTGAAACGCTCACCTTTTGTACCGGCACCTCGGGTATAACCAGTACGAGCTGCGCCGGCGCGACTGGTTCAAGCGTGTCGCTCGGTACGCTTACTACGACGTCTACGGGCGCCGGCACCTCACAAATCGGTATTACCACTAATGCCGGCAGCGGGTATAGCATTACTATAAATGGTACGACGCTAACCTCTGGCTCCAACACGATTGCGGCGCTCACCACGCCGACTGCCTCGGCGCAAGGCTCGGCACAGTTCGGCGTTAACTTGCGCGGCAATACTACACCGACGATCGGTAGTGATCCGGCGGGTGCCGGCTCAGGTGCGCCAACCGCCAATTACAATACGCAAAATTCATTCACCTTTAATAACGCCGACCAGATTGCGAGTAGCGGCGCTGCGGATAATTTCCGTTTGTTTACGGTCTCGTATATTGCGAACATAACCCCTGTTACGCCTCCCGGTACTTACTCTACTACGCTAACGTATATTTGTACGGCGACGTTCTAATACCGCTTATGATTTTGATGTATACTAAACAAATGCTACAACGTTTTACCATACGTGTATCGATCCTGTTGTTCGCCGTCGTAGTACTCGGAGCGAGCTTGGTGCCGGGCGTGGCGCATGCCGATAACGCCGGCCAAGCGTTTTCTATTTCTCCTCCGCTGCTCAATTTGCAGACCGATCCCGGGCAAACGGTCAAGGCCCGCATTACGCTTACCAATGTCTCGGCTGGCCCTATGGTGATGTCGGCGCAAGCCAACGATTTTGGGGCCAAAGATGAAAGCGGTAGCCCGAACATTATCCTCAATACCAACAAAACCGTTGCTTTTCCATTGCGCAATTGGATCCAGCTCCCGGCCTCGTTTACCTTGGCGCCAAAGCAAGCGCGTACCATCGATATTCCTATTACAGTGCCTAAAAACGGTGAGCCCGGCGGCCATTACGGCGTGATCCGTTTTACCGGAGCTCCGGAGAGCGCTAGCGGTTCGAACGTTTCGCTGTCGGCGAGCATCGGTACGTTGTTGCTGCTGCAAGTATCGGGCAACATACAAGAGCGCGCCTCAATTGCTGGCTTTTATAGCGCGAATCCCAAGGATTTCAAAAAGACTACGATGTTCCAAACAGGCCCGGTCGGTTTTGTAACGCGAATCAGTGACGACGGCAATATCCACATCCAGCCGACGGGCACTATTACCGTGAAAAACCTGCTTGGGCAGAAGACCGCCACCATGCGCCTTAATGGAACTCCCGGTAACGGCCAGGATCCGCCCAAAAATATTTTGCCCAGCAGTATTCGCCGTTTCCAAACGACCCTTGATAAGAAATGGTTATTCGGTCGTTATACGGCACAGCTCGACCTCAGCTATGGACAGGCCGGCCGCCGCCTTACGGCAACAGCGACGTTTTGGGTGATTCCGTACCGCATCGTAGTACCGGTGCTGATCGCTATTGTGGCGCTTGGATTCGGGCTAGGTTTTGGTATCAAGCGATATAACGCGCACATCATCAAAAAAGCCGGACTAACGCGCAGTAACAAAGCCGAGAAGAAGTCGGCTAAAAAGCCGAGTGCAAGCGCTGCTCGAAAGACTGACGAAACTGCCTCAAGCCGCACTTCCGAATCTCCTGCACGACCGACTGCACCTGAATCATCGGACACCAAGGACGATGCAGAGCGCCAAGATCCGGATGCTTAAGCAGCGATTTCGGGTTTGTTGTCGATAGCTTGCCACAAATACCAACACGCGATACTTTCGTACGGATGCCACGATTTTGCTTGGGCGAGCGCTTGCATGTCGGCTGGTGTCGGTGCACTACGTAACCCGTAGAGTCTCTGGATGCTATTTTTAATCCCTAAATCCCCTACCGCAAGCACATCCAGCCGGCCGAGGCTGAAAATCAAAAACATGTGGGCGGTCCATTCACCGATACCTTTTACGGCGACAAGCTCGTGAATGATTTCCTCGTTCGTAAGGTCCGGCAAGCGGTCAATCAGTAGTTTTTTATCGAGGATGTGTAGCGCCAGGTCTTGAATGTACGTTGCCTTGGCACGCGAAAGCCCGACGCTGCGCAGCGTTTCATGGTCGACAGCCAAGATTTGCTCCGGCGTGGGAAAAGTATTCTCAAACAAGGCTACAAACCGTTTTTCGATGCTTGCCGCGGCCTTGACGCTTAGCTGCTGGCTGATGATCGCGTCGACAAGCGCCTGGTAATAATTCTGGTGTGGTTTGAACGTCGGTTCCGGATATTGGGCGATAATTTCCGCAAGAACCGGATCGTGTGCGGCAAGGTGTCGAACGCCGGCACCCATGGCGGTGTGCCAGGCATCGCTATCGCCGACCATTATTTCTGGTCCGTCTTTACATCTGGCGGCGTAGGCTTGGTGTTGCCATTGGTCTCACGCGCCACACGGACCGCACGGCGGAAGCGTTTCTCGGCGACTTCGTCGGCATATCGCACGAGTGGCCCATATATGATCCTTCGATGACCTTGGTGTTCGTGGTCGGCGTCTTTGAGCGCATCGGCGATAAATTTTTCGATAAGCCACTCACGACCCGGTGCGGTTTGACCTTGCAATGTTAACCGCCACAGCTTCGGCGCCAGTTTTTCTTCTTCGATAATGCGCAGTGGCCGTGCAAGCATGGTGGGGCCTGTGGGTAAAGTTCTGCGAACATCGTCGATGAGCTCACGGCCGGCCTCAATATCGCGCACAAAGATATCGATTGCAATGGTTCGCACGCCGCGTGGCGTAAGTTTGATCGCCTGGATATACTGGTTGTGCAGCCACACCACTTCTCCGTTGAGGTTGCGTAACTTTGTTGAGCCGAGTGTTACCCGCTCCACGACGCCGCCGACTTCCATAAACGGCTCCACCCGGATAAAATCGCCAACGGAAAACCAGCGTTCACCGATCATTTTGGCGCCTGAGGCAAAGTCGCGTAACAGCGGTGCGACGGTTGCGTTCGCAATCACGATGAATACCGTACCGGCACCAATGGTGGTGGCCAGGGTGTTTTCCTTAGGAACCAACAAACGCATCGCGATATATGCTACAAGTCCTACGATGAGCGCCCGAATGAGTGCAATAATGACGCTCAAGTATGTCTCTACCCGGCGCAAACGAATAAAGCGTTCTTCGCTCGAAGCGGTGTCCGAGCGTACGGCGATCTTTTGGGCGATCTTCACGATAACTTTGGCGGCGAGCGCACTCAACAAATACGCAAGCAAACAGGCGATAACAAAAACGAGAATGTCGCGCACTGCCCGACCGCTGCGCACCGTGCCATCGAGCACATTTTGCAAACCGGATATGAGCGTGTTAAGCATAACTACACTATAAAAGAAAGGTGGAGACTTTCAAAGTATTCCATGTATTTACCCATCTTGGTTTGGTTATATGGCGCGTGCGTCGTGTGTCAGGGTGCGCAAATACTGCGTCGTTCGCTCGAGCGTTTGGGCAAAATTATCGGGTAGTGAACGTCCGCTCTCCTGGATTGCGCTGATGGGTCGGTGGATCACGAGCTGTTTTTTGCTGAGCGGAATGCGCGCTAGTGCATAGTCCTGCAAAAATGGTCTAACCATCATGTACGGTAATGCTGCAGCGCCCCGCCCTGCCAAAACAAGTTCAAGCATGATTTCTGGGCTGGTTGAGAAAAAGCTGGGTTCAAGCGTCACACCGGCGGCTTCGGCGGCGTTCCGTACCAGTACTTCGGTGGTGGCGCCACGGTTGTAGCTCAAAAAATCAGGCAGCGTGCCCTGATGTACATTTCGTAGCATGGTCCGCCGCCGGCTCTCGTGCGTTACGACCACCAACGGTTCGGCACCCAAAGGAGTAACTTTGATAGTTTTTGGGAGCGGCGCGCGTGTGGCAATGATGGCTACATCGAGCGTGTGGTCGTGTACGTCCTGGACGAGTGTTGCCGAGCTGTTGATCGATAGCGAGACCTGCGCCCAGGTTTCGAGCCGCTCAAGCTCGCGTTCCCGGACGAGCAGCGTCTCTGCAATACTGTCGATCATGCCAAGGCCGAGCGGTATTTTTTCGGCACGGAGCGTTGTTATCGCTTCGCGTAAATTGTGCGCGGCGGCGGTGAGTTGCTTGCCGGCGGCGTAGGCGACTTTGCCCGCTGCAGTCAGTACGATTGCTCGTTCTGCGCTGCGAATAATGAGTTCGGCGCCCAACTCGCGTTCCAATTTTTTTACCGCGGCCGAAAGTGCCGGTTGCGAAATATGCAAAGCTTTTGCGGCCCGCGTAAAACTATTGCAATCCACGATATGACAGAATTTTTTGAGCCGGTCTTCCATAACTATTATTTATGCCTACATAAGTTTATTATATTTGTTTTCTATCATACGCTTTTTTAGTATTAAAACGAACATAACGTATATTCGGAGGGTTTTTATGGCGCGTAACAAGATTCGTGTAGCTGTCATTGGCGTCGGCAACTGCGCATCATCACTCATTCAGGGGATTTATTATTACCGCAACGTAAAGGATGACGAATTTGTCCCCGGCGTGATGCATGTTAATTTTGGCGGCTACCATATCAAGGATATCGAAGTTGTCGCCGCATTCGACGTCAACGCCAATAAAGTCGGCAAGGACGTCGCCGAAGCAATTTATGAAGCGCCGAACAACACGGCCGTGTTTGCCCAAGTACCGAAATTGGGCGTAAAAGTCTTGCGCGGACCGCGTCTGGATGGCGTGAACAAATACACCGAGCAACTCGTGCCGGTAGACATCAAGCAAAAAGCAGTAGACGTAGTAAAAGTTCTCAAAGAAGCGAATGTTGACGCAGTAATTAATTATTTGCCGGTAGGTTCGCAGGAAGCGACGGAGTTTTATGCGCAAGCGGCAATCGACGCCGGCTGCGGTTTTGTGAACTGCATACCGGTGTTCATTGCCAGCAACCCGGCCTGGGCCAAAAAGTTCAAGAACGCCGGCTTGCCGGTGATCGGCGACGACATCAAAGCACAAGTGGGCGCCACGATCACCCACCGAACGCTGACGAACCTGTTTCTGGACCGTGGCATGAAAATCGAGCGTACCTACCAACTTAACACCGGCGGCAACACTGACTTTCTGAATATGCTGGAACGCGAGCGCCTACAATACAAAAAGATTTCCAAAACCGAAGCGGTGAGTTCGCAAATTGAAGCACGCGGCCAAACCATCGACCCGGAAAACATTCATGTCGGCCCATCGGATTATGTGCCGTGGCAAAAGGATAATAAGATTTGTTTCCTGCGCATCGAAAGCAAACATTTCGGCGACGTACCGATGAACATCGAAGTTCGGCTGTCGGTTGAGGATTCGCCGAACTCGGCGGGCGTGGCGATTGACTCGATCCGCTGCCTCAAGTTGGCACTCGACAACAAGCTTGCCGGCCCTATCATCGAACCTGCGGCATATTTTCAGAAGCATCCGCCACAGCAAATTGAAGACCGTACGGCACGCGACCTGGTTGAAAAATTCATCCAAAAATACGGCCATAACAAACCGGAAACTGCCAAAGCAAAGCCTGCAGCCAAACCTAAATCCGCAAAACAACGTATTGCCCAGCCGGTGTAGCTAGAATACGTCCGCGAATCGGCGTCCGTTTACCAACGCGGCGCCGATAATCGCGCCCGAACGTCGCAATAATGCAGGGTTGGCTTTGAGGGCGTCAATTGCTTTGCTGGCAACATCACGCTTGGTTGGATCGATGGCTAACTCATACCAAATTTGATTTTCGGGGGCGACCTTGGCCTTGAGGGTTTGCAATGTTTTCTGGCCTTTGTCACCGACAACCAGCATGGCAAGCTGGGCGTCCGGATATTGCATGTTATTGCCGACGTATTCGATGACGGCGTCAACGTCGAATGGCCCGACGCTCACCGCCATATGGTTGGTGGTTTCGCGGGCGGCATCGCCTTTGTTGGCGGCGTTGATGCGCTTCATTTGTTCGATCACACTGGCACGCGATTTTTCGTACGGCGCCATGCCGTCGGCAAGAACGCGAACAAAGCCATATACTTCGGGATCGTCTTTTTGTAACGCATAACTTGCCGTGCGCTCGAGTGCTTGTGCGGCGATTTCTGGTTTCTGCGCGGCCAAAGCCACGCCCAATACACCAGCGCTGGCATAATCACCCGACGCAATAAAGTTATCGAGGGTTACCGGCAATGCTTGGTTGTTGACGCCCGCTTTGCCGTCAGGATCTATAGCGCTCGCCAACAGTTGCCGCCAGTTTGTGGTGTCGGCGCCGCCACCCAATTTCGTGAGGCTTTCTTGCATATCACTGACCCGCGCACTCACATTGGCGTAATAATCGTGGGCGTGGAGCCGGTCTTTTTCCTGCTGGATCGAAGGTTTTTCAATCATTGCGTAGCCACCAGCAAATGTCGCCATAAGCGCTACGGCATTCCACGTATAGTTTTGCTGTTTGAATCGCTCAAGTTCTTTGTCGGCGTCGTCGGGATTTTCGATAAACAACCGATTATAAAATTGGGACGAAAAATCCCATCGTGGGCCACTGCTGAGCATTCTGTCGCGGGCATAATTGGGGCTGAGCCGGGCTAAGTCACGGAGTATCGCGCCGGCTTGCTGCTTGTCTGCGGTTTGGCCATCCAAGAGCGCCTCCACGATGTTTTTGCCGATGTAATCAGTGCCGAGTTGCTCGGGTGAAGCGGTTTTTTCAGGATCGGGCGTGCTGAAAAAGTCCGCAATTTCATGGCGGAATATTCCGGCGGCAGTCAGTGCGCCTACTCCCAAAACCCCTAAAAACATACGGCGCCCGTAATGTGTTTCGTTGTCGGTGTTTAGTCCGCCGGGCTGTTGGCCGGCTTGCACGGGTTCGTAGGCTTCGCGTCCTGCAGGCTCTTCGCTTGAGTAACGTCGCTCACCGTCAGGGCGTGGCCTTCTTGCTGTAGGGGCGACCGGCACGTTCGGATCCGCGATTCTGTGCGCGTCCCAAAATCTGCGCTGCTCGGCGAGGCGTGGCGGTTCGCCTAACTTGGGATCGACTGCATCAGGATCGGTAGACTCGACCGACTGTTGTTCCTCTCGCTCACGCCTTCTTTCTGCTATGCCGCGTCGTAAGACGACCATGAGCTCTTCATGGTCGGGCTGTGCAGCTTCATTTGGCTTCGGTGCTTCCGGCTCTTCCGGTGGCTCCTTTTCTGGCCATGCATAGGTTGGTGGCAATTGTTGTGGCCCTGGTTCTGGCATCTTGCCGGTATAGGACCGTGTGGGTGGCTTGGGGACTGCGGCGGCCGGCGAATTGCTTATTATGAAGCGGGTGTCTCTGCGAATCTCGCCACGAGCCCGAGCCACGGCGTCACGGATTTCCTCACCCAATTCCGTCATACTTTCTTGGCGATCGCCTGGATCTTTTGCAAGTGCTCTTTGGATGACGCCATCAAGATGCGTGATAAGCCGCGCGTTGCCCGGCGTATGGCCGTCGGTTGACATGGGCGGAACTATTTCAGTGTGCCACGGCCATTCAGACGCATCATGGACGAGTGGCTTGACACCACTCAATGCTTTATATCCAAGAACGCCGAGCGCGTAAATGTCGGATGCGCGACTCGGCTTGCCGCGGAATGAGTCGGCGTCCATATATTCTGCGGTGCCGAGTACGCGGATCAGCTTGGTTTGCTCGGGATTTTGCTCACCCGTGTTGCTGAAACGCGCGGTGCCGAAGTCGGTGACTTTTATTCTTCCGTCCTTGCCCAGCAGCAGGTTGCCAGGTTTTAAGTCGCGGTGCAAAAGCGAGTCTTGATTCGGAAGTTTGGCGTCATTGTGGACGTGGGCCATGCCGTCGATGGCGCCCAAAAGATGGTTGACCACCTTGATGGTCGTAGTCTTTGGCCCTTGCGGTAATTTATCAAATGAACAGACGGCACGCTCCATAGTGATAAACGGCACACGAATGTTGCCGGCTGGCGGATGGGTAAAATCGCCGCGTTCAAACACGGTGATAATGTTCGGATGTTCCGAAAGGTTTGCGAGGTGCGCGCCTTCTTCGATAAAGCTGCGGCGCGAAAACGGGTCTCCATAGTCGGTGAGCACTTTGACGGCACGGTCTTCGGTGCGGTCGCCTTCGCTAAAAGCAACCGGGTACACTCTACCGAAGCCACCACCACCTAAGTCGCCCGCTTGCAGGGCGTAGCCTTCTGGCAAGCCAGCGGCTAACGATGTTCTGAGTTCGTGGTCTGGCATAACGGTAGCTCTCCGCCTCTAGAGTGATTTGCAATAACTTTAAACTATTTTCAGCCAAAATGGAACTATTACGAAACCATTTTGTGCGGGCTTTGTATTTATTATATATGTTCTTTAACGGTCGGCAGTTGTCAAATAACAGCGGATACGATAAAATCTAAGCTGTTATCACGATTCTTGCCCCCAAGTGGGCACGTGCATAATAGTGGGACGTGGCCAAGTGGTAAGGCACCGGGTTTTGGTCCCGGCATTCGGGGGTTCGAATCCCTCCGTCCCAGCCATGAAAAAAGATTGACAAATTGTCAATCTTTTTTCATTGTTCGAATTTGATATATACACAAACTTCGAAGTTTGTTATTTGTGTTCTTCGAAGTTGTATTTTTAGTAATTTCGAAGAATGCGTTATAATGGGACCCAAGGAGATATGACAATGGCTATGAATACTACGAAAATCACAAAAGAGCAGGCTGACATCGTTAGACTCATCGACGAAAATCAATTCGGTGACCTAAAGGCAAAAGAAGTGTCGCCTCGAGATTTGTCGAAGCATATTTCAGCCTTCGCCAATGCGGATGGGGGCGATTTGTATATCGGCATAACTGACAAAGAACGAATCTGGTCAGGTTTCAACAATGTTGAGGCAGCAAATGGCCATATTCAGACGTTCGAAGAGCATTTTCCACTCGGTAGTGATTTTCAATATGAATTCTTAGCTACTGATGCTTATCCGGGCATAGTGCTACATGTGCAGGTCGGTAAAACTCTGGGAGTCGTGAAGGCAACAAACGGAATAGCATATTTACGCAGAGGCGCACAAAGTCTACCCATTAACACCCCTGAAAGGCTGAAACTGCTCGAACTCTCAAAAGGTGTCGTCTCTTTTGAGAACGAAATTGTAAATGTGTCAAAAGAGACTGTAACAGAATCTGATGTAGTTGAGCGGTTTGTTGAGCATGTCGTTCCAACTACTACGGCCGAAAAGTGGTTGAAGAAGCAAAATCTTTTAAGAGATGATCGTCCAACCGTTGCAGGTGTTCTTATTTTTGCAGATGAGCCTCAGGCGGCCATCCCTAAACATTGCGGAATAAAAATATATCGCTACAAGACAAGAGAAGCGGCTGGCTTTCGAGATGCTCTCGCAGAAGATCCTATAACTATTGAGGGTGACATCTATACGCAAATTTTCGAAGCAGTTCGAGTAACTAAAGAAATTACAGAGACAATCCCCAAGTTAACAGAATCGGGCGTAGAGAATATTAAATATCCCCCAGAGACGCTTCATGAGATCTTGACAAATGCCATTCTTCATCGCGATTATAGTATTAAGGATGATGTTCATGTAAGAATTTTTGATGACCGGATTGAGGTACAGAGTCCCGGGCGCCTGCCTGCCAATATAACGCCAAAAAACATCTTAGACGAGCGCTTCGCGAGGAATGGGGCGTTAGTAAGGATCATGAATAAGTTTCCTACTCCTCCAAACAAAGATGTAGGTGAGGGCCTTAATACTGCCTTCGCAAAAATGACGGAACTTGGATTAAAGACACCCGTAATCCGCGAGCTTGAGAATGTTGTTTTGGTGATCATTAAGCATGAGCCGTTGGCTTCACCTGTCGAGACAATCATCGAATACTTAAAAAAATACGGTCAAATCAAAAATGCCAAAGCTCGTGAAATTACGCACACACCAACAGACTTTCGAATGAAGAGTATATTTAACAAAATGGAGCAAGCCGGCCAAATTGAGAAGGTACCTGGGACGCGTACTAGCTCTACTGCATGGCAGCTTACCAAGAAATAGCACGGCGCGACAGAATTTTAACGGCTAGGGTGCGGACTGTTTTTCTTCGTCCGTCAATTCGAGGAGTAGCAAATAAAAATCTGTAAGGCCATCTCCAATTTCTTTCGCTTCTCCAAATGCGTATGCTCGTCCATTTTGTTTCTCTAAAATTAGTCGAAGCTCCTCGTATTTCTCGTCACTAATATCAAACATAGGAAGCTCCGCAAACTATGGCATAAAAGGTTATATTATCGTACCCTATGCCCAGCCATCGGGGGAATATATAACGAGCCGACAGAGCTGACGATAGTGCTTCGCGATCAGGATTTAAAAGACGCTTCCGGTATTCTCCATGACTGATTTTTCAAGTCGACCAAAGGTCAGCCTGTCGTATCCTCGGCTCATTTTATATTATGAGTCAGCGAGATGTACTTATGGCTTTGATTTTGTATCTTTTGCGGCATCAATGGCTATAGGTCCAACATTGATGAGTTTATTTTCAGGCGCGCGATAAATTATTGCTATTTTAGCCTTTTGGAAAATAAGAATGTCATCATTATTTTCTGACTTTTGGAAGAAAGGTTGATCTTTAAGCTTTTCTTTGTCGCGAACTTTTCCAATAATAGGTGTTTCATCGCTCGGCAGCTGATATAGCTTACCAACAGCACTCATTAATCGCTCCGTGTCACCCTCGGCCGCATTTCCGGGATGTGCACGCAAATCGTAGTAACTCTTAGCAAAGTATCCCGCTGTACCCGTAGCAAGCAGCAGCACAAACACCACCGAAATTTTTATAATGACATTCTTTCTGTTTCTTGGTTGATATAGCATATTCTCTCCTTATGTGACTTTTATTATTCTTAATATCTCAGGCATACTCACTTAAACTATTTATTTGCAAAAGCATGCCAATCAAAATGAACATCTTTAGGCTGAGCTTGCTGAACTTCAACCACAAAACCGGTAGTTTTTACATCTGTAACACGGAACGATCCGGTTACAAATTCGCGGGGAGTAACAGTAACGTACGGCTCTTTGGCATACCTGCCGTCAAAGACAATAAGGACACGGCGTTTGCGGGCTGGCAGAGTCGCTTGATTTGCTTGATCATGCGAAAGCTTTATGTTGCCAGTGATGGTAACATTACCAGTGAACGTAGCGTCACCAATAAAGTGAATAGGACCCTCGAAGGTTGCTGCAGCCTTAAAAGTAGCGTCTTTACTGACTANCCCGCCAGTCCATAGCCCCTGTTTAAGATGTTTCATCTCAACCTGTTGTTCCTTAATTGCCTGCAAGACTACTGGCGTAAGCGCGGCATACGAAACTGATTTGTAACCTTTTTCATCGGTCATAACTAAGCCGGGCAATACGGTTTCGAGTTGCTGCGCAATGACTCCAATCTGTTTTTTGCTGGTATCCTTATCTGTCAGCATATTGAACTGCTTGACGTCTATCTTGTTCACAAGGTTAAGAGCGCCGCTGAAATTTTCGATATTTTTCTTCAAACGTTTGTCGGATGTACAGCTGATACCTCCGGCAGTATTTGGGGTAACCGTGCAGGTACCGCCGGCATTTTCAAAGCGCGCCACTGCGGTACCCGATGCGATACTCGAACTGCCGACGTGCAGTAAAAAGCTGGGAGATGTATTGGCAATACCAATCTTGGTTGTAACAGGACAGCTATTGATCGTGGCAATACACCCTAGTACCAGGCTATCGCCTTGATTCACGGTGGCAAAGGCGCCGATCGCAGTCGAATAATTTCGTTGTGTCACAGAGCTAAGACCAGTGCTATAGCCGAGAAAAGTGTTATAAGATCCAGTTGTATTAATGTTAGCAGCCGTACCTGTTTGCCCCGATTGAGAACCAACGGCCGTATTAAAAGTACCGCTTGTGGTCCCAGAAAGCGACTGTGTGCCGAAAGCCGTGTTGTTACTGCCAAGATTACTTTGTAGAGCGCCGTACCCGGTAGCAGTATTTAAACTGCCTGTAGCGTTGCTCGTAAGCGCATTGACGCCACTAGCCGTATTGTGAGTACCGCTTACATTGGTATTAAGCGCCTGAAAGCCAAGAGCGGTGTTCAACTGACCAGTTGTATTGGATTGCAACGTATTAGACCCGATAGACGTATTTTGACTTCCCGTTGTAGCAAGGGGTAAGGAGCTCCCCCCGATCGCGACGTTACTGCTTCCACTTGTAAGCGATTGCAAAGTAGCGCTACCAATGCCAATATTATTAGTGCCGGTAAGAGTGAAATTGCCGCTTGTAGAGCCTGCAAAGAAGTTTCCCGTACCCATACTATGGATCCATGAAGCGCCATTTTGTTTGATTATGCCAGCGGTTGATGAAGTAATTGGTATATTGATATTGCCATTGACGTCAAGCTTTTCTGTCGGGCTAATACCAATTCCAACGTTACCGCCAGATAGAATTGTCATCCGAGTAGCGTTATTCGTTTCAAAAATAAGTGATTGAGCATCGTTTGTACCAAGCGTAAGCGCTGCAGCGAGCGTATTGCCCCCGTTACATGCATAGTTGCTAGATACGTCACAAGCTGACGATGCCCCCGTATTAGAAATGGTAACCGTGTTTGTACCCGAAAAACTAATTCCCGACCCCGCGACGAGCAAGGTACTAAGGTTTTTATACTCTAACGCTGTTCCCGCAGCATTTACTCCTAACAATTGGTTGGCTGTTCCTGTGGCATTCAAACCCGTACCACCATTGGCGACTGGTAAGACATTAACAACTTCGGTTGTCAGGTCAATTGTAGTCCCGAGTGTCGTTTGTAATGCACCCCCAGCAACGGTTAGACCCGTCCCTGTAAGGTTTGTAAAGGCATCCCCGTTAACTGTCAGATTCTGACCGGTAGTAACAGTGAGGCCGGCACCAAATGTTTGCAGAGCCGTCCATATATTAGCATTACTAAGATTGAGTGCCAGCCCGCTAGCACTTTTACTAAGCGTAGTGCCATTTAATTCCAGACCGAAGGTTGTGCCAGACAACTCGATTCCTAAGCCGTCGGCCGTGTAAGTAGTATTAGTATCGGTGTCGACGTCAGCCGAGCAGACGAATGCGGTGCCGGTCCATTGCAGCTTATCAGTGCTGGTGCACGTCGGGCTATTGATCGCAACGTTACCGCCACTTAGCTGTAAACCATTACCAGCATTAACAGCCAGCGTATAAGGGTCAACGGCCGTGCCGGTGCCCGAACGTACCAAACCTGAATTAGCACCGGTAACATTAGTCACCTCGTTACCGATTACGGCATCTTGCTCAGCTGCTAGCGTAGCCAGTTCCCAACTGTCACCATCCCACTGCCAAAACTGCCCAGTCGTTGAACCGTTAGCGAAAGCAATATTAGGGTTCTGTCCGCCAGAGCTGGTTATGGCGCCAGAACCGGTAACACTCAGCACGCCAGTGTTGTTAAATGTCGTACCAACCAAGCTGAGCCCTGTACCGGCGGTATAGGTGGTATTGGTGTCTGTGTCGGCCGCACAAGCGTATTCTCCACTTGTAGCCTGGGCCTTTAGTACTTGTCCAGCCGTACACACTGCCAAGCCGAATTCCGTACCAACAAGCCGCAGACCCCCGTTAGCAAGTGCGGCGTACGTTGTGTTGGCGTCAGGGATGGTCACGTTATTTCCACCAGAAATTGTCAATAATCGGGTGCCGTTGTCAAAGCTCAGTGTTTGGGCGTCGGTATTGGTGTCGGTATCCACATCTGCTGAACATACGAACGCCGTGCCCGTCCATTGTAGCTTAGTAGTGCTGGCGCATGTCGGACTATTCACCGAAAAGCTAGTGCCAGCCAGCGCTATGCCGTTACCGGCCGTATATGTCGTGTTAGTGTCGGTGTCGACGTCGGTAGAGCACACAAAAGCTGTGCCCGTCCATTGTAGTTTGTCCGTGCCGCTACAGGTCGGGCTGCTAATCTGAATCAGGTTGCTGGCAATCTGCAACCCACTTCCAGCGTTTGCCGCTAAGGTGTAAGGGTCGATAGCCGTACCACTCCCGGATCTTGTCAAACCTGAATTGGTTCCAGTTACGTTGGTTACTTCGTTGCCAATAACCGAATCACTTTCAGCAGCTAACGTAGCTAATTCCCAACTATCGCCGTCCCATTGCCAGAACTGACCAGTTGCCGAGCCGTTGGCAAAAGCAATATTTGGGTTTTGGCCGCCGCTGCTGGTGATTGCACCCGAGCCAGTGACGCTAAGTACACCGGTGTTATTAAAGGTAGTGCCGACAAGACTTAGCCCGGTTCCTGCGCTGTATGTTGTGTTAGTATCGGTGTCGTTGTCGGCCGCACAGGCGTATTGGCCACTCGTGGCTTGGGCTTTGAGGATCTGACCAGATGTACAAACAGCCAGGCCAAACTCGGTACCGACCAACCGCAGACCGCTACTGGCCAACGCCGAATATGTCGTGTTGGCATCGGGGATGACGACGCTATTTCCACCTGATATAGCAAGCAACCTGGTACCATTGTCGAAACTTAAGGTCTGAGCATCGGTGTTAGTATCAATATCCGCAGAACATGCAAAAGCCGTACCGGTCCACTGCAATTTCGTCGTTCCAGCACAGGTCGGGCTATTAATAGAAAATGTGGTACCGGTAAGCGATACACCATTACCGGCGGTGTAGGTGGTGTTGGTATCGGTATCAACATCAGCCGAGCAGACGAACGCAGTGCCGGTCCATTGCAGTTTGTCGGTACCGCTACAGGTTGGACTATTAATTCTAATAGTGTTGCTGGCTATTTGCAGCCCATTGCCCGCACTTGCTGCTAAAGTATAAGGGTCAACAGCGGTACCGCTGCCAGATCGAACAAGGCCAGAGTTGCTACCTGTAGCATTAGTCACTTCATTGCCAATAACAGAATCGCTTTCAGCGGCCAAGCTAGCCAGTTCCCAACTATCGCCGTCCCATTGCCAAAATTGTCCCGCAGTAGCCCCATTTGCAAAGGCAATAGTAGGATTCTGCCCACCCGTGCTCGCAATAGGCCCCGCGCCAGCTACGCTTAACACCCCCATGTTATTAAAAGTAGTGCCAACAAGGCTCAGGCCCGTACCGGCCGTATATGTCGTATTGGTGTCGGTGTCAGTATCTGTAGCACAAGTATAGGCGGACGTTCCGGCATTGGTGCTTTTTAATATCTGACCCACGGGGCAAGACTGCAAACTAAACGCCGTACCATTGAGGGCTAAGCCCCCGCTGGCTACACTAGTATAAAGGGTGTCTCGATCGTCAAAATTAATACTGTTACCGCCGCTGATTGA
>JGI24742J22300_10000015_pt1 | contig 27133 bp, 40 predicted proteins | sample KBSMiscanthusM1_FD_22300 | JGI IMG/M metagenome (IMG submission 22300)
GTGGCCGCAAGCCATGGCGCCAAAAGGGTACCGGCCGCGCACGTTTCGGTTCGACCCGTAACCCGATCTGGCGTGGTGGTGGTATCGTGTTCGGTCCGACCGGCGAAGAAAACTACACCAAGAAAATCTCGGTTGCCTCGAAGCGCCAAGCGATCCGCCAAGCATTGAGCCTTGCGAACAGCGAAAACCGCATCAAGGTCGTCGAAACACTCGACTTCAAACACAAAAAAGTCGCCGAAACCGTAAAATTACTGACCAAGATTGAAGCCAAAGGCTCAGTACTCATTGTAGTTAACGAAAAAGATGCAGATGTTGAATACGCAACGCGTAACTTGCAAAAGGTCAAGGCCGTACAAGCCCGCTACCTGAGCGTATACGATGTATTGAACGCGGATGCTATCGTTATCGAACAGCCGGCACTTGCAAGCGTTCATGAATGGCTCGGAGGTAAGAAATAATGGAAAACACTCTCGTACTCAAACCACGCATGAGCGAAAAAAGCTACGGTCTCAGCGAAACACGCAACGTATACGTGTTCGACGTTGACGGCAGCGCTACCAAGCACACTGTTGCCCGCGCCGTTGCCGCTCAGTTCAAAGTTACGGTCGAAGCCGTAAACATTGTAAATGTTAAGGGTAAAGTAAAGCGCACTGTCAAAAAAGGTGGCCGCGCCGTATCCGGTACTCGCTCAGATGTAAAGAAAGCTTACGTCACCCTCAAAGAAGGTGACAAGCTCCCATTCTTTGAAAGCATCAAAGAAGAAGAGCAAAAGCTCGAAGAGGCTGACAAAAAAGCTGCAAAGCGCGCTGAGAAAGCCGCCAAGAAAGAGGAGAAGAAGTAATGGCAATTAAAGCACACAAGCCGACTACTCCCGGTCGCCGTGGCATGACCAGCCAGGACTTTGATGGTATTACTACCAACAAGCCTTTGCGCTCATTGCTCGTTACCAAGCGCCGCACCAACGGCCGCAACAACCAAGGTCGTATTACCACCCGTCACCGTGGTGGTGGCGCCCGCAAGTTCTACCGCCTGGTGAACTTTGCGCTCGAACAAGGGGCAACCGCAACGATCGAGCACATCGAATACGACCCGAACCGCTCGGCACGTATCGCTCGTATTAAAGACGACAAAGGTACCTACCACTACATCCTGGCTTCAGCCGGTATGAAAGTCGGTCAGACCATCCACAGCGGTGAAGAAGCTGCCATCGAAAACGGCAACCGCCTTCCGCTCAAGAGCATTCCTGTTGGTAGCACCATTCACGCTATCGAATTGCAGCCAGGCCGCGGCGCACAGCTCGTGCGTTCAGCCGGCAACAGCGCGCAGTTAATGGCCAAAGAGGGTGAGTATGGCCAAGTTCGTTTGCCATCCGGCGAAGTTCGCTTGGTTCATTTGGAATGCACCGCCAGCCTCGGCACCATCGGCAACGAGCAGCACCAGAACATCAAAATCGGTAAAGCCGGTCGTAACCGTCACCTCGGTAAACGCCCTGGCGTCCGTGGTGTTGTTATGAACGCTGCAGACCACCCGCACGGTGGTGGTGACGGTGGTCGTCACGGTATGGGTAAACCACCGCAGACGCCATGGGGTCAAAAGACTTTGGGTCTCAAGACTCGCCGTCGCAAGAGCACCAGTCAGTTTATTGTAAGAAGCCGTCACGCGGCCAAGAGAAAGTAAGAGGTTAAGTAATGAGTCGTTCACTGAAAAAAGGACCATTTATTGACCCCAAGCTTGCTAAAAAGGTAGCCGCTTTGGGGGCAGAAGACCGCACCATCATCAAGACTTGGGCACGGGCAAGCGTTATCGCACCGGAGTTCGTAGGCCGCACATTCGCAGTCCACAACGGTAAAGTACACGTTCCTGTCTTCGTTACCGAGAACATGGTCGGTCACAAACTGGGTGAGTTTTCACCAACGCGCAAATTCCGTTCACACGGTGGTAAGTTAGCAAAGGGCAAGAAGTAAAGTCATGGCAGTTAAAGCAATCGCAAAGGGAGTCCGCATGAGCCCGCGCAAAGTCGGCGTCGTCGTCGCTTTGGTTCGCGGCCGTACCGTGGCAGAGGCGCTCACTATTTTGGAGCACACGCCACGCCGTTCAGCACTTCCTATCAAAAAAGTTATCGAAAGCGCACGCGCTAACGCTGACCACAACCACAACCTTAAGCCCGACACTTTGACCATCACTGAAATTAGCGTATCGCCTGGTGCTCGCATCAAGCGCTACCGCCCTGCTGCTCGCGGTCAAGCACTGCCATTCCAGCGCCGCACTTCGCACATTCGCGTAGTCGTCGACGGTGAGGCACGTGCTGCCAAGAAGCCAGCCAAGGCCGAGAAGGAGGCAAAATAATATGGGCCAAAAAGTTAATCCAATTAGCATGCGCCTCCAGGTCAATAAGGACTGGCGCAGCAAATGGTTCGTAGGCAAGCGCGAATACGCACAATACCTTGCCGACGACCTCAAGGTTCGCCGCATGATCCAGAACAAACTGGGTTCACGCGCTGCGATCAACAAAGTTGACATTGAGCGTTCACCAAACCTCGTAACGGTAACGATCTCTACTGCGAAAGCAGGTGTCGTTATTGGCCGTGGTGGTGCGGGCGCCCAAGAGCTCAAGGCCGCAATCGAAAAGATTTATGGCACACAGACTCGCGTCAACATCGAAGAAATCAAAAAGCCGGAACTCTATGCGAAATTGGTTGCCGAAAACATTGCACACCAACTTGAGCGGCGCATGAACTTCCGTCGCGCCATCAAATCTTCAGCCGCTAACACCATGCGCGCTGGTGCCCAAGGTATTCGTATCGAGGTTGCCGGTCGTTTGAACGGCGCTGAAATGAGTCGCCGCGAAAAAGAAGTCGCTGGTTCAGTTCCACTTCACACCCTTCGCGCCAACATTGATTACGCACTTGTTCCTGCCCAAACTACCGCTGGTATTATCGGCGTTAAGGTTTGGATCTACAAAGGGGAGGTCGCGTAATGTTAATCCCGAATCGCACTAAGTTCCGCAAGGTTCGCAAAGGCAAGATCCGTGGCGTCGCAACAAGCGGCAACTACATTGCTTTCGGCGAATTCGCCCTGCAATGCCAGAGCCACGAACGCATCACCAGTCGTCAGATCGAATCTGCACGTCAGGCGATGACCCGCTACATCAAGCGTGGCGGTAAAATCTGGATCCGCATTTTCCCACACACCCCGGTAACCAAAAAACCACAGGACGTTAAAATGGGTAGCGGTAAGGGCAACCCTGAGTACTTCGTAGCCAAGGTTCGCCCCGGCACTATCCTGTTTGAAATGCAAGGTGTAAGTGAAGAAGTGGCCCGCGAAGCAATGCGCCTCGCAGCCCACAAACTTCCTGTTAAAACTAAATTCTTGGTGAAGGAGGAGGCGTAATGAAAATCGTCGATATCCGCAAACTTTCAACTGCAGAGCTTGCCACCGAGAGCACGAAATTACGTGAGGAAATTGCAGAACTCCAGCGTCGCCTGCACCTCGGCGAAGTCCAAAACGTGCGGATTGTCCGCAGCAAGCGTAAGGACCTCGCGCGCATGTTAACCGTGCTGGGTGAACAACTCGCGAAGGAGACAAAATAATGGCCAAAACACTAATCGGCATCGTTTCAAGCAACAAGGCCGACAAAACCATCGTGGTTACCGTGCAAACGAGCAAGACCCACCCGTTGTACCGCAAAAAGTACATGGTGAGCACCAAGTTCATGGCTCACGATGAAAAGAATGAAGCCGGCGAAGGCGACAAAGTCGCTATCGTCGAGACTCGCCCGCTCAGTGCACGCAAGCGCCACGCGCTTGACCGCGTCATCGAAAAGGCCGGCGTCCAGCACAAAGAGAGCGAAACTCCTACTGTAGCCGCTAAAGCTACCAAAACCGAGGAGGAGAAAGCGTAATGATTCAACAAGAAAGCCGGCTCACTGTTTGTGACAACAGTGGCGCAAAAGAAATTTTGTGCATCCGCGTTCTTGGTGGCACCCGCCGCCGTTACGCCCGCGTTGGTGACATCATTGTCGCTACCGTTAAAGATGCAAACCCACAAGGTAACGTCAAGAAGAAGTCTGTCGTGAAGGCTGTCGTTGTTCGCACCCAAGAGAAGATCCGCCGCAAGGATGGCTCGACCATTAAGTTCGACGACAACGCCGCCGTCATCATCGGCGATGACAAGCAGCCGCGCGCTACCCGTATTTTCGGGCCAGTGCCACGCGAACTTCGTGACCAGGGCTATGCCAAGATTATCAGCCTTGCACCGGAGGTACTATAATGGACAAAGTATTTAAAATCCGCTTGAAGAAGGGCGACACCGTTATGGTGCGCATCGGCAAGTACAAAGGCAAAACCGGTAAAGTGGTTGCCGTACACCCTCGCGAAAACAAAGTGACGGTTGAAGGCATCAACATTGTGAAGAAGCACGTCAAGCCAAACCGCGCCAATCCCCAAGGCGGTATCATTGAGCTAACCAAGCCAATTGCCGTTTCTAAGGTCGGTATTTACGACGCGGCCGCTAAAAAAGCTTCACGCATCGGTTATGCAGTCGCTAAAGACGGCGCCAAGACTCGTGTCATGAAGACGAGTGGAAAGGAGATCAAGTAATGGCTGATCAAACTGCAACCAAAGCTGCCGCAAAGCCAGCCAAACAGAGCAAAGTTGTCACTACTGTACGTCTCCGCGCTCAGTACAAAGACACGATCGCTGCAGAACTTAAAAAAGAACTCGGGCTCGCAAACGCGCACCAGGTTCCACGCCTGCAAAAAATCGTCGTAAACGTTGGCCTTGGCCGCGCAAAAGACGACAAGAAGGTCATCGAAGCTGCAACAAACACACTTCGCAAAATAACTGGTCAGGAACCAATCCAGACCATTGCCAAGAAGTCGATCGCCGGCTTCAAACTGCGCGAAGGTAACATGATCGGCCTGAAGGTTACCCTCCGCGGTGACCGCATGTACGAATTTATGGACCGCATGATCACCATTGTGCTGCCACGGCTTCGCGACTTCCACGGTGTGAGCAACAAGGCCTTTGACAAATCTGGTAACTTTAGCCTCGGCATGACTGACCAATCGGTCTTCCCGGAACTAACGTTCGATGAAACCACAACCGCCCACGGCCTGCAAGCAGTATTTGTAATCGACTGTGAAGCGCCGGCACACGCCAAGGCATTGCTCGAGAAATTCGGCATGCCGTTCGAAAAGGAGAACAAGTAATGGCTAGGAAATCAAACATCGCTCGCGATTTGAAGCGAAAGAAGATGATCCAGAAGTACGCTGCAAAGCGCGCCGAACTCAAAGCGCTTGGCGACCAAGAAGGCCTGGCAAAACTGCCACGCAACTCTTCGCCAACCCGCTGGAAGAACCGCTGTGCTGAAACGGGCCGACCCCACGCGTACATGCGTACGTTTGGCCTCAGCCGTATTTCATTCCGTGAGCATGCGAGCAAGGGCGAAATCCCTGGTGTAACGAAATCGAGTTGGTAGGAAGGAGATAGACTATGGTATCAACTGACCCCATCGCTGACATGCTGACTCGGATTCGTAACGCAATCGCGGTACGCAAGAACGAGGTAGTATTGCCACATTCAAAAGTTAAAGAATCTGTTGCCAAGCTCTTGAAAGAGAGTGGTTTCATTAGCGACCTTACGGTTACCGATGCAACCGTTGGCAAAAGCCTGAAAATCGTTATCAACAGCGAAGACGATAACGCACGCATCACCGAAATTGTTCGTTTGAGCAAGCCCGGTCGTCGCGTGTACTACGCTTCGCGTGATATTCCAACTGTTAAGCGCGGACGTGGCGTTGTCATCGTATCAACCTCAAAAGGTATGATGCTCGGCAGCAAAGCCAAGCAGCTTGGCATTGGTGGCGAATTAATTTGTAAGGTTTACTAGATATATGGCATTCTTGAGTATCGCGCAAATTGCTGTCTGGGCTAGCAGCCTGATAACAGCAGCCGCCGCTGTCTCAATTGCCGTATCATTACGTAAAATTGCCAATAAGGATAAATAAGTAAAGGAAAATCGATGAGTCGAGTAGGAAAACTGCCCATTCAAGTTCCCAGCGGTGTGACAATCACTGTCGACCCCGATTTCGTAACTGTTGCCGGGCCTAAGGGCACGCTCAAGCAGTTCACGATGCCGGGCGTCAACGTAACAGTTGAAGGCGACCACGTGTTGGTCACCCGGGTGAACGACGAGCCAACCATCCGCGCCAAGCACGGCCTGATGCGGGCGCTCATTAACAACATGGTAGCTGGTGTGAGCACCGGCTTTAGCAAAAAGCTTGAAATCAACGGTGTTGGTTTCCGCGTTGCCTTGCAAGGCACGGACCTCAAGTTCAACCTTGGGTTCTCACACGATGTTATTTACAAACTGCCAGCCGGCGTTACTGCCGCTGTTGAGCAGAACAAAGTCACCGTCACCGGCATCGACAAACAACAAGTTGGTCAGACTGCCGCTGAAATCCGTGCACTCAAGAAACCTGAACCTTACAAGGGTAAGGGTATCAAGTACGAAGGTGAACACATCATCCGCAAGAGCGGTAAATCAGGGAAGGACAAGTAGGTTTCGCCATGAATAAACTTGCACATAAAATGCACAATCTCGCACTCCGCAAGAATCGTGTCCGTGCGACTATCAGCGGTAGCGCCGCACGTCCTCGCTTGAGTGTTCACATTAGCAACCGTCACATCACCGCACAGTTGATCGACGACGATGCCCACAAAACCCTCGTCTACATTTCGACCGTAGGCAAAAAGGATGCAGCCGGCAACCTTACCGAGCGCGCAACTTGGGTTGGCACCGAAATAGCAAAGAAAGCAAAAACGGCTAAGATTAGCCAGATCGTTTTTGACCGCAACGGCCGCCTTTACCACGGTCGCGTCAAAGCACTCGCTGATGCAGCACGTAACGCAGGATTGGAGTTCTAATATGGCTGAAAACAACTCTTCAGCACCCGCTGCAGCTGCAGAAGCGCAAGCTGCACAACAGCACCAACAAGGCCAAACCGGCCGCCCACAGCGTGGTAACGGTGGTCGCCCCGGTGGTGATCGACGCCGCGACCGTCGCCAAGATGTCGCACCCGAAGAAAAGCAGTTCGATGAGCGCGTTGTGCACATCGACCGCGTGGCCCGCGTGGTAAAGGGTGGTCGTCGGTTCCGTTTCCGCGCACTCGTTGTGGTGGGTGACCGCAAAAACCGCGTTGGTATCGGCATCTCAAAAGGTGCTGATGTGACCGCAGCCGTCACTAAAGCTACCGAGTCTGCTAAAAAGCACCTCGTAACCGTAACTTTGTACAAAGGTACGTTGCCACACGAAGCCGAAGCAAAAGTGAGTGGCGCCAAGATCCTTCTGAAGCCAGCCAGCGCTGGTACCGGCTTGATCGCCGGTGGTGTAGTACGGACCATTTTGGAAGTTGCCGGCGTAAAGAACGCCCTCAGCAAGTCTTTGGGTTCAACCAACAAAGCTAACACGGCTTACGCTACCATTGCCGCTTTGCAGTCGATCGAACCGGCCAAAAACTGGGTCACTACTGCGCAAGCTAAGGCCAAGAAAGCCCCAGCGAAAGCTGCGAAGAGCGAGGAATAGATATGAAATACAACGATCTTCAGATTAGCAAAGATAAAGCACCGAAGCGTGTCGGTCGCGGTATTGCTGCCGGCCAAGGTAAAACTGCCGGCCGTGGTACGAAAGGCCAGATGTCACGCACCGGTTCGAGCAAGCGCCCAGGCTTCGAAGGTGGTCAGAACCCACTCATGCAGCGTTTGCCAAAGTTACCTGGTTTCCGTTCCCACAAACCTCCGGTTGAGTCTGTGTACACCGGTGATCTTGAACAATTCGGCGGCAAGACTGTTGATACGACAATGCTCGCCGAAGCAGGTCTTCTTTCAAACCCCTTCGTACGTGCCAAGTTGCTCGTAAAAGGCGAACTGACCAAAAAAGTAACCGTCAAGCTGCAAGCTGCAAGCGCAGGTGCTATCGAGGCGGTACAAAAAGCAGGCGGAAGCTTTGAAAAAGTAAGCCAAACTGCACGCCCGGCTCGCGTTGAAAAGATCAACCGCGCTGACAAAAAAGCAAACAAATAGTAATCTATCGTTTGCATGCAAAAAGGCCACCGATCCCGGTGGTCTTTTTTATGAGCGCAGTAATTACCCATTATAGGATGTGACTACGAAAGGTCAGGCGTAGCCTGCCAAAAATCGTATCGCTTGCCATACATAACCATAAGTACACGCTCAAATGCAACCTGACGACGGGAAAGACTCAAAGAAGCTTGGGCGTATGTGGCCAGCATATCGGCTTCCGGCGCAGAGAACGCGCCGCGAAAAACGTCCGAAGCGGCAATAAATTGTTGGTGCATAATATAGTCGCCACGCTTTTCTGCAGCATGCTCCATCTGTTCATGAAGCTGCAAGGCATCGCCAGGATTTGGAATATGCCTGACCAAGAATGCCGCATCATCAATAAGCGTAGTGACATTACGCTGCGCGCTCGGCACGAGCTGTCGCTCCCACCTTGCCATGTTCACTGCCGTTGAAAACGTAGGCACGAATAGCGCATCCATAAACGCCGCTTCCCTCAGTAAGGGGCCGCAAATGGCCTGCGCCGCCTCGCGTGACATATATTGCCGCTGCGTGGGCAAACCGGGTGTATCGTGCGTCGCGGCAATATCCCACGGCGGTGTTGCAATGCGAAGCATCTCTGCATGACGCTCCCGCTGCACGATTTCGTTAAATGCTACTTGTTCCGGGTCTACGTGTTCCGGTCCTAAATCTGGCATATATATTCTCCGTTGCTCAACAATATATGATCGGCTTTTAGAACGCAAATTATGCATAACGGTTGTAATAAAGTATTAACATCTTACAAACAGCCGCTTGATTATGTATACTATCTGTAAACACAGCTTTAATGAGGTAGAATAGATTCATGAACTGGAGAATTATTGCGAAGTCCCTGGGACATAAGGATATGCGCAAGCGTATTTTTGCTGTTCTTGGCGTACTGCTGGTATTCCGTATTTTGGCCCACATTCCCGTACCGCTCGGTGACCCACAGACATTACAACAGGTGTTGCATAACGTATTTACCAACAACCAGCAAGGCAGCTCACAACTTCTGAGCTTTATTAACGTCCTGTCCGGTGGCGCGCTTGCGAACTTCTCGATCATGATCGCCGGTCTTGGGCCATACATTAACGCCTCGATCATCATGCAGCTGCTTACCAAGGCCGTGCCGAAGCTCGAAGCGCTTCATAAAGAAGGTGAATTCGGCCAGAAGAAAATCAACCAGTATACCCGAATGCTCACCTTTCCGCTGGCAATTATTCAATCCATCGGTGCAATTTATTTGATCGGCAAAACTGCCAGTAATTACGGTGGTATCGGTGATATTACCGCACAGGCATCGCTTATGCAGTGGGGCCTGATGGTGGCCGCGCTCACCGGTGGCTCGATGCTACTTATGTGGCTGGGTGAGCTGGTAACCGAGCAAAGTATCGGTAACGGTATCTCCTTGCTGATTACGGTAGGCATTGTGAGTGGCTTGCCGTCTACGGTGAGTAGTTTGGTTGGCAGCCTGACGAGTGCCACCGACAAATGGGTGCTTTGGGGGCACAAGCTTCCGGTGAGCAAACAAGGTGCTTTACTGGCGCTCATTATGCTCGTGGCGGTCGTGGTAGTGACCTGGCTTGTGGTGATGCTCAACGAAGCGGCCAGACGGGTGACTATCAATTACGCCAAACGTGTCCAAGGGAATCGCACATATGGCGGCGTGACCACGGTGCTTCCGATCAAACTTATCACCGCAGGCGTGGTGCCGATCATCTTTGCCGTGGCGTTCTTGAGCGTGCCGAGCTTTGTGGGCCAGCTGATGGCGAATTCACATGGGCATTGGCAACACCTAGGCACTAACCTCGTCACTTGGTTCCAGACGCCGACGCCGCAAACATTTGATGTACCGGGCTTTACGCCGTACATCTATCCGCTGACGTATTTCTTGTTAGTATTCATCTTTACATTCTTCTATACAAGCGTGACGTTCAACAACAAAGAGATTGCCGAGAACTTGCAGAAACAAGGTGGATTCATCGAGGGCGTGCGTTCCGGCACACAAACCGAAAAACACCTTGGCAAGACCGTAAACCGTCTGACGCTTTTCGGTGCATTTAGCTTGGGTATCCTGGCCATCTTGCCGATCATCGGCCAGGCCTTCCTGGCGACCAATATCGCCCTGGGTGGCACGAGCGTTTTGATCTTGGTGTCGGTATCGCTTGAAACGCTCCGTGCGACAGAATCACGCGCCCTCATGGTGACCTACGACCAATACACCGAGCCAGACTTCTTTGAAGACATGGACGAACACGATATTACGAGCGAAAAGAAGCGCCGCTTCAGCAAGTTGCCATTCCGTAAGCGAAACTAAACGTACTTCGCACGATAATTGTAAAACTAATCGACTACCTATAATCCCATCCTATGACTGAGATAATTACCAGGGACTTTGCTCCCGTCTATGACGAACTGCAGATTGTACCTGCGGGTGCTATCACCATGAACCCGGATCCTGCCAAGCAAGGCAACGAACAGATCGACGTTACTAATTTTATAGAGGCCGCCCATAAGGCAGCGTTCACTGTGGCGTACTTCGCAATGGTCAACATGGCAGGTAAAAGGCTGGCCGGTGATCACATTCATTACCGGCGAGAATTTCAGGTCGCAACACTCGGCAACCCCATATTCATATATCGCAATGCCCAGGGTGAGGTACTGTACGAACCGATGGGTCGCGACCGGCATGGCAACCTCAAGGCCTTTATCGTGCCGCGCTGGTTGCCACACGCCGTAGTAAACCCCGACGACACACCGGCCACCATATTTGAGTTATACGACATTCACGCCATCGAGCATCCGAAATCTGAAGCATTCCGCCCTTTAACCGAAGAAGAATCATTTAAACCCTACGCTGCAGCCCTACTCCAATAGAACTTCTATAAAATTGTTGTAATCACTACGAAACACTGCTATAATTAACCCTTGTTATATCTATGGCCAATAATAAGCAAGTGATCGAGTTGACCGGGACAATTATAGAGACCCTTCCAGGGACTCAGTTTAAGGTAGAACTCGAAAACGGCCACCAGATAATAGCTCACGTTGCCGGTAAAATGCGGAAACATTACATCCGAATTGTGCCAGGTGACAGCGTGACGGTTGAGTTGACCCCTTACGATCTTACTAAGGGCAGAATCACCTATCGCAAATCATAATATTTAAGCAGTGTGTCGTGCACTAACGAAAGGGAGTACGATCCGTATGAAAGTACGTGCAAGCGTTAAAGGTATGTGCGATAAGTGCCAGCGCGTTATCCGCAAAGGCCGCGTATACAACATTTGTGAAAAGCCCAAACACAAGCAGAGGCAGGGTTAATATATGGCTCGAATCTCAGGTGTTACTATTCCAACCGACAAGCAAGTTCAAATTGCTTTGACGTATGTTTACGGCATTGGTCCAAAAGCCAGCGCCGATATTTTGGCTGCCGCAAAGGTTGAGCCAACAGTTCGTGCCAAAGATTTGACCGATACTGAAATCAGCCGCATCCAAGAAGTTATCAACAATGACTACACCGTTGAAGGTGAATTGCAGCGCATCGTTGCCGGCAACATCAAGCGTCTTAAGGACATCAATGCTTACCGTGGCATCCGCCACAAGCAAAACCTCCCAAGCCGCGGTCAGCGGACCAAAACCAATGCCCGCACCCGCCGTGGTAAGAAAACAACCGTAGGTGGAACGGCTAAGAAAGTCGCTTCAAAGACGTAGGATGAGGAACTAGAATATGGCAGATACAACTACAACGACAAAGAAGAAAAAGGCAAAGCGCTCAGTCGCAGCCGGCCAAGTCCACATTTTGGCTACGTTTAACAACACTATCGTTACCTTTACCGATGCACAGGGCGGCGCTTTGACTGCTGCAAGTGCCGGTGGCTGCGGTTTCCGCGGTTCCAAAAAAGGTACGGCATACGCTGCACAGGTAGCCGCTGAAAAAGCCGGCCAAGCTGCAAAGCAAATGCACGGTTTCAACAAAGCTGACGTGTACGTAAAAGGCGTCGGCCTCGGCCGCGACGCCGCCATCCGCGCATTGAGCGGTTTGGACATCCAAGTAGAAAAAATTGTTGACGTGACTGGCGTGCCACACGGTGGCGTTCGTCCTAAGAAAGCACGTAGGATCTAATCATGGCACGAGATACCCATTCAATCGTTAAAATGAGCCGTCGTGAAGGTTATGCCCTTCACCCCAAGGCTCACAAAGCGCTTATTAAGCGCACGACACCTCCGGGACAGCAAGGCAATGGCCGCCGTCCGGCAAAACCAAGCCAATACGCGCTGCAACTCCGCGAAAAGCAGAAAGTTAAGCGTTTGTACGGTTTGCTCGAGAAACAATTCAGCAACTTGATGAAAGAAGCTTCACGCAAACAAGGCCAATCAGGCGAAGTTTTACTGCAGTTCCTGGAACAACGCGCTGACAACGCAGTATACCGCGCTGGTTTCGCACCAAGCCGCCGCGCTGCACGACAACTCGTGACACACGGTCACTTCATGTTGAACGGCCGCCGCGTCGACATTCCTTCAATCCGACTCAAACCAGGCGACACCCTAACTATCCGCGACCACAGTAAAGCGACCGAATACTTCAAGAAAATTGACGACGTCAGTCCCGCACCATCGACTACCCCCGGTTGGTTGAAAGTAAATCGTAAGAAAGTTGAACTTGAGGTAACCGGCGCACCGACCCGCGATGACGCAGAGCCCGAAATCAACGAGCAACTAATTGTGGAATACTACTCACGCTAAGGGAGGATGAGCTAGATATGTCAAAAATGATTCACACGCCAGGTATCGTCAATGTTGACGACCACAGCGACACCAGCGCCACCTTCGCGATCGAACCGCTACACAGCGGTTACGGCATGACTTTGGGTAACTCAATCCGCCGCGTTTTGCTTTCGAGCATCTCGGGCGCTGCGATTACCAGCTTCAAAGTCGAGGGTGCCACCCACGAGTTCACTACTATTGCCGGCGTCAAAGAAGACGTCGTCGACATCATGTTGAACCTCAAGGGCATCCGTTTCCGCGTGTTCAGCGACGAACCGCAAAACTTGCGCATTACCAAAAAAGGCAAGGGTACGGTTACTGCAAAAGATATCGCCGTAAACAGCGATGTTGAAGTAGTTAACCCCGACCACGTAATCGCAACCATCGACGACGACAAAGCAAGCTTTGTTATGGACTTGGTTGTCGAAACCGGCCGCGGCTACCGCACCATCGACGAAAGCGCAGCCAAAAAAGCTAGCGACCAAATCGCTGTCGACGCGGTATTCAGCCCTGTTGTACGCGTTCGCTACAAAGTAGAAAACACCCGCGTTGGCCAGATGACCGACCTCGACAAGCTTTTGCTTACCGTCGAGACTGACGGCACCATCACCCCACGCGATGCTTTCGAAGAAGCTGCCGCAATTTTGGTTAACCAATACACTGCATTGGCCGGCAAGACCCGTGTTGAAGCCGCACAGCCGCTAGGCGTTCCTGCCCAGACTGCAAGCGACGACACCCACGCTGGTTCGGACGAGCCAACCGCGCTTGACACTTCGATCGAAGACCTCAACCTGTCAGCTCGTACCACCAATGCCCTCATTAACAACGACATTCACTCGATCAAAGACTTGTTTTCTTTGAGCGATGCCGAGCTCCGCGACCTCAAAGGTTTCGGTAGCAAAGCACTCGACGAAGTGAAAGAGAAACTCGCAGAGTTGGAGCTGTAAAAGATGCATCGTCACGGATATCAAGGCCGAAAACTGCACCGCGAGCGCGACCAACGTGAAGCGCTAGTGAAGGGTCTCGCCGATTCGCTCATCAAGTACGAATCGATCGAAACCACCCTTCCTAAGGCCAAAGAAGTGGTGCCTTACATTGAAAAACTGATTACCAAAGCCAAAAAAGGTGACTTGCACAACCGTCGCCAAGTAATCGCCAAGCTGCAAACGCTCGAAAGCGCGCACAAATTGGTTGATGAACTTGCGCCAAAAATGCAAGGTCGCGTCAGCGGTCACGTGCGGATTACCAAAACCCGCACACGCCGCGGCGACAACGCACAACTAGCAACAGTGAGCTTTGTGGATGACCTCAAGCAAGCGCCCGTAGCGAAAGCTGCTGCCGCAGCGGTCAAACCAGCCAAAGCCGTTACAAAAACTCCTGCAGCAAAAGCTGCGCCCAAAAAGGCTGACAAGGAGACCAAGTAATGAAGACTTACAGCGCAAAACCGACTGACGTTACCCGCAAATGGTACGTTATCGACGCCAGCGAAGCGCCACTTGGCCGCGTCGCAACCCGAGTTGCCACCTTGCTTACCGGTAAAGAAAAGCCCATGTTCACACAGCACATCGATTGTGGTGACTACGTCATCATCATCAATGCCAAAGACACGGTTGTTACCGGCAAAAAGATGGACCAAAAAATGTACTACCACCACAGCCACTTCCCAGGCGGCTTAAAGGAAGCAACATTGACTGAAAAGATGGAAAAAGACCCGACACACGCGCTTTTCCACGCCGTTCGCGGTATGTTGCCCGTCAACAAACTGCGTGACGCCCGCTTGGAGCGCCTCAAAATCTATGCAGATGGCGAGCACAAGCACGAAGCGCAAAAGCCGGAAACCATCTCGCTTAAAGGAGGTAAGAAATAATGGCTGACCAAAACTATTTCTACGCCTTGGGTCGCCGTAAGGCTGCGACTGCCCGCGTTCGCCTCAGTAGCGGCAAAGGCACGATCGTAATCAATGGCAAGCCGGCGAATGAATACTTCGCTGAAAGCAAAAACTTGCTGGCCGACCTTGAAAAGCCGTTCACCGCATTGCAACAAGAGAACAAGTATGACATTACGGTTCGTGTTGACGGTGGTGGCCACGCTGGCCAGGTTGATGCCATCCGCCTTGGCATCGCCAAAGCTTTGACGCAGCTCAACGAAGACTTCAAGAGCACGCTCAAGCGCGCCGACCTGCTTGGTCGCGACGTACGCACCAAAGAGCGCAAGAAGTTTGGCCTCAAGGGCGCCCGCAAACAGCGCCAGTTTACCAAGCGTTAACCGCTGGTTCTTTTGGACAAACCTTGGAAGCCTCTCACACTTCGTGGGAGGTTTTCATTGTATAAATATGAGGACATACATGCGCAATCATGAAAATTTTTCTAAAGAACTAATGACCGCCGTATCTGGGAAAGAAGTGCGTGCGCTCATCGAAAAGGGCATAACGCCACTCTTTTTACGTGGGTTTGGGCCACGCGATGAAGAAGAACGCAGCCGTGAACAAACAGCGCTCAGTTACGGTTTACGCCAGGTCGAAGGCCAAGGAGGCATCGTCGTTGGCGATGGGTTGAGCCATGGCAGTCCGATTTTGCTTGGCCAATATGCTCGCCGCGCGCTCAAAGACTCGCGAGCAACGCTAGAAAAAGCAGTCAACTATCGGCAAACCATACAATTACAAGAGGAAGAGCTGCTCGCACAGGCGCAGGTAACGCATCACGATGCCGAGCTTCCGCTAGGATATGGGCCGGAACAACCTCCGCATATGGGCGAACAACAGGCCCAGCTCATCGAACAACAACACGAATTACCCCAAACTGAGGTATAATAACCGCATATGAACAGAAAAGTTATCTTAACCGGCCTTCGTGCCAACAACGACTTAACGCTCGGTAATTACTTGGGCGCGTTGTTGCCGACCATCGATATGGCCAAGCGCCACTCGGGCGAGTATGACGTGCAACTATTCATGCCGGACCTGCATAGTTTCACCACGCCGGTCGACCATTCGCAATTACAAGAGAAAATTCAGCAGAATCTGCGCATTTTTATTGCAGCCGGGCTGCCACTCGATAATCCGAATGTGTACATTTACCGGCAAAGTTATGTGCCGGCGCACAGCGAACTGGCCTGGATTTTTGACTGCTTTACCGGCTTTGGCGAACTCAGCCGTATGACGGAGTTTAAAGACAAGTCGGCACGACTCGGATCGGATCGAATCGGCGTCGGACAATTTAACTATCCGCCACTTATGGCTGCCGATATTTTACTGTATGGCGCCACTTATGTACCCGTCGGCGACGACCAACGTCAGCACATCGAATTCACGCGCATGATCGCGGAACGGCTCAACAACAAATTCGGCGAGTTGTTCATCGTGCCGAAACCAATGGCAGAACAACACGAATTTTTCGGCAAAGATCAGGGCTTGCGCATCCGCGACTTGCAGGATCCGACCAAAAAAATGAGCAAAAGCGACGAGACTGGCAAAGGTGTTATATTTTTGAGCGACACGCCAGAGGCCGCTACCAAAAAGATCATGAGCGCCGCCACCGACAGCTTTGGTGAGATTCGTTTTGATATGAAAGCGCGGCCGGGCATCTCGAACTTATTGCAGATTTTGGAGTTATTGAGCCCAGAAGACGCTAATGTCAAAAGCTGGGAAGGCAAAACCAGCTACGGTGACCTCAAAAAAGCCGTCGCTGGAAAAGTCGCGGTATTTTTGCAAGACTTCCAGACAAAGCTCGCCCAAGTTGACCAAGCGGCGCTCATGCAAAAACTCGAAGCCGACGAAGCAAAAATGAACGAGATTGCGAACGCCACGCTGCTTCGCGTGCAGCAAGCCGTCGGATTGCGACCTGGCTCAAGATGATTTTTACCTATCACGCACCCGTTGATGAAAACGGCACACCGATCGAATCAAAACGCCAAGATGCCCCGCGCCTTGACGTGTTCGTGTTGGCAAACATTCCGCGCCTGAGCCGCGGATTCGTGCAAAAACTATGCCAAGAAGAAAAGATCACCGTCAACGGCACCCCCGCTCTAAAAGCCGGCTACAAGCTTCGGGACGGCGATACTATCGACGTAGATTACGACACGAGTGAACTCGATCTTATTCCCGACATCGACCTGCCTATCCTGTATGAAGATGATGATTGCATGGTGATCAACAAGCCGACTGGTGTGCTTACGCATAGCAAGGGCGCCTTTAACCCCGAAGCCACGGTTGCTACCTTCTTGCGTAGCCGCATAAAGGGCATGGAAGGCGAGCGTGCCGGCATCGTACACCGTCTGGACCGTGCTACGAGCGGAATTATTATTTGTGCGAAAACCCAAGCGGCTCTCAGCTTCCTGCAAAAACAATTCTCCCTGCGCAAAGTCAAAAAGACTTATATGGCCGTGATAACCGGTGAGATGACGCCAGATACGGCAATCATTGACATGCCGATCGAGCGCAACCCCAAAGCACCCGCCACTTTTCGGGTAGGCCCGAACGGCAAGCATGCACTCACGCGGTACCAGACGCTGCGTACCAATGGCACACACAGCCTTCTTGAGCTCAAGCCCGAAACCGGCCGCACACACCAGCTACGTGTCCATCTGGCATATCAAGGCCACCCCATCGTGGGCGACGTATTATACGGCGGCGAACCGGCCGAGCGATTATTTTTACATGCACTCAGTCTCGAAATTACCTTACCGAATCGTGAGCGCCACGTGTTTGAAGCGCCGCTCCCACCGGAGTTCGAGGAGCTTGTTTCGTGAGCAAAGACGGTGAGTTTGTCTTTCACGCGCGCACCAAGGCGCAACTCGACAGCTTGCGCGCCCAACACACACACGCCGTCGCGATCGTAGGCGACGCCGGCATCGGCAAACACACGATTGCGAACATACTCGCCGCCGAACTTCTTAATAAAACAGCGCACGAACTCACCAAACATCCGTACCTGCTCGTCCTCAACGCCGAAGGACAGACCATTTCTATTGAAACGATGCGGCGCGTGCAACAGTTTACGCAGCTCAAAACACTTGGTGATGGCGCTATTCGGCGCGTGATTGTGTTGCTCGACGCCGGCCGGATGACCACGGAGGCGCAAAACGCCTTCCTGAAACTACTCGAGGAACCGCCCGCCGATACGGCACTTATTTTGACCGTAGAAAGTGAGGCTTCGCTATTGCCGACGATTATGTCGCGTGTACAAAAACTCGTGGTGCATCCGGTGGCAGAAGCTACACTCCGTGAACACTTTGCAACAATGTATGATACGTCAGCGATCGAAAAAGCCTATTTTTTAAGTGGCGGCTTGCCGGGGCTGATGCATGCATTGCTCGAAGGCGACCAAGCACATCCACTCATTCCTGCGGTTACTGAAGCCAAAGCTATCCTGCAAGCCAAGACCTTTGAACGGCTTGCCCTAACAGACGGCTTGAGTAAAAAGAAGGACGAGTTACCCTACATACTGCAAGCCCTGCGGCAAATTGCCGAAACCGGACGCAATCAGGCAAGCAAACAACAGGACACTGCAAGGATCGCACGCTGGCATCAAATTATCCGTGCCGTGTACGAAGCGGAATCAGCCCTCGCGCAAAATGCCAATACCAAACTGGTTCTCACAAATCTCATGCTTGCTTTATAGATTTTTGCTATAATACTCGTAGTTATGTATGAGTTGGCCATCATAGCCGGGTTTGCCTGGCTCGCCTATCACAATGCAACCATCCACAATGATGAGTTTGCCGGCGCCTCCCGAAAAATCGGCGATCGCCTTGGTAAACTCTGGGATATCGCGCACCAAGGCATGCGTGAAAACCGCTTTTTGCGCGCCGAGAAAGCTTTGCTGACCATCCTTAAAATCGACGAAAAAAACGCGGCTGCATACAACCGTCTCGGCATCTTATATGCCAAACAAAAAGAATACCGCGATGCGATCGACTGCTTTGAAATTGCCTCGAGCATTGAAGCAACACCGTCGAGCCTGCACAACCTCGGCCTGATTTATTACGAAACAGAAAACTACGAAAAGGCCGCGATCGCCTTCGAACAAGCCCTCAAACTTGAAGATAGCCTTGCTGCACGCCACGTGGCTTATGCCAAAGTCCAGGAAAAACTCGGCAACGAAAAGATGATGTTCCAATCGCTCGAAAAGGCTGCCGACCTTGAGCCTAACAAAGAGACCTACACGCTGTTGCAGCATGCGTACGAATCACACGGCATGCAAGCTCAGGCCGACATGATCGACCAAAAACTCAAGAAGCTCATCGTGCCTGATGGCCGCCCAAAACGTATCATGCGTCCACGTAAAGTCGTCGTATAAGTTATAAGCTATGCCAATAGTTCAAATTAGACATAACGGTCCTCGTTTTAGTACACTCCCATATCCCGAGGTGCCACGGCCGACGCCACAGGTAATCCAGTATCTGCATTCATTTGAGAACACCGACTTGGCCGTGTACCCGTCGGGTTTTATGGGCGATCTCGTGCCTGCTGCCTGGAAGGTAGTACGCCCATCATTGCAATATTTTTTGGAAGTCGAAGAATCAGGTGAGCGTGCGCGATTAACGATCGCCGAAGACAGTAGCCAGATCCCACCTGAGGCGCTCCAAAATGCCAAGGACATGCCCGAACCGATAGGTGTGCGCGCAGAGACCACCATACTCATTGGTGAAGCGCCGCGCAACCACGCTTACGTAGCAGTGCCAAATCCTACCTTTGTGCTCGTGGGCGGGCTCGTAATGCATGCCGAGCAGCCTATATTCGAGTTTTTGCAATCGCGATTCCCAACCACTCATATCGAATAGGTAGCGATGCGCAAATAAAAACCGCCTCTTTTGAGGCGGCTTAATTACGTAAGCAGTAGGCTTACTTTTTAGGCTTAACTTCGTTACGGCCCAAGCTCTTCTTGGTTTCAGTAAACACGACGTGGCGGCGAAGCTTTGGGCTGTACTTGCGCAAAGATAGCTTTTCAGGAGTGTTCATTGTGTTTTTGGTGGTGTAATAAATACGCTCGCCAGACTCTTCGCTGACCAGACCAATAATTTTGCGCTTATCGCCTTTTTTTGCCATATGTGTAGGTTACCTTTTATAAAACAACTTTATTCTATTCTAACAGATCAGTCGCCGGATGTAAACTCTGGAGCCGAAGACGAGGATTGAACTCGTGACCCCCGCCTTACCATGGCGGTGCTCTACCACTGAGCTACTTCGGCAAAAATCACAAAGTACAGGGGTTAATATAGCATATTTTATCTGTTACACCAAGCGTTTTAGCGCTATATTCGATACATTAGGATATGGAATCGTGAGCTCTTGGCAGTTATTTTTTGACGCAAACGTAATATGCACGGCCAATGTCATCGAACGCTTCAGCAGTCTCCACTACAAACGACTCAGCGATATCAAACGTTTTACGTAGCGTCGCTTCCATTTGCTCTAGCGGGAAGGCGCTCACCGGAATGGCCTCATGGGTCAATGTATACGAATCACGTTTTTGGTGTTGGAAAACTTTGACATCCCATTGGTACTGCTCGGGATGTTTGGCGTCGTGGAATACTTGCGTGGCAACATAGTCTTGGCCGATTTGTGTAATACCGAGGCCTCGCGGCACCAGATCGTTCATGCGAGCTATCGGGTTGACATCAAAAATAAATACCCCGCGCTTTTTAAGGTGTCGTGCAACCTGTGTAAACATTTGTTCCCACGCGTCAAACGTCAGCAGGTGATTGACCGAATTATGAAGGCAATACACGACGTCGAACTTTTGGCTCAGCGCAAAATCGGTCATGTCGGCCTGCACGAATTGCATGTTGGGCAGTTTTGCTCGGGCAATACGCAGCATAACAGGAGAGTTATCGACTCCGGTCACGATATATTTGCCCACGAGACCGGCCGCAATCGCTCCCGTACCACACGCCAGATCCAACGCGGTTGTCGCAGCCGGGTGGTGCTTGTGGATGAGCCCTTCAAGCCGTGCGATATTCTCCGACCGGTCACCCTTGTAAGCGTCGTATATATTTGCGTATGCCGTGTAGATACGCGCGGCGTTCTTGCGCAGTTTCATATAGCTTACGGCTTTTTGACCATAGGAGTTTCGACCGTCACCCAAATGTCATCGTTTTTGCATTCGTACGTAAATTTGTCGTACTCTTTAAAATCTTTGCCGATTTTGAAGTTATTGGTGATCTCCCAGCGAATTTTTCGCATTGGCTTGCTGCATTTTGGACAATTCATGCCTTCAGTATAGCAAAAGAACGCCTGAGTTGGCGTTCTTGATTATGCAAAATGGTGCAGGGTGAGGGATTCGAACCCCCGAAGGCTGAGCCAGATGATTTACAGTCACCCGTGTTTGACCGCTTCACTAACCCTGCATGTGTTGTTATGAGACAACCTACGGTTTTCTCATCGCGCTAGGTGCGAAATAAATTCGCAACTCGGGCCGCTCTTTCCCTGAGCTAGCATCTGGAGCCGACAGAGGGATTCGAACCCACGACCCGCTGTTTACAAAACAGCCGCTCTAGCCACTGAGCTATGTCGGCAGCGCGATAACAGATGTAAGTGTAGCAAATTACACTCACAAGAGCAACTACAATCTCAATCATCGCGCGGCCCACAGCTACGTGATTTTTGACAGATCAAGTATGGTGTTAATGAGCTCGGCGTGGCTCCACACCAGTGGCGTAACACTGATGGCCGTACCGCTTTCGGGATCAAATTGTTCGCTCAAAGCACCGCTAGGCTCCCGGCGATCAAGCGCCCATTGCACCAGCTCCTTGGCTTTGTCGGTTTCGCCGACGCTCGCATAATACTGCGCCAGCCATTCGGTACAAACGATCCACGGGTTGCCCTTGTACTGGGCTTTGGATAAAAAATAATCGTCATGTTCGAAACGAATAACACCACCGATGGGGCTGCTGTTTTGCAAACGGCTGGCGGTTTGCACCAAGGTACTTTTGAGCTTTCCATCATCGAGCGGCAATTTGGCGTACATAAACGGTCCATAAAAATTGGAGGCATCGAGCGTGTCGTCGTACTGCAGATTGCCATCTTCCTGTAGCAAGAAGCCTTTGCGGAAATAGCCGTCCGGGTGATACAAGCTATCCAGTCCGGCGCTGATCTTTTCGGCGGCTTTTTGCCAGCGGACGGCATCATCGGGATGGTTGAGTGCAGTGGCAAGCTCGGTAGCCGTTTCGAGCGCGGCAATGACGGTACAAACCGTGTACGTCGAGGTAAGGAACTTCTGCTCCCACAGATCATAGCTGGCGTGCGGCAAACCGGTCGTCGCGTCGATAAAGTCCGTCATAAACGATGCGCACGGCACAATAAAGGTGTCGTAAAAGCTCTCGATAAACGTGGTATCGTTGCTGGCGCGATAATATTCGCCGAGCATGTACACCACCAGCGCCGTTTCGTCTTCCTGAATCGCAAGTTCTTTGTGCCGGCCATGCACGAGCGGGTGCCAAGTGCTACCGATCGCTCGATCAGGCTGGTATTTATGCATCAGGTATCCGTCGCGGTGCATCGTGTCGCGGGCAAACAAGAAGAACTTTTTGGCTTCTTCGAATTGGCCTAACCGGATGAACGGCCAAATAGCATACGCAGCGTCGCGCGGCCAGCAATAACAGTAATAATCACGGCCGAAATTGAAGATGCTGGAGTCGCCACTTGCCAATATCGAACCGCGTTCATCGCAATGCGCCTTGATAATGAGCATGCTTTTTTGTACTGGCTCGCGATATTCATCAGGGATTTTTGCCAAAGTCTTTTCGCTGTTTTTAAACCATTGTCGCCAGTGATCCCGCGTAATGTGGATGCGGTTGTCGATAGGGTAGTATTTGAGTTTGGTGTGAATTACCTGGGCATCGCTCTGGCTGTCGGCCGCCACGATCCAGTAATCAACGGCAAATGTGCCGCGAGCCGGCGTTTTGTGTCGAAAGCGCAATACCGAATCCACGCCGCCGTGCTCGATGGCATTGTTGGATAGTTCGCCGTCTTCGGCGTCTTTGAAGGTGCCGGCTTTGCCTTCGATCGCATAATTGCCGATTGCATACTGGTCGAAGCTGCCGTCATTCACAAATTTACCGGCGATGAGCAGACAACAGCGGCCTTTGTAATCCAAAATATAGTCGTCGTCGGGCACGAACATCGCCGTATCAGCGCGGCCAGCACGCGAGATTTGGAACACCTGGTGCATGAACAACCGTATATCCCGCTCCGCGTTGGCTTCGTTGGTAACCGTAATGCGGCGGATGAGCGCGTTATATTCTGTGTCGACGAAATCAGTGAAATCGAGTGTGACTTCCAGCTCGTCGGAGTGCATGCGGATGCAACTCACCATGGCATCAGATTCAAAATTGACGGTAATCACCCAAGTGCCGTCGTTGGTCCAATGAAAATTGCCGTCGATCCACACACCGATTTTGTGCTGTGAGCTGCGCGCCGTCGTGAGATTGTCGAGGCCAACATACGGATAATAAAAATCGTGAACCAGGCCTGTTTCATCCAAGCCCACGAACAGCTGGCCATTACTTAAAACAACTGGCCGCCCCATTATATCTTGACTCCTTTTTTGCTGAGCCTGAAAAGCAGATCGTGGTAAGCATTCATAAATGCCACAAATGCCTCGTACGGGTTTTCGTATGGGCTGAAGTAGGCGTGAATGTCGCCGTCATTGAACCATTTGGTGCACATGTAATAAAAGTGGTCGGAGGTTTGCAGGCGACGCCAGTCTTCGATGAGCGCCATATCACCGGTGCCAAGAATACGTTTTTCGAGGGCATACAATCCGGTAATCGCTTGCGCCTGCATATTATTGCCCAGCCAGGCGCTGAGGTCACGTTCGGTGTCGGCCCAGGTGATCGTTTGCGGCACATCTACGTGGTCTACCGGTTCAAACGCGTCGATCACATCGCTGACGGTCATAAAAGTATTGCCCGGCTGTTTTAGCCATTCGCCCGGCAAATGGTGCAAGAAGCGGAAAATACCCGATTCATCCCATTGGTGTTCGCCGAAAGTTTCATAGTCCATGAACAGGTTGAAGTTGGTAGCGTCGCCACTTTCGTTCAGCCAGTGCGTAAATTTGTCGGCAGTTAACGGCCACTCGCTCCAGCCACGGTCGCCAAACCGGAACGCAATGTCGTCGCTCAATTTGTAATTTTTCATGAGCAAGCGGATATTCTCGGTATAAGCGGGGCGGTACACAAAGTTTGGACTGCGCCAATCGAGCACTTTGTCCCAGCCCTCGGTCAGAATGCCTTTGTAGCCGGCCTTATCTGCCCAGTAAGCCAAATCGTTGTTGTATGAAAGCTCGGTGTTGCGGAACACTTTTGGCGTCTGGCCAAAAAGTTGCTGTACTTTTTCGCGGTGCATACGTACTTGGGCTTCGAACTCCTCACGTGAGTAAAAGAAGGCAAGGCTGTGATGATACGTTTCGGCAACGATTTCTACGCGCCCAGTGCGGGTAAGTTCCTGGAACGACGCCAGTGCTTCGGGCGCCCAGCGCTCAAGCTGTTCCAGCACCGTACCGGTAATCGACAGGCTCAATTTGAACTCAGGGTACTTTTGCAGAAGTTCTAGCAGGTATTTGTTCGTGGGAAGGTATGATTTCTCGGCAACTTTGTGGATGATGCGCTCGTTACTGGTGCGATCCTCGTACGGCGTGTCGAAATAGTTATGGTGGACGCCTGCATCAAAAATAGTGTAGTGCCGCACACGATACGGCTGGTGGACGTGCAAGTAGAGTACGATTGCCCTCTGGTTCATGCTGCCGCTCCCTGGAGCTGTTCACTGTAGAGCGTAAAGAGCTTGTCGGCGGAAGTGTCCCACGAAAGTTTTTGGAATTCCCGGTAGGCGTTTTTGTGCAGCTCATCGCGCAGTGCTGCATGCCGCACAAAAGCGGTGATTTGGTTAGCCATTTCCGCGACATCCCAAAAGTCGACGGTCAGGCAGTTCTTCATAACTTCGGCGACACCGGATTGTTTGCTCACCAGTGCCGGCGTGCCATATCCGACCGCTTCGAGCGCAGTCAGCCCAAACGGTTCCGAAACCGACGGCATCACGAATAAGTCAGCGATGGCATATGAATCGCGCCACCGTTTGCCACGCTGGAATCCCGTAAAAATCACGTTTTTGGCAATGCCCAGGTCCGCACTTAATTGCAATAGTTCAAAGTACTGGTCGCCGCTGCCCACAATCAAAAACAGTGTTTTGGGCTCGCGAGCAATGACTTCTTTGGCGGCGCGCAGCAGGTTTGGCAGGCCTTTTTGGATCGTCAGCCGACCGACGTTCGTTACCACGTGGTAGCCTTGGACGCGCATTTCGGTGAGATACTTATAGGAGTTATCAGGGTCAAGCAGCTGAATGTCATTGGGGTTGATACTGTTGTGTACGACGCGGATTTTGCTTGCCGGTATATCGTATTCTCGCATGATGGCTTTTTTGGTGTGCTCGCTCACCGCGATAACCTGGTCGGCCATAAGCACCGCCATCGATTCAATCTCGCGCACGAGTGGATTGCCGCCAAACTCGCGGCCGGCACGGTCGGCTTCTACCGAATGGAAATGCACAATAAGCGGACATCCACGCTGTTGCTTTACCCGCAGCGCCGCACGAAACGTAAGCCAGTCGTGCGCATGGATGACGTCGAATTCACGGTCCGATTCGCGGATTAGCCGGTCGACGGCATGCTCATACATCTGCTGTTGGCCGTGAATATCGATCCATTCGGTATGGCCGTCCCGAAACACATACTTATAGCTATCGTACGCAATACCCGCTTTAACCACATCGGCCACATTTTGCGGATGCGCCGGGGTGATCCGCATAAAATCGATGTCGTGCTCCGCAGTGTAGGGCAGCACAAACTCAATATCGGCGCCTTTTTTCGCGAGCGACTTACAAAGCTCGAAACATGCAACCCCGAGTCCACCACTATTATTGGGAGGTAGCTCCCACCCGAGCATCAAGATTTTCATCGCCCTCTTTTACTTTAAGCTCTTCTGGTTCCGATTATAGTACGAAATACCCGAAAAGCACAACCGTTTTGGACAAGAAAAACGGGTGTTAATGCGAATTATTTAACAGCAGTCAGGCGTTCTAATGCCAGTTCGAATGCGGCTTGTTTTAAGCCTAAGCCTTTTTCTTTGGCACGCTCAAGCATCGCAACGGTGGCAGGTACCAAAATATCCTGCAATTTTTGGTTCACTTCCGTCTCGGTCCAGTGCTCGCTCTTCTGATTCTGGTCCCATTCGAGGTACGAAACGATCACGCCGCCGGCGTTCGCGACCACATCGGGCAAAATGGTTTTATTGTTCCCCAACAAATATTTTTCGGCGACCTTAACGATTGGGCCATTGGCGAGCTCCACAAGTATGTCGGCCTGCACCTTCTCCATGTTGTCTTCGGTGATGGCATCTTCGAGCGCGGCAAGCACCAGAATATCCACTTTTGCGCCAATGATCGCCTCGGGCGCAGCGGTTTCGGCACCCTTGAGGTCGTCAAGTTCCTCGGGACGTGGAACGGCACCAGCCTTGTTTGCAAATTTCTCAACATCGATGCCATCTTGTTTGGCCCAGGTGTTTTTACTGTTCGAAACCGCGACAACCTTGATGTTCGGATAATCTTTGAGGACTTTTGCAAAGAAATAGCCGACGTTTCCAAAACCCTGGAGCGCTACGGTGAGCGGCTTGTCGAGCATGTCCTGGGCGCGCAGATATTCGACCAAAGCGATCACGCCGCCACGGCCTGTTGCAGCCTCACGACCTTCGGAACCACCATTGCCCATCGACTTACCGGTAAAGCTGCCTTTGTCGGCTTTGCCGGTCGTCTTTTCAAACTCGTCGACCATCCAGTCGATGATTTCGGAGTTGGTGTTTACATCAGGAGCGGGGATGTCTTTGTCCGAGCCGATGTGTGGCGCCAAGTGCTCGGCATACCGGCGGGCGAGTGTCTCGACCGTTGCTTTATCGAGCGAGCGCGGGTCGACGGCGATACCGCCTTTACCACCGCCCATCGGTATATTAACTGCGGCTGTCTTCAGGCTCATAAGTGTCGCAAGCGCGCGGACTTCGTCGATATTGACGTTCGGATGAAAGCGGATGCCACCCTTGTACGGCCCCAGGTGGCTGTTGTGCTGTACGCGGAACGCCTGGTACTTTTTGCCGCCGGCTTCGACTTCGAAGATATGTTCGGCTTCGGCCTCAAGTAAGGCTTCAATTGTTTTTTCGTCGTATCCTAATCTTTCGGCCGCTTCCCGGATCGTGGCTTGTGCGGTCGCTAACATTGATTTACTCATG
>JGI24742J22300_10000018_pt1 | contig 26387 bp, 26 predicted proteins | sample KBSMiscanthusM1_FD_22300 | JGI IMG/M metagenome (IMG submission 22300)
CCGAGAGCAGTTATAACCACGCTGATACCGAAGCATATCGCACTTTGTTTCCATAGTTGGCGGCGCGTAGGCATATCCATGCCAAGTGCTTTATCAAGTGGTGCTTTTTGCGCGGTTTTGGGTATACGATTGCCGGCTGTGGCTTTACGGTTTCGTACGTCTTTTGTTTGCATGCATCACATTATACCAACCACCGGTTACAAATACCTTACATCATGCCCAGGTTCTGTGGTATAACTACCCAAGTTAATGAGGTAACCGAATGAGCGAAGTCACCCTATATAATNCCGCCGCGCTCGACCGAGAAGAGTGGCGCGAGTTACAAACTGTCGCGCGAGACGCATTTGGCGCCTCTCTCGACCGGCCGCAAGCCGAAATCGATGAGCTTGTAGCTTGGCATGACCACGACTTGTTTTATGCAACACATGTTGATCCTAACCTGCAAGTTGGCGGTCGATATACCGACAATCAATCATTTAGTAAGCCGCGCGTCGCCGTCGCGACCAATGGCGGAAAGCCCATCGGGTTCGCATACTCCGCGCATAACGTTTCGGGTCCGACGGAGTTAGCACGCTTCGGGCGCCGTTTGAGCGTCGTCAAAAATTACCTTTGGATCCGTAATGTTTGTGTGTTGCCCGGACAAAGCGAAGAAGTTACCCGCGATTTAGGCGCTGCGCTGCTCCGGGATGCCATTCCGTTCCAGCCGGTTACCGCCTACATCTGGCCAGGCGAAAATGATACATTGCAACCAAGATTGGAAAAACTTGGGTTTACGGCAACCGGCACGGAGCCGGTAAAAGTCTTTGGCAAAGACAGCGATCCGATAGACCAAGTGCGCATGCAGGCCCGCACCGCCGCAGGCGTCCTCAAAAAACTATAGGCGCGTATTACGCATCCCGGGCGATAATCAACCGCGCCATATTGTGGGTGCTCGCCCAACGGCGGATGAATTCCGCGCGGGGCATATGCCTGTTTTTACCGAGTCTGCGACGGGGATCATGGAACACGACGTCGTTTGCATCGGTTTCCTGCAGCACCACGCGGTGCGTTACAAAGTCCATTAAAATCTCCGATTCTGTGTCGCGGGCGCCTATATCGGCAACCGCGAAGACCTGGGGAGCTGATTTGGCGTTTTTAAATTTGCTGGCCCACGTATTTATATGTGTAAAGTCTGTTCCCGGCATCGCAAGCGTAACGATTTGTTTGCCCGTTGCCTCACGAAAAGCCGTGGTTGATAGGAGTTTGAGATATACCTCATCGGGCACGGCGACCGTGTTGTAGCGCGTTTTCAATTGCTCCACCATATCGAGTTCGGGCGGCACCCAGCCTGCTATCCCTTCAAACACCATGCGGTAGGCGGCAAGGGAACAGCTCATATGGGAATCCTTGTATTCGCCCTTTTCGCCCTGGATATGGTAGGGCGGCACATCCAAAACACCGGGTTCGAGTTGTTTCGTCGCGTGTGCCGGTAGCACCTCGCGGGCATAAGCATCGAGCGTCCCACCCCATGTCGTTTTCAAATGCCAAAGCTCTACCGAAAGGATTTTGCCTTGCCGTTGTTCTTCTTGTTCCGCTTCGATCTGTTTCGTAAGCGCTGCAACTTCGGGCGGGCGGTAGGATGGGTTCCATAAATGAGGAATGTCCAGGCGCGGGTCGATCGCATGCAGCTTGGCCTTGATGGCTTCGCGATGCGCCTGGAATGTTTCGAGATGCGGACCGGACACAGTGCGCATCACCGGTTCCGTGGCTTCAATCTGGGAAAATGCCTCTTGCAAAAAGGCCGCACTGTCCACCGGTGGAGAATAGGTGGCAAGTTCGGTCATTATATTGTAGCGCTCATATTTTCAAGTTATTTGACCATAAGTATAGCACCTGCGCAATGAGTCGCCAACAGCCAACTTACGGCTTGGTCTCGGAACAAGACAATATGTTAGCCTGGTCTGGTGATTGCGGCGGGCGGTTGTGAAAACCCAGCGTAAAGCTAATGCTGCAGCCCACCGTACCAGCATGGAAAGTATACGCGATCTCTAATTACCAGTTCTCCCAGTAGCCTGGGTCTCCCCGAGCGAGATACCCACCGGAGCCAGCAGGGGCCGCACTTGCTCGGTTTGGTTGTTTTGCCACTGCTCATCTCAAGCCTATTGTAACGGCATTCGCCGCAACAGAATAACACTTTTACCACCCGCGGTGTTATTTGACAAATACTCACATTGATATTAAAGTGTTCAGTTTGTTGAACGAGCAGCAATGATATGAGCTATGAAGCAACACGTAAAACATTAGATACCAGTGCCGAGCTGGCGGCGGCCGCAGCGGAGCATGTAGGCGTTGCCCAGGACAAGGTACAAGAAGCGGTTGAAGCTTGGCAGGAAATTAACGCCGGCCGGCCACCGGAGCAGGATCGCAAAATCGACGTTAATGCCGCTAAAATCTTCGAAGTTGCAGCTACGGCCGTACGCGCCAGCACCGAAGCCGCATCACTGGTCGACCACTATGCAAAGTCGCGGTTGGCGATGGGCAACGAGACACCGGTCGATTATGCAGCCACGCCGCATCACACACCGGCGCGTACCGAAGACCGGCCCCAAGCGCCGAGCAATGCAGAGGGCAACCAAACTGGGAACAGCGACGAGCAAGCCACGAACACCGCGGCAACCGCCGAAGAAACCCCGACCGGCCGGCCAAGTTTACTGCCAACCTACACGCCCATGGATGTCGCCGCGGAACTAGTGCGGCTCCAACAATGGCGGGACGGCGAAGCTATTCCTTCTATCAATGAACCGACTGCCAGCATCAGTTTGACTGCCGCGGACCGGCAATTGCTCGAAGCATATATCCAAGCCCACCCCAATACACAATATTTTGCCCATCAGCAAGGCGTAGGACTTGTTGCAGACACCGGCCGTATGAAAAAATTTACCGACCCCGCAGTGCAAGCAGCCTTTACGCAAACCGCCAATGCCATGCACAGCCACATGCAGTATGATCTAAACCGGGCTGGAATAAACCGGGAGGGGCCGTCAGTGATTCACTTAACTGCCGGCCAGTTTACCACCGGCGAAGATTCCGTGCCGCACATGGACGCCTTTGACATTTCAGGCGATAATCTTATCCGTTACGTAGTAACGCCGGTCGGTCCAACCACGCAATTTGCGCAGGGTACGTTTGCGCCGTCAGAATTCCACGAGTCGGGAGATATGAAACCTACTTCGCGTCAGATCGTATGGGCCTCTAGCATGCCAAAGCACATAACCCGCTTCCGCGGCCCGTCCGTACACCAAGCGCCTGCGGCTGATCAACCGACGCCAAGAGTATTTATGTCGTCGAGCGTCGAACTGCCCAACAGCCGCAAGCAGTAGCACGCGACGAATAAGCTTGCTCCTGATCCTATGCCTGTATAATGGCTGTAATGGACATGTCGATTTATTTTGGCTATGCAGACCCCACGGGCGATCTTTTTACCTATGGGTTTATCGGCCTTATGATCGCGCTGGCGTTCATAAGCTACCAATGGCGTATGTACAAGAGCAAACAAGCGCTCGGCAAAGCCGGCGCCAAAGACGCCACCTGGGACAAAGCACTCGAGCAAGCCAAAGCCATATATAACCGCTACCCGGCCGATTGGACGAATGCCGACCTCGCCAGCCTCAGAACGTACGTCACCCCGCAATATTTCGCCTATATCAGCCTGGTATTTGAGGCGTTGCAACAACTTGACCGCCGCAACCTCACCACCGTTGACCGAATATTGGCAGTCTCGCCCTACAATGTGCACGACGACACCAACAACCGCGAGGACTCATTCGACGTCGAATTCAACGCCCTACGGCAAAGCGAACTACGGACCGCATCAACGAACACCCGAATGTACCACACCATATTGAGCGATCGCGAATTATGGCATTTCGAGCGCATCGACGACCAGTGGAAACTCGACCGCATTAGTCGTGGCAACGAAGACGCCGCCAGCAAAAGCTACGCAACCATGGCCGGTAACCGCTCGCAGCAAGAACAACAGCACACGCTCATGCGCGATTTTGCCAAAGCCAACGGCTTTTATTATGACCAGGATTTCGGTTGGATTTTGTTGCCACAAGGCGGGCATTTATTCACTGTGGGGTTCAGCCATGTCGCCGTTACCAACCACGTTATCGGGCGATTCCAAAACATGCTGGTGCAGTTTTACCAGATGTATAACACGAGCGGTGTCGGCAAAATCACGTTCGTGGCGCAGACGACGCTGCCAAAAAGTTACGGGCATATCATCGTGCGGCATAAATCCCTCACTACCATACCGTTCGATGCGCTCAGCATGTCGCCCGTCCACTTAGAAGGTGTGTCTTTCGACAAAAAGTATGCCGTGTATGCGAGCGACATGGAGCGCGTATCCTCGCTGGAACTGCTGCATCCGGCTTACATGGAGCGGCTGCTTGCGCTGCCGTTCATGGTCAATATCGAAATCATGGGTAATGCGTTGTATTTGTATAGCACCGATGATCAGGTCAACCCACAAACCATGCTCGAACTCATCCACGCCGCCTTCGAAGAAATGAAAATGTAAGCTCGCGGTTGTGTGAGTTTGCAGGGGTACATAAACATGATATAGTGACCACCGTTAAGGGGAAGCTTACTTATGAGTGTAGGATGCGAAAATTGTACGATTCGTTTAATGACCACGAATCCAGGGGAAGTACCACCCACCATTGCCGAGCCATTAGCGGCCATGAGCGCAAAAGAGGAGGGCGGGACTCCACTTACATCGAGCGAGGTTGAAGCGAACCTTGCCAAACCAGCTTGTGAAGTCGATGGCTGCAACCTTACACTCGGTGGCCTACTGCGTTACACTACCCACAACGGTGATGCAGCTATAATCGATGCGATCAGCCCGCAGACAGCACCTGGCTGCACCTCGCGCACCTAGTATAGTTCTCGAATCAATTGCCTCACAGACAAAAAACACCGTAAAAGTGCAATATTTGCAATACTAGGGTATAATAGGTTACTTGTGAGGCGTGGATCATTTTATGTTGTTTGACTTAGTAGACACACTACAAAGGAAACGACGACTTATTTTTGTCGCCCTGTTTATTCTTATCGATTTTTGGTTACTTGCGTATGGCACACAGGTACTGCAGACGCACCGTAACGACATCACGACGCGTATCTATAATTCAGAACACGTCAGCTCCGGTACCAGCTACCAAACGAGCGCTATCGACCTCAGTGGCATAACGGCCGGCATGAGTCACATTGCGAGCAGGGTAGAAGTAGGAGCTTTGCGCGCATCTATGGCTACGAGCGATGGCATCACCAGCGCCGAGCACGGCGTGCTGCGAGCAATGCACGCGGCCCTGCACGCGAGCGGCGCAGTAGCGGCAAGCTCGCTACGGGGCATAGGGCAGGGAATTGCATTTACTGGGCGCGTGATCGCGTATCCGTTTGTCGCTACCGGACACGGCATTGGGCGTGGCTTTGGCGCCGTAACCAAAGCCGTCAACGCACCGATAGCTTCCATCATACGGCCAAAAACCCACGCCGCGGTACCGGTCATTACACCCGAGCAAGCACAACAAGCCTTCTTGATTCAGGACGGAACACTCAATGTAGAGCCTACCAAACCGACCGGATCGGGAGGCGCCTGCGATAGTGGTGCGGGTAACGGCGGCTACCCGATGGAATGGTGCAATGCCGCCATGGACAGCATTCGCACCGTGGGTTATAGCGCGGATCGGATCAACCGCGAGTGCACCTCATACGCATTTTGGTATTTCACTGCGGTCGAGGGTCGCACGAACTTGCACGTGACCGGCAACGCCAACCGTTGGGCCACCACATCGAATATACCGACGCACAAAACGCCCGCCATAGGCGCCATCGCCGTAGAAACCGCGGGCGCTTTTGGGCATGTCGCCATCGTGCACGCCCTGCCAGGCCAGTTATACGAAGGCAAAGTAGTGCCCGCCGGCTATGTGCTGGTGAGCGAAATGAACTACGATTGGCACGGCCATTTCCGCTACTCATACAGCCCTTTGGGTAAGTTTTCGGCGTATATTTATTAGTTGCGTTGCCGCAGAAACTACCCCGCAGAAGGCGGACGAACACCGAAAATCCCATCGCGATCTGTCGGCACCAATTTTTCGTGATGCATAAATACGCCGGTTAGGTATTCTGTTTCTTCCGCGCTCAGCGGACCGCCGGTTTGCCGCGTAAGCTCGCCTTCCGCAACGCTAACCAAACGGTCCAGCAATATGCTCGTGGTGGTTCTCGGGTCAATACATTTGGATATCGCGACTTGTACGGCGCCGTGAATTTCGGTAACGCGCTCCCTGCCAAGCAGCCTCATGAGCTCGAGCGAGCGAGTGGCGGCTGCGGCTTGAACTTGAGTTTCTATTTCGGTCGTGTCCGGTGGTGCATCGACTAAAGAAAGCTGCGCTTCAGCGATTACTGGCTCTGGCGGCGCTTTGGCAGCTTCGGCAAAAGATAACATCAGGCTATAAATGTGTTCTTTACTTCTAGCGTCAGCAATCTGTCGGGCTTGCTCACTTGTTAGTAATTGCTGCGTTCTCTCTCGCCGTGACCAACGTACGCGAGGATGGTAGTCAACCATCCTGCGGAGTATGCGCTCTACAGTTTTATCAGCTTTTATACCCCGATTAATCGCTGTTTCATGCACACGCATATGCAATTCTTCTGTATCAATAAATATCGTACTTTGGCTCAGTAAATTCTCGATCGTACTGGTTACTGTCTGGAAAAGTGTTTCAAATTTTGCTGCATCTTCAGGCGTATGGGTAACTCGTATATAATTCGTATTCTCCATTGCTGTCACGCGGGGATCTCGCATAATCGCCTGAACAATGTGCCGGACCGTTTCATTGGCGAGCTCTTTATTGGGTGCGAGCGTAACGGGAACGTCAGATTTTCTTCTGAGGTCACAGGTCGCCCAACGCGCCAGAACCCAACGCGCGAGCTCTTCGGGCGGAGTGTTATAAATATCTCTTTTGGTAGGAAGCGGCGGTAGGGCACCTTCTGCAAGACCGGCGCTATAGACAGAGCTGTGAGGACCATCTCCATATCGTATTGGTACAAATCGCGGGTCAAGCTCAATGGCCCGATAGAATGCCTGCGTGGTGCTTGTTGTGAAACATAGCCGGTCGCATAATCTGCCCAACCATCTATACCCGGTGGTCTCATCTCCCCTGTACGTGGTTGCGATAAGCTCGTCCAGTCCGTCGCCTATGGTAGCAGGAGGCCGCGGTGCGTGAGCAAGCACACCTGTTACTTGTTTCGTCCTCTCTGCATCGGGCGTTTTCTTTTCATACTGCAAAAGCAAGCGAGGAGTCCTGCAAGCTACGACTGCGGCGATTTCATGTTCCGGTTCGGTCAGTAATTGGCCTTCTCGACGAATGTGCTCAATGGCATCCTGCAAAAACATACCAGGTGTTTCTTCGGCCAATTTCGCGATCCGTTCTATGATCGCCTCTGCACGGTCAGCAATAGACATGCCGGTCGTTTCTACGCTATTTTTCAGGAAAAAATCAGAGCCAGCAAGCCTAACGAACCGATCGGAGGTAATAATCACGTTATAAAATAATCGGCGGCCTTTGTCGGTAATATCTGACGGCAGCAATGCGTCGGCTGTGTCTCTGTAGCGATATAGGCCTTCGTTCAGTTGGGCCAGCAAGGCAGCGCCCTCCTCGGCGAAGGACATATCGAGCTCCAAAGGATGCTCGCGGAGGCGCTCTAATAACTGCGCATGAGGTATATCCGCTTGTGGGCCAAGCGTTTCATGCAAAGCAGATGCCGCTGGTTGTTCCCCTGTCGTCATCACTTTTTAGCGTAGCAAAATGTAGACTTAGGTCAACTACTTACCTACATATTAATAAGTGGTAGCGTAGCCGAGCAAGCCTTCGGCCGTGGCGTTCGCGACACCTTCGCAGGTTGCATTGGCAGCAAGGAAGTGGTCGTAGTGCGCAGCATCATAGCAACGATACATAGGCAGGGCGTTTGCGGTCGGTGGTACAGTGTATAGCCAGCCTTCAGTTTGTATGATCGCAAAGCCGCCGCAGTCAGCCTGCGAGTACGTAAAGTAATCTTGGGCACCGAGGCGGCAACCATACAGCACCTCTCCGTGTGGCGCACCACTTATCCTGCCCAAACTATAGCAGACACTGCTAGCAAATAAAAAGTCTCCCTTAGCAACTATATCTGCTTGTATTATTACGAACTTTATTGTAGAGTTGCTGCAATGAGTGAAGTTTTTCGAGAAACGTGGAATACCTACGACGGATTTGTAAATCAGGGGGATTGGGGCGGTACAGGCCGACGACAAGTCTTAGTACCAGTGCGCGAAAAAAACATGCTGACCCAAACAAGCGTGCCCGGCATAGCCCGCAAAGGACACATTGACAGCCGTTTTGCGAAAAAGCTTATAGCAGCAGGCAACGAAGCCGACCACGAGGCAGTAACAACAGAGCAAAAGACCGCACTGAGCGGGCTGGTCAACCAGCTCCTGGAAACTGACATATCGTGTATGTGGAATGTGCAGCCTTACCAACCATCAACGCCCAAAAATATCATCAGCGACGAGATGCGTCTCATTCTGCCAGGTGCAATTGCTGTCGCCACGTACGACGTTTTAACCGTCAACCGGGAACCTATTGGTGACGAGGTTCATGACGCACTAACACCTGTGCAAGCAATTATCGGCATAAAAGCTACGGTTCCGGCGCGCCTTGCCTCTATGGCGACCGGTACGCTGGCGTGCGGTATAGTTACATACGATTACCAGCCGCCACAACCACCTCAGCAGCCGCCTGCAGCTCAGGCCTAGCACCAAAGGAGTATCACGACAGCTGCTCTATAGCACCTTGTAATCGCTGTAATACCGGTTCCGGATGGATGTTGGCCGGATACCACATATGTACGATCTGACGATCCGGGTCGCGCACGAGATCACTTATTGCACAGACCGACAACGGTAACTGTACGCGCTTACATGCGGCGCTTATTTGCTCGATAGGAGGGGGCACGATGGACTCGGTGGCTTGCCACATTTCGCGCACGTCTACAGGTACGCGTTCCAGTGCAGCAGCACCGATCATTGCGCCCAATATGGTACTTCTGATCTTACGGACCTCCGCCTCCCGCGCTTCCGGCATTCTTTGCAGTGCAAGCGTCTCGATAGTATTCCCCGTCCTGGGAGCGCCGCCCGGCCAATAAAACGTCGCATAGCGCGCCAGGGTAGGGACGTTTGGATCACATGCATCGAATGTGCCCAATTCCGCATTGCTCAAAATTATATCGCTGTACCAAGCGCCTTTGGCAGAACTGTCCTCCCACAATTGTGCTAGAAGGGCGATGGTATCCGGCGCGCCGGTAATAACTTCCATGCTCATATCGCTAGATTGTACCAAACTGCGCCGCAAGATCGTACTAACTGCAAAAAGCTAAGGCTGTTTTAATTATGCAGTCTGTTGGTCTTCTCCCAGTTGGTATAGCTGGTCGGCGAGCTCTTTGGTGGGCAGCACGCTACAGTCGATATTTCGTTGCAGCGCAATTACATACCCTTGGATGATGCGTTTGAGCCGTATGGCATCGGTGCGCCAAAATTTGCCTACGGTGATAGGTTCTTCGTCATTCATCACACGACTCACGATTTTGATGGTGCCAAAGAACGGGCCAAGCGTTGCCGTCACATTTAGAATATCCTCGATGCGCATGCTGACCACCTCGGCGGCGCGGAAAAATAGCCGCTTGCTCAGGGTCACCTTGGCGCGGTCGACACAGAGCGTGTCGGGGAACAACGTAAGCGTCGTGTCCGCTTTTGCAAGTACGGTGTTGGAGCCAACGATCGCCTGCTGCAACTCTTTTTCGGATGCGGCGCGGCTTCCTGCAGCCGGCGTGTTTTTCGGTTGGGGCGGCGAGAACTGCGAAGCCTGAGGTTGGGTCTGGTAGAGTGGATCGTTCATGGCATTATCTCCTAAACCTACTTACGTATTGTAGTCTCGGTACTTCAGGGCTGCCATGAAATATGTCATAGAGCCACGTTAAAACGTACATATTTTAGTCATGGCGCTTGTGCCCTACGCGTCAGACAGGCCAAATTTTAGGCGCAATTGCTCTGCCAGGGTGTGGTTTGCCAATGGCTCTGGCTTCCTGGCCGCTCTCGGCGGCATACTTTCTGTCGTAGCTTGGGCGGCAAGCGACGACTTGCTGGCAGTAGGCTTGCCGGGCTTAAACTGGTTGAGCGCCCGTTCAAAATAACTGCATAGAGCATGTACCGTAAGGTAATCGGACTCGGAGAGTATTTCGTCGCGACGCGACGCAAGTATGAGCAAATCCGCCGCAGCATCCAACCGTGCTTGCCGTACTTCGGGCCCATACATCGGCAAGCCACTGTCTTTGTACCAATCACGCCGGCTCATCAGTGCGTCAGCGACTTGTTGTGGCGCATGGATGGCAAAGGGATTGCCACTCCCTTTTCGTAAATATGCCAGTGCTTTGTGCCTAGCACTGTGGTGATAGGTAAGCGAATACCAATCATGGTTAGCTGTTGACGGGTGTCCGTGCGATTCGCGGGAGGTTGCAAAATAGGGAAAGTTGTTTCCATATTGCGAGATACTTATCGCACCGAATGATATAAGACTAAGCATATCACGCTGCTGAGCCGCCGGGTTAGGGTACGTGGTGCTGCGGACTTCCTCCAGCAGGCTCATTGTCTGAAGATTAATATCAGACATTATGCTGGAGAAAAGTTTTTTACGGTCGGTGCGTGCATGGAACGCATCTCCGGCGATCAGAAAGGTCCGCGAACGCAAAACCAGCCCGTGGGTTATGTCATGTGAGGTAGCATCGATAAAGTCCTTAAACCCTTCGAGCCCTTTATCCACCTGTTCGTGCGAACGCCGGTTTATACCGAGCTCCAGGTTGTTACACGCATACTTATATTGCGTTAATAATGGACGAGGGTCATCACTTGCTACGAGCTGTTGCTCAAGCTGCGCCTGTCTTTGCTGCAGCCATTCCGGATCAAGATCTTCGGCAAGGTATGTTTGCGGTGGCCGTACACCTCCGAAATATTTTTCCGTTATGCTCATGCTGCCATTATAACCGGTTTCCCGTGCTTTGTTACCCGCAAGGGAATCATGCCGGTATTCCGGTTTTGCCTTTGCACATTGGCTGGATTTTTGGTAGGATCGAACACTTATGGGTATTGAAGATCTACGGCAAACAGAACGACAAGTACGGGCATTGATTGCCCAGAGTTTGGGCGCGCTGTCCACTTCGGTAGCAGGCCAGCAAGTGCATGCCGAGGCTGCCCAAAGATGTATGGATGCTGCCGGGGAAAGCGATATACATCGGCTCTATGCAGCTCGAGCACTTGCCGTAATTGCTAATGGAGCTGAAATTGCAAGAGAGCTCGATCAAAACCTCCTGGATGGTCTGGGCGCGTCAAACATCCCGGAAAACGAAATACTCACTATTCAAGCATCCGCGCGAGAAGCTGTGGCATTTGCATCTGAAATTGCAAGCGTCGCAAAAGCCGCAGCGGACGTAATTGCCGCCCAGCAAGACGCACCGGCGTTACTGCAAGGAGTGGCGGGCGAACTGAACGCAGCTCCTACGATTAGTGGTAACTCAGCTCAGCACCTCATCGATGCCCAATCAGCGGCAGGCCGAGCTATACGGGACTTATAAATATATGCGCCCATATCCACCGGAACTCGATAATTCCATCGATTTAGCGAACAGAGCTACCATAGCCGCCGAAGAAATAAACTTGGCAGCCGGAACTGCCGAAGCTGAAAAGCATCAACTCGCTGCACAGTTTGCAATCGGCGCCAAAGCAATAAAAGACAGCAGTGAGCAAATCGATAAAGACCTTGCCGCGCATACAAATGCGAGCTTATCGGCCGACGAGGCTCGGGCGCTCCATGCCGAGGCCGGCTTTGGCCCCAACAATAAAGCAGCGGGTCAGGTTGAGAGCCATTTGGGCGCAGCCGTGGAAGCCCTTTCAGAAGAGCGATCCGCGCTCGCCGGGCTGCAGCATACACTTGCCCTCGGTGATGGCGCTGGTTTTGACGAACGGAAAGCGCAGGTTAACGGCCTCGACCTACGTGCCCTCATAGGAATGTGCGCCACACTACTCCAAACCCACCATACGCTGCAACGACGAATCGAAGGGCTCATCATCGCCCGTAAAGACGAATTCGCCGCGATAAAAGGCATCCAACATACTATGGAAAAGGCTATCGGCGCCACCCAACGGGCCGAAGCGGCGGCAAATGAGAATCCCGAGAACTCTCCAGCCGCAATCGCTTATAGATTGCGTGAAATAGAAGCTGCACTTGCCGATGCACCCCAGGCACTGGCCAGAGTTGGCGCGGCGCTCGGTCGGGTCACTACCTTGATTAGCGAAGCTGATGATCTTGCTAATCTGTGGCACAGCGGGGGAACAATACCGGGCAATGTCGTACAAGTACAAACTGCACTTAATGCGGCAGTCGAGCAACTCACTCTTCCACCGCACGATCTTTTTGATGGAGCCAGGATGCAGGTAGGGCTGTCGGCAAGAAGCATGGAACAAGCCGTCAGTGTCAAGCAAACGGCAACAGACGGAAAAAACGCAGCTGCTAAGAGCATGAATGCAATCAACGATAAAACAACTGAATACATTGAAACGAGAGGAGGCTAAATGACATCATCTGAAAATATCGATCCGCGTATCGCGTGGCCCAACAAAATGGGGCTAATCGTTATGGCACTCGCAGGTATAGACCAGGATCTCACCACCATAGGCAATGCGCTCAATTATGGTCCGGAACTCACCGAACTCGCCAGTCGTGCACTCAACAGCAAAGCGGATTTCGACAAAGCTGCCGAAGAAATGAAAGCCGCCCGCGAGACGCATCAAGTTGGAGAAAATGGCTTATACCAAGAGACCATGCTTGATGCGTCCCACCCTTCGCTATTAAGTGCACAAGAGGAGGCCGGAGCGGCAGACCAGAAGCTCAAAGGGTCGGCAGAAGATTACGCTGCCCTAGGTAGGCTGGTAGAAGGTGAGTCCTCAATCATTGCATTAATAGGGGAAGTGCTCACCAGCGCCCAAACAGCCGTGCTTAACACCGGTCCCGCTATTCAAACCATTCAGGAAGCCGCAGCCGAAGGCCAGCAAGCTACAGGCTAGCCGGCTAAGGCTTGCGCTGGAGACGGGCAATATGCACGACCACAAACTAAACAAAAGCGCTATACTATATAGTAATGGGGATTTTTGACGAACCACTGGTTTTTGTCGACATCGAAACGAACGGGCTGAGTCCGCTCCGTGGCCGGGTTGTCGAAGTTGCAGCAATTCGCGTCGAACAGGGCAAAATAACCCAGGAGTTCAATACGCTCGTCAATCCCGGTACGGCCTTGCCGCAATTCATAACCAACCTGACCGGCATAACTAACGCCGATGTAGCCGACGCGCCGGTGTTTCTGCAGATCGCCGAGAAGCTACACAGTATCCTGGAGGGCGCGGTGTTTGTAGCACATAACGTGCGGTTCGATTATTCGTTTTTGAAGCAGGAGTTCAGCCGCGTCGGCAAGCCGTTCAGTCCGCGTCAGCTCTGCACGGTGCGCTTATCGCGGGCGCTGTATCCCGAGCACCGCAGCCACAAACTGGCGAACCTGATTGAACGTCATGGGTTTACCTACCAAGCCCGGCATCGCGCCTACGACGACGCCCATGTGCTCTGGCAGTTTTTACAGCACGCCGAACGCACATTCACGGGCGAGATCCTGCGCGCGGCCATCCAAAAACAGCTCAAACAACCGGCGCTACCCAAGAATCTCGACCCGCAAATACTGAAAGATTTACCAAACGACGCCGGCGTGTACATCTTTGAAGACGCCGACGGTTATCCGCTGTACGTGGGCAAAAGCGTCGCCATCCGCAAGCGCGTGCTCTCGCATTTTTCGAGCGATCACGAACACCCTGGGGAGTTCAAAATCGCCCAGCAAGTTGCCAATATCCGCACCATCAGCACGGGCGGCGAGCTGGAGGCTTTACTGCTCGAATCGCAGCTCGTCAAAGAATTACAGCCGCTGTACAACAAACAACTGCGGCGCACCAGCAAGCTGCTGCTTGCCCGGCGCGTCGAAAACGAGGCCGGTTATTACGCGGTACAGCTCGAGGAAGCCAATCAGATCCTGCCCGAAGAAAGCGGCACCATCCTGGCGGTATATCCGCGCCGCGGCATGGCCACAGAATCGCTCGAAACCATGCAAAAAACCTACGATTTATGCCCGAAATTGCTAGGGCTCGAAAAGAGCAAGGGTGCGTGTTTTTCGCACCAACTGCACAAATGCCGGGGCGCCTGCGTTGGCGAGGAACCACCCATTATGTACAACCAGCGGCTTGCCACCGCCTTCCAAAACCGGCGCATCGAACAGTGGCCCTTCAAAGGCGCCGTGGCCATCAAAGACCTCGCGAGTCCTTTACAAAGCGGCATCATCGTAGACCAATGGTGTGTGGTTGCGCAGTTCAAGCAGGAAGCAGACTGCGAACCAGTCATCAAAACGCTCACCAAACATTTCGACCTCGACGCGTACAAAATTTTGCGCGCGTATTTGCAGCAAAAACGCGCGCAGCTACACATTGTGCCCGTCTCGTTGCAAGAATTGCAGGGCTTCGGCGTATGAACGAAGGTGCGATCCTGCGTATTCTGCGCTGTTACCTCGAGACAAATATCCTCAGCTTTTCAAGTATTTGCAAGCAAGCCAATTATCCTACCGACCTTGGCGGCTATTATATCCGTCACCTGGTGAGCACCAACAGTTTAACCAAGACGGCTCGCGGCCAGTACAAAATCACGCCGTATGGTAAGCAGCAGTTCTTGCGTTTAGAGAAACGGCAAAGCCGCAGCGCGCTCGCCCAACCGCGGTTATGTGTAATGGCGATCGTTAAGCACGAAGGGAAATGTATCGTCATTCGCCGCCGACAGCAACCATTCATCGGCATTGCGGAATGGCCGGCTGCGACGGTGTCATCCGGCAATCAAATGACTGACGTTTTACAGGAGTTGCTGCAAACCCGTCTAGGAGTTGTAGCCGCGCCGACGTTGCTCGGGTTTTTCCGCCGGATCGATATGTATGACGATACGGTTTTTGATGATAAATTGTTCGCCGTACATGCCGCTGAACTCGCTCCGAACAGCGTGATTCCAAAAAGCTCGCCGTTCGGTGAAAACGTATTAGTTGCCGCAGATGAGCTGGCAACTTTACCAAAACCAGCGCGCGCCCTCCAGGATATTTATGCTTTCAGCCAAGCTGCCGTGCCGTACCGGGAGCAGCGCTATCGTTTGGTGCTTGAAGATATCGTGCCCGCCGATTGATCACGTGCTCCATGCTTTATGAAAATAACTTCATATGACGCGCGCGCTGATCGTGTTCAAATAATTGCATGAAGCAGAAAGACGTAAAATATTGTGTCGCGGTCGTACTCAGAAGCGGCCACCGCATGCATGAGTACTTAGCGGTCCGCCGCCCCGAAGACGATGTTGATTTGGGAGGAAATTGGGGGCTACCCGCCGTAACTTTACGACCCGATGAATCTCCCGAAGACGGTGCGCGCCGTGTATGCACCGAAAAACTTGGCTGCAAAGCCGAGCCGATCCGCTTTTTGGGTGCAATGCACCAAGTGCGTAACAGGTACGACATCGTGCTGATGGACATCGAAATGATTCTGGTGAGCACCACGCAACCCGATGTATCGCAGGCGCAAACCACTGCCACCGCTTATGTTGCGCAAAAATGGAGTGCAGACCCCAAAGAACTCCTTCCATCCGCCCGACATGGTTCATGCTGCAGCTCAATCTTCCTGCAAGACCAGGGCTTACTCAAGCGCGAAGACTGGACACTTTCGCTCGCCGGGTCGCTACTTGTAGGGTAACCGACAAAACGCCGCTGCCATATTTTACAAATCCGCGCAATTAGTGTAAAATATACATCTTATGAGTGGATCACACGAGGAATTATCACAGTCCGCAATCACCCCTGAAATTGAGGCACTACGTAATGCCTGTCCGCAGCATGGCGATTATTATGCCGACCAACTTGAAGCACAAGTCAAGCTCAGTAATTTGATGGATCCCAACATGACTGACGACGACCTTCTTGCCATCGTCGAGGGAGATCCCCAACTATCGAGCGCACACGCACGGTTTGATGTTTTGCAACGGTTTGCCGACGCGATTGCACTACCACAGCAAGGCCCGAAACGCTTGCTCGCGCAAGGCAAGGCGTCACTCATAAACCCTTATGTCGAACAGCTGAGCGATCAGTTTGTCGCCACGCTTGGCGAAGCTCCGGATTATCTTGACGTTGAAAAGAGTATGCTACTGTTTGCGTCGCAGGCAATATGCACTAACCGTGAGCTTGACCGGCCAGCACAGGGCAAATTCTTAACAGCAGTGGTCAACCAGTTTGCCAATACCATGCTTGCTAAATCGGATATGTCCAAGCACTGCAACAGTCTTTTCCGCGGCGATCAAAAGGAATTTTTTGAAAAAACACGAGCCAAAATCACCCGAATGGTTGACGACATAGCTGCAATGACCGGCCATCACCTTCCTGAGGACTACTTCCTCGCAAAGCTAGCAGCCATGCGGCAGACGGCATATGGCATTAGTAAAATTGACGAGGCTAAAAAAGCCATGCCTGAAGTTACCGCAAGCGATGCCGAAATACGAGAGGCAGGGCGCCAGAATACTGCGTTCGCAAAGCAAATCCAACGCATCCGCGCTTATGGCGTAAAGTCTATCATTTTTCCTTTTGAGGATGTCGTGCCGGGAATGGACGCAACATACCACACACCCCGAATGTTTGGCTTCGATGTGTTGGGCGACCAGCCGTTGGCAATTATCGAAATCGCTTCCGTTGATGAGAGTGCAGAGGCAAAGCTTGATAAAAACGTCAAAGTAGAGAACGTGCTTTCCGACGATATGAGAATGATCACCTTCGGCATTGGCGCTGCGATCGTAAGTATCGATAGCAACGGTGAGCTGTTCCATGGCATAAATTCCGCCCACGGCGTTCCGCTAAGGACCTTTTTTGAACACCATCACAGCCTCGGCAAGTACGAAGCACTCCGCAGCGCTTTGCTTTCACGGCTGTTCGACGCGGTTGCTCCGGCAACTATTGTTGACCGTGTTGAATCTGAGGTCGAAGCTGAAACCACAAAAACTCGTACCTCCGGAAAACAGCCAAGCGCCAACCAAACAGCTGCGGTTATTAACCGTCTCATGCTACCGCGAATGCGATACCTGAAAACCCACAATGCAAAAGCGATAAAGAAAGACTTCGACACTGCAATCGAAGCTGAAGCGCAAGCGCAAGACGCAACACCGTCGCCAGTAAAACACGGTAAAAGGTTGCACGAAGTCGAAGGTTTTACGCGCCTCTTGCCCAATAATTCCAAAGGTCCGGGTAAAAAAGCCATTGAAAGAGCCAAGGAATATTACGGTGAAGATTACGAGCTTCCGCCCGGATATACTTTCGTACAAACGCACGAGCGCGGTGACGAAACATTGGGCGTAGTCAGCGGCTACGTGGCAACGAAGCGTGTCGTTACCATGGAAGAGCTTAAAGAATAATTAACTGTCGCGCCGCCAGGCCGTTGTCTCGACATTCTCGTAGAATTGTTTTAATATATATCTTCCATGACTACTCCAGGCGAACCGTTTCCAGATGTACCTGTCGATTCGGCGATTGCAGCCGAGATCGAGCGGGTTAAAAACGAAAAAATATTTCAGCCACGCGTAGAAATTGCCGACCAAGCGCTGGAAAATTATGACGTTGACCTCCCGGATTACATCGCCGACCTCAGCTACTATGGCGAGCAAAGCGAACAAACGCTCAGTACGCGTCTCACGACCTTACAGTGGCAGCGGACTTACTTTGACTTTGCTAAAGAGTCCGAGGTGACAGCCGTACAACAAACAGACCTGCTCGAACCCGAAAAACGCGAGTCACAACGCGACTGTATCGAGCTCAGCCGTATGTTTATCGGGCTCGTCCATCAGACTGCACAAGAGCTTACACCTGGCTCGCCCGAGAGCACGCAGGCGGAAAGCCTGACGGCATTGCTACGTTTGGAAGGCCGTGACCCTTTTAAAATGATGCTTCGCTGGAATGTCGTCGCCAATGTGATTCTCGCCCAGTCAAGAAAAATTATGCAGACAATGGCGCTGCAGATGAGGCCGCATTTTAGTCCTCAGGAAAACTTAGAAGTTTATAACGACGTCGAAAAGCACTTTGATTTACAATATGCACACTACATACCAGGCGTGAGGATACTGGAAAGGTTCATTCGCAGCCCGAAACATGACACCCGGCATATACCCAAAGACTTACGAGCAGATTACGTCGCGTTATACAACGAGTGGCAAGCGGCAATGCGTAGCGATGCGAACCACGCCGTTGCAGACACACTTAATGCACTGGCGGATCAGGAGGCATACTTTGCAATTATGCAGCACCCAGAGCAGTTCGAGGCCGGGCTTACGGCAACCGCGGATGCAATAGCCAGCGCCGAGGAGCGGCAAAACAAAGTGGACCCAATCGAAGAAGAAACTCGTTTGCTCCACCAAGAACTGCAGGCCATTATCGAGGCACATGCTAAAAAGTCAACGGCGTTCCGGCCAACATGGCACCAGGTACAAAAGCAGGGCCCAGGCATCAGGTTATTCAGCAACGAATTGCTCCGGCTTAGCCGTGAGGAAAACGACGCGCCGCCAAGTAAACGAATCACGCGCTTACTGCACGCCCTCGAGTACATGGGCAGCGCTACGGGCGACCCAACGGCATTGCATGAGCAATTTACCGCGCAGCTCGTCGTTGAATTTATGCTCAAGGACAAGATCAAGACGGCGCAAGAGGCGCTCGGCCGCGTTGGCATGCGGGCCGATCTCAGCGGGTGGGAGCCGGTATCGGACGACCTCGACTTCGTGGTTACGCATTGGAAGGATTGGATCGTGCCGACCGCTCTGGAGCACTGGTCGCCAAAAACCGGCACACGCAACGACGCCATTGCCGCGATGGAGGCCGCACTCACCCAATACAAACGCGCCAAAAGAGAATGGTTGCACCCTGAAGAGCGCCTTGCCGAAGTAGCCCGGCGCCTCGGTGTTGTCGCACTGCCTGCCGAAGCCCGGCCACAAACCGCCCAATCCAACCGCGAGCTCAAACGCCTGGCCGTCAAAACGCGGTTCAAAGAGATCCGGGAAGATGCAATGACGCCCGATGATATGCGTGAACGCGCCACCGTTATCGAGCACTTTTTAGGCCTGGCCGAGTCGCAGTGGACACCGGCAGATGACCCTAACTTCGGCGAACTGTTCTTGACCGAGCGCTCCGAACATCACGACAAGCGCTATTTTGGTGTACGGTTCAGGGATGAACACCAAAAAGAATGGGTAATTTTGGAAAGCCTGTCGCTTGAAACGGCGACGTATATCATACCGATGGATGTGGTGCGCAGTCTCGGCACACTCGAAGATTTCCTAGCAGGATTCGGCAAGACCGCTCAAATCGCACTTGGTAGTGAATACGCCCAGCACAGCACCGGCTGGACGGCGGGAACCCACATCGCACGAATTATGACCAAGTTATCAAAAGCGCAGCCAAAATAGACAGGCCGTTAAGGTCACGACCAAAATACTCAGAATATAAAATCGCAGAATATAAAAATCATGGTATTATTTTAAGCCATGGTGATACCGGAATTTGTCGAACCCTATCCACGCCAGCTTGATGCCTACGTTGACTATGAACGACATCGTAATGCTGCAGGCGCCACCAATGAAGACATAGGCGGCATGTGGTCGCATAGGTTCGGGGTTTTGCTGCACGACAGCATGAGCAGCGGCCAGCCGCAAAAACAATTCGAAGAAAACCTTCGGAGCTATATGATCTGGAACCACGCCATGGCGCCCGAACAATTACACCTTTTTAGCACGCCGACAGACAAGCTTAAGGCACGTAATGAAAGCAATTTTCACGCGCTTAATCGCCATATGGTTTTTTTGTGGGAGCCATTTATTACCGGCTGGGAATCTGAACACGGCCGGAAACTTACCCTAAAATATACCGAACATGCCCTAGCTATAGAGGGCTTTAAATACTACCTCGACCGCGAGCAGTATATTAAGAATGCTGGTGGCGTGCATGCATTATACTCCCGGGAAGCTTCTGACTTTTTGGTCAGTACAGCCGGCGTGATGCTCGAGTTTGATGTGGCGCTTGCAGCAGTAGACGTATTGCTTAATCACCCTGATCTTGCCAAGCACACGGCCACCGTCGTGCCGGCCCCGGCTCAGTTTGAACGTACACACAAACCCCGCAACGTGGATTTTGTGGTTGCCGACCACACCACAAGCCGCGCGGTCGGGCTACAAAGCAAGCTGCGCGTTACCGAAGAAGACATGAAAATCGCTGACCACGGCCGCGTAGTACTTATTGACGGCAGCCTCGACCTGGAAGATGTTTTGGCGCTTCGCGCAGACAAGGGCACTTCCCGCGTCAGCGTACGGGCTTGGCCGGGAATCATAGCAGCCAAAAAAATACTTGAGATTAGAGCCAAGGGCAAAGGGCGCTCGCCGTATGTGCAACGCTTTGAAGATGAGTTGCCCAATATGTCGTCTGTTCGCACGCCCGAGGGTATACGGCGTATGCGTCAGAAAATGAACTTATTAACAGATCTCCACGAGATGCAGCGGCAAGCAACTTTGCTCACCGGCCATATATCACTCGACCAGGGAAAAATCCGCGAACGGATCGGCTCGCGCATCGTTGAAAAGTTGTAGGTCTCGGTAACTCGGGTCGCCGCTCGCTCGATCTTCTAAGCTATTTTTCTTCAAACCATTTTTGATTCAGGCGGTCGATCGTGCCTTCATCCTGGAGTTGCAGCAGTGCCTGGTTGACTTGTTCGCGCAAGGGGCTAGCCGTTGAAAATACGAGTCCGTATGATTCGCGCTTCAGGAGTTTACCAACCGTGACGACTTTGTCTTTGCCTTCGTGATCGGCAAAATACTGCAAGGCCGGCGCGTCGTACACAATGGCGTCGTATTTGCCGGACTCAAGCTGTGGATACGCGGCGCTGATAGTCCCGACCAAATTCGGCTTCACGCCGTGTTCATCGAGATATTTTTTGGAGGTACTGCCCGACACCGTCAAAACGTTTTTGCCGCGCAAGTCATCAATGCCACTAATCGTGTTCTGGATCTGTTGCGCCGTGAGGCTTGCCGTGACCGTCGCCGTAAAGAGCGAAACACAAATCACGCCGAACGGGATCCATAAAAAGGCGATGACCCGGCTGGAAAGTCCTTTGGGGTGCACTTCTTCCTGGCCGAAAATAGTCGTGACAATCCACCAAAATGCTTCGGCGATGCCTTTTATCCAGGACTCGTTTTGCAAGAAGCTGTTCTTGTGGCGTCGCTCGATAAGGTACACCGCCACCGCGGTCAACAACATGAGCATCAGTACCAACCCCAAAAACGGGTACACCTGTCGCGCGGTCTTGCCGCTGAGCGCTTGCCATGCGTTGCGCAAAAAGTTGGGCTGCCCGGCCTGGGGCGCACGCGTCATGATCTGGATACCCGAGTTGGTGATGGGCAAAGGGACACTGAAATCCACCCGCTCCTCGCGGTCACTGGTGATCGACATGTTGCCGATGGCGATGTCGTATTTCGGATTAGGCCCGCTCATGTCGGCGATAATGTCGTCGGCCGTTTTGTCCAAGGCTTGTGGCGCCACTTCGCGTCCCATTTTTTCGGCCAACACCTTGAGCAGTTCCTGGCTGTAACCACAGAACTTTTTATTGTTCTGGCCAAGCATTGCCGGGCTATCGGCGCACAATTTGTTGGGGTCATCGCTTTTATCGACGACGAACGGTTCGACGACGCGGGTAACCACTCGTAGCGGGCCGGTGGTAGGGTCATGCGGTGTGGTGTCGTCGGCGGTTGTGGAAAGCGGCGTGTCCGTGCTCTCAACCGAAGCCGGATCCTGTGGAAAAGCCGCATAGGCGGGGCTCGGCAAGATCAGAAGTGACAGTAAACTCAGCAGGCAAACGATTTTCTTCATCATTTTTTCCAGTTATGTAGGTAGTATAGCTTATAGGGATCGATTTCACATCGCGGCAATAAAAATAAGAGAGGCTGGAACCATGGCAGAACAGAACGCAGAAGCACGCGGGCGCTACCGTCCACAATACCGAACCGGTTTTGGCGGCGACATTGTACACAAACTCATCGAACGGGCGGGATTCGTGGCGGGCGACGTAGTCCTCGAGATAGGTTCCGGCACCGGCGATTGCACCGAGGCTTTGCTCACACGCGGCATCAATGTCCTCAGCATTGAGCCGGATGAGCGGATGCAGGCCGCCGCACGAAAACGGCTCGGGGATTATACGGTGAAATACCGAACCGAATTGTACGACCACGGCCCGTTGTGTTTGCCCGCCGCATATTTTGCACGCGGCAACTTTGATAATGCAGTAAAAGCCAATCAGTCAGCAGGGCCGTTTGACGGCATCGTTTCGCTTAACCCGAATAATTGGCCAATAAACCAGAATGGCCTGCCACCAACACCGGAAAGATTGGCCGGTTTGCTGAAACCGGGCAAACGTTTGGCGACCCTGCAGGCACCGCTCGAAATGTATTCCGAGCGATCGGCTGAGTTTTTTGAGGCGTTCCGGGAGCTCTGGCCGCCGGAATTCATGGGCAATGTCCTTAACCGCGCATCGCTCACGCTGCAGCCCGCACAAGATATTTTGCCCTGCGGTGCCAGCCCCCATCTTGCGCCGGTGAGTTTCGAAACCTGGACAGCCGACCAAGACATGCCCGTCGATGACTACCTGGGCCTTATGCACACCGGTTGGGACATGGCCGAGCTGCCGGATGCGGTTCGAGAAGGTTTTTCCGAGGATATCCGGCACTTAAGCCTCACACAATTCGGCGGTATAGTGCCCGTCACGCACGCCACTTCACTACAGATCGATGAAAGACCATTAGAACCGGCAGATATGCCCACTGCCATTGATGCTAGCTGGACGAAACAACACCCGGAATATCCGGCATAAACTAATACTCCGGCATGCCGGGGTAGCCCGAGTAGGGTACCGAGTGGACATTTACGACGGTGATCAGCGAACGGGGAGGATCGACATGCACATTGACTGCTTCAGCATCGCCCGTATTCCAATGTGCTTTTAAAGCGGCCGCGTTTTGATTTTCGGCAAGATACGTCGCCAAAGCGTCTGCGGCGAAAGCGCGGTCTACGCGGGCCAGCCGGCTTGAGTAAGTGTCACTTTCGGCACGGCCACCCGCCAGCACAATAAGCTCCGGTTTTACCACTTCGAGCGCGGCAACGCCTTCTAAAAACCGATCCTGCTCTTCGCCGGCTTCCGCAATTTTCTCAAAGTGACCCAAAAGGCCGACTTCATGCCCCACCGCTGCCAGCGCAATGCAATTACAGTAGTTAGTCGAGCAAAGTTCCTCGCTGCTGACGACGAAGCTAGCGCTGGAATCATCCATGTCAATATGGTTCCGGAAAATCAAACCGCCAGCATACACCGGGTCGGTTTCTTCGAAATGGAGCTCCCTAAAGACAGGTCGAGCCATGGTTACCTTTCTCGTTTATGCGGTCTATGGTCCGAACAACGTCGCGAAGCCCGTGAGAGTGCTGAGTTCATGATTACATATTATACCACAATTTTAGATAAATTACGCTCTCCAGCACGCACTACGCATATTTCGATTGACATTACACAAGATAGTACGTATATTAGTGAATATAAGTTCACTAATAGGAGATGCAAATGTCTCGGCCACGACTAGTATCGGATCAAACAATTATCACAGCTGCTTATGATCTCCTTATGGAGGAGGGACCACGTAGCCTTACATTCGAGAGCCTTGCTAAGCGCGTAGGACTGGTTCCTGCCGCCTTGGTACGACGTTTCAAAAATAAGCAGCAGCTACTTTTGCAGGTTGACCGTCACGGTTTGGAGCGCACCAACGCCAAAGTTACCGAGGCGATGGAAGATAAAAAATCGCCGATCGATGCGATTATCGCCCAGTTTACCGCCGAACTTGCGTTTGCATCCAGCCTTGAACGGTTTGCTAACGGACAGGAGTTTCTGCTCATGGATTTTCGCGAAAAAGACCTCTACAGCAATTACCGCGTGTCCTTTGAACACCGGCATCAGCAGATCATCGAGTTATTGCAGCAATCGCAGGCTGCCGGTGAGTTAGAGGCAATCGATGATGCCTCCGAGCTCGCCCGTCACCTGGAAATGTTATTGCACGGAGCCGGCCACGTCTGGGCGATGACTCAGGAAGGGCCGATCGAAACGTATATCAGTCAGCACGTACAGCTTGCGCTGCAGCCATACCGTAAAAAGAAAGGAGGCGGGGCATAGAAATAAAAATTATTCACTGCAAACTACATTACGCCATATTAAAGGAGCATTATCATGACAATCAACTTCGTATTTATCAATGTATCGAGCAAAAACGTAGCGGCCGCCCGTGAGTTTTACACAAAATTAGGCTTTGACATCAACAAAGACTTCAGCAGTGAAGAAAACGTCTTCGTAATTCTGAATGCAAATACGCAATTGATCATTTGCCACGAAGATTTCCTAAAGCGATTGGGTGAAAAGCGTGAATTTGCCGACGCCACAAAAGTTACCGAAGGAAGCGTCGCAATTTCGATGGCAAGCCGCGAAGAAGTCGACACACTGTATGACGCAGCGATCGGCGCCGGCGCCAAGCCTGCCGGCGACCAGCATGAAGAGGAAATAGGCCTGTATGCACGCGCCTTCTTCGATCTGGATGGCCACAAGATCGACGTTAACTATATGCCGGCGCAATAAAACGGCACGGTCGAAAGCATGGAGATAGCTATGGATGCGGCAGAAATAGAGCGGACAATCAGAAAATATATTCCGCAAGTTGTACATATGTCGCTCGGCACCTGCGCCGATGGGCACCCCTGGGTCTGCGAAGTACATTTCTCATACGATGATGAGCTGAATATCTATTTCTGCTCCTCCATGCAGACACGGCATTGCAGTGATATTAGGAGCAATCCGAATGTGTCCGGCACGATAGTGACGCAGCATTTTCTCAACCAGAAAGTCCGCGGCGTGTACTTTGAAGGCGAAGCTGAACAGCTTGAAACCCTCAGCGAAGACCACCCTGGGTTTGTTAGTTACAGCGAGCGATTGGGAGCCGGCCCGAGCTTTGTCCAGGCTGCAAAAGCCGAAGGCACTGCGCGGTTATACAAAATTACGGTCCGCGATTTTTACTTGGTAGACGGATATGACCATCAGCCGCCGCAGAAGTTCCACTTGCCGTGGGGTGTTTCGCGTTCTGCCAATTAGGCTGAAGTGAAAATTAGACACGCTCGCAGATTTTGTCGCCAAAGCCATTCCTAGTACAATCACCGTATGTCAGGAACCAAGTTACGCATGGGAGAGCCGGCACAGGTGGTCGAATCGGTAGCGGCCAAATACGGCGCCGCCGATTTACAAATTACCAGCCAGGTCAATTATGTCGGCGTCGCCGATGAACGCTTTGTCATAAAAGCCCCGCAGAGCACGCAAAGTATGAGCAGTCTCATCGTAGAGGCAGCCACCCTGGCAATGCTGAGGGACGGTGGGCCGCTGGCCGTAAAGACACCGGAGCTGGTGGCGTTTTCGGCTGATCCGTTATATTTGGTAGCCACGTACTTACCGGGCAAGGTCATCGAAGCGGCCGATTTGCCGAAAATTACGCCGGCTGAACGCAACACGCTTGGCCATGATATCGGCGCGTATGTTTTGTCTCAGGCCGCGCAGATTGACGTGGCCACCGCTCAACACCAGATCCCACCATTAGACCGGAAAGATACCTGGGAAAGTATATTTGCAGACAGCCTCGGAGATTTTTCCGCCTCGGCCTTTCCTGCAGTTTCGAGCCTGAGCCATAAGCTGCACAACAGATGGCAGCAGTACCAAGGCAACACTGCCAGTGAGCAGTTCATCCACGGCGACCTCCGGCTGGGCAACATGGCAGTATCCGCCGATTACCGATTACAAGGTGTGTTTGATTTCGGCCGCGCAGGCGTCGGTACCGTAAGCGGTGAGATAAGCCCTTTAGCCAATTTAGATACCACCATCTTGCAAGGGGTGATCGACGAACTACGAACCGCCGCCGTTGATATCGACATGGAAGAGATTCACACCTGGGACGAAATGAAAAAGCTGGCGCAGCTGGCTAACTACATCAAAGCAGAAAATTACCGAAGCGAGCCGCCACTATTCGTCAAACGAGCCTGCGACATGTTACGCAACCGCCATC
>JGI24742J22300_10000019_pt1 | contig 26386 bp, 21 predicted proteins | sample KBSMiscanthusM1_FD_22300 | JGI IMG/M metagenome (IMG submission 22300)
GCGCCGGCGCGTGCTCAGCGTAATTCTTGTTGGCGAGCCGGGCACGGAGCTGTTTAATCGCGGTTTCTTCTTGTGCCTGCTTTTCTTCGAGCTGTGCCATATAGGCCGCGGCGGTTTCGTGGTCGATTTCCAGCCAACAGTCATACGAGGTTTGGGTTAGGTGTAAGCCCTCCCCTGCACTGGCCTCGCTCACCGTTTGAAGCTTGGTGAGGCGTTTGAGCAATTCACTGTTATCGGCAATAAATGGCACATCGTGGTAGCGGAGCGTCGCGCCGCTGAGGTTAAGTGTTTTTAGCATAGTGCGTACTTCGCTCACGATGGTTTTGAGTTCGTCAAAAGTACGCGCTTCGTCCTGGTCGGCGTCGACTATATCCGGCCAAGCAGCCACCGCGAGGATGCTATCCTGCTGCCATTTGAGCGTTTGCCAGATGGTCTCGGTTACAAATGGCGCGAAGGGGTGCATGACTTTGAGGATCGACTCAAGTGTGTACACTAAAAGCGCCTCATTGTTCTGGGCCTTCGAAGCCTCAATGTACCAATCGGCAAAGTCATCCCATACGAAGTGATACACCCGCTCATAAGCTTCGGCGAAGCGATACGCATCAAGATCGGCCGCCACACCTGTCACGGTTTGTTGTAATTTACGCAATATCCAGTGGTCGGCTTGGGTTTTTGGTTCCGGCGATTCGGAGCGGATGGGATGTTCGCCCACTTGCATCTCGATATACCGCGCAATATTCCAGAGTTTATTGCAGAAATTACGCGCGTCTTCCACCTTGCGTCGGTCGTAACCACGGTTTACGGCGGGAGCACGGCTGGCGATAATGCCCATGCGCAGCGCGTCGGCGCCGTATTCGTCAATTACCTCCGGTGCGTTGATCACATTGCCGATGCTTTTACTCATTTTCGAGCCATCTTCGGCCATCACGTAACCGTGGATGTAAACAGCTTTGAAGGGAATTTCATCGGTTATGTACAGGCCGAGCATGATCATGCGGCTCACCCATGGCTGCAAGATCTCGCCTCCGGTTTCCATAAGGCTCAAGGGGTAGAAATCGTCGAAGTCCTGACTGGGGTAATCGAGTGTAGCATATGGCCACGAGCTGCTGCTAAACCAGGTGTCGAACACGTCGTTGTCGCGGTGGTAGGTTTTGCCGTCTTGCTCGATGATTTCTTGCGTCACGCGCTCGTCGTAAATCCAGTCATCGGGGTCGTTGATGTTTTGAAAAGCTGGAATCGGGATTCCCCAGGCGTTTTGTCGTGAAATATTCCAATCGCGTAAATTCTTAAGATATGCAATGAGCTGATCTTTTTTAGCCTCAGGGTAAAACCTAATCTTGTCGGCTTCGAGTACCTCGATTGCGCGTTTAGTAAGCGGTTGCATATCGACAAACCATTGCTCGCGCAACAGCGGTTGAATCACTGTATTACACTTGTAGCAGTGGCCGACATTGTGCGTCAGATCTTCGGTTTTTTCTAAATAACCCTGGGCGTCGAGGTCGGCAACTACCGCTTTTCGCGCCGCTTCGACCGTCATATCGCCATAATCGTCACTGATGGCCCGGATAATCTTGCCGTCGTAGCCGATTACGGTAATCATCGGCAAATCGTGCCGCTTTCCAGCGTCAAAGTCATTAGGATCGTGCGCTGGAGTAAGTTTTACCGCGCCCGTGCCAAATGCCTGCTCTACGAAGTCGTCGGCAATAACAGGAATTTCGCGGTTTGTAAGCGGTAATTTGACGGTTTTGCCGACGTATTTACCGTACCGCGGATCGTCGGGGTGCACGGCTACACCGGTGTCACCAAGCATCGTTTCCGGCCGGGTAGTCGCTACGGTCAGCTCACCACTGCCATCGGTGAGCGGGTATTTTATGTACCACAATTTGCCGGTTTCTTCCTTGTGCTCTACCTCGATATCGGCGAATGCCGTGCCGTGGAAAGTACAAAAGTTGACTAGCCGCTCACCGCGGTAAATCAGCCCTTCATCCCACATTTTTTTGAAGGTGGCATAGGCGCGTTTGACTACTTTCTCATCGAGTGTAAACGTGTAATGATTCCAATCCACGCTCCCGCCGAGACTACGGAACTGAGCCTCAAAACCTTTACGATTCTGTGCTACAAAATCCCAGATCTGTTGGTATAACTCGTCACGGCTAAAATCGAACCTGCTCTTCCCTGCTTTGGCCAGATGTTTTTCGAATACGGCTTGCGTTTCAAAACCGGCATGGTCGGCACCCGGCACAAACAGCGTTTTGTCACCTAACAAGCGGTGATAACGGATGGCGATATCCTGTAATGTCATGGTCAGTGCGAAGCCGATGTGCAAACTCGCGTTGGCGTTTGGCGGCGGCACCACAATGCTGTATGGTTTACCCTTCCCTTTTGGCGCGAAAGCCCCAGTCTTTTCCCAAAGGGCATAAATGTCTGATTCGTAATCGTGTGGATTGTATGTTTTTGGCAATTTCATGTCTGATTTTCCTTGCAGGAGAATTAGCTAACTAATCGATTATAACACCTATGGCGGCGATTTACTACGCAAGATTACCTTATTGAACGGCCCCATTAAGTGCATTATTTGTAGCGAAGCCATACCTACCGGCGTGTATTACAACCTTCCACATGAAAGCTTCCAATGCAAACAGGACTTTTCATGTGAAAGTCCACCCAAACAAAGTCTCAGTTAGCTGATAGAAAGTTAGCACGTCACCGTAAGATCGCAATATATCGCTGCATTTATTTTTGTGGTTTTTGTTTTTGCGTGTTTACACTAGCCCCAAGTGCCCTTGCCTGTCAACGTATTTTTGCCACTGTTTGCCGCATTTTTGCACCACCTGTGTAATTGAAAATCATGCACATTACTGTTATGCTTAAGGTGATAATCAAAAACAAACATGTCATTACTCCACCCGCACAACAAACGATTCATATATACCGATGCCAATCCCGAAGAACAACGATTCCGGCGGATACTCATAGGGGCGATTTTAGAATTCGGCGAGCCACACGATTTTGAGTCGGGTGCGATGACACGCCAGCTCACGCAGGATAAAGACGGCGGTTTCGCTCCGGCGCCACAACCGGCAAACCCGCAAAAAGCACTCGAGTATTACATGCTCCAGGAGGATGGTGAGGGCTACGAGATTTTCGGGGCGCTGCGCACCACCTATGAAGCGCACACTATCGTCGAGCCGGCGCGGCTGGCGGTACAGTTTGTAACAGTTCAGGGCACGGCGGTGATCGATGTCTCTATCCCTTCACGTTACGCCCCAAATGAGTTTGAGCGTGAGCGTTCGTACGAAGAAAAGGCCGGTCCGCAAGGATACGTGGGGCTCGTTTCAAAAGTGAAGGGTGCCAAGCTGGAAGAGATCATGACCGCCGTGGGCAGTAACAAAAATATCCCCGCCGAAAACTTTACACCCTTGCTCCAGCTGGTGCGCGAGCTAGGGGAGACCAAAAAGCGCGTTGCTCTAAAGCCAAACCATCTTGCGCTCTTGGCTACGTTCATCGAAAAGCACTTTGGCGATTACTCCCAGTTGGTGCCGGCTGAAGATACCACGCTGCCCGGCGAAATTATTCCCGAGACGCCGGCAGAGGTGCCTGCATCTCACGGCTGGGTGGCCGGAGTTGCGCATGCCGTAGAAGAAGTGCGCCAATACGAACATGACCATCCCGCTGATCAAAACAACACAAAAAGCAGCGGGCAAAACCAGTAACTACATAGACAAATTCGGGGCGATTTCGAGTGACCACGGATCAGCCTCGGGCCGCTTGAGCATGGCGTAATAACAGCCAAGTGTGGCGATCATGGCACCGTTGTCGGTGCAGAGTTTCGGATCGGTATATGCGATAGGCAAGGGGAGCCGCTCACTGAGCTGCCGGCGTAGTTCAGGGCTGGCCGCTACACCGCCGGCAATCACCACGCTTTTGGGCGAAAACTCCTCAAAAGCCAAAACCGCTTTGTCGACAACTGTTTCAATGGCGACGCGCTGGAAACTGGCCGCGATGTCGGCCTTCTGCGCGTCATTGAGCAGGCCAGGAAGCTCGATCGACGGCAGAGTGAAATCTTTTCCAACCTGGTCTTGTGCAAGCCTTAGAACGGCGGTTTTGAGTCCGGAAAAACTAAAGTCATATTTGCCGGCCATGCGGGCTTTTGGCAAGTCGAAGGCGCGAGGGTTGCCTTCGAGCGCCTTTTTGCCAATACTTGGGCCGCCAGGGTAGGGGAGGCCGAGGATTTTGGCGACCTTGTCGAATGCTTCGCCGATGGCGTCGTCGTGCGTTTGACCGAGCAATGTATAGTCGAAATGATCGCGGAATAGCACCAACTGGCTGTGTCCACCCGAAACGATAAGTGCGAGCATCGGGAACTGCGGCGCCGCGGTAGGCAAGTGGTAGCCGGGGAGGGAAGTCTCGGTCAGGAAATTCGCATACACGTGGCCTTCGACGTGGTTGATTGCGTACAGCGGTTTCTTTTTGGTGATGGCCAATGTGCGTGCCGCCAAAACGCCCACCAGCAAGCTGCCGCCCAAGCCTGCGCCGAAGGTAACGGCGATGGCGTCGATGTCGTCCCAGGTGCAATTGGCGTCCGCCAAAGCCTGCTTAATCACGGGCATAATCGACTCAATATGGCTGCGAGCGGCAATTTCCGGCACCACGCCACCGTATTTTATGTGGATGTTCATGCTGGTGGCGACCGCGTTGCTGAGCAATCGTTTGCCGTTTTCTACTACCGATGCTGCGGTCTCGTCGCAGCTCGACTCAATGCCCAAAACCTTCATATACGCCTAGTGTACCACGCCAAAACACAACCACATGCCACTTGCTCGTAAAAAGCACAAGGATGTTGCTTTATATATTGACTTTTTAGGCTGTTTGTGCTTAAATTATATGCAGATAAACAAAAACACAAAAGTAACTAAGCGAGCACAAATCTTATGGCACACAACGGCGCACCCACGAACAATCCCGAAGAAGCGGCAGCAGCAGAAGCAGCACGTCTTGCTGCCGAACAACTCCGCGAAGCAGTAGCAAACAAAGAAATCGAGATGACTATCGTCAAAGGTGCCAAGGGTGAACGCGACGTTCTTATGCCAAAAGATCCCGACAACCAAGTGAAATGGGTGACGAGCGAGCTAAACACGGGAAAACTTACTGAAACACAACGCAGCAACCTTAAGCCTGAAGCTCAGGAAGCTTACAGCGGATGGCTCGCTGCCCGCGAAGTGAAAGCTACTCGTGAGCAAGCAGTGACCGCACAAAAAGCAGAAATGGCCGAAGAGGCTCGCGGCCAAGTCGACAAACTGTTTAACGGTGGCGGTACAGGCGATGTGCCCACCCGCAAAACTGATCAAGAACACAGCGCTAAGCCTGTCGAAGAGCAACTTGACGAAGCTCCTGTAAACCGCGGTTTCGACGAGATTGACCCGGCAACCGGCCGACCATACCCGAAAGTTGAAGCCACCGGTCCCGTAAAAAGAGGTCTTGAGAGCCTTCCTGTAAGCCTCGAAGACGCGGTAGCTGCTGCAGATGAAAGAGCCAAAGCCAAAGGCAACGGCAACGGCCATGAACTCGTTCCCGTCAGTGAACAAAAATCCCCCGCAAAAGTAGTAAAACCACGCCGCCCGAGCCCTAGCCCCCGGCCACGGCCCGAATCCAACCCAGCAACACCGCTATCTGAAATATTAGATCCAAAAGGGACAGATGCAAACAAATCGGAGCAAGGCCCAGTCCAAGCCACTCCACGCGCACCAAAGCCGGTAACCAACGTCAAGCCTGAGCCAGGCGATGGCAAAAAAGCCGGTGAAATTATCGCTAATGCATTAGGCGGCAAATCAACCGAACATGCCGGCTCACCAGCCGACAAAAGGCCGACCGACGTACTCGCAACAGCCAACCCCGAATCCACGCTCCAGATCAGTGGCGAAACCATCAAGCACCTTGACCGGCAAACACCAGCACCCGAAGCGCAGGCAGGCGCACGCCCTACGCCCGATGCTGAAACAACACAAAACGTTCCAAAAGCAGAAGTCGAAGCCCTTGACGAACAGAGTAAGTTATCGGACACCGTTCGCAGCATAGCTACTCGGTATGCAGATGCACAGGCAAGCTTGGGCACTGACCATCCTCGCACCAAAGCTTTGGGTGACCGGCTTGACGACCAGCTAGGCGTCGAGTACGGGGTTATGTCGGATGCCGCTCGTAAACAGGCTCGAGACTATGCTGTTAAGACGGCTGCAGCCGAGCTTACTGCCCAAAAGCCCGAGGTTGCCCAAGCAGAAGCAGCCGGCGAAGCTCCCGCGCCAACGCAGCCCGAAGCTAGTAAGCCGAAACCAGGCCCACGTCCCCGAGGCGAAAATGCAAAACAAGGCGCAGAAGGCACACCGGGAATAGCACGGGAAACCATGAAGAAACTTGATCCCAACACCACACTCCAGCTTGGCTTTAGGATGGCCGAAGCAGTATCGACTAAGGACAGCCTCGCTCTGGTTGATGCTGGTAGGGACCTCGACAAATACCTTAAGTCTGTAGGTGTTACCGACCCTGAGATGCTTGAAAGAGCTAAGAGGGGGATTGTGGACCAAGGTGACATGTACTTGCTTGCAGCACAGCAAGCCGATGCAATTGCAGCCAAAGACAACGGTATGGCCAAAGCAGCCGGCGAAGCATTAGTAAGACGGCTTACTGCGCAAGGTTTTCCACCTGAGCAGAGCGAAGAAATTGCCGGGCGTATGCTCTTGGAATCAGTGCACCTTCGAAACGACGTCCGTAATGAGCAGTTCGCGCAACTCACTGCAGCGGCTATGGCGGCGCCTGAAGGCTCATCGGAACGCGAAGCAGCCAAACAGCGGATGCATGAGTTTAATCTAAAATATTCTGATCTCAGCGGCCCACAAAGCGCAGTGCTTGTGGCCGAAACACTTCAGCGTGCCGAAGCTGCCCAAGCAGCAGAACCTGGCAAACCAGCTCGGACAGCGGAACCCGAGTGGCCAACGGTAGACACGGATCGAATCCCTCAAGATCAGATCGACACGCTTGACGCCGAAAGTAAACGAGAGGCGCTTGACGCAGTTGTTGATCAATACGTAAGTGTTTATGAAGCGGCGGGAGGCAATGAGAAGGACCCTCAGGTGATTGCTATGCGTAGGTCGGTAGAGCATACCCTTCGCAAGCAATATCCTAATGAAACAGATATGTATCTTACGGGTCGCGCCAATGATGCGGTAAAGAGAGCATATGTTCGTTTAGAGGAAGCTCACAACCAGGCTGATCCTGAACGAACCGGTCGTACATCTCAGGATGTAATCGACGAGGCCGATCGTGCCGGCAATCACCAGCAAACGCCCAAACAAGAAGCACAGGCGGATCGAGCACAACAATGGAACCGCGAACTGGCTCGTCGTATCGCTGATATCCCTACGCCTCGCAGCAACACGGCTGAGTACGTAGAAGCTCAACAAGATTTGCGCAACTACCTGGCTCACGAGAATCCTGATTGGACGCCGAAACAGGTTGACCAAACAGCGGCTGCGTTTGAGCACATGGCTAATCAGGAAGCTGACATTGCCGAAGCCGCCTTTCTCAACATTAACCGTGGCCCTGATCAAGGCATAGAATACAGACGACTGGTTGAGCTCGTCCAGAATGATCCTCGTTTTGCTAACGCCCCAGCACATGAACAGCAGCTTGAGATCCAGCGGTTATTGCATCGTGCCCGGATTCGCTTTGAACGCCGTAATGCCGAAGCCGCTTTTGATGAAGACGACCAGCCGGGCGGCTCCGGCCCTGACGATGGCGCCGGTGGCGCAGGGGCAAAAACACGTCCGAACACAAACACCGGCCCTACAGGCAACACCGAGACCACGGAACGGTACGAAAACTACGACCGCCTCTTGGCATCGTTACAACAATTCAATAATGGTGAAAAACTCGATAAAAAGACGCGTGAGCAACTCTTACGAGACCTCTACGAGTACTCACAGTCAGAGGGCCAGTCGCAAGCCAACCGCGACTTTGCTGCCGGTAAGTTCGAGCAAGTCATGGAAAGTATGAGCAAGCGCCAGCAGAACGCCTTCCGCCGTGAACTTGCAGAAGAATCGCGTACCGAAGAGAACGACTGGCGAGCCCGCAATTATATTAAGAGTCCGATTCGTACCTGGAAAATTCGCCGTGGTAACGCCAAAGCGCGCCGCGCAACGGCGAGAGGCTTACGATATGTTAATGCTGAGCTTGGTATCGACGCAAACGGCGACACCGCCGAAGACCTCATGAGCGTACCGGAAGGCGGCTTCAACGAAGGCGACTTTCCGATGATCGAAATGACTAAACGCGGTATCGTGAACCGATTAATTGGCCGCCATCCAAAACCACGCGGTAGAACTGAGGTCGACGAAGCATATCGCCAAGCAAATCGCGTGCTTAATGATCCAAACATTTCACCGGCCAATAAACAAGCTATTTTCGAATATCGTAATTGGCTCATGAGCAACTACCAGAACTTTGACTGGAACCAGCTTTCGGGCAACCAAGATGCCGGCTTCTTGCCTCGCTTTATGCGACGTCCTTCGCGCCGCAACGATGAGCCTGGTATCGTAGATGAGCTCAACAACATGGTCAAGGATGCGGCGACGCAGGCCTATGGTCCTCCGCGCCAGCCGCGGAACAACAGTGGTTCACGCCGCCCGCCATCACGCCGTCCGGGTGGGCGAGGTGCGCGCTTACGCCGTCGTCGGCAAGGCAAGCAGTCAGTAGCGCCGCAAGTTCAACCGCCATTCCCTCAGCGGCCACCAGTACCACCCGTTCCGCCGCAGCCATTCCCGCGGCCACAAGGTCCACCACGACCGGGTCCAGGCCCCGGCCCACGGTAGCTAAACAAGAACCGACTCCCTAAACGGAGTCGGTTTGTTTATTTCACCCCCGAGACCGTATACTTGAAGCATGAACGCACGAACACTGGTAAAAAAGATTATTCCCCGTGATTTGTTTCGGCAAATCGAACCGCTGGGCCATCTGACCGAAGCGATATTCTTGAACATCGCGCATGGCTTTCCGGCTCATGGTTTAAAAGTCATTGGCGTGACGGGCACGAACGGCAAGACATCGACCTCATTTTTGATCCATCGCATGTTACACGAAGCCGGCTATAAAGTTGGATTGATGACGACGGTTGCGAACGGTGTGGGCCTCGATATTAGGCCGCAAATGACGCACATGACCACGTCGTCGGTGCCGATACTGCACAAGCGAATTGCCGAATTTAAGGCGCAGGGCATGGAGTATTTGGTACTCGAAACCACTAGCCATGCGCTCGCGCAACACCGCGTGTTCGGCGTGCCGTACAGCGTGGCAGTCATGACGAACTTAACGCACGAGCACTTGGATTATCATGGGACGTTTGCACGGTACCGTGCCGCCAAGGTGCGACTTTTCAAACTGGCCAACCGTAACCGCAAGGGGTTACGCGCCGGGATTTCCAACGCAGACGATCCGAATGGTGAATATTTCGCTCGCGAAGTCAAGCACCCGACGCGCTACGGCATTGAGCACGGCGATTTACGAGCCACCGGTGTAAAACTCTCGCCGGCAGGTGTGGCATACACGGCGCGTATCGGTGACGACGAATATCGCATCCGCTGTAATTTACCGGGAAAGTTTAATGTGTATAACTCGTTGGCCGCCGTTGGCGTGGGCCGGGCCATGGGGCTTACCCGCGCCCAGATCGAGAAGGGCATTGCTGCACTCGAAGGGGTGGCGGGCCGCATGACGCGCATCGACGAAGGCCAGGACTTTGATGTGATCATCGACTATGCCCACACGCCGGACAGCTACGAGCAATTACTGGCGGACATCAAGCCGGTCGTAAAGGGCAAGTTAATAGTGCTGTTCGGTTCGGCTGGCCGCCGTGACGAAGAAAAGCGCGCCGTACAGGGCGAGATCGCCGGCCGGTTCGCCGATGAGGTCATCGTGACCGAAGAAGATGACCGCGACATGGATGGCCAGGCAATTATGGAACAGATCGCCGCCGGTGCCGAAAAAGCCGGTAAAAAACAAGGCAAAGACTTGTTTTTGGTACACGACCGGCCGGATGCGATCCAATTCGCAGTCGACCGTGCCCGGGGAGGCGACACGATTTTGCTCCTCGGCAAAGGGCACGAGAAAGATATTTTGCGTAACGGCCCGCGTGCGGCCGAGCTGCGCCACATGCAGCAGGACGATGCGAACCCGGAGCGCGTGATTAAAATCGAGTGGGACGAGATTGCGGCAGCGCGGGCCGCAATCAAAAAGCGCCGTAAAGGTTAATAGGAACTGGAAAAGCGGTGATACGTTTGTCTGTGCTCAAACACTGCGGATTAAGTACCGCAAGACTAGCGCGCGTCGACAAATCGTATCGCCGTTTTCCCAGACATTTACTGATTGTCGAGGGTGAGCGTGGTGCAGCGGATAAAACCGCCACCCTTGAGGAGTTCCTCGACCACCGGCGTGACAACATGCAGGCCTTTGGCTTCGAGTGCGGCTTTGAAAACCGGCGCGTTCGCGCTCATAATCACTATTTCGCCGGTCGAAACCAGGTTGCAGGCAAATGCCTGTTTGGCTTCTTCGAGGGAAACTTCGATTTTATCCACGCCGTCAAAGGCGTGGAGTTTAGCTTGGCTCTCGGGCGTGAAAGCTTCGGGACACCAGGCGATTAAGCCCTTTTGCCCTGCTGTTGGAAACCGTAACACCGAAAGCGCCAGGTCGATATCATAAAAAAAGCTATCGGGCCAACCGGAGCTTTGGTTGATCACCGGCACACCGTCTGCATCGAGCTGGGGGACGGTTTGTAGCTGGATGCGTTCGTACCCGAGCGTTTCCGCGGCAAATGCTTGGGCCTGTACGTCGCTGCGGTACACGCTGCCGCAAAAGAGATAATTGCCACAGGGAAGCGCATCGCCTTGGCCGCTGAAGCGGAGGCCGTCGGGCACGTGCACTATTTTTTTGCCAAGATCTTGCAGGGCTTTTTCGGCGTGTGGTTCTTCAGCCGAGCGGGCGTTTGGCAGGCGGGCAAGCACGGCAGTGTCGCCCCTAACAAGCGCCCAGTTGGCGGTGTATACGCCGTCTTGGCACGCGGCTGGCGGATCAATTTGCACCACTTGTACGCCAGCGCTTTGCAAGGAGTTGCGAATGCTGTCGTGCTCGGCTTGGGCTGCAGCGCGATCAACGGGTACGCGGTCGTCCATATAAGGGTTGATTGGGCTGGTGTCGTCAAAATATTGGGCGCCGGACATCAGAACGGTGCGGTTGATTGCATGGTTCATAGTTATTTCATTATACGCTCTAGTTGGTTTGCGACGGGAAGCTGGCACTACCACTGTCCGTGCTCAAACACTGCGGACGAGATACCGCAAACTGCGCGCGTTGACAGTTGGTAGTGCCAGCTTCCCGCCAGCGCCTCATTGACATTTCATCCAAAATATGCGAATATATATGAGTACAACCTAACAAAAAAAGCAAAAATATATGTCAGAAACACTGACGCACGCACCAGAATCAGCGCCACAAGACCCTTCGCTTTTGCCAGAGTCTATGCCTTCGGTGCCGCAAATTACACCGGAGCAGATTGCTGAAAATACCGCCCACCGCGAATCGGTCGTCAAAGACTTGCTTGGCATGGATTATGATTACGCCAAGGAGAGTGGGCTCGTGGACATGTTTTATTACGACCCGGTTACCGGTGAAGATGGCTTCATGCATACCTTTGGTGGAAACTTACGCAATACGCCGAATGGCATGGTTGAGCCGCTTGGGTATCATCACGAACCTTCGGGTGAAGCCATATGGCCAAAAACTATCCATCCTGAAACAGGAGAAACGCAACCTACTACGCGGGTGCACCGCGAACACCTGGCTTCGCTAAACAACAGGGAGCGTGCCCGGTTCAAAGAACATCCACTTGAACCGTATCGTGCGCAAGTGGTCATCGGCGGGCTGACGAAATATGCGCCATTTCGTGAAAACGGTGAAACTACGTATGCCCCGGCAAGAAGTTCGATGTTTCCAAAAGAATATGATGCGTTACCGGTGATGCAATCGATACGCGCGGCCATGAGTGATCCCGAGCGCACGGTGGAGCCGAGTGTCAACGACGAGGGCGTACCGGTTACCGTGGTGCAAGGAAATGCTAAACTATTGGATGGAAAAACTGACATGCCTGTTAGAATGGTGCTTGATGCGCAGAACGGCAAAATTAGAACCGCCATCCCCATTATTAAAAATCGCCCCGGATACATGAAGTTAACTCCCGAACAAGCGGCTCAAGTGCCGTTTGACCCAAACTCATACGGAAGTAAAAGGTAGGAATAATGGAAACGAAACCAGAAGAAGAAGTCGCTCAGATATTTACCGAACAAGTTATGCCGCGCATGGAGCAGGGCGGTTTTCCTATTGACCAGGCGCTTGCCGCTGCCGATCGGGAACAAGGCCAGGGTGCCGAAGGACTTACATTTACGATGAGTCATGAAGATTCGCCCCAGGGCCCTTCATTGGAGCGACTTGATATGAATATCGGTAATGACGAGATTGAATTTGGCATCGGGCAACAGGGGCCATTTAGTATTACCGTGGCTGCTGTGCAACGGATTCTGCAAGATCGCAAAGAAAAACAGAAATAAGGTTGTTTTAGAGACTTGACGAGCTGGGGCAGTTCGCTCTATATTACATTTTGTTGTAAACTAGCACTTAGATACTTCGAGTGCTAATTTAATTGAAATAAAGGAGTTTTCTATGAGCGTACAGCTAGAGCCGAGTGCAGATTATGTAGTTGCTCGCCCCGAGAAGGCGGCCAGCAAAACAAAAAGTGGTATTTATATTCCCGAAAGCGCGCAGGAGAAACCACAAGCTGCTGAAGTCATCGCCGTGGGTAAAAATGTTGCGGATTATAAAGTCGGCGACCGTATTTTATACAAAAGTTTCAGCAGTAACGAATACAAGATCGAGGGTGAGGAATTCGTAATTGTAAAGTCCGAAGATATTCTTGCAACGGTTAAATAGGAGGACATGATGGCAAAAAAAGTATTTTATGATGATGACGCGCGCAAGCGTTTGTTGGCCGGAGCCGAGATTTTATACAACGCCGTAAAAACGACGATGGGACCAAAAGGCCGAAATGTGGTTATCGGTAAGGACTTTGGCGCACCAACGGTAACTCATGATGGTGTAACGGTCGCAAAAGCTATCGACCTGCCGCAAGAAAATGATGAAACCCTTGGGTACAAAGTAGGCGCAGAACTTATCAAAGAAGCGGCAACTAAAATGAACGATGTCGCCGGCGACGGTACTACCACTGTTACGGTGCTTACGTACCACATTTTGAACGAGGCAAATAAACTGATTGCTGCCGGCCACAACCCAATGTTACTGCGCAAAGGTTTGGATGCGGCCGTACGCGACGTTTTGGCTAAACTCGATGAGCTTCGCGAAGACATCCGTGGCAAAAAGAGCCGTGTGGCAGAGGTCGCTACTATCTCTGCAGGCGATCGGAAAATCGGCGATTTGATCGCTGAAGTCATCGAAGAAGTCGGCCGTGACGGCGTGATTACCGTCGAAGAAGGCCAAGGGCTTGAACTTGAAAAAGAAGTGGTCGCCGGCTTTAACATTGACCGCGGTTTCCTGAGCGCTTACATGGTAACTGACCCGACGCGTATGGAGGCGGTATATGACAAGCCAGCGGTCGTGATTACCGATAAAAAAATTGGTTCAATCCAAGAATTTTTGCCGGTGCTGGAGCTACTCGCACAAGCAGGGAAGAAAGATTTAGTACTCATTGCCGAAGAAGTGGAAGGTGAGGCGCTTGCAACCTTGGTGCTTAACCGCTTGAAAGGTGTATTCAACACAGTCGCCATTAAAGCACCGTCATATGGTGATCGCCGCCAGGAAGTGCTCGATGACATCGCCATCCTTACCGGTGCAACGGTGATTAGCGAAGAGCGGGGCTTTACGTTCGATAATGTAACGCTCGAGATGATCGGTTCGGCACGCAAAATTATTGTCGGCAAAGATAACACTACCATCATCGAGGGCGCCGGTGCTCCCGCCGAAATCTTGGCGCGGGTTGATCAGATCGCAGCACAGGCCGACCAAGCAAGTACCGAATATGACCGGGAAGAGCTTGAGAAGCGTCGCGGTGCCTTGAGTGGCAAAGTAGCCGTAATTAAGGTGGGTGGTGCGACAGAATCAGCGATCGGAGAAGAAAAATACCGCGTCGAAGACGCAGTACACGCAGTGAAGGCGGCACTTTCAGAAGGTATCGTGCCGGGTGGCGGCGTAACACTGGTGAATTTGGCGTCGGGTATTGATGTGACGGGCACGGACTCGGTCGCAGTGGGCGCGCAAATCATAAAGAATGCTATGGAGCAGCCGTTCCGCATCATCCTTGATAATGCCGGTTTGAACGCTGATGAGTGGTTGCCGCAGGTGCGTGGCGGTAAGCCCGGCGTTGGCGTTGACGTAAGCGGTGAAGCCAAGCTGGTTAACATGAAAGATAACGGCGTTATTGATCCGGTAGTTGTCACGAAGCGGGCGATTGCCAGCGCGGCATCGATTGCCGGTACGGCAATGACCATGGGTGCACTCGTAGAAGACATCCCCGAAAAGAAAGAAGCTGCTGCACCAGCCATGCCAGACATGGGCGGCATGGGTATGATGTAGGCAAGGTGTAAATAAGGGGCGCCCAGTAAATTTAAAGGCGCCCCTTTTACGCTAACCTTGCTAAGTGACTGTAGCTCGACTGTAAGAAATAAGAACATCAAAATAAAAGCGCCGCATATCGCGGCGCTTCATACAGACTGCCCGAGCAATTAGTCGCAATTAGTCTTGGTGTGTTTGCGTAAAGTAGTTAATCTCGTTTACGACATCGAGCAAGGCCTGAGCTTTTTCTTTTTCATCAGGAATAGCATGGGCGGCTTCGTATGCATCTTTAATGAATGCGTCATTATCTGATGCCTGAATCATCATTATAAGCGTACGGAATTTTTCGCTGGGCGTTTGCTCGAGATGACCAACAAGCGGCCGTAAGTCCTGTAACGCCTGTTGCTTAAGCTGCAAGAGTTCTTCGCTAATTGCGGAAGATGGCGGTGATGGCACGCGCACGGCGTCGGCTGCAGTAGGTGCGGGCACGTCGGTATTGTCGTCGTTTGATAAACCGCTGTCGTCGCTGGCTGCCGGCTGAACCGTGTCGGGTACGTAGTCTTGTTGTTGTGTCGGATCATCTTGCACTGCTGGAGCGCTTTGTGTTTGATCAGTTAATGCACCATCCGGTGTTGGTGTGTCAGTATTTTGTTGTTGTGAATCCTCGTGCTGCCCAAACATAGTTTCCCCCTCGTTATCTACACAGACTATACTATAATATACACCCATAATACCATAAGGAGTTTGAACCTATGCTTGATGATTTGAATTATATTCAGGGAAAAGACGTGGTGGGCACACTTGGCCTGGCTAGCCGGCAGTGGCAGCAACTCCTCGAGGAACTTACTCCCACCGTGGTGCCACAGTTTGGGCAAATCGATAATGTCGTGTTTGCCGGCATGGGCGGCTCGGCGCTGGCTGCAGAGCTAGTAAAAGACGGGTTATCGGTGCCGTTCCAAATCGTCCGAAATTACGATATTCCGCCTTATGTTGGCAAAAATACATTGTTTTTCGCGTCGAGTTACTCGGGCAACACCGAAGAAACAATCGAGGCGCTGTCACAAGCTGAAGCCAAGGGCGCGCAGATCGTCGTAATCGCAGCCGGCGGCAAATTGCAACAGCTGGCAGCCGAGAAGAACCTACCGTTCTATCTGTTGCCGACAGTCGATCAACCGCGCTACGCGGTGTTCTATAGCTTCAAGGCAACGGTCACTATCTTGGCGGCTGCCGGTTTGATGCAGATGGATGAGATACATGCGCAGCTTGAAGAGGCGGCCAAATTCCTTGAAGAGGCGGTAAAACAGTGGGCGCCCGAAGTGCCGACCGACAAAAATCCGGCAAAGCAACTCGCGCAGGAGCTGGTCGGTAAATCGGTAGTCGTGTATGCGGGGCCAAAAATGTGGCCGGCAGCGTATAAGTGGAAGATCAGCTGTAACGAAAACGCCAAACAAATCGCTTGGACGAATCAAATCCCTGAATTCAACCACAACGAATTCATCGGTTGGAGCAAGCAGCCAACCGACAAGCCGTACGCGGTTATTGACCTGCGCAGCAATCTGGAACACCCGCGCGTGCAAAAACGTTTCGAGGTAACGGCGCGGTTGCTTTCGGGCATGCGGCCGGAACCGCATGTGGTGGAGATCCAGGGTGACACACCTGCGAAACAGATCTTGTGGGCGATCACCTATGGTGATTTCGTGACGCTGTATCTGGCGTTATTGAATGGCCTCAATCCGGCGCCGGTGGATTTGGTCGAGCGCTTCAAAAAAGCACTCGACGAATAGTCCGAGCCGAACATAAGCGCAAATAAAAGCATTCTGCTGTTGTAGGGCTTTTATTTGCGCGATAAAACAGAAAGAAGGGATAGAATTGATACATACAGAGGTGTCTTATGACCGGTGAATATCGTTCCACAGGCAAATTTGTGCTACCACCTTATGTGCCGACCAAGGACCGCAGTCATGCGGAATATGTACAAGCCCAGCGCGACCTTGTTACGGCCATTAGCGACCGCGACCACATACACGCTTATTACAATGCACTCACGGTATTAGCGACCCGGTCTTTGCATCCGCTACGCGAATTTACCGCTGTGCGGGGTTTGCGCAACCTCATGAACATGGAGGTGGCGGAAAGCGTGCGGCAAGCTTCGCCCACGCATCCCAAATTCCCTGAATACGTTGGCCGCAAAATGGCCGACAGCGTCACTACGGAATTGCGAAGTCTTGCAGAGACCAAACCAAGTTCGCCAGTTGCCGATCTGGTGCGCTGGCGTGATTCGGTTACGACGTCTTTATACCAGAACGGCGGCCAATTGCCGAAAGGAAGCGAAGCGGCCCAGATTGCTGTAGCGCTTGCCGGAACATATATTCGCGAACCTGCTCCCGATGAAGCAGGGGAGCGTGGGTTCGTTGTTTATACGCCGGCTGGTCTGTTGTACGGTACAACCGAATCGGTGTTAGAAGATAACTTGCGCCAAGCGGCATACACGATGACGCCGCCCATGGCCAGCCCGTTTGTACCGGAGCACGAGCTGGATATTTACGGCGGCCAGTATAACTTTTTGGCGCATGAGGCGGAGGAAGCTCGCCGCCAAACAGCGGCCCAACTGCTGGGATTTACCGCCACGCAACACCTTAGGGAATAGTCTTCAGCTATATCTCAGCAGTTTGGCTTACAATATAACTATGAAAATCCTTGTTGTCGAAGACGAAGAAAAGATCGCGAAGAGTTTGGAAAAGGGCTTGTTGGCCGAAGGCTATGTGGTTGATGTGGCGCACGATGGTGATTCGGCCGAGGCCTTAAGCGAAGCTAACAGTTACGACTTAGTGCTTTTGGACTGGATGATCCCGGGCGCACACGACGGCCCGGGTTTGGTTAAATTGTGGCGTGAGCAAGATAGCCAGGTGCCGATTTTAATGCTCACCGCGCGCACCACCATCGGGGACCGCGTGGCCGGACTCGACGCTGGTGCTGATGATTATCTGGCGAAGCCGTTCTCGTTCGATGAACTTTTGGCGCGCGTGCGGGCATTGCTTCGTCGGCCGAAAGCTCATGGCGGCAACGCGCTGAGCGCGGCCGGTATTACACTCGATGTGATCGCCAAGACGGTTACGAAACACGACGAGCCGGTGCATGTCACCGCCAAAGAATTCCAACTGCTCGAATATTTGCTACGCCACAAAGGCGAGGTGGTGAGCAAAGACCAACTGCTCGACCACGTTTGGGCTGATGACGAACGCGTGCAGCACAACACCGTCGAAACCTTCATCGCAAATTTGCGCAAAAAAATCGGACCAGACGACGAAGTTATCCAAACGGTGCGTGGTTATGGATACAAAATAGAATAATCGGCCAAGAAATGTCGGAAGCAATGAGAAAGCAAGGAATTTTTCACTCAGCACGAGTAAAGCTGACATTTTTCTATCTGATTACGATTATGATCCTGAGCTTGAGCGCCTCGGCGGCGGTCCGGGTGTTCGCCGAGCAAGAATACGCACGCTCCAACGATGCGCAGCGGAGCGAGGTGAGCCATTTGGCAAAATTGTACCTGTTTTCTAAAAAGCAGACGCACCCGCCCGAGACGTTATTCGGCAATGTCCAGAGCGACCAGGCGGCCATTGTGCGCCAGCACCTCAATCAGGACTTGGTGGTTATCAATCTGACGGTTTTGCTGGTGGCTGGCGCAGTGAGCTATTGGTATGCCGGCCGCACCTTAAAGCCGATCGAGGAAGCACACGACGCGCAAAAACGGTTTGCCGCCGATGCGAGCCACGAGTTACGCACGCCCCTCACCAACATGCAAATTGAAAACGAGGTATTTTTACGCCAAAAACACTTTACCGAGGCAGAAGCGCGGGCACAGATTGCCAGCAACCTCGAGGAAGTGCAGCGGCTCGAGACGCTTTCGCGGAATCTGTTGGCGCTCACGCAATATGGACAGGCGGCGCTCAAACAGGGCAAACTGCCGGTTGTCAAAATAGTGCGTCAGGCGTTGCAACACACCCAGAAAACCGCCGACGCCAAACACGTTACGTTCAAGCAGGACCTCAAGAAATCCGATGTTTTCGGACATGAAGAAAGTTTGGTGCAACTGCTCGAAATTTTGCTCGACAACGCCATAAAGTATGGGCCGGAAGGCGGTGTCGTGACGCTCACCGGTGTACTCCGCGACAAACAATACGCTTTGCGGATCGCTGACACGGGGCCGGGTATTTTACCAACCGACTTGCCACACATTTTCGACCGCTTGTACCGTGGCGATAAGGCGCGCAACGCCAAAGTCGGCGGGTATGGACTCGGGCTGGCACTCGCCAAACAAATCGCCGAAGCCAATAATGTTGCCATTCGGGTGGAAAGTACGCCGGGTAAGGGTGCTGTGTTTGAGGTACAGCTCCCGCTTACCGGATAAAATTGGTATACTGTCGGCATGATACGGTGGCGTCGACTCTCGGTTACAAAACAGCTCGGCTTTAGCTTGGGTATTGCAAGCCTGGTGAGCGTCGGCTTTTGGGTTGTCGCTGTGCTGATACAGCATCGGACATACGAATGGTACCTGAACTGGAACTTGTTTTTGGCGTGGCTGCCACTGGTGTTTGCCGTGCTTTTGGTGCGCATGTTGCGCCGTAAGCCATGGTCGAGCTGGGAAGGGCTGCTGCTCACATTTTTGTGGCTGGTATTTTTACCGAACAGTTTTTACATGGTCAGCGATTTTATTCATTTGGCCGAAGTTCCTGATGCGTTCGTGTTGTATGACTCGGTCATGTTCTCGTCGTTTATTTTTTGCGGTGCCACGCTCGGTTTTTTAAGTGTCTTTTTGGTGCACGGCCAACTGCGGAAACGGCTGGGTGCGCGCACGACGAACAGCATGCTCGGCATTGTCTTTTTGCTCTGTAGTTTCGCGATTTATCTGGGGCGGAATTTACGCTGGAACACCTGGGACCTTTTGATAAACCCGGCAGGGCTTCTGTTCGATATTTCTGACCGCGTGCTGCATCCGGGCGCACATCCGCAAACGTTTACAATCACCATAAGCTTCTTTGTGCTGCTCACCGCTTTTTACGCGATGTCGTGGCAAGTGGTGTACACGTTAACGCGCCACAAGCCCAACAGTCATGATCTGGTATAATTGAACAGATATGGAAAACTTGATTACTGCGGTCGAAACCGCCATCGAAAAATTGTTCAATACTCAGGTGGATGTGAATTTAGAACGACCCGATGAACAATTTGGTGATTACGCCACAAATGTCGCGCTGCAACTAGCAAAGCCGTTGGGTAAAAATCCGCGCGAAATCGGCGAGCTATTAGCCGCAGAACTCCGCGCACAACTGGCCGACCAAGTACAAGAGGTGACCGTCGCCGGCCCCGGCTTCATCAACCTGAAACTTGCGGACGGCTTGCTGGCCGAGATGGCTGCGGCAGCACCCGGATTTCGCCCCGCCACGTACCAAAACGAGGTGGTGGTTGCTGAATATTCCGACCCGAACCCATTCAAAGTGCTGCACGCCGGCCACTTATACACCAGTGTTACGGGCGACGCTCTGGCCAATTTGTATGAACTAGGCGGCGGCGAAGTACACCGCGTGAACTTTGGTGGCGACGTCGGGCTGCATGTGGGTAGAACCTTGTGGGCGATTCTGGCCGAACTGGGTGGCGAACATCCTGAAAAACTCGCCGAAATTCCTGTCGATCAACATGCCGAATGGATGGCGAAGTGTTACGTTCGCGGCACAGGGGCCTACGAAGACGACGAGACCGCCAAGGCGGCGATTATCGAACTGAACAAACGCGTGTATCAAATCCAGGCCGAGCACGACCACGACTCGTCGCTTGCACAAATATATTGGACCTGCCGCACCTGGAGTTATGAATATTTCGACCAATTTTACGCACGAATCGGTACGAAATTTGAAAAATATTACCCGGAGAGTGAAGTTGCAGACCTCGGCTTACAAACGGTACAAGCGCAGCTCAAAAACGGCGTGTACAGCGAAAGCGATGGCGCCGTGGTGTTTGCGGGCGAAAAATTCGGCTTGCACACCCGCGTGTTTATAAACTCGCACGGCATTCCAACATATGAAGCCAAAGATGTCGGTCTCATTATGCAAAAGTGGGCGGATTACCACTTTGACCGCTCGGTAGTGATTACCGGAAACGACATCGTGGAGTATATGAAAGTCGTGCTCAAAAGTATTGAACAGTTTCAGCCGGAGCTCGTGGCGCGGACGATGCACCTTACGCATGGTCAGGTAAAGCTTGCCGGTGGCGTAAAAATGAGTTCACGCAAAGGCAATATTTTGCGCGCGGCCGACGTGCTCGACGAAGCTGCTGCAGCCAACAAAGAACTAACCGGTGATAGCAGTGAACAAACTGTTTTGGCAGCGGTGAAGTATGCATTTTTGAAGCAGCGCATGGGCGACGACATTATCTACGATCCGAAGGAGTCGGTGAGCCTGGAAGGCAACAGCGGCCCATATCTGCAGTATGCGCACGCCCGGGCACGCAGTATTTTGCGCAAAAGCGAGCAAACGCCTGTCACGCTTGCAAATCTCGATGCTGCCGAGCGTAGCTTGGCGCGCAAGATTTCGGAATACCCAGAGGTGGTCACACGCGCAGCCATCGGTCTCATGCCGCACCACATTTGCACCTATTTGTATGAACTCGCGCAGAGTTTTAACCGGTTTTATGAGCACAATCGCGTTGTGGGAAGCGAACGCGAAGCCGTGCGTTTGCAACTCGTAAGCCTGTACGCTGATACCCTCAAAGCCGGTTTACAGGTGCTTGGAATCACTGCCCCCGAACAAATGTAGCAGTAATACATTATTGACCTAAAAGCATAATCATGATAGAGTTATGTTATAAGGTAATAGCAAAAAGTACTTAAAACAAAAATCATGAATCACAATACTTTTTCCGGTAATCCTGGCGAAAATCCAGAAGACCAACCGCCACAGCCACCCGTCGAGAATATTATTCAGGGCGAAGTGCACGGAACGGTTTTTCAAGTCAACGGTGAAACATTTGTGCCACATGTCGATCTCAGTAATGAAGACGGGCCGTTTGTTTTTCAGGCTGGCAATATCGGCGGATTGAATCTCGGTTCAGTCGAGCATAGTGATGCAATGGGTACGCATTCCGGGGAAAGCGACACCACTGAGCATGAGGCGAGCGACGAGGGCAATCACGAGACCTTTATTCAAGCCAATACCATTGGCGCGGTCCACACGGGTGACGTTTTTACCGGGGTGCCAGGTACGCCGCAGCCGGAAACACGGCAGCCTGGCGAAAATCCTGATAAAGAGTATGGCGGCGAGCCGGCGCATTTCGAGCTTACCGACGAAGAGCGACAGGAGTGGGAGCGCGAGCAGCGGGCTGCTGATTTAGAGAAGGATTGGAGCGCGGACCGCCAACGTGCCCAGCAAGAAGCGGACACGCTCGCAGAATCTGTGCTGGCCCAAGAGATCCGCGAAGAACTGGTTCGAATGGGGCTGAGGTCGGCGTCGGAGCGACCGTCATCAACGATGCGGCCTCAGGCAACCGCACCGACCGGTAATCGGCGACCGGTAGCACACGGTGGCCTCGTGTCGTTTCATTCGACTATAGGGCCTAATACTCGGAATAGGTTTCGGCCAGTAGGTGATGTGCGAAAAAATGCGCGACCAGTAGAAGCTGACGAAGCGCCAAAACCTCGCCGCCGCTGGTTTCGCCCGTTCCGCAAACCGCCCACACACGAGTAGCCACTCATTTTTATCCCGCCTCATCGAACCGCCCTTTTGCGCATTATTACATAACGTTGTACAATATATATGTAGTGTAGGAGAGTGTTATGGCCAGTGCTAAAAAGCCGGCTCAGAAAACCGTAAAAGCTAAATCGGGTGGAACTAATGCAAAAGCAAACGCTACATCGACCGCAACCCCAAAAACAGCAAAATCAGCCACGGATAAAAGTACGGCGGCTAAAAAGCTCGCCGCTTCCAAAGTTGCTACAAAGGCGGCAGCCGTGAGACAGCGTGTTAAATCCGTGCCCGGTGCACAGCACGTAAACAACCAGCTCGGCGGGTTCGTCGACTTTTTGCGCGAACAATCCGTAGTCGGGTTAGCCATCGGTTTGGTCATCGGTTCGCAGGTGCAGTCGATCGCCAAATCACTCGTTAACGACTTTATTAGTCCGCTTATTGCACTTGTTATGCCTGGCAGCGGTGATCTGGCTAACAAGGCATTTTATGTCCACCGCGCCGGTCATGAGCCACAAAAATTCTTGTGGGGTGACTTTGTTTCGGCGACCATCTCGTTTGTGATTTTGGTGGCGGTCATTTACTTTGTGATCAAGGGTTTGAAACTCGACAAGCTCGACAAGAAAAAAGAATCTAAATAGGACGGAGTTGCCATGGGTGTGGAATTGACCGATGAACAGTGGCGCGAAAAATTAACGCCGCAGCAATATGATGTGCTGCGCCAAAAGGGTACCGAAATGCCGGGCACCGGTGCGCTATTGCACAACGACAAAACGGGTGAATATACCTGCGCGGCGTGCGGCAATATTTTGTTCGATTCAGGCACCAAATTTGATAGCCATTCCGGATGGCCCAGCTTTTATGATGCGCGACCGGGCAGTGTGGTACTTTCGCCTGACGACAGCGCTGGCATGTCCCGCGTGGAAGTAACCTGCGCCAACTGTGGCAGCCACTTAGGGCATATGTTCGAAGACGCGTACGATCAACCGACCGGGCAGCGGTTTTGCATCAATTCGGCAGCGCTCAATTTTATGCCAAAAGACAAAACCGAAAGCCCTGAAGGCTCCGAACAATCCAAAAAGCCTGTCGACACGAGTAAGCCGTAACTACGAGAAGTCATAGAACCCCTGGCTTTTGCCGATGACGCGGCGGAGTACGCGGTGCGTGCCTTTGGGCCGGCCCTCGGCGGTGTAGAGCAGGGCATTCCCCGGTTGTATTTTGTTACCTTTGAGTTCACTCGTTGAACCGTATTTATCAAATAATCCCCACATGGTTACGCCTGGGCAGTTCGGAATGCTGAGGCTGGTGCCGACGACACCAACAAATTGGTCTTGTTGGGTGGCTTTGTCGCCGCCGGTAACGTCTAGTTCGGATGCCGCAAACTGCAGGCCGAGCTTGTCTGCCCGCTTGGCCATATTGATGAGCACCCGCGGTTTGATGGTGTCGCGCGGCAGTTTGTAGGCATGGCACTGGTCGCCAATGCCATGGATGGGTACGCCACGCGCAATCATGCGTTCGACAAGGCCGAATAGCAAGTCCTGGTTTTCGGGATTGGTTTCGATACCGTTGTCGTTGATCCAAAATTCGCCCTCGGGGTCGGCATCGTATGCAGCACGAAAGGTCAGGTCGATCCATTCTTCGCCGAGTGCCTTATAAAACACATTGTCGGTGTCGATGCGCGCATTTTTGCCATAGCCGGTGAGTACTTCGTTGACGACGTCGTAGCTTTTTACGCCGAGTGCTTTAGCGTGCTTCACTGTAGTGGTGACGTGCGTCCAAATGACATCGCGTATGATGTTGGGGTCGGGCGGCAAATCTTCCATCCATTTAGGTAGGGCTTTGGTGTAGAGCAGGGCATGGCCGTGCACGGTTTTACCAAAGCGTTTGGCTAGCTCGCAGGTGATATCGAGCCCTGAAAAGTCAAAAACGCCACGCTGTGGTTGCACGGCGCCGGGCTTCATACAGTTTTCAGGGGTCCAGCGGTTTACGTCGCCACCGAACATAATCTGGGCATATTGCGGGTCGGCCATGGCGAATTCCGGCGAAAAGGCCGCGCCGAAAAAGAAGTCGGGCCTGGTAAGGTTGTCGCGGAGTGTGCCGTTCGGATTGTTGTACGGCAGTAGCTTGATGGTGCTGGTGTCCAAAAGCTGGGCGTCATGGCCGTTGATGGGGCCGGCGGTGAGGTTGGTGAGTTTGGCTTTGCCTTGCTCGCTGTTCGCACCGAACCAGACGGTACCTTGCCGAAAGAAGTGGTTGGCGCCATTGCCTTCCGCAACAACAGTACCGTTTACCAAAAACGTCAGTTTGTCGCCTTCGCAGCGCAGCCCTACTTCGCGTTTGGTCGTTGGCCCTTCGAAGGTGAGGGTTTGTACGACGGGTTCCTGGTTATCGCCGCCCCACATACGAATGCTCAATACATTGCCGGCGGTCAGGAGCTCGATACGCGATTGTTCGAGGCGGAAATCGTCGAAGCGAAGCGGTGGTGCGCCGTAGATTTGCAGTGAGGCAGGTGTTTGGGCGTCGATGGTGCCGCTCACCATGAAGTCACCCTTCACTTGTAAGCAGGGGCCAAACAGGTTCATGCCGGGGTTGTCCTGCCGCTTTTTATTGGGATCGCGTTTGTTGAGGATGCTCGCTCCGACCGGAGTTAACTCCACGCTGCCATCCGGCAGTTGTTTCGCCCCCGACATGTAATCCCAGGGGCCAGCCTTGAGCATATCGGTAGGCGTGGTGATCGGTTCGCTTTCCATGGTGGTGTGCGGCACGACTACTTCGCCGTCGACAAGGTCATATTTTTGGGTAAAAGCTTCCCTGAGCACAAGTCCGGTGCCGACGGCGGTGAGTCCGGCCAGTATCGCGCGCCGGGCTATGGGATGTTCGTGGCGTGGCGGCGCAGACTCCGGTACCAGTTCGGGCGGTATTGGTGGCTGGGGTGTTTGGGGATGGTTTTCCATATCGACCTAGTATACGGGGCAATCCTTAAGAAGCTGTGAGTTTTATTACTTTACAGGAGGTATTACTATTCAGTTAAACAGCTGATCAGACAGCGATTTGTGCCTTTGTAACTTTCTGGAGGAGCCCGGTGCACGGTGGTAGCTGCATGGTGCAAGGTAATTTGGCCGAGCGAGGAATGATTGGTATGGTGCGGAACTATACTGGGAAGTAGTTCGTCGCCTACATCGAACTGATGCTTTTCATATGAGCCGGAAGAGAATTCGGTGGCTTGACCAAACAGCGTTACCAGGTAGGTTCGCCCGAAAGGTTCTCTGGTGTCACAGTGCCATTCGTTATCAGGGATAAAATGATAGGGGCCGGCTTGTGCGGAACTAATGAGTTTATTGCTGGGGAAGCCGGTAGTCATATGCACAAAGTCCCGAAGGCGTGTTTCGGCGGCCGCCAGGAACTCGTCCAAAAACGGACTTATATGTTCATGATGGCCCATCCGATGCTGTTCCTCCCCATAAAACGATATGGTAGCCGCGCCCGGCAGGGCGGCACATTCCTGTATAACCTGGTCGAGCATTTCTTGTGGTACATGCAGGTCGCCCGCATGGTAATGGCGCGAAAGAAAGGGCTCCTGGGCCTCTATCGCGCGGCGGTTTGCTTCTGCGTCGGCAACAAAAGTTGCGGTTTTTTCAGGATATGCGGTAAAAGTAATGGCTTCAAAGTTTGGTGCGCTCATGCTTGGATGCCTGGATTAAAACTACAGTCGACGGTAATGCGGCTTTCGCCCATGTGCGTACGGTCGGGCGCCGCATGAACAGTGGTCGCCTCGTTGTGCAAGGTGATGACGCGGGGCGGCGCTTCGGTGATCTCGTTTTCGAGAATTGTGCCGCGGAACATTTCACGGTCAAACTGATCGGCGCTGTGGCTTCCAGTGGCGAAACGTGTGCGCGAACCATGTGCGGTTACAAAGTATTTTCGACCCAACGGACGGTGGGGAATGTCTTGGTGCCAATCATCTTCGTCAGGCGAGTGCCAATATGGTCCGGCCG
>JGI24742J22300_10000020_pt1 | contig 26144 bp, 29 predicted proteins | sample KBSMiscanthusM1_FD_22300 | JGI IMG/M metagenome (IMG submission 22300)
TGCCACAAACGGCAATAATGCAATGTGGCGGGCGCGCTTGATGGCTTGTGCCAAGCGGCGCTGTTGTGACTCGGTAAGACCGGTCTTTTTGCGTGTTTCGATCTGCCCGTATACGTTTACGTACCGTTGCAGGGTTTTGAAATCTTTGTAGTCAAAGAAGGCTACATCGGTCTTGTGCTTAAAAATCTTTGCCATATGTTGTTACTCCTGGTTAAAAAGGAATGTCGTCGAGGTTGATCGGGTCATCCCCGATGTCTTCAATCACGACGTCCTTGTTTGGTTTGTTCGGTTTGGCAGGGCCATTGCTGTTGCTTCCGCTGTTGTTGGCGCCACCGCCCATACCGTTAGATTCACCACCTTCGCCACGGCTGTCGAGGAATGTCACGTCGTTTGCCAGTACTTCGACTTTGCTTCGTTTTTGGCCTTCCTGTTCCCAGCTGCGGCTTTGTATGCGCCCTTGTACGAGCGTGCGACTGCCTCGTTTGAGGTATTGCGCAACGCGTTCGCCCAAAGGTCCCCAAGCGACTACGTCGACATAATCGGTTGCTTCCTGCCATTCGCCGCTTTGGTCTTTGTAGCTGCGGTTCAGCGCAAGGCTGAAACTACATACTTGCTGGCCGCTTGGCGTCTGACGAAGCTCCGGGTCACGCGTTAAGTTACCCATTAACGTCACTTGATTCAAACTTCTTGCCATGGTCTTGGCTCCCCTCACTTCTTCAATTATAGGTCTATTCTACTACGCTATGCGTTTTTTTCGTCTGTTGATTCTTCGCTCTCGGCAGCTTCGCCGCGTTCAGCAGCTTTTTTGGCCTTTTCGGCTTTAGCGGCTTCAGCTTTGGCGATTGCTTTGAGGTCAGGGCGCGTGATCAAAAAGCGGATCACTTCGTCGGTAATGTTGAGGATGCCCTCAATTTTTTTCACTGATTCGGCTGGCAGCTCGAGCGTGTAAAAAACATACACGGCGTGCTCAACCTTTTTGATCGGGTATGCGAGCTTGCGCTTGCCCCAGTTGTCTTGGCTTACGATCTTACCACCGTTGTCGGTAAAGATCTTCTCCACGCGGCTGCTCGCCTTTTCCAGATCGATTTCGAGGTCTGGGTGATACAGCACAGCAACTTCATATTGGTGTTGCATAGGTACTCCTTTGGTTACGCCCACACACCACTGTTGTGAGCTGAGTTAATAACAGAGGTAATTATACACTCTTAGGAGATAATTCGCAAGCTTCGTACGGGGATCTAGCCGGCGCCCGACATTGTATTTCGCTTATTTTTATGCTATAGTAGCATTAAAGCCATTAAACAAATATTCAAGCTATGACCGAAACACACAACCCCTCTCCTACGCCTGACCACCACGCCATTACTGCCGAGCACCTGGTGCCGAGAATCTCAATGGGGGCTAACACTATTGGGCTTGGCCGTTCTGCCGTAGCCCTCCGTCTCGAAGATGCGCCTGATATCGAGGCCCAAGAGAGGGCATTACAGAGCGCCCGCTACACACTCCAAGAAGTTGAAGAAGAAGATCGTGACCGAATGAACAACCTTCTGTGCGAATCAATGCCAAACGGGCTCAAACAATTACTTGGCGCCGAACAAACCGGTGAATCCGGTTTTGATGTAATTGGCCTATTAACCGCCACTGAAGGATTTGGTAGAGACCGAAGATACATTGTTCCCGATCAAACCTTCGCTAATTTTTTAGACTGGCACCACCATAAGCTTGCCGCCAAGCAGGCCGAACTCGACAATAGCGCCGAGCAATATAAAGCAGCTTTTGTTGCCGACATTCATAAAGCTATCGATGAGGGCTGGATGCCCGCTTCGGTCTTAGAGCAATTACCGCGACTCGACAATGTAAAGATGATTCTCGATGATGGTTTCACTACTATGGTCGATAAAAAGGGTGGCTACGCGGGCAAAATCAATAATAGCGATGTCAGAGGAGTAGCCCTAAGCCCTGAAATGCTCCGAGAAAGCCCAAAGAACCTCACATACCATGAGTTTCTGCACATTATAGCCGGTACCGATATCGATCCGTCGCGCATCGACGACAGCGTTAGTAGTCAAGAGACAAACAGAGGCATGCTCCGTTTGCTCGGCCGCTACGGCGGTCACGCCATCGATGAAGCCACCGTAGAGCATATTACATTAGCGCTGATAGGTGGTAATGTCGATGCAATCAAACCTGAAGATCGCGGAGAGACTCAGGACGAAGCCATCTATTATGCTAACCGGACATTCCTCGATACCTTATGTTATAGTGGTAAGAAAAAAATTGACATCCGCTTGTTTGTTGCCGAGCATTTTCGGCAGCCCGATCTTAGCATCGATTGGGACCGTGCCCATATGATGCACCGAGCCTTTGGCGATCCCCTTCCTGAAGATCCAAATTCAGAACCAAATCCTGCACTTATCGAAGCAATGCACCAAAGTTTTGCTTTTACGGATGTTATTGCAGAAGTGAAAGCGCTACGCAGTGACAGCATGTTTACTATCGAAGCTTACACGAAAAGTTTACAGGAACGCGCAGCTGCGGCTTAGATACCAATAAATAAAAAAACAGGCTCGGGTATCCTAGCCTGTTTTCTTTTGGAGTGTGTGGCTTAGTACCGGTCACCACCACGGCCGCGGCCGTTGCGTGGCATGTTGCTGCCTTTTGCGCCCGAATAATTCTGGGGGCGCGGTTGTTTGATCCCGTGGGCCGTTGCCGGGGTCTGATTCGTGCCGTTTTGTGCACTCGTAATGCCGTTAGTGGCGGCATACTTGCTATTTACACCATACGTAAAGTCGTCATAGCCTGGACCGCCCATTTCGGGTGGTAACTGGTTAACACCCTCTTGCAAAGTGTGTGCGGGCTCTTTTTTGCGTGGAGCCGGCACTACGATTGGCAGTTCGGGTAACGCCACCTCTGTAGAAGAAAACATTTCGATGCGCACTTGGCGGTCGAGCCTTAAGACGTCGAGCGCACTACGTGCGGCTTGCGTAAGCTTGGCTGGATCATAGTTAAAGTTGCTTAGCAGACTAATGGGCGACATTTTTGCCTCGTGGGCAAGATCAACTACTTTTGCGGCAAGCTCGGGATGCAGCACTTCGCGGCCTTTTGCTACATGCGTGGGTACTTCGTAGCCCGTAACAGATTCGGCGATAGCTTCGTACACCGGAGCAACAGCATTACTAGTGGTGTCGGTTAACGTCTCATTAGCAAGGTCAGGTACGCCAATGCCGCCTGTAGCACGGTCAGCCGGTGTATTGCGGGCTTCGTCTGAAGTGTCGGTCGTAACTTCCATCGAACGTAATTGATGGCCGCCGGCAACGGCGCGCCGAACCGCGAACTTGAATTGAGCTTGCTGCCGATCACTTGGCAGTGCGGTAGCTTCCTCGCTAGCACTAAATTTTGGGGCGTTTGGTCGCCTTTGCGTAACGGTGGTAGTCGACGTTTCAGTATGCATAAGGGCGTGCGCGGCAGTTGCGCCCAGGGCGCTTTGTTGGTCAACCTGTACTTCGGGTTGGTGCGGGGCTACTTCGGCGGTTGGGCCGGCCACAAGGGCTACACTAGTAGCAAGTGCGACAAATGCAGTTTCTGGGGAATGGCTCATAGGTAGTAACTTCTTTACTCTGTATTAAATTATTTAGTGATTATACAATATTGCTCTATATTTTGCAATAGGCGTCAAATATAAAAGTGGCCCGGACTATGCCGGACCACCCCTTGCGCGTTACATTGGTAATCTAGGCGCTCGCACCCACCTGCTCTGGAGCTGCTTGTAATGCACCGATGACATCCGGAACCGCAACCGTGTTGGCTGCCGCAACATGCCCGGCACCTTCGCCTACGGCAACCTGTTGTTCAGTGTTTAGGGTAATTTCCCCCGTCGCCAATTGCGCATCGATTTTTGCTTGGTCAGTACGCTGCTCACCAGTAGCAATTGTGCCTATCTCCAGAGGTATATGATCAAAGTAACGCTGTCCACTCCCGGCTTGGGGCGCTAAATATTCGGGCGGCCAAACGCTTACCCTACGTTTACCTTCAAGTCCATAATATTCCGCACCTACGCCAGCAATAATAGGCATGTATATTCCTTTCGATATATCAATTACTAATCCTTTTATTTATGTTACACCTGCTATGTGTAGCATTCAAGGTTTTTACAAAAGTTTTATTTAGGCTGGTTGTGATTCTTCAGATTCGGCCGTCTCGGCGGGAGTTGCGGTACCAAACACATCATTCACACTCGTTACGAGAACCTCGCGCGGGCGGGCGCCGTCGGCGGGGCCTACAATTCCCTGTTCTTCCATGGTCTCAATCAAGCGCGCGGCGCGTCCATAGCCAATACGGAGGCGTCGTTGCAATAGGCTGGTGCTGGCCTTGCCGCCTTCAACCACCACTTGTACAGCATCTTTCCACATATCGTCATCTGCATCGTTGGCGCCGTAATCGGCCACCACGCCGCCTTTGCCATTGAGCTGTACTGGCTGGCTGATAATCTCTTCATCGTATTCTGGCGGGCGCTGCATGCGGATAAAGTCGGTGACTTTTGCGGTTTCTTCGTCATCGATGAACGCCGCCTGTACACGTTTTGGTTTTGGCATATCGGAGGTTAAAAGTAACATGTCACCCCGGCCCAGGAGTTTTTCAGCGCCCATTTGGTCGATGATCGTGCGCGAATCCACCTGACTCGCCACCGTAAACGCAATACGCGCAGGCACGTTTGCCTTAATAAGCCCCGTAATAACGTCGACTGAGGGGCGCTGCGTTGCCAGCACCAGGTGAATACCGGCGGCCCGGGCCTTTTGCGCCAGGCGAACGATCAACGCTTCGACATCGCGGGCGGCCATCATCATAAGGTCGGCAAGTTCGTCGATCACGACTACGATGTACGGCATGCCTTCTTCTTTTTTGAGGTTGTTGTACTCGGCAATGTTGCGCTTGCCGGCTTCGGCCATCGTGCGCAAGCGTCGCTCCATTTCGGCGACCGCCCATTTCAGCGCGCTAATACACTTTTCGGGCTCGTTAATGACCGGCGTTAACAGATGCGGAACGTCGTTATACGGCGTAAGCTCCACTTGTTTTGGGTCAACCAAAATCAGCTTTAGGTCGGCGGGCGAGTTGCGGTACAACAGGCTCGTCAAGATGTCGTTGATCATCACCGACTTACCGGAACCGGTCTGGCCGGCGACCAAAAGGTGCGGCATTTTAGCGAGGTCGGCAACTACCGAATTACCCGCAATGTCTTTACCGATGGCAAAACCGAGCGGGCTGCTGATGTCACTCCACTCGCGTGATTGTACGAGCGAGCTCAAGCGGACAATTGCCGGCTTTACGTTTGGCACTTCGATACCGACGGCGCGTTTACCCGGAATTGGCGCTTCAATACGGATGGCATGCGCCGCCAAGTCAAGCGCCAAGTTGTTTTCAAGTGCGGTAATCTTGGTGAGCTTTACTCCTGTTGGCGGCTTGAGCGTGTACTGCGTTACGCGCGGCCCGACGTTCGCTCCTTCCATCTCAACAGTAATATTAAAGTTTTGGAACGTGTCATGAATAAGTTGTGCGCTGGCTTTAACGTCGCCGGGGTCGGCCTTTTCCTGCTTTTGGTTCAGCAAGCTCACACTTGGAAATTGCCAGTTCGGGTCACTCGCAGTAGTGAGCGCCTCGTGGTTTTCGTTGCCTTGCAATTTTTGCGCGGTGTTTTTGAGGCTTGCCATGCGTGGCGGTTTCTCACGTTCCTGCTCATTGTGCTCAACAGGCACACCTTCATTCAGCTTGAAGCCATTGGTTTCAGCACGCATTTTAAGCTTACCGAGTTCGCCCTCACCCGTTTCACGTTCGGCGCGTTTGAACAAACCGCCCAGTTTGAGCAAAACTTTTGGCGAAATACTAAACGAGAAGAACAACGCGAGCATCGCGAATACAAAAAACATCAGTGATGCCGGGAATTTGTCGAGCAAGCCGAGTACGACGCTGCCAATACCGTGGCCGACTTGGCCGCCGTGACCGCCGCGGATCGTGCCGTCAGGAAGTTTGCTGGCGAAAGCCGTCATAAGCCAGCTTGCCGCAAACACTAGCAATGCAATCATGCTCAATAAATTAGCCAGTGGGATTTTGCGGTCTTCGCTCTTGAACTTGTACCCGCCCCAATACGCCAAAGCAAATGGCAACAAATATGCCGCCCAGCCAAACGTCCAGTAGCCACCATGGAAGAGGTTCTTCGGGAGTGGGCCGCCCGTTCCAAACCCACCAAGCAGCAAAAAGATCGCCAAGATGAACAGTAAAATCGCGCCAGCCAGCGGCCAAAACGCCGACTCTTCGGTAACAGGCGCTGGTGCAGCTTTCTTTCGTGTTTGTTTTTTCTTCTGTGCCATTACAGTTTGATTCTAGCAGACTTACCGCTATTGGTTACAACTATTATTATAGCAAAAATTACAACTTATGTCAAAGTGCTTGTGCTCTACTGTGGGATCTGGAGTGACGAACCTTCAGGCAAGGCATTATTAGTACGCATCACGAGTACCTCGAAGGTGGCATCAATTAACTTCTGCTCTGATGACATATCGTGGCTGAAGGCAATAAGAGCAGGCCGAGGTATGGCCGTGCCCGTCAATGGAATCTCTGGATTTGCGATCGCAAACCCAGGACAGTACATTTCAAAGTCTGCCTGACCTTCCCTCAATACATCCTTCATACGCGCGCCGAGTCGCCAAATCAACCCGGCAGCTTCGGTTTCGGCATAGCGGTGCGTATACGGAACAATCATTTCGCTCGCCAAAACAAAACTGCCAAGCTGTAAACCTGCTAATTTAGCTACACGACTTTCGATAGTCGGCTGCATCATCGCGCTAATTGGAGTACGATACATCGACTCCTGCCCACCTTGCCAGGGATTATGCTGGCGCTGCAGGCCGCCCATCAGTCGACGCGGGCGTCTTGTGCGAGCAAACGCGCACGCATTTCTTTAAAGCGACGTTCTTGTTCGGCGGCGATTTCTTCGCCTGATTTGGTTTGGGCGGTTTGGTGTACGGTTTTAGCCTCAACTTTGCCACCGATCACGTTTACAACCGGGATCACGATTGGGCTACGTTGGGTTTGTTCAAACAGATAGTGGGTGACGTGGTCTTTGAGTTCAGCCTTGAAACGGTCGAGGTCAACCCGTTTGAAGCGTTGGCCGACGGCGCGGCGCAATTCGGCGCGCAAGCCATTCATGAGGTCTTCGTTGTCGCGCATGTAAATGAAGCCGCGGCTGATGATGTCGGGGCTGGTCAGCAAATTGCCCGACTTTTTGTCGATGGTCAGCACTACGGCGACCAAGCCTTCTTCACTCAAGAGTACGCGGTCTTTGACCACCACGTTGTTCACGAGCGCACCGGTTTGGTCGACCAAAATCGTACCGCTCGGCACCGTACCCTGTAATTCCATTTTATCCGGTGTGAGTGCGATGACATCACCGTTGTCGACGTTCAAGCAGTTGGCACGCGGCACGCCGTTTTCGACAGCAAGATCGATGTGGCGTTGCTTGACGCGGAACGCACCATAAATCGGAATGAAGAATTTCGGCTTGGTGTACTGGATCATCTCGGCGTATTCGTCTTGTGAGGCGTGACCTGAAACGTGCAGCGGGCCGACATGGTCGAGCTCGTGGTTTCGGTGCTCGAACACGTGCACACCTTTACGCGTCAAACCGTCAACCATATCGCCGATGAGGCTGTCGTTACCGCTTTCCGGAATCGGCGTACTCGACAAAATAACGGTGTCCTGCTCCTTGAGCTTGACGTGCTTGTGTTCCCCGCTCGCCATGCGTTGCAAGGCCGAGCTCGGTTCGCCCTGGCTACCGGTACAGACCACGACAACCTGCTGGTCTTTCATCGTAGCAACCGAAGCGATTGGCACAAATGTGCCTTTTGGAATTTTCATAAAGCCGTGGCGGACCGCCATTTCGAGCGTGCTTACCATACTGCGGCCGTCCATGGCCACTTTGCGACCGTGATGCACGGCGGCGTTCACGATCATCTGGACGCGGTTCATGTTGGTGCTGAACAAACCGACAAAGATACGGCCGGGTGCCTGTTGCATGATGTCGATGAAGCTCTGTTCAATGGTGCTTTCCGATGGCGTGCGGCCGAGGCGTTCAACAGTAGTACTTTCGCTCATGAGTGCCAAAACCCCTTCGTTGCCGAGTTCTTTGAGGCGTTCGATGTCGCTGCGTTCGTGGTCGAGTGGGTTGGGGTCGAAGCGGAAGTCACCGGTGTTAATCAAGCGGCCAACCGGTGTATCGAGCACGATACACGTGCTACCCGGAATCGAGTGCGTGATGCGCACCAGTTCGACGTAAAATTCGCCGACTTTCAAGCGTTCGTGCGTGTCTTCGTTCATCGTTACGGTTTGAAGCGCAAAGCCCTCGGGCATCGGCAGGCCGAAGTTTTCGAAGATTTCCTCGACGCGGCCGATGGTGAATTTGGAGCCGTAAATTGGCGCCGGGAATTTTGGCACGATGTGTGGCAGACCGCCGATGTGGTCAAGGTGTCCATGGGTAATGACGTATCCGCGCAGTTTCGGCCGGATGCTCTCGAGGTAGGTCGTGTCGGCAATACCGTAGTTGATGCCGGGCAAGTCGACACCGAGGTCGTTACCGCAGTCCATAATCACAGCATCGTTCATGTATTCGACGAGGATCATGTTTTTGGAGCCACCGCCGTTCATACCGCCAAGGCCGATCACCTTCAAGCGTGGCGAATCGTCGATAAAGTTGGCACGCCGTTCGTGGGCCTCAGCGGGCACTACAGCAGCGGAATATTGGTTGGCGATGCGCTGCGCATCGGTTTGGGCGCGCTTTTGGGCGCGAACCGCTGCCCCACGCGAAGCCGAGCTAAAGCCGCTCTTTTTCTGGCCGTTATTGCCATTGCCGCCGCGGTTTTGTGCACCGTTTTGGCGGTTCTGGCCCTGGTTTTGATTTTGGCCCTGGCCGTTTGAGTCATTCTGGTTTGGTTGGCCGTTTTGGTTCTGGCCACCACCATTGCCATTGCCGCGAGGGCGCCTTGGCGGCCGGTTGTTGTTAGGTTGATTGTTGTTCATTAAGTTTCCTTTCGTTTTCGGATTCAAGATTTAATAAGTTCCATAATCTGGGGAATCTGCGCAAAGTCATCAATCAGCGTTTGGCGCATCGCACCGTTGTACAGCGCGGCTGCCGGGTGGAATAGCGGCAAAATGACGATTGGTTCTCCCTGCTTGGATTCGGGCGAAGCGTGCTTGTCACCGGCCTGTAAGGCGTCGGCGGCTTGCTTCATGTTGATACGAATGCGTTTTGGCTGGCCGTGGATCTTACTGATGTACAGGCCGGGCAAAAAGCAGTTCATACTGTGGCGTCCCAATGTTATCACAACTTTCGGTCGGATGACTTCAATTTGTTGCTGTAAATACGGCAAAAAAGCAGCTTTTTCAGCGGGCAATGGGTCGCGGTTGTTTGGCGGACGATATTTCACGATGTTGGTGATGTAGATGTCTTTACGTTCCAAACCGATCATGGCGAGCATTTCATCCAAGAACTTCCCTGCGGCGCCGACAAACGGCACTCCTTTTAGGTCTTCGTTCTTCCCTGGTGCTTCACCAATGAATACGATCTGGGCGTTCGGGTTTCCATCACCGAATACCAAGTTCGTGGCCGTCTTGGCCAAATCCGGGCAGACATGCATTTTGATGATCTCTGCTTTAATCTGGTCAAGCCGTTTTTGTTTGGCTTGCGTTATTGTTGCTTCGTCGGCGTCGTCAGTTTTTGGCATGGTTATGACCCCTTATCGCTTTTACAAAACGGTTGATGGCTACGATGAGCGCCACGAGGACGACAAAATATTGCTGCAAGCTGCCGGTATCGAATGCCCGAAGCAGCATCAGATAGCCGAGCACGAGCGCTACCACTCCCGTCACCAGCCACACAAAACGCTGGGTGGCAACGGGGAGGTTCTGGGTAGGTTTAGCTGTTTTTTCCATTCTGTTGGTCTGTTTCTGCTTGTTGGGTGGCGGCAGCGAGCCCTTCGGCGGTCGTAAATACTCCGAGACCTTCTACGAGCGTAAAGCCGATAGGGGTTTTACCTTCGGGAACACGCAGCTCCACCTCAACCTCAAGTCTTGGGATCTGCTGCGCTTCCGGCGTCTCGCCAGATGGAGCGCCTTCCATTATTGCTTCCCCTGTTGGTCGCGCTTGGCGGCTTTCATGCTTAATTGCAAACGCCCACGATCGTCGATCGCAACTAATTTTACCGTTACACGGTCGCCTTCTTTAACGAGATCACTTGGTTTTTCAACGCGTTCGTCGGCCATTTCACTCACGTGGACCAGACCGTCTTTACCGGGCAAAATCTGCACGAATACACCGAAGTCCATCACGCTCACCACGGGAACGTTTTCGTAAATCATTCCGACTTCCGGCTCGGCGACGATGGTTTGAATCCATTGCTTGGCCTTTTCGATGCTTGCGCCGTCGGGGCTGGCGATCATAACGGTACCGTCGTCCTTGATGTCGATTTGGGCGCCAGTTTCGGCCACGATTTTCTGAATCGTTTCACCGCCCTTACCGATTACCTCGCGGATTTTCTCGGGGTGAATCATAATGGTTTCAACGCGTGGTGCGTATGGGCTCATGGTGTCGCGTGGACCGGCAAGTGTGGTGAGCATGTGCTCGAGGATTTGCGCGCGGCCATCTTTGGCTTGTTCGAGCGCTCGCTGCAAAACTTCTACGGGCAAGCCGTGGACTTTCATGTCCATCTGGAGCGCGGTAATACCTTTGCTCGTACCGGTAACCTTGAAGTCCATGTCGCCGGCAAAGTCTTCGGCATCGGCGATGTCGCTCAAAACGACCACTTTGTCGCCTTCGATCATTAGCCCCATGGCGATGCCACTCACTGGAGCTTTCAATGGCACACCGGCATCCATCAAAGCCAAACAGCTTGAGCACGTCGCGGCCATACTGGTCGAACCGTGCTGACTCATAATTTCGGTGACCGAACGGATGGTGTAGGGGAATTCGGCTTCGCTTGGCAGCATTGGCAGTAACGCCCGCTCTGCGAGGTAGCCGTGGCCGATTTCGCGACGTCCCGGACTGCCCATGCGGCGGACTTCACCGATGGTGTACCCTGGCGCATTGTAGTGGTGCATGTAGCGGCGCTCGCCTTCTTGCTCCATGGTGTCGACCATTTGTGCAAAACTGAGCGGTGCCAGTGTGACGACGTTCAAGCCCTGCGTTATACCACGAGTGAATAAGCTCGAACCGTGTGCGCGTGGCAGCAAACCGACCTGGCTGCTGAGCGGGCGGATTTCGGTGAATTCCCGGCCGTCGGGGCGGACATTTTCTTCTAAAATACCTTTGCGCACGTCTTTGTTGGCGGCGCTGGCGAAGGCGTCTTCGTAGTCGCGCTTGAGCGTTTCCCACTCGTCACCGAGCTTTTCGCTAAAATGTGCGATGAGTTCTTCGCGGACCTTGTGCATCTTTTCGTGCCGTTCGGCGTATGGTGCGCGAATGTTTGCGCCCATTTTGCCGTCAAGCCATTCATTGACCTCGGTTTGGATGTCTTCGCTCGGCAAGCTGAGCTCGTATTCCTGCTTGGTGACGCCCAATTTTGCCGCGAGTTGCTCCTGCAATACGATTGCCGGTTGCATGGCGGCTTGCGCGAACGCCAAAGCCTCAACCACCTGCTCTTCGGTTGCTTCGTTGGCGCCGGCTTCCACCATCATGATGGCGTCTTTGGTACCGGCTACGAACAGGTCGAGCACGCTTTCGTTGAGCTCTTCACGGCTCATAAATGCCGTCATCTTGCCGTCTTTGATACCGACGCGAAGTCCGGCAACCGGGCCTTCAAATGGTGCACCGGTAAGCATAAATGCTGCGCTCATGGCGATCATGGCGATGGCGTCAGGGCGGAAGCTCGGGTCGTAGCTCAAAACGGTTGAAACGCCCTGTACTTCGTGGCGGTAACCTTTTGGCCACAAGGGGCGGATCGGGCGGTCGATCAACCGGCCGATCAAAATAGCTTCGTCGCTCGGGCGGCCTTCGCGCTTGATGAAGCGGCTGCCGCTGATCTTACCGGCTGCATACATTTTTTCTTCGTAGTCGATGCTTAGTGGAAAATAGTCAAAACCGGTGATCGGCTTTGGTGAAACCATTGCCGTCGCTAAAACGACGGTGTCGCCGTAGCGTGCCAAAACTGCCGCGGTTGCGCGGAAGCCGACACGATTGACTTCGAGCGTCAGTTTGCGACCACAAAATTCGGTTTCGACAACCGTTATTGGCTTATTGAAGGGATTAATGATGTCACTCATGTTCAGGTTCCCCATCCTTTCGTATGCTCATCAGCAGGGTGCAAATATATGCCCCTTGTGCGGATCTATCGTGAGCGTATATCTGTAGCTCTACCGATGAACGTTAGGTTTAAAAGTGCACAAGCTTGGAGCCTCCTTGCTGGAGACCCATAGTTCACACACTTTAGCGACGAATGCCAAGCTTCTTGATCAGAGCCAAGTATGCTTCACCGTCTTTGCTGGCGATGTATTGCAGGTTGCGCTTGCGCTGACCAACTAATTGCAACAATCCGCGGCGTGCAGCGAAGTCTTTTTTGTTAACCTTGAGGTGCTCGGTGAGCTCTTTGATGCGCTCAGTCGCGATACCAACCTGAACAGCGGCGCTACCGGTGTCAGTTTTGTGCTTTTGCAAGTCTTTTACGACTGCGTCTTTCTTGTCAGTTGTAATCATACTTTAGCCATTCTAACAGATGAGTTTGGGAAATACAAGCTGTTGTTGCAGCGCTATCTACCAGCCGGGTGGGAATTTGTGCTCCTGCTGGCCTGGCGCTTGGCCCGGAGGTAGCGGTGGCGTCTGTGGGTCTTCTGGTGTCGGGAACGGCTGAGGCCCTTCTAACAGAAAACTATACGGAATCGTTACCGGACCGGTACGGTCGGGATCTGCAAGCATGCCATGGAGCGGCATCACAACCTTGCCACCCTGTTCGGCGCTAGTCGGGGCAGCCTGCATGCCACGGTACATGGCTTCTGCTCTTCCTAAAGCTGACCTTTCTAGAGCATTTACTTGATTGGCGTAGCCATCTGCGCTTCGCAGGCGTTCCATACTCCGTCTACCAGCGTCTAAGACGCGTTCCACGGTTAAAAGCATAGCAATCCCATCCATCACGCCCCGCCCGTAACCTTTAATTCCTGCCGTGTTTTCCACTAGGTACGTGGTACCCATGATTCCGCCTCCAAGTAGAAGACCGCCTACAAAAATACCAGCTGCGTTACGTCGGGTGCGCGCCGACAGCCTGCGGAGCTCCGCCGGAGTAGTTGCCCGCCGGTTGGGATTTTCTTCTGGATTTTCAGGGCTTCGTGACATCTAATACTACCTTATCAATTCTTAAAGAGCTATCTTACTACACAGGTTACCGACCATTGTTTGCATCCTGCCATTACCATTCCGGCATCCTGCCTCCCGGTAATTGCGAAGGTGGCACGAAAGACGATGTGGGCAACGTCGCCACTTCTTCCGGCAAAAGCACAATAACATCGGGGACGGCCGGCGCTTCTTGCGTTGTCTGTTCCAATAGTGATACCGCAGGCGCTTCTTCGGGCAATTTTTGTAAATGAGCAGCCCCTGCATTAGCCGACAGTACAAGTGATTGCCGGTTAAGCGCGTTGGCCTGCCACCGTAGCTCCTTCGCGAATAATCCTCCGGTCGCCGTCGCGCCTATGCCCACACCTATAAATGCAATTTCCGTCATGGCTTTATCGTAAGGGCCTCTCTGTAACTGAGGTTCAACCAAGTACAGCCCGACACCCGCTATAAGGAGCCCAGCAGCTATGGTGCCGATACCGACAACAGTGCTCGCCCTGTTATAGCGTCGGGCTTTGCGACGAAGTGACTCGGCTGTTTGTGGATTTTCGGTTTCGTTAGGTGTGTATTCGCCCATGCTACTTTGTTATCGTTGGTACGGTGGAATTTCGGCTGCGTGCATAAGCGCCTGGCTGGCCTGCGCTTCGAGCCGGTTCGATTGCTGATTATGTTGCAAAGTCCTTGCCAAGATCGCAGCTTGCGCTGCAAGCGCAGTCACTTCCACGCCTATTTCTACCCACTCGACGGGTGTTTGTGGACTGTCATGTTCGGCAAGACTTGGTGTAGTATTGAACGCTAAACCCAGAAGTGCTCCGCCCACACCGAGTACCACGCCGGAAGCCAGGTTCAGCTTATTCATACTGCGACTGTGCCGTTGAGCTGCCGCCCTACAATCTTGCGCGTCACGCTGTAAACGGACAAACTCAGTTTCTGGTTGCGTTGCTGCTACTTCAGCCATCAATTTGTCTCTTACTGTAGTATATTATACAGCTTTTATTAAATAAAGTCAATTACTGGAGCTCGCGTGGTCACCGTGCAATCTATCGATAATCTACAGGCTACGCATGTTCTGCTGGATCAGTTCCCCGGTGATATTTTCCGGTGAAATCGCATCTCGGATGTCATAGTTACCTACTTTGGTGCGTTTGAGCGACTTCATGTAGGCGCCGGTGGTGAGGGCCTTGCCCATGTCTTCGATGAGCGCCCGTACGTAGGTGCCGCTCGAGACTTCCACCAAGAAATGCACGTCCGGATAGTGGTAGCTTAGTAATAACATGCGGGCGACGTGGATCGGCCGCGGTTCAAGTTCAACCTTTTTGCCTGCGCGGGCCAGTTTGTATGCCCGCTGGCCATTCACTTTGATGGCAGAATACTGGGGCGGCGTTTGCATGCTGTCGCCCACAAAACTCATAAACACTTCCTCGATGGTGTACAGTTTGGGCTGCAAGTCGGAAACCACCTGCTTTTCACCTTCTTCATCACCGGTAGTGCTGGTTTGGCCAAGCGTCATAACCACTTCGTACGTCTTGCTCGCCTTGACAAGTTCGGGGGCGCGGCGCGTGTAATCACCGAGGAGCACCACAAGAAGCCCTTCCGCCAGTGGGTCTAACGTACCGGTGTGCCCGACGGGAAATCGTTTACGGTTTGTGGTGTTCAGGCCAGATGCCTCGATAGCACGCCGTACTTTATTAACAGCGTCGAACGAGGTCCAGCCTTGGGGTTTATTGATCAGAAGTAAGCCGTTCATCATCCTAGCATACGCTCTTTTGCCTCAGCGCCAAATCGAATATGACGTGATAGCTTTTTAGGCGCCTGGCAATGGTGGCAACATCGGTGGTGGTACCGGCGGTGGACTATTCGGATCCTGCTTTTGCTGTTCCGCTATTGGTGCCGGGTTTTCGGCGGCTGCTGGTATGGCAGCGTCTGTTACACCCGTGACACCCGGAAGCGTTAGGCCATCCGGAGCAAATGAGGGCGGTGCATTAGGAATAATGGCCGGGGAAACGGTCGGGCCTGCCACGGGCGTCGCAACTGCGCCTGGAGGTACGGCATCGGGAGCGCTTAAGTCGACCGGCTGCGCATTAAGTGCCTGAATAGGTGCCAAAGCCTGATCGTCGGAGCCACTCACCGCTTGTGCAACTGCATCGCGTGCACTTGAAACGTCAGCAGGTTGTGCTGGCGTAGCAGCATCGGTGCCGGTATCACCAGCGCCCGCGTGGGGACTGTGCAATTGTTTTTCAATATCACTGAGCGTTTCCTGGGCGACCGTGTCGGGTAATTCATCGGGTGTAGGTTGCGGGGGCGTAGCGGCAGGTGCCGGCGTATCTATTGGTGGCTCATACGGTGTAATAGCAGGTGCTGGCGTAGCACTCGGATTACTATCAGAGGCTGCGTCGGGAGCTGGCGCTGATGCTTCATCGGTCGCCGGAGTAGCTTCCTCTGGTGGCTTCCCTTCCTCGGTCGCTTCTTTGAGTGATGCTTTGTCGTGCGCCTTGGTATTCGAGCCAAGTGGCTCACGGTCAAGGATCGGCTGTGCTGGTGGCGCCCCAGAGGCCGAGTCCATCATGGGATCAAAAAATTCCGAAGAACTAGCCGAGAGCTGCCCCCCAAGCGTAGGCGGATTTAATACCATGTGCGGCGCTTCATTGTGAGCTGCTTTGATTTTAGGGATTTCAGGTGGTTCGGGGAGTTTTACGCCTGCAGTTTCATCTTTAACGTCTTTAATTTGTGGCAACTCCGGCTCTTTTGGGGGTGTATCTTCGGCAGGTTCAGGCAAAATCCCCTCATTGTGTACATGCTGCTCTTCTTTCGGCGCTTCGGGAGCTTGCGGCTCTTCCGGTACATCCAATCCTTGCAAACTGCCGTTTTCGTCGATATTAATTTGCGGTGTTTTGGCGGCTTCGTCGTGCTCGATCTCGAGTGTACCGTCCTCGGGTTTTTTCTTTGCCGGTTCGGCCGCTTCGGGCTGCTCCTGGGCAACAGGCGCCGGAGGCGGCGTCGGCGGTTCAGCCAATTTGGTCGCAACTAGTTGCTGATTGGCACCGACTGCCATAAGTTCGGCACTAATGCTCATCGTTTGCGGCGAGGTGCGATTGTTGCTAAAGCGGTCGGTCTCGGCCACGATACCCGTCAAAAATGCAGTAGCGATCTGACCATCAAGTAGTGCTTTGTCGAGAGCATCAAGCACTTCAACGGCAAGCTCGGACAAGCTGCTGGCATTTGGTTTGCTCCAGTTAATACTACCCAGGTTCGGGCCGGCATCCACAGTGATGCTCACCACGGTCGCGTCATGCAAAATTCGGCCATGCGCGATGATGGCTTGGTCTAGGTCGTTTTGCTGGTGTACGCCAATAGCGAGCACCACGTCGACATTGAAATCGCCTTGGCTAAAATTGAGGTCACGATCGCTAATAGACGTTTTATAAGGAGTAATGAAGATCTTTACAACTTTGTCTTCTACTTTGTAGCGTAATTTGTCGGCCTTGGACTTGTCGAGAGCAATGATAAAGTCACGCAAAGAGTCGGTATTTTTTTCAAGGGTCTTCTCGGGCTGTAAAAATTCAAGTGTCGATGGAATGTCGCCACTGAACACAGCCGTCGCATGCTTCCCCATCTTGTTGAGGGCAAGCGTAATACCGATACATGCCGCAAGATGGTCGACAGTAGGATTACTGCGTACGGTAACCAATATATTGTTTGCTTGTTTGAGGCGGTCGACTATTTGCTGTTTTTGTGTGTCCATTTTTGTTTGCCCTGAAGTATACTTTAAGCAAAGGGTATCACATGACGCTCATGCTTGTCGAGTATTTTATTTACCCCGGTCGATTTTGACAAAAACCACCGGGGTCTGCTATAGTTTCTATCTGAGAAATTAACAACAAAGGTACCACTATATGCCAATCATCAAATCAGCAAAAAAGCGTGTGAAAACTGCGCAGAAAGCCGCAGTTCGCAACAGCAAAACCAAGCGAAGCCTTAAGACGGCCGTAAAAGCCTTCCAAAAGGCTCTTGCGGGTGGTGAGAAAGCCGCCAGCAAAGAGCTCGGCAAAGCACAAAGTGCCCTCGACAAAGCTGCAAAGAAAAACGTGATGCACAAGAACAAGGTTGCACGCAAGAAGAGCCAGCTCGCCAAGGCTGCAAAAGCCAGCGCCGGCGCCAGCAAACCAGCAGCCAAGAAAGCCGCACCAAAGAAGACGGCTGTAGCTAAGAAGCCCGCCGCAAAGAAACCTGCAGCGAAAAAAGCTCCTGCTAAAAAACCAGCTGCCAAGAAAAAATAGTCACCGCCTGATTATTACAAAAGCCCGCAACTTATGCGGGCTTTTTTGTACTTGCAACTACCTCTTTTGCAAAGAGAAAAACCGCTCCTTTCGAAGCGGTTTTTTAGGAATCTCACAAATGCTTATTCAGCTGAAGCGAAAGGTTGCTTTTCTTTGTTGTCTTTTTGCTTAGCGATGTGCGCACGAGCCTCGTGCTCCATCTCTTGTTGGCGGGCAAAAGCTGCTCCGTGATTGATGATCATCTCACTTTGAACACCCAAGCCAAGGATTTTACCGGCAAGTTCAGGATTATTGCGGTTAAGCAACATTGCCAATGAAATTGCAGCTGCCAAACCTTCACTCATTTGTGCTGGTGGGGTTTGTGCTTCTGGTACCTGGAACTCAGCAGGAGCAGGTTGTTGTGCTTCAAGAGCGGCTTGCTCACCGAAGTTAGCAGCGATCACCTGCTCGAATTGTGGTTGAACTTCTTGTCGTACGGTTGGTTGCATATTGTGATTCCTTCCTTAGACGACCATTATAGCAAGAACCGGCCTTTTATGCAACCCCTTTTTACCTCCTACTATCAGAGGGCGATCTTGAGTAAATAGTGTTCCAGCGCTTCATCGGCGTCAATTGGCGTGGTTTTTAGGCGTATATCAAGCTCTAACAGATCACGGACAAGCGTTTTTATCGCCGGTCCCGTGAGCTTTTTGGCGATTTGCTGGCTTTTTTTGACTACGAACGGGCTCATTTTGGCTTCTTTGGCAATAGCGTCACTTGTACGCGCTCCGGCCGCTTTGACCACTGTTACGATGTGCATTTGCCATACCAACATCGCCATGATGGCCAGCGGTTCCACTTTGAGCGCACGCTGCTCCCGGTAGAGTGCTAAGGCGCGGGCCGGATTACCGGAAAAAGCGGCATCAAGCAGCTCAAATACCGTGCTTTGCGGTGTTGGTTCGGTGTGCAACTCGATCACCGCACGCGTGATTTTCGGTGACATATGCACTAATTTATCAATTTCACTCTGTAATAAGCGTTGATTTGCCCCTAAGCGGTCCACCAAAAACCGGGCGTCGGCAGCTTGGAGCGTACCGCCCTGCTCTGTTGCGTATGTAGTGGCCCAGTTTATGAGATTCGAGCCCTCGAGCTCTGGAAAATCACGAAAATCAGTCTGCTTTTGCAGCGTTTTGTAATATGCCGAGCGCTTGTCGAGTTTCGGCTCGATAATAATCAGGTCGGTGCTTTCGGCCACCGCTGCCAGGATGTCGCCGATCTTTTCTACAAATGCCTTTTGTTTGCTCGGCTCACGCAGTACCACCAGCTTACGCACCGACAAAAACGGCAAGCTTTCCACGCTTGCGCGCAAGCGATCGGCGGCAATTTCCTCGCCATCCAAGCGTTCAACGGCCATATCACCATGCTCGGCGATAAAGTTCGCCACTAGCTTGCGGAGCGCTTGCTGCCGCGCGAAATCATTCGCCCCTGTTATCGTAACTATCATTACTTCTTATAATACCATTTGCGAGTCAGACCGATAGGTATACTCCCGCTATTTCCGGTAAAATAGTACTACAAAACCACCTGCTGGCAGTGCGGACACAAATGCGTCCCGCGGCCGGCGGCCCGGATTTTAACGATAGTGGTACCACAGCGTGGGCACGGCTTGCCCTCGCGCCGAAAAACATTGGCGAAAGTCAGGTAACTGCCGCGTTTTCCATGGGCATCAACATAGTTACGGTCGGTACTACCGCCCTTTTCGATCGACAATTTCAGCACCGCCACGAGCGCTGCATACAAATCTTTCAGCTGCCCGTCCGAGAGCTTCCCCACGATTGTGTTCGGATGGATTTTAGCGCCCCATAAGCTTTCGTCTGCATAAATATTGCCCACACCAGCCACAATGGTTTGGTCAAGCAGTACGGCTTTAACGGCGCTCTTACTCCGGCGACGCAAGCGCGTGGCAAAATCCGATGCGGTAAAATCGGCAGCCAGCGGTTCCGGCCCAACTTTTTGGAAAAAGTCGAGCATCGGCGCTTCGGCAGTGGGCATAAGCCGCATCCAGCCGAACTTGCGCTGGTCATTAAAATACAAAGTGCTTCCGTCTGTAAAGTGCAAAGTTACCCGCGTAGATTTATCGGGGAGATCACCGATGAGCGAATCATTAGGATGTCCCGCACCAAAGTGCGCCGTTTTGCTTCGGAACACTAACTGTCCGGTCATTTTTAAATGGATTACCAGCGAATATTTACTGTCGAGTTCAATGAGCAACACTTTTGCGCGACGCTTTACAGCCAGCACTTTGGCGCCCACTAAAAACGCATCGACGTCGGTTTGTGCGTTCGGAAACCCTTTCGGCCAATCATGCGTCTCACTTGTAACGGTCTTGCCGGGCAACAACGCACTCAGGCCGATACGAACTGTCTCTACCTCTGGTAATTCAGGCATAGAAATATTGTACAGCCCTATAGCCCAAAGCACCACGAATAACTACAGTACAACTCTTGAAACGATCCAGTTTTGGGCGGCTTCAACGGTTCGGGCGCGCGGCTCATCTGCGATGCTTAGGGCATGCGCTTCCTCGTATCTCAGGGCACGCATCACCAGGCGCGCACCTTCGGCGTCTAACGGTTCCTGTGCCTCGCGTTCTGGCAAATGAAGGTTTCGTAAGCTAAGTGACCGTACCGCAACTGTAGCTTTTTGCAACCGTGCCATAGCCTGCTCATCCGTGATACCGACTCGGTGCGCAGCCAGCTCACCCCAAGCCGATAGGCTCGACATTGCCGCAAAACCAAGTTCTGTTGGACGCCAGAATCCTTCGAATAACTTCCCTTCGATACTGGGCAACGGCTCTTGTGGCTCTAGTGTAACGCGTTCAGCAACGGGCAGCTGGTCTACTTCTGCAAGCTCACCGACATGTGTAAATAATGCCGGCTCGTGAGAGATTATTTCTGTGGGTAAATCATGATTTGAGAGGAGTTGCGTCAACTCCATCTCAAATGGCGGCGGTCCAAGCACACGCAAAGCCGCCGGGCTCGCCGGCGCTTCCATTTCGGACATAATATCAATACCAGCGCGAGCAAACGTTTGCGTTGCTTCGCCGAGCGTAGCAGTCATCACTTAACTTTCTATTATTGTGGCGCGTTAAATACGTCTTAACTTTTGTTATAACCCTGTTTTTTACAACAGTCAATAGCTTATGGTTAGTGATAATGATCACAGCGTCAGTGTTGGCATGCGATGGCACTCTGGGTTATAGTGCGGCCATGGAAAGCTTACAAGAGATACTTGCGCATTATGGACCGCCCGAAGACCCCGAAGTACTGGCGGTGAAACAGTATGTGAGCGAACATTTTAAAACTCCGGTGAGCGTCGCGGTTCACGGCACCGTGCTCGTGGTAACGGTGCCGAGCGCCGCCTTGGCCAATACGTTGCGCTTACATGGGGTAAAAATTCAAGAGGCGTGCAATCTGCAAAAGCGATTAATTTTTCGCATCGGCTAGGGTAGTTTCCAGCTCGCCGATGCACTGCTCAGTGTCTTGGAACCAAATCGCTTGCATACCGCACTCGCGTGCTGCCGTGCAGAAGCGTTCGTTGTCGTCAATGAATACACATGCTTCAGGAGTTACATTGAGCTTGGCGGCCGCGGCCTGGTAGGCGCGCGGGTCGGGTTTTATAGCCTGGATCTGATACGACAGCACCACTTCGTCAAACAATGCCCGTTGCTCGGGGCTCAGCATAGTGTCGAGCCAGTCGTCGGCGGCATTCGAGAGCATGCCAATGCGATACTTGGGCTTCAAATCTGTTTTTATGTAGGTTAGCAGCGGCTCGTTATCGGCATTGTTGTCCAAAAACGACCGGACCGTCTCGATAGGAACTTTGGCGAGGCCTGAAAGTTCCCGCTCGAAAGTTGCGTATGGCAGCATACCGCGATTCGCCGCCTGGTGCAGATCATTGGCGGCGCGGCGGGCCTCTGCGTCCTTGAGGTGCGCAGCACGGAACGCAAACCAACCCTCGGTTACGACGACGCCGAAGCAGTCAAAAATAATTGCTTGAATCATGCCCACATTGTACTAGAAAATGGACTGCAAACTAGAGTGACCTGCTTAAAAACTACAGGCGCACTTTTGAAGCGATCTTGTTGTAGTCAGGAATTTGCCTGATGAAGAGCTGGCGGACCTGGTTCGGCATGCCGGCAAAGTTCCCCTGATTGCCGCATGAGGTCGACCACCAGCGCTGTGCATTGCTGTTGCCGTCGTTCAAGATCTCGTACAGGTAGCGATTGCCGCTCGGGCAATAGCCGCGCTCATCGGCCTTGTTGGGGTCTTTGTTGCCTTTGGTAAAGCCATACAACTGTAATGCCCGCAGGAATTGGTCGTAAGCGGTCTGGTTGCTTGGATAGGCTTGCGTCAGGGTGACATTGTTTTGGTACCCCTGGTAGGTCTGGATGACATTTTGCGTCTGACCAACGATAATACGCAAACCCTGGTGGCGTTCGTCGGCGACCAACGGGCCGTCAATAGTAAGCTGCATGACCGTGTTGGTGCTTGCGTAATCTGCCAGCGTGACCTGCTGAACTTTCGGTGCGTGGTGCGTAAACCCTTTAATGATCAGAATGACAACGAGCACGAGCAAACCGATTGCGGCTAAAAATCCTGCGAAATATCTCATACTGTTAGCTTAGCACCTTTTTACGATTCTATGGATGTTACGATAGCATAAAAACAGTCATTTTTCAAATATCAATGCTGCCTGCTTGGCGTGCCTCTTTGACTTATGCGGCATTTGGTAGTAAAACTACCGCATGAGTGCTGGCTTCTCTGAACTCGACCTCCCCGACCTGAGCGCATATGATGGCGCCTTTATTTTACGTGGGATCCAGGAGCGCCATGGCCAGCAGCTGGCGAGGCTTGGTATCGTAGCGAAAGCATTTGAAAAAATTCAGACCGCCGAAGGCCCCAAACCCACATCGCCCGACATGTGCAAGGCGATCGTCTTTCGCTCTAAAAAGGAAAGCGCTACAGTGGGCGGTGTCATATTGCGGGCGGAGCTTCCCGATGCGCCCCCCGACCAACAATTGAGTGAATTTTATATCGCAGCTTACCGTCACAAACCACCCGGACTCTACGCCTATAGACCTTTTAGCCTTGACGATATTGAGGCAATACAATCCATGGTTGCCGATTTGGAGCGGAATAAAGCTGCCGGCGAGCTACCGGGAGTCGACAGTATGCTCACCCACATCATCGAGCCAGAGTTGTAAATTTGGCTTTTTGATTTCTGGAGAAGCCTCGGTAGAATAGCGGGATGACTAAATCCCCAAGACAACCAAATTTTCAGAAAAATCCAGGACGACCATACGGACCGTACGAAGCAAACCTCGCCCTCGCCGGTTTACAGGCGGCACACGGACGACGTCTCCGGGATTGCGGAATTGTCGACATGATAGCGGAAAAACTGCAGCTTGATCCGACAGCAAAGCACTTTTCCTTCGACAGCCCATCGCGCTTTTTAGCGTATCGAGAGACATCACCACTTTCCACAGAAGAACGCACGCTTGGTGTGATGCTCGATGCCACGCTGACGACAGAAAGTGGGCTTACTGTTCGCACTAAGGCTATGTTTCCGGCAGTTATCGAAGCACCGGACTCAGCCGTACAGTACAGCACCTTCACCGAAGTGCAAGCACGGGAAGTCGGCAGTATGGTGGCGCAGCTCGAAGACTGGGAGCGCCAAGGACGGCTGCCAGGAATCGATCCTTTGCTCACGCACATTCCACTGGTTGTGGGCGAGCCGGGCACGCCCGAGGCGTAAATAGCAGAGCCATCGCGCAACCGGATGGCTAGATCAGATCGCCCCACGACTCGCCGGTCGTAACGTCAACTTTGAGTTTTACCTTGAGGCTGGGGTGTACCTGCTCCATCGTATCTTTGAGGATTTTTGCGACTTCATCCGCGTTTGCTTTCGGGCACTCTACCAAGATGCTGTCGTGGACTTGCAGGAGTTGCTTGCCTTTGTCGCCGAGGTTTTTCTCGACTTCAAGCATGGCGATTTTCATGAGGTCGGCTTCGGTGCCTTGGATCGGCATGTTGGCGGCGGCGCGTTTGGCGGCTTCGCGGACGATGAAGTTGCTCGATTTCAGATCCGGTGTCGGGCGGCGGCGCCCAAACATGGTTTCGACGTAGCCATCCTGTAATGCCTGCTCAAGGGTGCGGTCGATGTACTTGCGGACCGGTGCACGCAGTTCGAAGTATTTTTGAATAAATTCTTTGGCTTGCACAAGCGACATGCCGGTCGCCACACTCAAACCGTGGGGACTCATACCGTACAAAATACCAAAGTTAACGACTTTGGCATGGCGGCGCATGTCTTTGGTGACCTCGGAAAGCGACACGTTGTACACTTGCGCGGCGGTCGCCGTGTGGACGTCGATATCCTGGTTGAACTCTTCGATCAGGGTTTCGTCATCGGCCATTTCGGCAGCCAGGCGAAGCTCAAACTGCGAGTAATCGGCGCCGACAAACACATTGCCTTTGGCCGGCACAAACGCCGTGCGAATAGCGTGGCCCAGGTCGGTCCGCGTCGGAATGTTCTGCAAATTCGGATCGTGCGAGCTGAGCCGCCCCGTCGGCGTGACGTCGAGCGCATAGGTGGTGTGCAGTTTGCCCTGCTCGTCGACGAGCTTGGGTAGCGCGTCGATGTACGTGCTTTTGAGCTTCGTGTATTCGCGGTACTGCGTAATTAAGTCGATTATCGGGTGTATCTCACGCAGTTTGGCGAGCTCTGGTGCGCCGGTCGAATAGCCGGTCTTGCCTTTTTTGACGCCTTGGGTCGGCAGCTGCAACTCTTCGTACAGCACCGTGCCGAGCTGGCTCGGGCTCAAAATATTGAACTCCTTGCCGGCGTGTTTGTAAATCGCCTGTTCGATGTCTTTGATTTTGCCTTCAAATTCGATGCTCATTTTCTTGAGATATTCGGTATCCAGCAAGACGCCGCGGTTTTCGACGACCGACAGTAAGTAAATCGTCGGAAACTCGATGTCGTGCGCAAGCTTCGCAAGTCTCGGGGCTTGCTCGAACTGCATACTTTGGTCGCGGTAGGCGTGCCAAATTGCCGGCACGGTTTGTGTGGCATCAGTGGTATCAATGGTTTGCTCGAGTAAATCACTGAGGCTGAGCGAACGCAACAGCGAGTTCAGCAAAAAGGCGCCGATGCGCGTGTCGTGGCCGATCGGACCGGGCCACGCCAGATCGTTTTTGAGGAGCGCCCGGAAGAGCGGATTGAGGTCGTGACTCACCAGCGGGCCATTCGATAACACCTTGATAACCCCTTCGTCGAGCATGCCGAAATGAATCGTCATCACTTTGGAAGGATCGGGACTCATCCAGATTTCGCTGCCTTCGGGGTTGGTGGTGACCACGCGCGGCTCACCGGATTTGAATGCCTTGGCGTCAAAATCAACAATTTTCGCCGGTGTAATTTCGGCGCCCGGTTCGATACTTTCGGCTTCTTTGATCTGTTGTTTGCTGAGGTTAGCTTCGGCCTGGCGGAGTAGGTTGCGGAATTCCAGCTTACGGAGCATCGCCACGAATTCCGGCCGGATCGCGTCGTGCAACCGCGCTTTCTCAAGGTCGATATTTACCGGCGCATCGACCATCAGCGTGACCAGTTTTTTGCTTAGATACGCCATGTCTTTGTCTTTTTCGAGCTTGGCTTTGACGGCGGGTTTGAGTTCGTCGAGGTGTTCGTATACGCCATCGAGCGTTTCGTATTTGTGGATCAACTCCAGCGCCGTTTTTTCGCCGATGCCCGCAACACCCGGAATGTTATCCGACGAATCGCCCTTCAATGCCTTTACATCAACCCACTGGTGCGCGCTCACGCCATATTTTTCTTCGAAGTGCGCGACGTCAAAGAGCTCGATGTGGCTCAAGCCCTTTTTTAAGGTGTAAATGTGGGTGTGCGGGTTAACGAGCTGCAACACATCGAGGTCGCTGGTGACCAAAAAGCTCTCCACCCCTTCTTTGCCGGCCTGCATGGCGAACGCACCCATGAGGTCGTCGGCTTCGTAGTCATCGGCTTCGTACAGCGGCCAATCAAGGCTGTCGAGCAGGTCGAGCAACAGTGGAATTTGTTCGTAAAAATCAGGTGGCGCAGCCTTGCGGTTGCCTTTGTAGGCTGGATAGAGTGCCCGGCGCGAGCGGATGTTCGTGCCGCGCTTGTCCCAGGCAACGCACACGTAATCGGGCTTGAGCTGTTTGATTACCTCGAGTGCCATCACGGCAAACCCATACACGCCGCCAGTGGGCGTGCCATCTTTGGTTGATAAGCTGGGCATGGCGTAATAGCCGCGATAAAACACGCTTTTGCCGTCGATAATTACAAGGCGTTTAGTCATAGTTATGAGTATACCGGAGTTACGGCGAGAGAGCTACCAGTGACTACGAAGGTTTTCGCCATACGACATTTGACTTGGGCGGTTTTGGTGGTTTGAGCGGTTTTATAACCTTCGGCGGCAACATCTT
>JGI24742J22300_10000022_pt1 | contig 25906 bp, 29 predicted proteins | sample KBSMiscanthusM1_FD_22300 | JGI IMG/M metagenome (IMG submission 22300)
CAACCAAGCAGGTTAATTGCAGCATAAGTGCGGTATTATAGAATGACATTTTGTATAAGAACGGAATAATCTCATGAACCCGCAAAACATTGATGACATCGTCAAAATAGCCCCGGAAATCCACAAAGTACTGTTTGAAAACGACCGGATCCGCATGCTCAAAGTAACCGTTAAACCGGGTGATACTGTGCCGCTGCACACCAATCCCGAAAATGTAAATTACATTCTGCAAGGCGGTACATTGCGCTTCACCAATCCCGACGGCAGCACCCAAGACGTCGAACTTACTGCCGGTCAGGTAATTCCTGCACCCGTTGGTTCGCATGCCGTGGAAAACATTGGCGATACCGAGGTACAAACCATCGGCGTCGAGCTGAAATAGTTCCACCTCGACTAACTTGAATTTATTCGGTAAATTCAGTATAATATGTAAATGTCTCAGGGAGAAGTCGCTACTTCTACACCCGAACCTATGTCGGCATCTCGAACCATAGATGTGCTTGCCGATCCTGCCAAGATGGTCACCGTTTTGGCACTTTCCACATTTTCTCCAGAACAGGGAGCCACATTTTCAGAGCTCGCCACTCGTTATAATGACCTGCAAGGAGAACATCAGACCCGCACGGCAATTAGAGAAACCATAATACAGCACTGCCAACGAACGTTGATTCTCGCCGATCTCGTCGAGCTCCGCACGGATGCTACACCGTACGCCGTGCGTCTCACTGAAAAAGGCGCGACGCTCGGCATGAGCATTGTCGGCGCACAATTAGGACTGCAGCTGGAAACTCCTCATGAAGGTTTTTATGAAAGAGCCATGGGTACACGGGCAGATGTGACGCGCGATAATCCGCGCGTACCTATGTATAGAGAAATCCTTGCCAACGGACCCGCTTCTGTCACGCAGCTAGCGCGCGCAGCCGATATATCCTCTGGGCGAACAACCCATTTTGTCCAAGGCCTCACCGATGAGGGTGTGCTTTCCGAGCGTCAAATTTATGACCTGGAGCAATATACCTATCTATTGGCCGCAGGCGACTTTCCTGTAACGACCAAAACAAACGAAATAGCCACGATAATTCTTGAAGCTGCAACTACATTACGCCGCACGAAGCACGTCGTTACCGCGCAAGAATTACTCGACCAAGTGAGCAGAATCAAACCCGCTTATCCGCAGAAAAAAGTCTGGGAATCGCTCCTTTCCTGGCACCATTATAAGCCGCACCACACCGGTCTCATTCGTCCGGTAGAGGGGCAAACCAATTACAGTAAAACCAGGGTTGACATCAGTACAGACTTCAAACCCGACATTGCCCAAATGCTCAATATACGCGACTTCTTAACGTCCGATACGAAGCACGCCAAAAAGTTCCAAGCAAATGCTTGGCAAGATGCAAACGATATTGCGCATTCCCCTGAACTCATCGGAAAGGTCCTTGCATATAAAACCGGACATGCCCGCAAAGCAGAAGGTAGTAACTGGGCGGAGGTAGTAGAAGCAATCTGCCGAGACAAAGCCGCCGAAGGTGTCACAGAAGTCTCACTCGAAGAGGTGCGAGAGCTCGCAATGGCACGGCTTGGACAATCAGTTACCATGATACATTTTGCCCGACTGCTGCAAGCCTCACCTTCTTTGGAGGTGCGCGAAGAGACCCCCATGAAACGCGGCGGTCGCCTGTCTAAATTCGTAACCCGCAAAGCTGTGGATACACCTGACGAGTAACGGTACGCTATACCGTTAGATGATGATCGCCGTGTCGAGATCCGCACCGGCGCCCTGCAAAAGCGCGTACGTGACTTTGTCCATTTTGGTGCCGTCAAAGATGGCATGCTTTACACGCGTCCGCAAGAATGTCACGTTATGCAGTGTAGCGTTTTTGAACGATGTTTTGTCGAGTGAGGTGCCGTTGAACGTAATATTTTCCAAGGTGTATTCTGCGAACGAAACGCCGCCCAGGTCGGAGCCGTGGAACTTCGCACCATTTACGGTAGTGTTCTTAAGCACGATCTCTTTCAGCGAGCAGCCTTTAAACGTTACGTCGCTGAGGTTCGCCCCTGAAAAGTCAGCCTTGTGCAAGTTGGCAGCTACAAAATGTGCGCCATGCGCATCGGCGTCCACAAACGAGGCGCCGTCAAGCGCCGTAGCGCTAAAGTTTGCTTCGCTCACATTTGAACGGTCAAAATTGGCGTTACTCAGTGCACTATAGCTGAAGTCGTTGCCTGCAAGATTGCTATCGCTCAAGTCGGCGTCAACCAATTTTACCGCGGCCATCTTAGAGCTGGCATGTGCCCGGCCCTGGCGTAAACCATCGCGGATGATCTTGCCGATATTCATACCATCTTCCGGCGTGTCGGCCTTTGGATCAGTGTGCGGCAGCTGCTCCATAATCTCGGCGACATCGCCAAACGAGTCAACAGTTGCCTGGTATGCGGCTTGGTCGGTCATGCCTTCGGCTTTGGCATCTTGGTATTTTTCGAGTAAGTTAGCGAGCAGCTCTTTGGTGACTTCAGCCCGAGCTGGAAAGTCGCCGTACGGCGCAAACGCGTTATCCAAAAATTGTTTGATTCGGTCTTCCATATTTTCTCCTTATAATACGGTGTCTAGGATTTTTTTGGCAGCATCCCAATTCTGCTTATTTAGTTGATATTGTTCGCGCCCCCGTGCAGTGACCCGGTAATAACGACGGCGGCCGCCTTGCGTCTCATCACCCCAATATGAAGTAATGTGGCCGTCGTTTTCCAGGCGCTTGAGACTGGAATACATGGTCGCTTCTTTTAGTTCGTACGTGCGGCCTGAGCGTTCGTGTACGAGTTTGGTGATTTCGTAGCCATACTTGTCGCCATCCAACAACAGTTTGAGAATGATCGTGTCGGTGTGGCCGCGAAGCAAATCTGATGATAATTTGTTATCTATCATGAGTTACATTGTATGGCATATTACTATGACTGTCAAGGTAATTACTGTACAAAGGTGTCACCACTGTGCTCCGCCACATAAATCGCGATAAAATACTGCTACTTTTGGCGCTCGGCAAGCACGCGCTTAGCATTTTCGAGCCAATATTCCCGTTCGTATTCTTCTATCCTGCCGATGCCGACTTCACGGTTTTTGCGGTCAATTTCCTGGTGACTGCGCCCATATTCGTACAATTTAGGGCGCCAAAACAGTGTTCTTGGTGAGAGTAGTTTAACGGGCTGCATGTGCGTGAGCCCCACAACCATTGCGAGCGTCGGCCGGTCACGGCGCGCCATATTCGTGTCCATGGTCGTCGCTATGGTACCAAGCCGTTTGACCATTCTACCGTCGCGAAAACAGGATGCCTCATAAAAACCGATGGGTATCCGATCGATTGCATCGCCGTAATACTCTTTTCGAATACGGGGTAATTGTTGCAGATCAGCCACCGTGGCATCGGCAAACTCGGCGCGTACGCCTTTTGCGGTCGCTCGTATGACGGCGTAGCTGTGCGGGTCGACAATCAAGCCGGCGCGCCCTTCCCGTGCAAAAGCGTCTAAATCGGTGGAGTCGGCATGCAATAGCGGAGATTTCTCGACTACCTTTTCGTATATTTTGGCGTGCCATGCTTCGTCTTGTGCAGGATTGTGCCATGCATCTTCGTACGCCAGCACATCCCGGCCCGGAACAAGCTTATCCACCAACGGGTCCAGGCCTTTGTAATCATCATCGGTAACACCGAGACAGGCCGTCCCGAAGCCTTCGATCATTATTTTATGGCCATGCGAACCGCCGTGAATTTCGACATTCACCGAATGCAACGCATCGAGCTCAGCTTCGGTGAGATTCGGTTTTTCGTATTCTGCGCGTTCCGGTACAGCCATGGCTTCGCCAAATAACTCCGATAATTTGATATATTATAACATCGGTTAGCCAAGAATCAATATCATAGCGCTTACGGTCGCGCCCGCGTCGTGCGGTAGTTTACGCTTTGCTCCAGCGGAAATATTTGATGCCGACACTGATGCAAGCAATCGCATATACGACGGTCAGCGCAAGCATGATCCATTCGTCGGCTCCCCAATGCTCAGGTTGCATGGCACCCTCAAGTACCGATTGCACACTACCAAACGGCGTCCAGCGGGCAATTTGTTTTACCGTATTGCCCAAAATGCCCATGCCGCCCACGACACCAACGATCACCAGCGCAAACAGCAAGTTGCGGCCACCAGTGTTGACCGTTTCTGCAGAATCAACCAATCCTACCAATGCTTGGCCCAAACCCAAAGCAACGGCGCCGCCCAGCAATACGCCAGGCACTAGCAGCACGTAACCCAGCGCGCTCAAATGTATTTTGTCAATACCATACCCGCACACGCACACGATTGCCGAAATGATAAGAATCACCGCCAGTTGTACCAAAATGCGGCTTCCCATAATGGCCAAACCAGTCGCCGGTGTGGCGCGCAACCGCTGGAACACGCCACGCTCGCGGTCGGCGGCTACCGTGGTGGCATAGCTGGCAATGCCGACCCCCATCAGCCCTACGGTGAGCAGCATGGCTAGGGCGTGCTCTTTGCCCAGGTCACCAATAAAACTACGCCACACCACCAACAGCAACACCGGCAGCGCCGCCGAAAGTAATACGGCTTTTATGTTGCGGCGCTGTACCGTGAGGTCGGCGCGCAGTAATGAACTGAATATTTTGCTCGTTGAGACCATTTGTTTTCCTATCGTATGGTGTTACCCGTTAAACCAATAAAGACATCTTCGAGAGTGACCGCGCCATGCGCCTGCTTGCGAACTGCCGGGTCATCTTTATAGCGCTTGATGAGACCTTCCGGTGTGTCGGTGGCGATTACTTCGCCGTGATCCACGATGGCAATACGGTCGCATACCGCCTGCGCTTCTTCCATGGAATGTGTGGTGAGCACAACGCTGCGGCCTTCTTGGCGAATTGTTTCTACGGTTTCCCACAATTGCCGGCGTGACTGCGGATCTAGTCCCGTCGTAGGTTCATCGAGTAATACTAATTTTGGGTTATGAATCGTAGCCACGAGTAGCGACACACGTTGTTGCTGGCCGCCCGAAAACTGCCCGAAGCGTTTCTTTCCCTGGCCCTCTAGCCCAATCGTTTGCAAACGCTCATCGATTTGCTGCCGCGTAAGCTCCACCCCATACAGCCCGGCATACAAACGGATGATCTCATAAATAGTAAGTTCCGGTTGGAAACTGGTTTTTTGCAGCTGGACGCCGAGTTGCATCTTGGCCTCGGCAGTATGGGTAAGCGCGTCAACACCGTCAATATGCACTATGCCGTCCGCCGGCTTGATTAAGCCTTCGATAGCCGCCAAACTCGACGTTTTGCCCGCACCGTTTGGCCCGAGCAAACCGAATATTTCCCCTGTCTGCACACTAAAGCTAACGTCTTTTACCGCAGTAAAAGCGTCGTATCTCACTTGTAATCCGCTCACCTCGAGCACTGTATTAGTTTTATTCATTTCACTCCTTTTGTAATTTGTTTAAGAATAATTCAGCCATAGTATCGGCATAGGTGCGCAAGTCGACCTTCGCGTCTAAAACGGTTTGCAGCGCCGCTCCGTCGATCACGCCGCGGATCGTCAATGCCATTTCGGCCGGGTCAAATGCGCCGAATTCTTTGTTGGCTTGGCCGCTTTTTAATAACAGTGTCAGCATATGGAGCGTATTCTTATTGCTTTCAGTCACCAGCACCATGCGCTCATGCTGACTCGAAGAAATATTGGTGATAACACTTATGAACGCCACGATATAAGACCGGTAATCGTGCATAAACATGATATTGCTTGTGATGTACGCCCGTAATTTGCCGCGCATGGTTGGCTCGGCATCGATACGTGGGCTCATGTACCGAGCACCGGCGGTGTACACATATTGCATCGTCGCTTCGATAAGGGCTTCCTTGGTTTTGTAATAATACAAGACGGCGCCTTTGGTAAGGCCGGTACTCTGTGCGATATCCGCCAGAGTTACCGCAGCATAGCCATCACGGCATACGAGCTCGACTGCACATTGCATAATCTGCTCACGCCGCTTTAGCTCCGTCTGGGAAGTATTGTTTTTTATTGACCGCATGGTCAAATTTTAGCAAATCGTATACTTCTGTCAAGCTAAAGCTAAAAATATAGTGATAGCTATATATCACGACGTAATTGTGTCGGGCCTCTCGATGTGGTATGGTGTGCCCTATGAAATTATCCATGACCGGTGAAACCCCATGCGAACTCACCACGCAAGCTGAGTGCCGACTCGCTATCAGCATCCTCGACGAATTACCAACCGACAGATATGCACATGGAAAAAACAATTTATTCTTTTACGGTACTCCTACGGATTACTATACGGCTTCCAGACTCGATCTTCATGGTGACTTGCTTAATATGACATTACAAAGTGCCCTCACGAATTCTGCCGTCCAGGGTGCTCGCGGTCGCCGGGAGAATACTTTGGATGATTTCCCGCCATATGGTTGTACGCGCGGCGAATTTGATGTTCTCGTGTCAAGCACTTTGCTAGTAGCGACACAGTCTTTAGTCGTCGAGCGTGAACCAGCAACTACAAGGGCAATCGAAAATGCCCGACTGCTCGGCTACCTTTTACTGCAGTCCGGCGCGAATGAGCATTATCCTGCGAGCCACACGCATTTATTCCATCACCGCAGCGTGAATCCTAAACATGGATATCGTGAGTCCGCCGTCATCGCTGCACAGCGCCTCATGCGCGACACTACCGACGAATTATTGCACGCCGGGCCCCCTGCACCCTTACAACCCCCCGAGGATTATGTATCACCGGTAACTACGGCTGTACAAAACTACCGGGCCGAAAATCCGCTCTTAGAGCAATTCGTTACCGACCCCACGCAACCCAAATAGGTCTGCTATACTGCTGCTATGCATGACAAAATAGAAGCCTTCCGCCAACACGTTATTGAGACGTCCGCAAATCCTGCCTTTGTCCACCATAAATGGTTCGTGCCGTGGCACCTCGAAATCGTCGCGAGACTCGCCGACGAATTATGTGACTATTATCCCGAGGCAGACCGCGACCTCGTACGACTCATGGCATGGTTACACGATTACGGCAAAACGCTGGACTACGACAACCAGTACGCGGTTACGCTCACGGCCGGCCGGCAAAAACTAGCCGAGCTCGGCTTTCCGCCCGAATTTATTGACCGCGCTATCAATAACATCGAAACCCTCGACAAAAAGCTCGAGGTCGATATACACCAAGCGACCATCGAAGTACAAATCGTGTCGTCCGCCGACGGCTGCTCGCACATGGTCGGCCCGTTCATGAATATCTTTTGGAACGAGGCCTCCGACAAAACATTTGCCGGCAAAGAATACGAAGCGCTTATGGAACTGAACCGCATAAAGCTCGACAAAGACTGGCAATACAAAATCGTGTTGCCCGAGGCACGTGCGGCGTTCGAACCCCGCTACCGGTTTTTACGTGAACAAGCGGGCGACTTGCCAGAGCGCTTTTTTAGCTAAGTTTCGTACGGGCAGCGTATATCGCGGCGCGTAGTATTGCCGCGCCACCTCGGACTGCCAAAGACGCATGTGTGGTCCGCGGCACTACATGCACGGTGATAGCGTCATCGCCTTTTAGAGTTCTCATTACCTCTTCAGGCGGGAACATCTTATCTTTTGCGCCCAGTAGGATGGTGCATTGCCGCCGCTTTTGGGCTTGCAGCCGGGCAACTGCTTTGCAGTCTTCGAGCGCGTCATAGGAAATACCGATGCCGTATTTTTTAGTGAGCGCCTGCATATTCGGTTCACGAAGCATGGCACGAACCATAGTCGCCAACACACCTAGATTGCGGCGATCATGCAAAAACGACTGCGGAAGCTGCACCATGGTGCGCAAAATGCGGCGGCGAAACGCCCGCAAGCGCATCGCCTCGGACGTGCCGAATGCCTGCACGCTAAAGCCGAGCGGCCGCACTAACACTACGTTTGCAATGTGCTCAGATGCGGTTCGCGCGACAATAATACTCGCCGGCACGGCTTGTGACTCCGCGATGACATGCAATGTTTCCACTGCAAACGTTTTCCGGACCGCGGCAAAGGCAGCGGCAATATAACCCGTGCTGAAGGCAGTGACTGCATCAACGTCGGGCGCAACCGCCCAATGCGGTAAGCCGTCTATAACCACGACGCCAGGCCCTGCCGCTTTGGCAACCCAACGGGGAATCACACCCACTTGCCCGGCACCCAAAAATATAACGCAATCCGGTTTGGACCGGCCTTCGCACATCCAAAAATGAAACGGTATTTTTTGCGCGCCGTAGGTAAATGTCGCGGTGTGCCGGTGCGGTTTCATGGGCTGATTATACGGCTAAGCCCCTGGTTTAGCCATGGTAAAGTAGGAATTATGCGAACGCTATTGCTCGTGCAATTTGGCTAGGATCGCTTGCGCAATTGCCGCTTGCCCCGCTGCATTTGGGTGGAATGGCGCCCGACTGCCGAGACCTTGTACCCATGGCTGGGCTGAACAAAACTCATGTCCGCTAAAGTCAACCGGCGCATAATCGGCGAAACCGTATTGCAGGGCGTTTGCTTTCATGATGCCATTTATGATGTTCACTTGTGCACGGATCCAGGAAATCTCACTTGAGGTCAGTGGCGCAGTATCGCCGCACGAGGGTTGCTGGTTCGAAACGGGCTTGTAATAACCGACCAAGATGACGTGCGGTGTAACAGACGCGTTTTCGGCCCGCCGTTTAATAGTTTCGAGGGTGTTATGTAAGTTTTTGTAATACGCGTACTCCAGCTTGGCGGCATCGCGCGTGTCTTGCCAAGTGCCGCAAGTACTGCTGTAGCATTTATTGATGACGTTAGACCAGTTCACGTCGTTAGTGCCGATACTTATGGTGATGAGCTTTGGGACGCCCTGCTCGAATGCCCGGTCAATTTGCGCCGGTACGGTCACGCCATTGGTGGTCTGCGGGCCCATAATTCCCGCCATGACGGTTGCGCCGCCACAGGCCAAGTCAGTAAACGGCGAATCCACGCTCGGTGCGAGTAACGCCGGATACCCTTGCGCCGAGCGCCCGCAAGCTTTTGCTTCGTCGGAGGGATCGGTTACGGGCAAGCCGGCACCGGCCGCGACCGAATCGCCGAGTGCAACATAGCCGGGGCCCGCTTGGGAACCTTCGGCAAAAGTGACCTGAGAAAAAACCGGTGCGACAAGAACAGTTAGGGTAATGGTAAAAAACGCGATGATTCGTGCTGGTGTATGTTTCATGCAAAGCATTATATCCGGTTCGTGCATCGATGTCGCACAATTTAAGCACAATTCTATTTTTATTACTCACAGTAGAGGTTGTTAAACATAAGGAGGATGTAATGAATACAAGATCCCGAATACTACACCATATGAAGGCGGCGTTTGCCGTGGTAGCCGCCTTTGTGGCCATCATGCCAGCTATGACCGCGCACGTATCGGCGGCAAAGGTCCGTCCAAACATCGTCGGCGGTGACCCCGCCACCCAGTCGTGGACTGTTTCGCTACAGAGCATTCACCCTAGCGGGCCATTGCACGAATGTGGTGGCACGCTCATCGCACCGCAGTGGGTGATGACTGCCGCACACTGTACTCCCTACATTACTGGCGGCCAAGCACGCATCGGGGCGCTCAATTGGAAAACCGGCGGCGAAGTTATCACCGTAGCTAATGTATTTGTGAAGCCAGACCACGATTCGTCTAAGAATTTTGGTAACGACATCGCGCTCGTCCAGCTGCTCAAGCCTTCGCACAAAACACCGGTACCTATCGCCACCTTTGGCGCTCCCAACTCACCCGGCATTGCACAAGGTTGGGGCATTACCTGCGACACCGATGTTAACGCGCCTGGCTGTGGCGACCAAGTTCCCGACTGGCTACAGCAGCTCGCCATGAAACGAGCTCCGGGCAGCACATCGGACCAATCCGACCATTTCTGTGATTTAGTGAACTCCGCAGGTGTACAGCTTAACGATCCGAACACCATGATGTGCCTGGTAAACGTTACGCGCCCTACGCAAGCCGGCACTTGCTTTGGTGACTCAGGTTCACCATTTTTGCAAACGGTTAATGGGATGAAGGCAGTGACGCGGCATAATGGTTGCTCTCATGAATAACACGGTTACTACGCCGCATGTTTGTTCGCAAACACCGAGCGGCGATATAAACCGCGATGCAGCAACGAAAGTCACCTCGCAGTGGTCGTGGATTATCGATACGCTGAACGAAAACGACTATGCGGCATCTGTGTACGTACAGAGCCACCGCATTTACTAATACATACTGCCAGGCGAGCATCCCCTCACATCATGTCAACGCGCGCTAGTCTTGCGGTACTTTATCCGCAGTGTTTGAGCACAGACATGATGTGAGGGGATGCTCGCCTAATGCTGTCTATTTACAGAGGCCGCGCTTTGTTGCGCGGCTTTCTGGTATATTCCATTTTGCAAGTACTGACCAATTGGTCTATTATATAACCATGTGGTCAGAAACGCAGCATACAGCAACCGAGACACGGACCGGCCGTGCCCGCCGTGAAGATATTTTGCAAGCCGCGATTGTCGTCATTAATCGCGATGGGTATGCAGCGGCTTCGATCGATAAAATCGCCGCACAAGCCGAAACCACCAAGAGTACGGTTTTGTACCATTTTAAATCGAAAAATGCCATCAACCATGCACTCGTGCAAGCGGTATTTGCTGCCGGTGCCGAGTATATGGCGCCGCATATTCGCGCCTCTGACACCTATCGTGAGCGGCTTAACGCCTATATCACCTCAAACCTTCGGTTTATCGCCGACCACGCCAAAGAAGTCGCCGCGCTCCACCAAGTCATCATCAACACCAGCCCCTGGGATTATGAAAACGAGTCAGTAACCTGGCTGCAGCAAATGCTCGCCGAAGGACAAGCCCGCCACGAGTTCGGCATGTTCGACCCCTATGTGTTCGCCATCGCTATCCGCGCCAGCATCGACAACTCGTCATTTTATTTGCTTTCCAACCCCCATATTGATATCGCCGCTTATATCGCTGAAGTCGCACAGCTTTTTGACAAAGCGACACAAAAGTAACAAAGGAGCAACTATGCCACAAACAGCTACCCCCGACCAAGCAAATCGATCACTACAAAAACTCAAAATGTTCACCGCCGCCTATGTGGGCGTAAATGCAGCCGCATTCATAGCGGTTATCGCCCTGCATGGCAAAGCCGGGCAAGTTAATAGCACTGTCTGGATTCGCGGCACTATCCTGTTTGTAACAAGTCTGTTATTACTCGCTTTTACCAATCACATCACGCGCGGCTCGCGCAAAGCGTTGCTCCGGGTGCGTATTATTTCTACGATTTTATTGGCATCCGTAATCGTGTTACTCGTCGTCGGACACCAGCTTTTGCCACTGTGGATGAAGCTCGAGCAAGCAGTGTGCGGATTGCTGCTGCTGGGGATTGTCATTTTGGTTAATGGCAAACCGGTTCGTTCGCACACCAGCTAACGTTACGCCGGCGTGATGTTGTAGTTCGCGCGGAATATGTTGTCGGGATCGTACTGGGCTTTGATGTGTCGCAAGCGTTCTAGCGTTAGGGGCGGAAATGCTTCGGCGATTTCTTTGCCCGTATCTTCGGTGATGAGATTCAGGTAGCAGCCTTGGCTCAGCGGTTTGATTGCGCGCCACGGTTCGAGCGCTTTCTCGATTTCCTGTTCGGATGCGTCCGGCGCGACAAAGGTCGGGTTCACGAGCAACACTTCGCTGTCGCGGTGCGAAAACGCCGTAGCGTCAGCCGGACGCTCGTTCATAGCACCCGACAGATGGCGCAGCTGCAGCATGGGCGATCCATGTTCAAACAATGTCGCGATAGTGGCAATTGCGTCGTCGGTTAACTCTTTGATGAAAGCGTCGTGTACAATCACGCGGATGTTTTTGAATGGCATGCCATTTTCGAGAATGTCTTTATAGGGCATGGGTTTTACTTCGTGATGGGTCAGTTCGTCCAGCTCCAAAAGCGGCGCAAAGGCATGCTCGGCGGCAGTCGCATCGGTACCGGCGAAACAACCGCGGATCAGGATGGCGGCTGGTGCGTCACCCATGGCAGGAACCGTTAAAAGCATAGTGGTGAGCTCTGCCGGCGCTTGCCGCATAGCGTCGCGCCACCCTCTCAAAACTTTGGCAACTTCGTCGATCGGATAGCTGATCATGGCCGAGAAAATTCCTGGTACGTGGTGCGCCTTGAAGGTGCAAGTAGTCACCACGCCAAAGTTACTGCCACCGCCCCGGACCGCCCAGAACAAATCGGCATGCTCTTGCTCGCTGGTTTGCAAGATGTCGCCGTTTGCGGTCACGACTTCGGCGGAAAGCATATTGTCGACCACGGGACCGCACATACGCATCATCCAACCCAAGCCGCCACCGGTCGCGAGGCCACCGACGCCGACCGTCCGCGTATCCCCCGATGAAATGCCTAATTGGTACGGCTCAAGCGCGCTCGCCACTTCGTGCCACAAAGCCCCGGCACCGACTTGCACCGTGCCTGCATCGGCATCAAGCACGCGTATTTCGGCCATTCCAGACATGTCGATGAGCAAAATGTCATCTTGTAACCGGCTGGCTGTCGAGCCGTGGCCACCGCTTCTGATAGCAAACGGCATGTCGTTTTCTTTGACGAACCGGATGACCGCCGCCACGTCCTGGCTCGATTCCGGCCGTACGACGACACTCGGTTTGAGGTTTTTAAAGAGCATCTTGCTGGCTTTGGTGTATGTTTCGTCACCAAAAACCGCTACCGTGCCGGTGATAGATTGTTTGAGGGTCTCAATTTTTTCTGTATCCATATGTGCTCAGATCGTATCAAAGTCCAAAAACTCGTGCAATACTAAACCCGTTTGTTTACCATAATCCGACTATACGAAGCGAGCGTTCTGCTACGGCAAGTCATACACCAGCAGCGTCGGATAATGATTTGAAGCAACCGCGGTGCGTGCATTTCGAATGACAGAAACAGACCGGGCCAAGGCGGCAATTTCGGGCCGCGCATAAAACCGGTCATAGCGTTGTTCGCCCTCACGCATAGGCCGGCCGCCGGTAGTGCATTCGCGTGCAAGCCCTTGTTGCATCGCAAGCTGTGCCGCTATATCTACTAAACCGCCGTGTTCGAGCGCCTGGCCTGGCTTGCGGTCGAGTATAAACGCACGGTCGCTATCCGACATACCTCTATTGAGTAGTACTTTCAGAGCAGGATCAGGATCAAAATAAGTACCATTGGACTGGCGCGCGCCACTCAAACCGTTACAGTCTTTTGCGATAAGTACGTTGGTGTGCCGGTTAGCAAATGCCGCTGTGCGCAAAGCCTCAGGGACACGCAAGTCGGCGTTTGCCCCTTCTATCTGGTCGACGGACATGTCGTGGCCGCTGACATAGGTTACCTCGACGCCATCCATGGTACCGCTGACACAGCTAAGTGGGCGCCAGTAGTCACGCTGCGGAAACCACTCACGAGGCTTGAACCGCTCATTCCACATAATACCGGTAGCTAGCTCATCGTGCTGGCTCTTGGCAGCAGTTGGTACACCTTTTACGGAGCATTGCATATTGGTTTCCTGGGCGAGGGTGCGCAACCCAAACTCCGCTTGCGTTTCATTCCCGCCATATATTGATTGCAGCAGTACCACATCAGCACCAGTCTCTTTGATGATGTCCGGTACGAGTTCAAACCGGTTGGCAACCTCTGTATCTTCGTATTGGTGCTTATCGCCGGTATAGCCAATTGGATCATAATGGTCCAGGCTGTACGTCAGCACGCGTACTTCTGTCATGTGTCTCTTCCCCTTAAGCCACCGTATTATAGCGAGTAGACATGACTTTTATATTAAGTATTCATATCTGTTGTAAAGAGGTATACTAGTTAGATGGCGCCGAAACTTATTATCGAGCAAAAAATCACCGCATTTGTGAACCAGTACCGTGTGTATCACGCCGAAGCCGATGGCAGCAAAGGCGAACTTGTAGCGTTTGTCCAGCAAAAGCGGGCGGCTTTTAAGGAAAAAGTTACGTTTTACCGTGATGAGCAAAAGACCGAGGAAGTGTTTCGCTTTCGTGCCGAAAAAACGCTGGACCTGCATGGTAGGTATTATGTGGAAGATCCTGCCGGACAGCCCATCGGCGTGTTTCGTAAGGCCTTTAAAAAATCATTGTTTGCCAGCACCTGGCACATTCTGGACGGCGACACGGCGGCCATAACCCTTACCGAGCACAATAAAACACTGGCTATCGCGCGGCGCGTTGCCGGCTTTCTTCCCGTTGTTAGCGACATTGCCGAAGCAATTATCGCGTTTATTAAGTATCATTTCGCGATCATTGATGAAGCTTCAAAACAAGTGGTTGGCATGCACCGCAAAACCAAGCGCTTTCGCGACCATTACGAGCTTTCAGTAACTGACAGCGCATACCAAACGCAGGACTGGCGGGTGTGGGCCGCAGTATCCGTGGCGCTCGACGCTTTACAGGACCGTTAGATAATACCCGCCTGTCAGGGCTTGTGGGTTATGCGTGTTTGTGCCGGGCCATTGCGGCAAGCTTTTCGCGGTAATCGCGCTGGTTAAAAATACCGGGGTAATCCAGCAGTTCTTTATTAAGTACCGTGAAACCGGCAGCTTTGAGTGGCTCGGCCGCGACGTCGAATACGTTGGATTTTACAAGGATCACTTTCGTGTCGTTCGCAGCCAGCAGTTTCATTTTTTCGATGAGGTGCGGCAAGTTTTCGCGGATACGTTCATGGCGCTGCTTTTTGGTGATTTTGTGTTGCTGCGATACGTCGAGCGCCTCGATCATGTACCAGCCGTCAGCCTGAAATTTACGCAGCCAGGTTTCTTTTTGCGCTTCGAGCACCGGCTCGGTGAGGTCGGCGGCTTCGGGGTACAGCGCACGGATGGTATTCGTAAATAAGCGGTCGTCTTTGCGGATTCGATCGGTGTAGTAAAATTGGCGGCTGCTTTGTATTTCGGGCGCGGGCGGCGGCGATTCGGCCACCAGTAGCCACTTGATATGCTTGGGCCGGTACCGCAAGCGGACGAGTTCGTAGGCTGCACTCATAGTACTAGCAAGTATAAATTACTGCGGCGCGGGCGGCCAGCCAAAACCTAAAAGCTTTCGCTTATTCGATCAGGATTCCGGATATATATCAATGTTGTAACTCGCACGACAGCCATGTATTGTAGAGATATAATTGGGGGGGTGAGACAATGCAAAGACTGCGTACCAGAAACTTCTTAGGCGCGCTCGTATCTGTCGTGGCGTTAGCAATAGTTTTGATAGCCGGAGGGCATACCGGGCACACGTATGCCGACAGTAACCCGACAATTTCCGGCACCGTAAGCTTCAACCACACGCCCGCCCCGCTCAACACTATCCATAATGGTGTGGATGTTTCGTTCTTTGACGTACAAAATGTTGAACGCAGCGCCCAAACCAATGCTTTTGGGCAATACACGAAAGATGCTTCGCAGTTTGCGCTCGGCACCTACACGACCGGGCTGTCGTACAACGCACCGTATCCTCAGGAAAATAGCGCCACAACCGGCATGCCAAACTCATTTTTATTGAGCAGCACCACGCCGGCATTCACCTATCAAAATTCGAGCATCACGCAGGACTTCGACTTTACCACCCGCCAAGTCACCGTAACCGTGAAAGATCAGAATGGCGCGCCGGTTGTCGGCCGCGAGGTTCATGTGACCAACGTGGGCACCAGCACAGTCACGACGTCCGATCAAAGCCTGACGTACACCTCGCCCAATGCCCGCATAGAATCGCAGGGCGTCACCGATAGCAACGGCGTTGCGACAGTAAAAGTCTTTAGCGGGCCGACATATTCCATTTGTGTGCTTAACGGATACATCTATACCAATATGTATTGCACCGCGAACAATGTGACGGTTACCGGCGATACCACTGCCGAAATCGATTATCCGCAGCCACCGACCATATCCGGCCAAGTGCGCTTTAACGGCAACGGGTTTACCGTTGGTCATGGGTTGGTCGTACTTACCTCGCCGTCGGTAAGCGGCGACTCTGTGGTCCGCACCGCCGACACCGACGCCAACAGCAATTACAGCATCAACGCCGCCCAACTATTCGCCAGTTCATACGGTGAATGGCTGCAGTACAATGTCGCCGACAACCAAAACAACAGCGCCATCACCGGCATTCCCAACACCTTCTTGCTGAAGTCGAATGGAGCGATCGTAAACTATGGTTACACCAACGCTGTCCGCGATTTATCTTTTGCCACGAGCAAAGTTGCAGTCACCGTGAAAGACACGAACGGCAACCCGGTAAGCACCGCGGTATATCTTAACAGCGTTGGCGATAACACCGTCACCACTACCGATAATAGCGCGACGTTCACTTTGCCGAACGGCCAGGGCCAGTCGTCGAACCACACCAACGCCAGCGGTGTAGCGACCGTGGCGATCTTTAATGGTGTGCAGCACAATGCCTGTGCCACCATTCAAAACGTTGAGTACTGTGTCCCGGTAAATATTACGAGCGACAGTAGCGTGTTGATCGCGCCACCTCCCGGAACACCTGCCAACCTCGCCGCCGTAACACCGACCAACAAACCCGTACTCACGTGGTCGGCGGCTTCGGGCGCAGTAAGTTACCACGTGTACCGCGACGGCACGTTCGTCGGCAACACTACAAGCCTGACGTACACCGACACCACCGCTACCGACGGCTCACACAATTACACTGTAAAAGCTATGAATGCCGTCATCGAAGGAGCTGCCTCGAATGCCGTGACCGTCCTCGTCGATACCGCGCGGCCCGTTATGGCATACACTTCCCCAACGAGCTTCACCGGTCCATTCACCACCGGTCCCACCGTAACCGTAACTGCCGCCGACTCCGGCAGTGGCCTGCAAACACTGGTCATCCACGTGTATAACAGTGCGAACCAACTTTTGTCGATATGTGGCACTGCAACGCCGGCACAACTCGCGGCAGGCAACATGAGCTGCGACCTTTCGACACTGCCAAACGGTAGCTACTCAATCAAAGCCGGCAGTTTCGACAACGCTGGTAACAACAAAACGATCAGCTCGGGCAGCTTCACCATAGCAAGGTAAAATACTCCAAAACTTTACCATTTGGTAAAGTTTAATGAATGGATTTTACAGATCACCAGTTATTTTTCTTGCATAGTCAAGGTTTTGTAGTGCTACAATATACCAATGAGTAAAGTAAAAACTACCGAACCCCCTAAAAAAGCAACTATAAAAGAATGGCTGGGGCTTGGCGTGCTGGGCACGACCTCCCTCGTGGTGGCAATTGACTTGTTCGTCATGCTGCTTGCCTTGCCACGCCTGAGCACCGATCTGCATGCCAGCGCCACGCAGCTCCTCTGGATCACCGATATGTACGGCTTTTTACTAGCCGGTTTCATGATCACCATGGGCACTTTGGGCGACCGGATCGGACGACGCAAAGTGCTGCTCATCGGAAGCGCCGCATTTGCGCTCACTTCGCTATTAGTGGCATTTTCGCCTAACGCCGGCGTGCTCATATTTGCCCGTGCCTTGCTTGGCGTCGCCGGTGCCATGATCGCTCCCGCCGCACTGTCACTTATCCGGCACATGTTTAGCGACCCGAAACAAAACGCCACAGCGATCAGTATTTGGCTAAGCTGTTTGATTAGCGGCTCCATCCTCGGACCGCTCGTCGGTGGAGTATTGCTTGAGCACTTCTGGTGGGGTTCAGTCTTCCTCGTAGGTGTTCCGCCTATGATTATTGCACTGCTTTTGGGCAAAAAACTCTTGCCTGAATACAAAGATCCGAACGCCGCCCGCCTGCATTTCCCGAGTGTCTTTTTGTCGCTTGCAGCTATATTACCGTTCATCTACGGCATTAAAGAGATGGCGGCCCATGGCTGGCACGCGTTATCAGTTATCGCAGTATTGGTGGGCATCGGCTTTGGCGTATGGTTCGTCAAGCAACAGCGTAGGCTTCGTGATCCACTGCTCGATATGTCGCTCTTTAAAAAACCCGCCTTTAGCATTATGCTCGTCGCCATGCTCACCAACACGCTGCTGCCCGGTGGTGTTATGGTGCTTTCAACACAGTATTTGCAGCTTGTCGGTGGCTTGTCGCCATTGCATGCCGGATTGTGGATGATCCCCGCTATGGGCGCGTCAATCTTAGGCTTTTTAGTGTCGCCACGATTGGCACGGAAAATTCGTCCGGCATATTTGATCGCCATGGGCTTGGCGCTGTCGATACTTGGCATGATTGTGCTTTGTTTTACCAGTGTAGATGGCAGCATCGGTTGGCTTATCGCCGGGTTTGCGCTCTTTAACTTAGGTTCCGGACCCCTCACGACGCTCGGAACTGGCATTGTCATCGGTTCTGTGGCACCGCAAAAAGCAGGCTCGGCGGCGGCCATCTCGCAGACCGGTAATGAGTTCGGATTCGCCCTCGGTATTGCGGTAGTCGGCAGTATTGGTGCCGCGGTGTACCGCCTCAAAACCGCCACTCTGCCGGCCGGGCTTTCGTCTGACACGACACACGCCGTCCGCGATACGCTCGCATCGGCTACGGCGGCCGCTGACAAACTGCCTAACCCGCTGGGCGCGCATGTACTGCACGCCGCCCGGAACGCTTTTGTGCAGGAATATCACGTAGTCGCCATTTTGAGCGCCGTGGTGCTGAGCATCGTGGTTCTCGTGATCGTGGCGAAGTTGCGCGCATTGCCTGCTTTTGGCGCAGACGAACAAGCCTCGCACTAACAACTGCCTAAATATTGTGCGGATTTTTGCAAGTTAGTCGCCCTGACGACCCGTAATATAATGGGACTAAAAGGAGAACAACATGCGAAAAGTTATTGTCGTAAACATCGTATCACTCGATGGATTTTACGAAGGCCCAGACCGAAATGTCATGGTCTTGCCTATGGACCCCGCCTTCGACGCCTATAACCTAGAGCGGATGAAAAACGCCGGCACCGTATTGCTCGGCGGCAACTCATACCGATTCTTCGGTGGATTTTGGCCGGGCGTTGCCAACAATGAGCAAGCTTCAGAAACCAACCGCGAGTTTTCGCGTTTGTATAACCAGGTACAAAAGGTTGCCGTATCGGACAAACTGTCTCTCGATGACGCACCGGCCGAGTGGAAAAACACCAGCTCGTTCATCGGCAAAGACACCTACGCCGAGATCCAAAAACTCAAAGAAGCAGGCGGCAAAGACATCGTAATGTATGCGAGCCGCGCACTGTGGAACGACCTGATGACGCATGGCTTGATCGACGAAATTCACTTTGTCGTCGGCAATGTAGTATTAGGCGATGGTACGCCGGCATTCGTCAAAACTATCGCATATGACGATGCCGAAACCGCACTCGAGTTGCGCGAAACACGCAAGCTCGAAGGCTCCAACAACCACTTGGTGGTATATAAGGTTTCTAAAAAAGCCTAGGCACCGCCTTTGGCAACAAAACGCCCGCAGTGATGCCGGGCGTTTTAGTTTGCCGCGGGTTCCGGTGCGCCCCAAAAACCCGCCCGATAGGCTACGTCGGCGCCCCATTCCCAGTACTGCCTGATAACCATGTTACGGAGCGCCGGACAACCGAGCGCCGGAAAACGGGCCTGCATGTCGGCGATTTTTTTGCCAAGCACCTTATCGACGTGGTCTTTGAATGGCTTTTCGTATTGCACGTTCGTGTAACTTTTTTGTATGTCGAGCGCCAGCAAATCCGGATTTACGCGCGTAAATGCGCCGATTTGTAGCCGGCTCTCTTTTGATTTGGGCGCGATGTCGATAGCATTGAGTGTGTGCTTTAGATTGTCGCGCGCAGTGGTTGCGGGTTGCGTCACCACCCTATAACTTCGCCGCACGATATCCGCCACCTGTTTGCCGCTAGCATACGGCATTGCCGCCTGCGCCACTTGGCCCGTCGATTGCAATCCCCCGACGATCACATGCAGGCCGGTCACGAAAGCACCGGTCATTATCGTTTCAGCGGCATCACTCGGTTGTTCAGCACCGCTTCCAGCCGAGTCAAGACTATCGAACATTTGTGCCATTTTTTTAAACTTATACAGCGTCGCAGCCATGGTGAATGTCTGGCGGGACGCGAAAAACGATTCCACGCCGCGCATCCCGGTCCACACCATAGCATCGTGCATTTCGTCCCATGAATGAAGCTCCGTAACGAGCCGCTCACCGGGCGGCTTGGCCATATTATCGAACGTTATCAAGCCATATGGTGGACGCGCAAGACGGATGACTGCATCACGGCGGGCTTGGGCGGCGATGACTTTGGCTGCAAGATCATAAAATTCAGGGCGGGACGCTATCAATAAAGTATCGGCATCAGGAGAGCCCCGAAGCGTCCCCTGCTGGACGGGCCACAGTTGCCCACTACCTCCTTGTATCTCATGGGTCATCACCTCTACCATACCATACTCCCCGGACTAGTCCGACAAGGGGCGCGGGCATAACCGGAGCCGCGTGACGTTACCCTTCTGTACCAAAAGCTTATTTCGAAGCGTTGATGCCGGCGTTGGCATCACCTTCGATGGCCTTCATCCAGGCAGCTTGTAGCTGGTGAACGGCGCGCGTGGCTACCGAGGTTTTCGTAAGTTTCGTCTTGCCATCAGGCATATCTTCGAACAACACCGTAACAAGCGCCTGCGGACGGGTATCATCAGCCTCGCCCATACCGTCGGTGTATACCAGGTGATGTCCCGGCTCGACCTCACGATACATGCCGCTCATGACATAATCTTTGCCCTCAGAACCTGCAATAGTAAAGCGCCACATACCACCGACGCGTACATCGTTATAGCTGCTCCGGAGACGGCGGGTCGAGCCACCCCACCAATGCATGATTTCGTCGGTGTTCACATATGCTTCCCATAAGCGTTCACGCGGCGCGTCAAAAACATGCGAGACGGTGATCGTCTGCTCTGGTGTTTTTTGTGAAAGTATCGTTTGCACACGAGTGCGGCCCGTTCGGATATATTCATCGAGTGAATCGAGGCGTTTTTGTAACGTTGATTCGTAGTATAAAAGGTGGTCGGTCGCATCACGGAAATTCTTGGCAGAAAAACGCACGAAGTGCTGCCGGCCCCGGCGCTCTCGTGTTACCAAGCCTGCCGCTTCCAAAACTTTTACGTGCTTCGAAACGGCCGGGAGCGACATATCGTATGCTTGCGCCAGCTGGTTGACCGACATTTCGCCACCCAATAGACGCTGCAGCATATCCCGCCTCGTCGGATCGGATAGCGAACCAAACACATCGTTAAGGTTTTTATTAACCATACGGTTAATAATACGAGGATTTCCGTTTTCTGTCAAGATTCCTCCTAGTAAAAGGGCTGGTGGTGCCAGCCCTTTCGCGGTATCCATTATTTAACACGAGTACCGGTAAGGTCGTATGCGACCATGCCTGGTTCGTTCTCGTGACCTGGATCCGGACGCCAGCCACCGGCAAACGACTTGCCATCTTTAGCGATCTTGGCGTGCATAGTAGCGCCAGCATCCATATGGATCGTCAGCTCATCGCCGTCAATCGCCCAGGTGTATGGTACAGGGAATGGCGCCATGTTCGAATAGACCAATGATTTCAATTCATCTTTCTCTGCGTCATACCCTACCAGCTCAAGGCCTTGCGGTTCAAACATCCCAGCAAAATTAATACGGGTGGTTTGCTTGAGGAAAAAGCCGCCCGGCAACCATTCGATAATGATTTCACCGGTAATGTTGTCCTCGTCCGCACCAACGGTACGGCCAGTAATTTTCCAGGTGCCAACCATAGGGTCAAGCGCCTTTAATTTTGGATTTGGTGTTGGCATTTGTGGTGTTTCGTCTGCCATATATAACTCCTTTTATTTATACGTCGTTCGTTAGCTTTTGGGTCGATATTTCTTGGTGACCACCCTCATGCGTACGGATGGTCACAAAGAAACAGTAAACCGAATAGTTAACAATTCTAATTATATGTAGTATACTGTGCATTAATTGCAAAAATGCGCCAAAATACTACATAATGATTTATACCCTATGCACTACGCTGAATCCAGTCACCGCCACCGCGGCATCTTGAATCCTGAAAACTTCGAGAAACATGTGGATCTTCGCTGTTACAAGCCCTCTCCCGACCTCGCGCCGTTTATCGAGCATTGTTTTGTAGCGCGCTGGGATTTGCGGAACCAAGCCGATTACATCGGTGAAGATGTGCTGACGCAGCCGGCCATTAATTTGTTTTTTGTAGAGGGAACGGCGTTTTTCAACGGCATAACCCCCGGCAAGCGCACATTTCGCGCTTCCGGAAAAGGCACGTATGCCGGTGTAAAGTTCAAACCCGGCGGCTTCCATCCGTTCTGGCCGCAGGTACTCACGACGGCCGCCGAAAGCAGCATCCCGGCAACCAAACTGTTCCCGCAAGCGGATAGCGCTTTCTGTATCGCCTTACTGGCCCACGAAAACAACCAACACGTCGTTGCCGAGCTCGAATCCTTACTGCGCAGCAAGCAGGCCAAGCCCGACGCAAAAATCGCGCTCATCGGTGAAATCATCAAAACCATCGAAAGTGACCCATTCGAGTGCACTGTCGTCGCGCTTGCTGCGAAATTCCATATGAGCGAACGCAACCTGCAGCGGCTCTTCCAGGAATATGTGGGCATCGGTATTAAATGGAGCATTGTGCGGGCACGGTTGCTCGCGGCCGTCGGGCAGGCACACGGCAGCACAAAACCCAACTGGACAAGCGTCGCCGCCGACCTCGGCTATAGCTCGCAGTCACACCTGGTGAACGATTTTAAGCGCATCATCGGCGTGTCGCCTTCGGTATATCTTAAAAGCGACCGAGTGGCGCGGTTGCCACGTACCCGCACCAGTTTTAGCGGCACTTTCTAAGACTCCCGAGAACAGATCTGATATACTAAAGCTCATGAACGCAATCACCGCAAAAAACATCCACAAGTCATTTGGCTCGCTTTCTGTGCTCGAAGGCATTACTTTCGAAGCAGAACGCGGTTCTGTATTGGCAATTCTCGGCCCGAACGGCGCCGGCAAAACAACACTGGTCCGCATTTTATCGACGCTTTTGCGCGCCGATTCCGGCACCGCGACCATCGAAGGCTTCGACGTGCACGACCAAGCCGACGAAGTGCGCCACATTATCGGGCTGACCGGGCAATACGCCGCCGTCGACGAATTCCTTACCGGTCGCGAAAACCTGCGGATGATCGGACGCCTGTATCACCTCAGTAAAAAGGATTCGTGGCGCCGCGCCGAAGAGCTCCTCGAGCAATTCGACCTGGTAAAAGCCGCCGACCGCGCCGCCAAAACGTATTCCGGCGGTATGCGCCGCCGGCTCGACCTGGCCGCCAGTTTGATCGCTTCGCCGCCAGTCGTCTTTTTGGACGAGCCAACCACCGGACTCGACCCGCGCAGCCGCCTGGCCATGTGGGACATCATCAAAAAATTGGTGGCCGACGGATCGACGATTTTGCTGACGACGCAATACCTCGAAGAAGCCGACCAGCTCGCCGACAAGATTATCGTGATTGACGGCGGTAAAGTTATTGCCAAAGGTACTGCCGACGAACTCAAAGAAAACGTTGGCAAAGAACAGCTTGAGTTCGTATTTACGAGCGATAAAGATTACAAAAAAGCCCGGGAAACTATGTTCGAAGACGCCGTCAAAGCCGACGCCAAGCGCCGCAGCATCAGCATCGCCAACGACGGCGGCGTCCGCAAATTAAAAGACCTACTGCAACAAATGGAAGAAGCCAAAATTAATGTGGAAGGTTTATCGTTACACAAACCAACGCTTGACGACGTGTTCTTAAAACTTACGGGGCACGCCGCCGAAGACGCAGCTCAAGACGAGGAGGAAAAATAATGGCCGAAGCAACCGCCGCCGTTCAAGGCATCAAACCCGAAAAACACTCCAAATTGTATTGGGCGTTTGCCGACTCGCGCGTATTAATCTGGCGCAGCATCTCGCACATCATAAAGAACATGGACCAATTATTATCGGTCGCGTTTCAGCCGATTATGTTCATGCTGTTGTTCCGTTATGTGTTCGGTGGCGCTATTAACACCGGTGGTACAACTTACGTAAATTACCTGGTTGCCGGTATTTTGGTGCAGACCGCAGCTTTCGGCTCAACTTACACCGCGATAGGCGTGGCGACCGACTTGCAGCGTGGCATCATCGACCGCTTTCGTTCCTTGCCGATGTTGAGCAGTACCGTGTTGATCGGCCACACGGTTGCCGACTTGGTTCGCAACACTATTTCGAGCGTCATTATGATTCTGGTCGCGCTTGCCGTCGGCTTCCGCCCACAGGCCAACGTGTGGCAATGGCTGATGATTTTAGGCGTGATGCTCGCCTTTACGCTGGCGCTCTCGTGGCTATCGGCTATCTTGGGCTTGTTCGCGAAAAGCGTCGAGGCTGTGCAGTGGATCAGCTTTGTTTTTATCTTCCCGCTCACCTTCGCAAGTACCGCGTTCGTGCAAGCCAGCAGTATGCCTGGAGCGCTCCGCATATTTGCTGAAAACCAGCCGGTATCACAGGTAATCGAAGCGATCCGCGCACTGCTACTCGACAAGCCACTCGGCAATTACGGCTGGAAAGCTTTGGCCTGGAGCATCGGTATTATCGTGATTTCAGTACCGCTCGCAACCATTCTGTTCCGCAAACGCGCCACACACTAGACCGCATGAAGCGCTACACTCCCGAACTTTTGTATATTTCTGTAGCGGCCGTCGCTACGCTGGTGCTGTCGTACGCTAAAGGCAACGAAGGTTATGAAGCGTTCATCAGCACGAGCATCGCGCTGTGGATATTCGTGACGTGGCTTACCCTGCGGGTGGTTCGCCTTATATTTGCGCGCAAGCAATGGTGGTTGATCGGGAAGTTACTCGCCGCACTGGGCATGATCGGCATGTGGTGCATGGTAGCAATCGCCATCATGATCGTTGTAACTCACCAGGGCGCCGATCCGCGGATTACGGTGCCTCATGTTCACTGGCTCATCGTACTTTTAGGTGTGGCGGGCTATTTGGTCCCCCGGTTCTTCACCCACCAAAGCAAAACGCCGACGCGCAAAATTGCCTTTGGTTGGCTTGCGGCGATTTTTGCTATCGTTACGTTGTTTTTGGCGGGTAATGCATATTATGATTCGTCGAGCCATTTTCGGAGTATCATTTTGGTGCTCGCTTTGCAGTTGCAATACATTATGTGTTTCGTGGTGGTTAAAACCGACTACATAGCTTGGGCGGAACAAAAAGCCAAACGTATCAACACGTTTACGTATCTGCAAGTGCAAAAACATCCGGAAAACGAAATATATGCACCAGTGCTTTTGGTGGGCTTGCCGATATTCCTGCCGCTACTCGTTGTACTTGCGATGACGCTGGTGCGGTCGCAGTGATCGCTGCCTTGATCGGCTAGCCGGCGATCAGTTTGAGCACGCTACGGAGTTTTTCAACCGACGCGATCTGGAATCGGGCATGGGTTTCGCGCAAACCGACTTTTATGCTGTAGGCGGTTTCGGGCAAAGCGTCGAACATGTCTTCGTCGGTGTAATCGTCACCGGCGCACAAAATAAAATCAGGGTAATCGGCGTCGATAATTTCGGTCGCGATGGTGCTTTTGCGGATGGCGCGCGGTTTGGCTTCCAGGATTTTATGTCCGCTGAACACGCCCACTTCCGTTCCGGCAACCATGCCGTCGAGCTCGTGCTTCAGGCTCATATTGCGCGCATAGGCGAGCTCCGGCGGCACATTGCGGTAGTGCCACACCAATGCAAAATTCTTTTCTTCGATGAACGCTCCCGGCGTCCGCTCGGCGTACCGCTCCAAAATAGGCAGCAGCTTTTTCTTGTGTTCTTGGAAC
>JGI24742J22300_10000023_pt1 | contig 25781 bp, 19 predicted proteins | sample KBSMiscanthusM1_FD_22300 | JGI IMG/M metagenome (IMG submission 22300)
CCAACTCGGTGAGCCAAGCGTGCGCTGGTAGCATACGCATAACCGGTCATCAGCGCAGTGATGGCAGCGGCTTGTGCGCGGCCTTCAGCTGAGTCGTATGGCAAACCTTGCGCCATCAACAGTGCGCCAAGGTTCGCGTAGCCAATGCCGAGCTCACGGTAAGCTTTTGCGTTCTTCGTGATGCTTTCAGTTGGGTACGCAGAGTAACCGACGAGTATTTCCTGCGCAGTAAAGAGTAACTTTACGGTGTGCTTGAAAGCTTCGACGTCAAACTTCGTGTCATCCCAGTATTTGAGCAAGTTGATGCTTGCCAAGTTACACGCTGAATTGTCGAGGTGCATGTACTCACTACATGGGTTACTGCCGTTGATACGACCGGCGATTGGCGTGGTGTGCCAGCGGTTGATAGTCGTGTCGAATTGCATGCCAGGATCCGCACACTCCCATGCAGCTTCCGAGATCTGACGGAACAAATCACGGGCGCGGATTTTCCGGACTGGCTTACCGGTAGTGACTTCGCGAAGCGTCCAGTCTTTGTCGTCGGTAACCGCTTGCATGAATTCATCAGTAACGCGAACTGAGTTGTTGGCGTTTTGGTACTGCACCGAGAAGGAGTCCTTGCCGTCGAGGCTCATGTCGAAACCAGCCTCTTGCAGTACGCGGGCTTTGCGCTCTTCGATTGCCTTTGCCCAGATGAATTGCTCTACATCAGGGTGTTCGGCGTTCAGGATTACCATTTTGGCGGCGCGACGTGTTTTACCGCCACTCTTGATCGCACCGGCCGAAGCGTCGGCACCACGCATGAAGCTCAGCGGGCCGGAAGCTGTACCGGCACTTTTGCCAAGTGGTTCAACAGACGAGCGGATAGCGCTGAGGTTAAGCCCTGCGCCTGAACCGCCCTTAAAGATCATTCCCTCTTCTTTGTACCAGTTGAGGATGGACTCCATAGTGTCTTCAACACCGAGGATAAAGCAGGCGCTCGCCTGTTGGGCACGGCCTTTGGCACCGATGTTAAACCAAACCGGTGAGTTGAATGCTGCGCGCTGCGTAGCCAAAATGTACTTCAGCTCTTCGCGGAAGTCTTCGGCTTCGGTTTCGCTTTCAAAATAACCCTCTTGAAGACCATGACGCGTAATCGTATCGACCACACGGTCAACCAGCGTACGAAGCGACGCTTCGCGGTCTGCGTCACCGGGCGTACCGGTAAAGTACTTCTGAGCCACGATGTTGATCGCGTTTAGTGACCAGCCCTTCGGAAACTCGACATCCTTTTGCTCAAATACAGGTGTACCCGACATCGGATTCTTAATAACAGAGTCTTGCTTCACCCATTCGAGCTGGTCATATGCCTTACTCTTGGGTTGCGTAAATAGTCGCCCGACTCCCAGGCTGGTTGTTTGTCCCATAATCCCCTCACTTTTCGCGTTTAGGCAGCAAACCCACTGCCGCTTCACGCACCTTATAATTATGTTTTTTATATTGGTTGTTTATTTAGAGTCGCGAGATATCTGCTCTCAGTAGATATCAAGCCAGCTCCCCCCGAACCTTTAGGCTCTGTACATTTGAGTGTAGTACAGCACCACACGGCTGACAATGCGCCATGCGTTGTAAAAATCGAGGGCAACCGGCTAAGGCTGCTTAAGCCTTTTGCGTTGCCTTGATGTGCGTTAACTCTTTCTCGAAGCCTGCAATATCTTTGAAACGTCGATAGACGCTTGCGAAGCGCACATAGGCGACTTCATTGAGAGCAGATAGTTCCGCCATGACCATTTCGCCAATCTTCGTCGATGATACTTCTGGTTCACCGCACGCATAGAGTTGCCGTTCGATCTCGGATACAAGCCGTTCAAGTTGCAAACTTGTCGTAGGAGTTTTTTCACAGGCGCGGTAAAGACCAGCCAAAAGTTTTTCCCGGTTAAATCGCTCGCGGTTTCCGCCATTTTTAACCACGATCAGCTGCGGCCGCTCAACCCGTTCATAGGTCGTAAAACGATAGCCGCATCCGATACAGGCACGACGACGGCGGATCGCTTGGCCGTCTGTAACATCGCGAGACTCAATAACTTTCGTGTCTTGGTGCTGGCACTGTTCACACTTCATCGCCTACATGCACCTCCTTGTTACCTTTCAACGTACTATCACCATATATAGTGGTTGTGCTTTTAAGCATAGCTCTATTTGTGGTGCGGTGCAATACATTTCGTAAAGCTATTTGCTGTATTATTTAGTACGGAATTATTCAGTTTGATCTGTCTCGGAGTCTTTGCGATGCTTTCGCAGTCGACGCAAGAATGACGGCTTCGCCAATTCATCATCCGGCGATACGACAGGCTGATTGTCGTCGTCATCGCTACCGCCATATGAAGGCGCGGCGTGTGACAATTGATTGTCCTGGTGGTGGTGTTCATCGATTGTCCAGATATTAGGCATAGGAGCGTCGGAGTGGAAATCCTCTGCCGGACTAGGAGTAGTTGGCGCTGGATCCTGCAGATTCATATCGAGCCCTTGCATGTCATCATCAGATGCTTTGGTACTCGTAAGCGGCGCCGGCTCATCCGGCTGGGTGATTGGCGTTGCTGCCGGGGCGTCCGTCTCTTCGGGGATAGTATTGCGATCAACAAAGTAGGAGTTATCAAACCCTGTCGCTACAACGGTAATAATGACTTCGCCATCGAGCTTGTCATCGATAGTCGCACCAAAGATAATATTGGCATCCGGATCGGCTGCGTTAGTAATTGTCTCGGCGGCGGTGTTGATCTCGTGCATCGAAAGATCGTTGCCACCGATGATGTTGAACAGAATGCCTCGGGCTCCGTCGATAGAAACTTCGAGCAACGGCGATTCAATGGCTTGTTGAGCTGCCTGTACCGCGCGATTATCGCCACTGGAGCGGCCGATACCCATCAAAGCCGAGCCAGCATTACTCATAACCGTCTTCACGTCGGCAAAGTCGAGGTTAATAAGGCCGTGCACCGTAATAAGGTCCGAGATGCCCTGTACGCCCTGGCGAAGCACATCATCCGCTACTTTAAACGCCTCGAGCAATGGCGTTTGGCGATCTATCGTCTGCAGCAGGCGATCGTTAGGGATCGTTATAAGTGTGTCTACGGCGCGGCGGAGGTTCTCAATAGCAACTTCTGCATTGCGTCGACGTTTTTCGCCTTCGAAAGCAAATGGCTTGGTTGCAAAGCCCACGACCAGGATTCCCATTTCTTTAGCAATGCGGGCGACCACGTGACCTGCACCGCTACCGGTACCGCCACCGGCACCCAAGGTAACGAAGACCATGTCAGCGCCTTCGATAGCCTTCTTGATCTCTTCTGCTGATTCTTCGGCGGCCTTCTGGCCCACGGAAGGATCCGCTCCCGCACCGAGTCCGCGAGTAGCGTCCTTACCAATGTGAATTTTAACTTGAGCTTTGGAGTGATGAAGGGCCTGGGCGTCGGTGTTAACGACAATAAATTCAACGCCTTCGACCCCAGCTTCAATCATACGATTGATCGCTGCGCCACCGGCGCCACCTACGCCGACCACTTTAATGCGCGCGAATGTTTCTATAGCTGGTGCAACTTGAGGCATACGTTAAAACCCTCTTACCTTCATGTTATAGGAAGCAGTATAGCGTAGCTGCTTCACAACTTCAATAAATTTGCACAGGCAGTTTGGTTAATCTCTCTGTTTCGGATACTTTGTGTATCCAGTCAATCACGGTTTAATTTTACGCCACAACGAGTCGACAAAATTAAGTGCTCGGTCGGTCGATTTATTTGTACTACTTGCTGTTTCTTGAGGTAAAAGTAGCATATCGAGCACCATGAGTCCGGTAGCTGCAGCATAAGACGGATCCGAAACCGTGTCGACAAGGCCGCTTACCGATAATGGCTTTCCGATACGTGCAGCTAATTCTAATTTTTCTTTGGCAAATTCCGCCATCCCGGGCATTTTTGCAGTACCTCCCACGATCACTACCCCGCCAGGCAACTTACGCGAGCGATGAATGCGCGTTAGTTCTTTATCGACGTACTCAAACAGTTCCTCGACACGCGCCTCGGTGATCATCGCTACCTCTTCTGCATCAAAATAATGGTCTTTGTCGCGGACACGGACGCGGACTGTCTTTTTAGACTGCTGCTTGTTGAGGTTTGCGTGCGTTATTTTGACCGCCTCGGCGATGTCGAGATCGGTTTTGAGGCCAATAGCCAAATCATTTGTGATGTACAGCCCGCCGATCGGCAAAACTGCAACATGCTGCACTTCACCATCTTCCAGAACCACCATGTTGGTCGTGCCCGCGCCAATATCGAGCAATAGGGCGCCGGCTTCTTTTTGCTGCCGCTCAAGCACTGCCTCTGCCGCCGCCAGGCTTGAGAGCGTGTGGTGGTTTGGCATGACCTGAGCTTTCTCGAGAGCCATATCCAAATTGCGCAGGTTGGGCGTGGCTGCCGTCACGATATGTGTGTCGACTTCCAGTCGGACGCCGTGCATTCCCACCGGGTCTTTAATATTGTCTTGCCCGTCGAGGCGATAATTCTTGGCAAAAACTTGAATAATTTCACGATTAGAAGGCAGCTGCACGATGGTTGCCGCTTCTTCAACGCGCATACGGTCTTCTTGGGTTATCTCGCGGTTAGCAGCACTAATAGCAATGACGCCTTTCGAGTTCATACCGCTCACATGCGCACCGTTAACATTCACTGTCGCACGGTTAATACGCATACCTGAAACACGCTCAGCTTCTGTTATGGCTTGAACAATTGCTTCGGTTGCATCCTCGACATGGACTACGATTCCCTTACGCATACCAAGATTAGGTGCGCTTCCATGGCCGATAACCGCCAGTTTGCCGGCATTTCCTTGGTCGAGCATACCCACGACACACCGAACGGTGCTGGTGCCGATATCGAGACCAACGTAGCAAGTAGAAGCTGGATCACGCATGATCGCAGTATAGCGCTTATACTTGCATTCCGGCAAGTCAAAGTAGCTTTTTGTGTATTCTATGCTGTAGTAAGGATCTCGTAGCCATCTTCGGTGACAAGAACCGTGTGTTCAAATTGTGCAGACCAACTCCGGTCGCGAGTAACTAGGGTCCAGCCATCATGCAGTTGAGCAATGGCCGGGTTGCCTAAAGTAGTAATCGGTTCAATAGCGATTGTCATCCCTGCTTCGAGCACCGGCCCCCGTCCGCCATGACCATAATTGGGGATCTCAGGCTCTTCATGCAGTTCATAACCAACGCCGTGTCCGACAAGTTCTCGCACAATGCCAAGTCGATACTGGCGTAGCACTCGTTCGATCGCCGCCGAAATATCACCTACACGGCAGCCGGCACGCACTTCAGCAATCCCTGCCGCTAGCGCTTTTTCAGTTCCGTCGATCAGCCGTTTTGCATCCGAAGATGGCTTGTCGCCGATACATACCGTGATACCGCCGTCGGTAATCATGCCTTTGTACGCCACACCGAAATCAAAGTTAACCACGTCTCCCTCACGGAAAGGAATATCACTGGGGATACTGTGTTGGACTTGTTCATTGACCGAAATACAGATGATATCGGGAAACGGTGGCGGGCCAGGAACACCTTTAAACACCGCCGTACCACCAAGCTCTTGCAGTTTATGGGCAGCGATCTTCGACATATCTTTAGGTGTAAGGCCAACTTTGGCCTCGGCACGCATAGTCTGCAGCACGACAGCAAGCATCCGACCGCTCTTACGCATAGCGTCGATTTCGGGTTCGGTTTTTATCGTATGCTTCATGTGTTACGCCTTTTTACTATCAATGCAGCGCAGAATATCATCGTGGACCTCGCGTGGACCTTTCGAAGCGTCGATATCGCAAATTGCTACACCCTCTTTTTTAAAATGTTCGAGAATGGGCAGTGTTGCCGTTCGATACTCTTCAAATCGTTTCGCGATTGCTGCTTCGGTGTCGTCTTGACGGCCACGCGCCATAAGTCGGTCGCGCACCACTTCCTCTGATGCAGCCAAGTGGATTATTCCGCTCAGGCTGAAGCGGCCCTTGTGCACCTGCCCAAGCAACCAATCAGCTTGGGGAATCGTACGGGGGAATCCATCAAGGACAAATTCTTCTTCAACATCGATCAAGTCAAAAACTTTATCAAAGATGCGAATTACCTCGTCGTCACTGAGTAGTTTGCCTTCGAGCATCTCTTGGCGACGCTTCCCTGTTACCAACACACGGAAAATCTCACCACTCGATATCCAGGCATAGCCATGCTCATCGGCAAGCAATTTACCTTGCATGCTTTTGCCGGCGCCAGCAACGCCTGTAAGAACAATCATTAACCCTGTAGCCTTTCTTTGACTAGACGGGCTACCAGTGCACCATCAGCGGCAGCACCAGCCTTTTGTTTTACGGCGCCAATGACCTGACCCATGGCTTGCGGGGTTACCTCAGTTAAATCGGCCATCGCCTCATCGATCAATGCTTTAATTTCTTCTTCGCTCAATTGTTTTGGAAGATATGTCTCAATAAGGGCTTTTTCTTCCAATTCAGCCTTTTGCTTCTCTGGGCTGCCGCCTCTTTCATACAGGTCGGCGCTTTCTTGACGCTTTTTTGCTTCCTTGGCGAGCAGCGCGATCACTTCGTCTTCCGGCAATCCGGATTCACGCGCACCTTTTGCAACCTCTGCATAGAGGATTACACTTTTAAGGCCGCGCAAGGTTGTTGCACGGGCCTTATCGCCTGCTAACAAAGCAGTTTTTAAGTCCTGCTCGATTTGCTGCTTTAGCATCACTTATTTTTGGCCGAGCTTAATCTTTTTGATCTTTTGAGCTTTGCGCTCCTGGCGAACAATAGCCTTTGCGCGACGCTCACGTTTACTGATTGGTTTCTCGAAATATTGTGCTTGCTTTACGACAGCAATGACGCCAGCTTGTTGCACTTTGCGGTTAAAGCGGCGAAGCAGGTTTTCGGTAGATTCTTTTGAGTCTTTACGTGTAACTTGTATCATTTCGGTTTCAATTGTAGGTTATTGAGGTGTTTTTTGCAAGTGTTTGATCTAAAGAACTTGTTTTTTCTGTGTAGTGCGCTGTGATTTGAGCACAATGCTTTGTAACTCTTTAAAAATTGGGAACTGTTTGTTCGTATGATAAATCTTGGTGTTACCCTGTTTTTCGGAGATCAAAAAGCCCACTTTCTCAAGGCGCTTCAGCTCCCGTTGGATATTGCCAGCGTCTTCTTTGATCAATTTAGCAAGCCCCCGGACATGTGTCTTAAAGTCGGGATATTTTGCATAGATAACAATGATCTTGCGTCGAACTCGTGATGTAATGAATGTATCTAGCATAAGCTCTTATTGTTATTCAAACAACGTACATAAAGTATAGCGGCCGTTGGCGAAGTTTTCAACATGTTTTTGGGATTTTATCCATGTGACATCTATAATTAAGTCATGCATTACTTTGAGGTCTTAGTAGCTGGGGTGCAATACCACGGCAAAGAAGCACTTACCTACGGGGCCGAATACCAGCTCGTACCGGGGCAGATTGTGCTTATTCCTTTGCGGGCTAAGCTGCATTTAGGCTTGGTCGTGCGGGAAGTATCAAAGCCGAAATTTGTCGTTAAACCCATCAATACCGTTTTCGAAATACGGCCGCTTGTGCCCGAAGTAGCGTCCTTGATTGCCTGGATCGCCGATTATTACCCTGCTCCGCTTGGCGCCATTGTCCAGCTTTTTTTACCCAATACGTTGTCAGAAAAGCATATTGCTGCCATATCGTCACCCGTGGTATCTCCACCCACGCTTGAACAATTGCCTCCGCTCACCACGGAACAAACTGCTGCCGTCGCCAAAATAGTCGGACCGGGTACTTTTTTACTACATGGCGAGACCGGGAGTGGCAAAACACGAGTGTACGTTGAGCTTGCGCTACGAGCCATTAAGCGTAATACATCAGCACTTATTTTAACGCCTGAGATAGGCCTGACTTCGCAGCTGGCAGAAACCTTCCGTACTACTTTCGGTGACCGCGTAGTGGTGATGCACTCGCAACTGAGTGGTGTCGCCCGCCAAAAAGCTTGGCTGCAAATTGCACAAAGTACTGAGCCGCTCGTTATCATTGGCCCTCGCTCCATACTTTTTAGCCCTCTTGCTAAGATTGGGCTCATTGTTATTGACGAGGCGCACGAGAACTCCTACAAGCAAGATCAGGCGCCCCACTATCACGCTGCACGCGTCGCTGCGAAAATAGGTCAATTGCACGATAGCCAAGTGGTGCTTGGCTCCGCCACCTTACCGGTTATTGATTACTTTTTTGCCGAGCAAAAGGGCCGGCCTATCATTCGTATGAAAGAGCTGGCAAAAGGAGCAAATGACCACACAACCGCAGTTACCGTTGTAGATCTCAAGGACCGAGCACAGTTCTCGCGGAGCCCCTACCTGTCCACGCCTCTCCTTACGGCCATCCAACAGACGCTTAACAAGAAAGAGCAGGTACTCCTGTTCTTGAATCGGCGAGGAACTGCGCGCGTTGTATTTTGTGAAAAGTGCGGATGGCAAGCGGCTTGCCCACACTGCGATACGCCGCTGGTTTATCATGGCGATAACCACCGTATGCGCTGTCATATTTGCGGGTTCCAGCAAGCCGCAATGTCTAGTTGTCCCTCCTGCCATAATCCTTCCATCGTGTTTAAAACGATAGGCACCAAAGCCATCGCCGAAGAGGTAGCCTCACTTTTCCCGCACGTACGAGTCGAACGATTCGACACCGATAACAAGCGAGATGAGCGCATAGAGCAGCATTACGATGCCGTTAAGCGCGGTGACATCGATATTATCGTTGGTACGCAAACACTGGCAAAAGGCCTCGATTTGCCGCAGCTAGGACTCGTTGGGGTGGTGTTGGCCGACACGACTTTATATTTACCTGATTACGGCGCACAGGAACGCACATACCAACTACTCGCCCAAGTGATTGGACGTATAGGAAGAGGGCATCGTGAAAGCCAGGCAATCATTCAAACATACGCCCCTGACAGTCCGCTGCTTCAAGCGATTCTGAACAAAGATTGGCGTAGCTTTTACGAGCGAGAAATTGAGGAACGTAAAGCTTTTGTCTTCCCGCCGTTTTGTTATGTACTCAAGCTCACCTGCCGCCGCGCCTCGCCAGCTGCGGCCAAAAAAGCGGCCATCGATTTTGCACAAAAACTCGAAACATTGCCGCTACGTACAAGCATCGAGGGGCCGGCGCCATCATTTCATGAAAAGATCATGGGTAAATACCAATGGCAACTGATCATAAAGGCCAAAAACCGCAACGAGCTTCTCAAAATAATCCCGCAATTACCTAGTGGCTGGTCGCACGATATTGATCCTATGAATCTTTTGTAATTACTCCTCAGAATAGGCTATACTGCTCCTCATGGACAGAACAAATATTATTGCGCTACCCAATCCTCATTTGCGGCAGCGATCTAAAAAGATCGGTTTTATTGATGAAACCGTCAAAAAACTTATTCACGACATGGAGCATGCTACGCTCGACTGGGAAGATAGTCGTGACCATGAAGTTGGCGTAGCACTCGCGGCCATTCAAGTCGACAAACCCCTGAGAATTGTCGTTATCCGTAATAATTTTGACAACAAAGCTGATCGAACGTTTACGGTGTTCATCAACCCGACTATCACCAAATACGAGGGTGTCATCGAAGAAGATTACGAAGGTTGTTTGAGCGTCCCGGATGTATACGGAAAGGTCCCCCGTCATACAAAAGTACGCGTTAAAGCCCAGGATATAGATGGCAAAGAATTTCGCATCACTGCTGAAGGTTTCCTGGCGCGCGTTTTCCAGCATGAAATCGACCACACGAACGGTATAGTTTTTATTGATCACATTAAAGACATCCCGTCAGCTTTCTTTCGTTTGAAAGCAGACGGCCACTTGGAGCAACTCGATTATGACAAAGATGTCCGAACCAATAGTATTCTTTGGTAGCGGCCCCGTTGCGGCCGAAAGCCTTGGTATCTTATCTGAATTCTGCACGATCGAAGCCGTCGTCACCAAACCACGCGCACTACACCACAAAGGCAGCGTGCCGGTGCTCGAATTGGCGGAATCCCTCAATCTTGCCATCCACACCGTAACCGATAAGCGGAGCCTTGACGCACTTATACGAACTCAGCCATTTTCTGCAAGAATAGGCGTGTTGGTTGATTTTGGAATTATCATTTCCCAAGAGGTCATCAATTATTTTCCTCTCGGTATCGTTAACAGCCATTTCTCGTTACTGCCTGAATGGCGTGGCGCTGATCCGATTACCTTTTCGATATTGAGCGGACAAAAACAAACCGGCGTAAGTCTCATGTTACTTACTGCAGGCATGGACGAAGGGCCGCTACTTGCCCAGTCTTTATACGAAATTCCTCCTACTATGACTACTCCCGAGCTTACCAAAGATCTCGTCGATCTAAGCGGGCACATACTCAAAGACATCTTACCCCTTTGGGTGGAAGACAAAGTTACTCCCGCCCCGCAAGAGGCGGTTACACTCTCGTCATCACCCGCTCCCACCTACTCACGCAAACTCACCAAAGAGGATGGGTTTTTACTCTGGGAAAAATCCGCCGAAGTGCTGGAAAGAGAGATTCGCGCATTCCACGAGTGGCCTAAAAGCCGCGCCACCCTCGGGTCTATCGAAGCAATCATTACAAAAGCACACGTAGAAAACGCGACAGGTGCTCCTGGTAAGATGACCGTCGTAGATAAAAAACCGGCCGTGTTTTGCGCATCAAACACCTTAGTAATCGATCGCCTTAAGCCGGCGGGCAAGCAAGAAATGACCGGCGAAGCGTTCCTCGCCGGCTATAAGCAACAATTCTTAGGATAAGCTAAGCAGCCTGTGGGGGCTGTTGTGAAGGCTGCGATGGCGGTGCAGCTGGATTTTGCTGATCATTATTACTCCATGGCGCTGCTGATTGTGATTGTTGGGGCTGTGGCTGTTGGTACACCGGCTGTTGCGGAGAGGGTATCGACCCGGCGCTAGCAACTGTTGATTGCGCAGTTTGAGGTGCAGGTTGTGGCTGCTGGGGTTGCGACGCATACCCATACGCACCCTGCTGAGTTGGAGCCGCAGGCTGAACGGGGACTGGCGCAGGATACGGCTGCTGCGTAGGCTGTGCAGGCCACGCTTGTTGGGCGCCAGCCGGATGAGGTTGTGACGGCTGATAGGCTGGTTGTTGGGGTTGCTGTTGCGGCCAAGCTTGCTGTGGCTGAGGTGTAGCCATAGGCTGACCTGGCTGCATAGCTTGTGGTTGTGCACCATAGGGCATTTGCGGCTGCGCCCCGGCTTGCTGTTGTGCGTGGCCAGGAGCACTTGCAGCAAGGATCTGAGGTGCTACCTGGCGTATTTCGCCTTTGAGCGTTTCAAATTCGGCCGAAACGACATCTTTGTAGTGCGGGAATTTAGTTTCAAGCCAATTCAATGCGCCAGCCTCATCGTTGGCCTTAATAAACTGCTCAAATTCATCAAGCTGTTCATCGGTCATTTGTTGTGCAAGTTTCATACCCACGCGCATCTCTAATGTTTCATAAATGTGCGCAAGTAAACGCTTCTTCTCTTCCAGAGGAAGCCCAGCCAAACCTAACTCTTGTAACAAATCGTCATTTAACTTAATCATCAGTAATCCTTGTTATAACTTCATTCTAGCACAGCTCACTCGACACGCTATAGACTTCGAGCAACCGTTTCGCGTGTAAATACCTCAATTTTATCGCCTTCTTCAAGCTCAACTTTAGAGGTCGTCCGAAAACTCAAACCACACATCTCACCTTCAAAAACTTCTTTCGTATCTTGAGGTCCACGCTTTAGATTAATAACCTCTACCTCGGCAAGCTTGTCATCGCCGCGCATAACGCGAGCCAGCGAAGGAACGGTGAGCTTCCCTTTGGTCACTTCACCACCGCAGATAACCTCTGACTTAGTGGTCTTAAATACCCCACGCACTACCAGCCGTCCCACATCTTTTTCAACGATTTCAGGTGCCAAAAGTTTCGTGAGCTCTTCTTTTACATCATCGATCAGCTCATAGATGACCCGGTACAAGCGAATGCTAACTTTGTCCCGGCTTGCAAGGCGCTTGATGTTTGTCGGCGCGGTAATGTTAAACCCATAGATGATCGCACCGCTGGTCGTTGCTAAATGCACATCATTGTCACTTACAGCGCCTACACTAGCACTTACTACCCGAACAGCCACTTCATCCGTTTCAAGCGCCTTGAGACTATCGATAACCGAAGTCAAAGACCCCTGTACATCTGCCTTAACAATTATATTTAACTCTTGCAACTGGTTGTTCCGGTTAATCATGCGAATGAGTTCGCTGCTGTTCATGTCGTTGCTCCCGGCAGCACGCTGGCTGATCGCCATCTCTTCTGCGGCAGTACGGGCAGCCTTCTCGTTTTTCACAACAATAAACTCGTCCGCAAATTCTGGCAAAGACTTAAAACCGGTCATAACCACTGGTGTAGAAGGCGTAGCCACTTTGATCGAGGCGCCGCTGGTTGATTCAAGATTACGAATCTTCGCATATGTTGCACCTGCCACAACAAAGTCGCCCATTCTAAGCGTTCCTTCTTCTACAAGTGCATTGGCGATGGGGCCACGGCCCTGCTCAACATGCGCTTCGATAATTAAACCGCGCGCCGGTTCATTAACTTCTGCACGGAAATCTTCGACATCGGCAACTAACAGAATCATATCCAGTAGTGAATCGATGCCCTTTTTAGTTTTGGCGGATACTTCCACAGCGACCGTGTCGCCACCCCACTCTTCGACAAGCAGATCCTGCTCAGCCAGCTGTTGTTTTACGCGATTCGTGTCGGCGCCTTCTTTATCAATCTTGTTTAGCGCAACAATGATGCGAGCACCGGCCTTGCGCGCAAAACGGATTGCCTCAAGTGTTTGCGGCTTGATGCCATCGTCAGCAGCAATCACAATCACCACAATATCCGTTAAATGCGCGCCGTGCTCGCGAATCGCAGCAAATGCCTCGTGTCCAGGAGTATCAAGAAAGGTTATCGCGCGGTCGTTATGCGTAATTTGATACGCGGAAATATGCTGCGTGATGCCGCCGGCCTCACCCTTAGCAACATGCGCTTCTCGTATCGCGTCGAGCAAACTTGTCTTTCCGTGGTCGACATGGCCCATAACTGCGACGACTGGAGGACGGTTGGGTGCATTTTCATTGACGGCTGTTTTTTTCTCACGCACAGCAAGTGGTTGTGCCTGCGCTTTTTTGGTGAGCTCGACGTCGAGTCCAAGCTCACCAACAATAATCTGCGCCGTATCAAAATCAATACGCTCATTTACCGTCGCCATAACGCCGTTTTTCATGAGCTCACCGATCAGTCGTGTGACAGGCAACATCAACTTCTCAGCAAGAGTGCCCACAGTAATCATGTCTTCGATTTCAATTGTTCGAGCCATAGAGACACTCCTTTCTGCCATTTCGGCTGATGCTGTAACTACATTTATTTTGCGCTTTTAAGGCTGAGGGCAATTTTGCGAGCCTCAGTATCAATGTCGATTACTTTAAACTGTTTCTTTTCATTCAGTTTAAAAATCTGTTCCGGATCAACGGCTTCATCATCGCTCATCTCAGACACATGCACAAGCGCTTCAACCGAAGGGGAAAGCTGCACGAAAGCACCAAATGGCGTAATGCGTGTGATCTTACCCTCAACAATGTCGCCCTTGTTGAAAGCCTTAACTTCTTTGAGCCATGGATCTTCCGTCATTTGCTTGAGGCTCAAGCTCAGGCGGTCTTTATCAATAGCGATGATTTTGGCCTGTACTTTATCGCCGACCTTTACGTAGTCGCGTGGGTCTTCAACACGTTCCCAGGAGATTTCTGAGATGTGGATAAGGCCTTCAATGCCGTCAACGTTAACAAAAGCACCGAAGTCAATTACGCCGGTGACAACACCTTCTACGACATCGCCAACCTTAAGTTCAGCAAAGCGAGCTTGCATGTCATCTTTTACTGCTTCTTTCTCAGAGAAGATCAGTTTGTTGTCTTTGCGGCTTACATCAAGCACGCGGACACGAATTGGCTTATTAACCAGAGCGTTTAGCTTCTGAAGAATTTCATCTTTATCAGCGCCCGATACGCGTGGATAGTGGCCTGCGGCCAGCTGTGATACTGGCAAGAAACCACGGATACCTTCAAGTTCTACGAGCAAACCACCGCGGTTCGCGTCGTATGGTGAAACTTCAATGATTTCCTGTGCATCAAAGACACGTTTAAGTTCATCCCAACCGCGATCTTTTGCTGCTCGCTTCATGCTAAGCAGTGCATAACCTTCGTCGAGTTCAGGGTCAATAACACTTACCGTGACACTGTCGCCAACGTTTAGTGTTTGGCCATGGCCAATTTCGCGGCGCATTACTACACCGACACCCTTGGCGCCTAGGTCTATCCATGCTTCATGCTTACGCACAGAGCTAACAGTACCTTCGACTACCTCTCCCGATTCAAGTTGTTTGACGTCATGCTGAGCCAGCAATTCGTCCATAGTTACGTTAGTATTCTTTGACATGTTTTGTCATGCCTCCTTATGTAGTGTATTTCCGTTAGTCTGGAGCAACGACAAATGTGCCGTTTTATTCCCCATGACCGCAAGATTACTTTCATTATACTTGCTTTATCACCTCACGTCAAAGGTTGTGGCCTGGCGTTCTCTGACATGCTACACTACATAGGAAATGTATTTGGGTATAGACATTGGGGGAACAAAAACACTGGTCGGCTGCCTGGACGAGCACGGCGTTATCATGGAGCGTATTAAATTCCCCACACCAGACACTTACAAACAATTTCTCGAGGAACTGGCAGTAGTCGTTGAAAAATTATCAACACGTGATTTCATAGCAGCCGGTGTCGCCGCACCGGGGCTCATTGATCGTAACGCGGGCCATGTGGTTGCGTTCGGGAACCGACCGTGGAAGGACGCACCACTAAAAACAGATGTGGAATCCATAGTACATTGCCCTGTTGTTGTAGAAAACGATGCTAACCTCGCTGCACTTTCAGAATCTATGCTCGTCAAAGGTAAATATAACCGCGTACTGTACGTGACTGTGAGCACCGGAATTGGTGTCGGTGTTGCTGAAAATCAGCAACTAGCATCCGCCCTCATTGATGCCGAAGCCGGCAGCATGCAAATTGACCATAACGGCAAACTTGAGAAATGGGAGTCTTTCGCCTCCGGTAAAGCGATCCGTGCAAAATACGGTAAACTCGCCGCCGATATCCATGAGCCGGAAATCTGGGATGAGATCGCGCACAACCTCGCCAAAGGCGTAACTAACCTTATAGATATCGTTCAACCAGATGTCATTATACTTGGAGGCAGTGTAAGCGCGTACTTTGATCGATTTAAGAAGCCTCTCCTCTCCTACCTCGAAGCTATGGCCGGCCCATTAACGCCCGTACCCCCTATTATTGAAGCCAGTCGGCCAGAAGAGGCAGTGCTGTATGGCTGTTATGACTTAGCGAAGATACGACATGGATCCCTTCGTTAAGCTTCTGAGCATAGCCTACCCGGATCTTACATTCAAAGCGGGTTCTCAATGCTATTGGTCGCCCGAGACAAGAACCATCACCTATATGTGCGCCGAGGACGAACATGGCAACATCAACAAATGGAGCTTGCTTCATGAAGTCGGGCATGCCCTGCTTGGCCATGCTTCATATAATAGCGACGTTGAGTTACTGCAAAAAGAAATGTTTGCCTGGGAAAAGGCTCGTACCTTGGCGGCAACCTACCATATAACTATCGACGAAGCGTACATACAAAACTGCCTCGATAGCTATCGTGAATGGCTAAATCGGCGAAGCACCTGTCCCACTTGCCGTATTAAAACCCTGCAAGTCTCCTCTGATCGCTATCAGTGTTATAACTGTTCTCTAATGTGGGCTGTTACGCCCGCACGCCATAATCGGACGTACCGGCGTACATCAAAAACTACCTCACGTTAGCGAGGTAGTTTTTGCATTACTACTAGTGTTACTACGCAGCAATATTCTCTTGCTCTTCAGCAGATTGGTCGTCAGTTACGACTGTGCGCTTGGTGCGACGTGAAATACGACCACCCTTTGCACCTGCAGCGCGAGCAAGTTCGCGGTTAGCGTAAAAGCCACCGGTACGACCCTTTTTACCGCCCATTGCGCCGATGCGAGCGTAAAAGTCTGAGCCGTGCTTCTTGCGGTTTGTTGCAGCAGCCGCTTGGCCACCAGCTTTAGTTCCAGCCATATATAAGGCCTCCCTTAACTTTATTGCTTCCGCTCGAGCAAAAAGACTCTACGACTTACGTCGTGGAGTCCCTCCCATCCCTTGCGAAATTATACTTATGGTATCACAGTATTGCGCTAATGTCAATTACTTATCGTGGCACAGGTGTTATATACATCCCGCACTATGGTTTCATAAAAAGATAAAAGCCATCCTGTTCGGATGGCTTTTATATAATTCGGCACCGTGCTATTTTCCCAGGGGTGGACCCCAAGTATTGTAACCGCTACGAGGCTTAACTGCTGTGTTCGGCATGGGAACAGGTGTTTCCCTCGCGCCATGGGCACCGATCTTAGTATAACGCTCCTCAAGAAACATGTCTGTAAGAAAAGTTACACACCTAATCGATGTCCATCTTTACAAATAATACGGTGATATTGTTAAAAGCGTTTAACAAACGGACGTTCGTCTAATGACGAACATCAATAACTAGTCAATGCACTTCTCTCATTCAATCCATCAACGGGGATGAACGAATGAGAGAACATAAAAAGTCAATGGGACTATTAGTACACTTCGGCTACATATGTTGCCATACTTCCACCTTGTGCCTATCAAACTGATCGTCTTTCAGTGTCCTCATAGGGAAATCTAATCTTGAGGTCAGTTTCGCGCTTAATATGCTTTCAGCGCTTATCTGATCCGCACATAGCTACCCAACAATGCCATTGGTATGACAATTGGTACACCAGCGGTGCGTCCGCCCCGGTCCTCTCGTACTAGGGGTAGATCCTCGCAAATTTCCTGACGTCCACAGCGGATATAAACCGAACTGTCTCACGACGTTCTGAACCCAGCTCACGTACCTCTTTAACCGGCGAACAGCCGGACCCTTGGGAACCGCTTCGCCCCCAGGATGAGATGAGCCGACATCGAGGTGCCAAACAGCGCCGTCTATGTGAACTATTGGGCGCTATAAGCCTGTTATCCCCGGGGTAACTTTTATCCGAAAGCGCTGTCGGTACCACGACCATGTACATAAATGTACGAACAGCGGAAAACTTACTCCGACTTTCGTCCCTGCTCGGCTTGTAGGCCTCACAGTCAAGCTGGCTTATGCGTATACACTATCGATTCGATTTCCATCCGAACCTAGCCAACCTTTGAACGCCTCCGATACTCTTTAGGAGGCAACCGCCCCAGTTAAACTACCCATCAGACACGGTCCCCGACCCGGAAACTGGTCACGATAAAATCATGAACAATTTGCGGGCCAGGTAAGAATAAGATCGTAATAAGGGAGGTATTTCACCGGTGACTCCACCTAGGCTGGCGCCTAAGCTTCAAAGTCTCCCTCCTATGCTACACATATTACGACCCGATCCAATGTCAAACTATAGTAAAGCTCCACGGGGTCTTTTCGTCCTGCTGCGGACAGACGGCATCTTTACCGTCAATGCACTTTCACCGAGCTCTTCGTCGAGACAGTACCCATATCATTACTCCATTCGTGCGGGTCAGAACTTACCTGACAAGGAATTTCGCTACCTTAGGACGGTTATAGTTACCGCCGCCGTTCACTGGGGCTTCAGTTCAAGCCGTGAAGCTCTCCCCTTAACCTTCCAGCACCGGGCAGGAGTCAGCCCCTATACATCCACTTTCGTGTTAGCAGAGACCTGTGTTTTTGGTAAACAGTTGCATGGGTTCCTTAGCTGCGGCCCCGTCACACTATCTACGACAGTGTTCTTGGGTCAGCTTTCTTCTCGATATGTTTTGTCATCTTTCGACTACTCAGCATTTATACAGGCTCATGTAAGAAGTTAAAAACTTACACGAACTGCTGTTGTTTTCGTAAAAGAAAACTGGCAAGTCACTATTGTCATAGACAAAGTGACGGGGCAGACCTTATCCCTAAGTTACGGTCGCTTGTTTGCCGAGTTCCTTGACGAAGAATCACTCGTACACCTTGGTCTACTCGACCTGAGCACCTGTGTCGGTTTGCGGTACGGATAGAGATATCCACGCGTTTGGTAGCTTTTCTAGTCAGCACTTTTATTGGAATTCGATCGTAAAGATCGTTTCATTCGTAGCCATTTCTGCTACTTAGACGGATATAACCATGAATCCGCTCCAACTAATATGCCGCGCACGCCAAACAAAATATCACTAGTACGGGAATATTAACCCGTTGTCCATCGCCTACGCTACGCGCCTCGGCTTAGGACCGACTAACCCTGGGACGATTATCGTGGCCCAGGAAACCTTGCTCTTTCGGTGGGCAGGATTCTCACCTGCCTTATGGTTACTCATTCCAGCATTCTCACTTGTTACCGCTCCACCAGACCTCACAGTCCAACTTCAACGCAATAACAACGCTCCTCTACCACTCCTGATTAAAATCAGAAATTCGCATCTTCGGTATTACACTTAGCCCCGTTACATTTTCCGCGCAGGGTCTCTTGACGAGTGAGCTGTTACGCACTCTTTAAATGAATGGCTGCTTCTAAGCCAACATCCTCGTTGTTTAAGAAACCCCACCTCGTTTCCCACTTAGTGTAAATTTAGGGACCTTAGATGGCGATCTGGGCTGTTTCCCTTTTGAGCGACGAGCTTAGCCCCGCCGTTCTAACTGCAACGATTCCACAGATAGTATTCGTAGTTTGTCAAGGGTGGGTAATCTTGCGACCCCCAGTCCGAAACAGAGCTCTACCCCTATCTGCTACCACGTCACGCTAGCCCTAAAGCTATTTCGAGGAGAACCAGCTATCTCCAGGTTCGATTGGCATTTCACCGCTAACCACAGGTCATCCGGGCGTGTTGCAATTCGCTACGGTTCGGCCCTCCACACAGTTTTACCTGCGCTTCAGCCTGCCCATGGTTAGGTCACCTGGTTTCGGGTCTATTCACATACACTAAGCGCCCTATTCAGGCTTGCTTTCACTACGCCTCCGTCAGATGACTTAGGCTTGCGCATGCAAATAACTCGCTGGATCGTTCTACAAAAAGCACGCCGTCACCGGACAAGCCGGCTCCGACTCCTTGTACGCACACAATTTCAGGTTCTATTTCACTCCCCTTCCGGGGTTCTTTTAACCTTTCCCTCACGGTACTTGTTCTCTATCGATCGTAAGATATATTTAGCCTTGGGGGGTGGACCCTCCAGATTCAGTCAGGGTTTCACGTGTCCCGACCTACTCGACAAAACAAATATAAGGTTAGCGACACTTTGCATACCAGGCTATCACTGTCTATGGCCAGTCTTTCCAAACTGTTCTGCTCGCCTCGCTAATTTTTTACCTTATGCAGAGTAATGGTAGCCTCTGCTTCCAATACGGAAATCTGATTTGCATCAGGGCTCCGTACCGGTTGTTTGTAATGTCACAACCCTCTTTAGATATTCGTCTACCAACTTATTTGTCTCCTAGTAAACTAGCAGACAAAAACCTAAAAAGTTTGGGCTCTTCCGGATTCGCTCGCCACTACTACCGGAATCATTGTTTATTTTCTCTTCCTCGCCCTACTAAGATGTTTCAGTTCAGGCGGTTACCTACACCCTATCCTATGTGTTCAGATAAGTGTGACTAGACATAACTCTAGCCGGGTTTCCCCATTCGGAAATCTTCGGTTCAACGCGTCGTTGACTAGCTCCCCGAAGCTTATCGCAGCCATGCACGTCCTTCATCGGTATCTTACGTCAAGGCATCCTTTGTGTGCGCTTGTGTAACTTTTTATGTTTCGAAGCAAACCCGAAGGTCTACTTCTTGTGCAATTGACTAGTTATTGGTATTCACCAACAACATGCCGTTTGTTAAAAATTTGCTTTTCTCAATATCTACTAAATTTTTAAGTTACAAACTCAAGGAAGCCCACGTTTGGTGCCTTGATCTTGAGTTTACACTGGAAGCTATCTGGTGGCCTCTTGTCTAAACTCAAGCAGCTGTTTCATGATATCAGTTTCCACAGGGGTTGTAAAGCAAAAAGTGCTGATAAAATTGCTACACTATTACCTCTGGTGGAGACACAGGGACTCGAACCCTGGACCCCCTGCTTGCAAAGCAGGTGCTCTAGCCAACTGAGCTATGTCCCCATAATGGCTGATTCTGTATGGTGGGCGATGAGGGACTCGAACCTCCGACCTCGTCATTATCAGTGACGCGCTCTAACCAGCTGAGCTAATCGCCCATACGTCCATGAGAACCTCGCGCTATTATATCGAAATGTACATGCCTACGGCAATAGTTCTTAAAGAAAAAGGCGCTGATATTGTATATCTATGCGCCTTTTACTTAAAAACTTGGTAGTGCCATCAACGTCAATTCGTCGTTCAGAACTGGTTCTTGCCATGCTAGGCATGGTATGTACATTGTCAGTACTGATTACAATGTACCAAGATCGACCTAGCTCTCTAGTGATTGCTCGACTAGATGCTAGTTTTCTCCCTAGAAAGGAGGTAATCCATCCGCACCTTCCGGTACGGATACCTTGTTACGACTTAACCCCAATCATCTCCCCTACCTTAGGGCGAGGCAAGCTCACACGTCAGGTATTGGCGACTTTCATGGTTTGACGGGCGGTGTGTACAAGACCCGGGAACGTATTCACGGTGATGTGCTGACTCACCGTTACTAGCGATTCCAACTTCAAGCAGGCGAGTTTCAGCCTGCTATCCGAACTGGGACCGGCTTTGATGGGATTTGCTCCGTCTCGCGACTTGGCTGCCCTTTGTACCGGCCATTGTAGCGTGTTTGTAGCCCCAGACGTAAGGGTAATACTGACCTGACATCATCCCCTCCTTCCTCCCTGTTGCCAGGGCAGTCTAGCTAGAAAAATACAACTAACTATAAGGGTTGCGCTCGTTGAAGGACTTAACCTAACATCTCACGACACGAGCTGACGACGGCCATGCAACACCTGTCACTTGGTTCCCGAGGGCACAGTTTCCTTTCGGAAGCCTTCCAAGGATGTCAAGTCTGGGTAAGGTTCTTCGCTTATCATCGAATTAAACAACACGCTCCACCGCTTGTGCGGGTCCCCGTCAATTCCTTTATGTTTTAGTCTTGCGACCGTACTCCACAGGCGGGATGCTTAACGCGTTAGCTTCGCTACTAGAGGGGTCGATACCTCTAACAGCTAGCATCCATAGTTTACGGCGTGGACTACCGGGGTATCTAATCCCGTTTGCTCCCCACGCTTTCGTGCCTTAGTGTCAGGAATGAGCCAGTTATCTGCCTACGCCATCGGTGTTCCTCCCAATATCTACGGATTTCACTCCTACACTGGGAATTCCAATAACCTCTCTCATCCTCAAGCTGAGCAGTTTAGATAATGGGTGTATGGTTGAGCCACACGATTTCACTATCTACTTACTCTGCCACCTACGCAACTCTTTACGCCCAGTAATTCCGGATAACGCTTGGATCCTCCGTATGACCGCGGCTGCTGGCACGGAGTTAGCCGATCCTTATTCATATGCTACCGTCATTATCGTCACATATAAAAGCAGTTTACAACCCAAAGGCATTCATCCTGCACGCGGCGTTGCTCCATCAGACTTTCGTCCATTGTGGAAAATTCCCTACTGCTGCCTCCCGTAGGAGTCTGGGCCGTGTCTCAGTCCCAGTCTGGCTGATCATCCTCTCAGACCAGCTACCGATCGTAGTCTTGGTGAGCCATTACCTCACCAACAAACTAATCAGACGCAGGCCGCTCCCAAAGCGCCGAAGCTTTACTCCTTAGAGCACATGCGGCATTAGCCACCCTTTCGGGCAGTTATTCCTCACTTTGGGGTACGTTCCTACGTGTTACTCAGCCGTCCGCCGCTCGCCGCCAAATAGTAAACTATTCGCGCTGCCGCTCGACTTGCATGTATTAGGCACGCCGCCAGCGTTCATCCTGAGCCAGGATCAAACTCTCCAAAAAAAGAATTTGCCTAAACTTCAGTCGAACATTCGATATCAAGGGATGACTCCCTCTCAATCAAACTGACTAATTTTAAAACAATTCAAGTGTGTTACTTCGATCCGAAGATCTGATAACACGTGAACTGACGTTGATTTGCACTACCAAATTTTTAATGAACTTTTCGAAGACGTTTTAATACAACCCCCGAAAGCTCTGTTCACTATACTACTTGGCGCCGCCACTATTGTCAAGATAAATGTATCTAAAATAATGGTGATTCTTACATCACTTTCGTAGGTGTTAATTACGAATCGCCGCCTTCGGAATCTTCATCGTCGTCTTCAACTACGTCGACAAGTGCAAGTGAAACAACCTCGTCACCATCGTTCAGGCGCATGATTCGTACACCCTGCGTGGCACGTCCAAGCTCAGGAATGTCCTTAATTCCAAGGCGGATCGTTTGGCCCTGAGACGAAATAATAATTACTTCCTGCGCCTCGCCAACGAGCGTTTTTACACCAATGAGGTTACCCGTCTTGTTGTTAACTACAGCCGACCGAATACCGACTCCGCCGCGTGCATGTGGTGTGAACTGTGCCACTTTTGTACGTTTTCCGTAACCAAACTGACTAATCACAAAGATGCTCGACCCCGGCTGTACGATGTCCATGCCGATTACCTGGTCATTGGCACGCAAACGAATACCGCGGACCCCTCGTGAAGCGCGACCCATGGGCCGTACGTCTTTTTCATGGAAACGAATAGCCTGACCCATGGAAGTTGAAATAACAATTTCCTCGTCACCCGAAGTCATCCGAATCCACTTTAGTTCATCTCCCTGATCAAGGTTGATCGAAATCAAACCTGAGCTGCGTACGTTCTGATACTGTTCGAATGGCGTCTTCTTAACTACACCTCGTACCGTACACATAAATAAGTTACCGCCGGTAGCCGCTTGCTTGCTGACATTAATAACGGCACTAACCGTCTCTTCAGGCTGAAGCTGCAACAAGTTAACAAGGGCGATGCCTTTTGCGCTTAGGCTGGAGGCAGGTACTTCATACGTCTTCAGGCGAAATACACGACCCTTGTTGGTAAAGAATAGTAAGAAGTCGTGGGTACTTGCGTTGACGACATGCTCAATAACGTCTTCTTCACGAGTAGCCATGCCTCGGCGACCCTTACCGCCACGACCTTGCTTTTTATATTCGGCAATGGGGCTACGCTTAATGTAGTTAGCCGAGGTCAGTGTTACGACCACCTGCTCGTCGGGCACGAGATCTTCATCACTCAATTTATTGAGTTCTTGTGGGATGATTTTCGTACGGCGTTCATCACCATATTGCTTTTGCAATTCGCGGAATTCATCCTTAATAATGTTCAGAATTTTTTGCTCGTCCGCCAGGATGGCTTCGAGTTTAGCAATCGTCTTCAGTAACTCAGCCAACTCGTCTTCAATTTTCTTGCGCTCCAAGCCGGCAAGCGTACGCAACTGCATGGCGAGGATCGCTTTGGCCTGGATTTCACTCAGCCCAAACCGCTTCATAAGATTGGCTTGCGCTTCGTCAGTCGTCTCGCTTGCACGGATTGTATTAATTACTTCGTCAATGTGATCAAGCGCAATTTTGAGACCCTCTAAAATGTGTGCACGCTCTTTTGCTTTGCGAAGCTCATACTCAGTACGGCGGCGCACCACAGTGCGACGGTGTTTGATGTGCTCCTGAATAATATCTTGCAAACCAAGCACTCGTGGCTGGATGCCATCAATCAATGCCATCATGTTGTAATGGAATGCCGTCTGTAGCGGCGTCAGCTTGTACAGCTGATTGAGTAGCTTTTTAGGGTACGCATCCTTCTTGAGGTCAACTACGATCCGCACTGAACCACGCGCACTTTCGTCGCGAATATCCGAGATGCCGGTTATTTTCTTCTCTTTTACCAGGTCGGCAATTTTAATAACCAGATTCTCTTTGTTCAAAGCGTAGGGAATTTCGGTAATAACAATTTGGTGTTTACCCTTATTGCCTTCTACGATGTCCGCCACACCACGGACCACAACACCGCCACGACCGGTTGCGTATGCAGTACGCATCGATTCTTTGCCGTACACTACACCACCAGTCGGGAAATCTGGCCCCTTGATAAAGCCGAGCAGATCATCGAGTGTGGCCTCAGGGTTGTCAATCTGGTGAATAGTAGCGTCAATCAGTTCATTCAGGTTGTGCGGCGGAATATTGGTAGCCATGCCAACAGCGATACCTAGTTGTCCATTCAACAACAGATTTGGCATCTTACCGGGGAGAACCGTCGGTTCTTGCGTTGTACCGTCGTAGTTGTCACGAAAATCAACCGTCTCTTTGTCGATGTCGGCCAAGAGTTCATCGGCAAGCCGGGCCATCTTGGCCTCGGTATAACGCATAGCAGCTGGAGGGTCACCGTCCATAGAACCGAAGTTACCCTGCCCATTCACCAGCATGTAACGCATCGCCCAAGGCTGTGCCATCCGGACCATCGCATCATAGATAGATGAGTCACCATGCGGGTGATACTTACCCATAACAGCACCTACAACGTTTGCGCTCTTACGATGACGTGCGCTTGACCGGAGGCCATCGCTGTTCATGCTGTAAAGAATACGACGATGTACCGGCTTCATACCGTCACGCACATCGGGTAGCGCACGATCGATAATCACACTCATGGAATAACGCAAATAGCTGTCTTCCATTACGTTTTCTACGGTGCGTCCTTCAACGATACGCGAATGTGCTTGTTCGATATTTATTACGCTTGTCTCTTGATTGTCTGAAGCTTGCTCGTCCATATTAGTCTGGTTGTCCATATTAAATATCCAAGTCCTTCACAAAGCGCGCATGCGTCTGAATAAAGTTTTTTCGTAATTCTACTTCCGTGCCCATCAGTTTGTTGAAAATCGCATCAGCTTTTTCAGCGTCTGCAACGCGGACCTGCACTAACACTCGCTTAGTTGGGTTCATGGTCGTCTCAAAGAGCTGCTCAGCGTCCATTTCACCAAGTCCCTTGTAACGCTTCTGCTCAATAAAGCCGGCTTGGCGGTAACGCTCGTCATCCGGAGAGACCTTGAGGCCCTCTTTTTTACGTTTCTCAATGGTAGCATCGAGAACTTTTTCAAGCTCATCTTCATCATATATAAAGACGCTCGATTTGCGCCCCGGTTTCACCAGCTCAAACAGCGGTGGTTTAGCCAAGTAAATATGACCGCCGTCAATAACTTCCTTCATAAAGCGGAAGAAGAAAGTAAGCAACAATGTACTAATGTGCGAACCGTCAACATCAGCATCGGTCATAATAATGATGCGTCCGTAGCGCAAGCCATTAATGTCGAATGAATCTTCAATACCGACACCCATGGCCTTGATGAGGCTCAGGATCTCATTGTTGGCGAGCATCTTATCAAGACGGGCACGCTCAACGTTCAGCACTTTACCGCGGAGCGGCAAGATAGCCTGCGTTTTGCTATCGCGTCCTGATTTTGCCGAACCACCAGCCGAGTCACCCTCCACCAGGTACAGTTCAGAACTCATCGGCTCTTTGCTGGAACAGTCCGCAAGCTTGCCTGGCATGCTCGCGCCTTCCAAGACACCT